>Ga0079224_100010816_pt1 | contig 12532 bp, 12 predicted proteins | sample Stecom2015_FD_80414 | JGI IMG/M metagenome (GOLD analysis project Ga0079224, IMG submission 80414) | Agricultural soil microbial communities from Utah to study Nitrogen management - Steer compost 2015 | ecosystem: Environmental > Terrestrial > Soil > Agricultural land | place: USA: Utah...
CATGCAATCGCTGCAGGCGCCGCGCACGGTGGGCAGCCCCACCGGGCTGGCGTCATCGGCGTGGCCGGAACAACCCTCGCCGGTCGCCAGTGCTTCGGGCCGGCGCACCAGCGGTTTCCTCCCACCCATGTCCAGCGCGAGCCCGATCCGTGGCTCGGACATGGGAAAGGCCGGCTTGCTTGCCGGCCATTCTCCTTGTTTTCGTTTCGTGGCGAAGGCGCGCAGCGGAGCCGCGGATCCGGTCAGTCCTGCAGGAACACTCCGCAGCCGCGGTAGCCACGCCCGCCCACCGAGAGTTCAATCGAGGCCGGATAGACCTCGTCGCTCATGCCATCGCTGCAGGCGCCGCGCGCGATGCGCAGCACCACCGGGCTGGCGTCATCGGCGTGGCCGGAATACCCCTCGCCGTCCGCCAGTGCTTCGGGCCGGCGCACCAGCAGTTTCCGCTCGCCCATGTCCAGGTCGAGTTCGATCCGCGGCTCGGGCTCGCCGTAGACGTCCAGCGACCAGAACGGCTCGGTGCCGAGGCCGCGGAACACCACGCCGCGCTGGCGCGCCCGGTCCCAGGGCGAGCGGGCGTCGTCGTCGGCCACGCAGTCGTAGTGCTGGCCGTCGAGGCTGAAGCTGGCGCGGTCACCCTTGTTCCAGAATTCGTTGCCGTCCGCATCGGCATAGCGCGCGCCGGACGCGGCCACCGCCTGCGGCAGGACCAGCCGGCGCGTGCCGACGGTGAGGACGAGTTCGCCGCGCGCGTTGTCGAAGAGGGCGTCGGCGAGGAACTCGCCGCAGCGGAAGCCGGCGGTGATGGAGTCGGGAGGTTGCGGAGCGGCGGCAGCCTCCGCGGGCCCGGGCGCGCTGTCGCGGGCGGGCTGGCAGGCGGTGCCGAGGATCAGGACAAGGCCGGCGAGGAGGCTGCGCATGGGTGGTTCCCGGGAGGGCGTGGAGGCCACTGTCGGGCTTCGGGAAGGTCAACGCAAATCTGCCGTGACACTCGCCTGTTCCGGCACCCGGCCTTCCTTCGGCATCAGAGACGGGCCGGCCGTGCGTCCCACGGGGAATGTTGCCATCCGGGCACGCGCCTGCCCCGGGCAGATGGACACGGCACCATTCGCGCGGCATGCGCGGCACGACCCGATGCGGGACAATTGCGCCATCGCCCACGCGGGGAGACCGCATGCAGTCCATCGTCACCCTTGTGCTGATCGGCGTCACCGTGTTCGTGTCCTGGCAGGCGTTCAACAACCGCGCGCTGCTCGATCGCCTGATCCTGTGGCCGCCCGCGATCGCGCGCCACCGCCAGTACGACCGGCTGGTGACCCACGGCTTCGTCCACGCCGACGGCACCCACCTGCTGTTCAACATGATCACGCTGTTCTTTTTCGGACGCGCGATCGAGCCGGTCTTCGTCGACCGGATCGGGCACGTGGGATTCGCCGCGTTCTACCTGTCGGCGATCGTGATGGCGATCATGCCGACCTGGTTCCGCCACCAGCAGGACGCGAGCTACCGCAGCCTCGGCGCCTCCGGGGCGGTGTCGGCCGTGCTCTTCAGTTTCATCCTGTTCGCGCCCTGGAGCCTGATCCTGATCTTCTTCCTGCCGGTGCCCGCGATCGTGTACGCGGTGGCCTACGTGGGCTATTCGATCTGGATGGACCGCCGCGGCGGCGACAACGTCAACCACAGCGCGCACCTGTGGGGCGCGGCCTACGGCGTCCTGTTCACCGTGCTGATGGAGCCGCGCGCGGCGACCACGTTCATGGCCAGGCTGCTCAGCCCGTCGTTCTGAAGCCGGCCCGGGTCTGGCGCGGGCTTCGGCTGCCCGCGCCAGCGTGGAACACGCGTTCGCGCGCGGAACGGGATCAGAACGCGGTGGTCTGCACGGTCCGCTGGCCGTGCTCGTCGTCGTTGACCTGGTAGGTCTTTTCCAGCCCGCCGTAGACCAGCGAGTCGAGCTGGCTGAATTCCAGGTTGTCGACATCGCCGCTGCGTACGAGTTCGTACAGGCGAACGATGGCCTGGTGCTGGGTCTCACTGTCGATCATGGCTCCCCCTTCGGCATTGTTGACTGCGGATACAGGTGGGGAAGCACGTTCCATGCCAGTGTGAAACGTGATCCTCGTCAAGAAACTCTCGACGTGGCGCGTCACCCCGCGGCCCGCAACGGCCCTTGATGACGGCCGTCGCCGGGGCGTGTTCCACAATGGGAGCCCGACGGTACGCCGCGAGGAGGACGCATGGACGGCAACGAGAGTGAGCATCCGATCGAGCATCGCCTTGGCAGTGTGTTCGAGGCCAGCTTTCCGGAGGGCCGGGCGCTGCTGGAGTACTCGTCCTCCGCCGGCCGCATGGTGATCATGCATACCGGAGTGCCTCCGGCACTGCGCGGACGCGGGCTGGCCGGGCAGCTGGTGCGGGCGGCGCTGGAGTACGCGCGGGCGCAGGGGCTGGCCGTGGAGCCGCGCTGCAGCTACGCGGCCGAGTGGATCAGGCGCCACCCCGGGTACGGCGATCTGCTGGTCCCCGGATCCGCGCACACCTGACACGGGCCGTTCCCCGCCGGCCGTCCCCGCGTGATGCGCCGCAACACGGCGTGGACCGATCCGGAGGGCAACCCGCCGCCCCGGCGAACCCATGGCCTGCCGTGGATGCGGGCGCGCCCGCCGGCCTGCCGATCCGGGCGGCGGGAACACGATGGGGGGATTTACACTTCGCCCGAAAAGTGCGCTATCGTGCGCGCACTGTTCAAGGCCGGGATCACGGTACATCGTGACTCCGATGCGGTAGATCACAAGAGTCAACAGCCGACCTTCCCCCCGGGCCGGCCGCTCCAGGCGATCCGCTCCATCGCTCGCGTTACCCCTTGCTGGATACAGTCCAGGCGTCCCGGAGGGCACCTGGTATCCACCTACTGTCCCCTGTTTCAAGGAGTAACAACATGTCCGAACGTCAGACCGGCACCGTCAAGTGGTTCAACGACGCCAAGGGCTTCGGTTTCATCACCCCGGAAAGCGGCCAGGACCTCTTCGTCCACTTCCGCTCGATCCAGGGCACCGGTTTCAAGTCGCTGCAGGAAGGCCAGAAGGTCTCCTTCAAGGTCGTGCAGGGCCAGAAGGGCCTGCAGGCCGACGAAGTGCAGGCGCTCTGAGCGACCGAACGCGTCAAGCCGATGCAACAAGACCCCGGGTGGCGACACCCGGGGTTTTTTTGCCTGCGATTTTTGACCCCCGACGGACCCGCGCGTCGCCACCGTGCCGGACCGGCGTGGTCGCGCGCCCGTCTTGACCCGGCCTCCACCGGCGCCTTGTTACAAAAACGTTAGATGCGCGTATGCTTGCGCGCCTTTCCAGTACACGGCTCAGGGGGAATGCGGCACATGGCCCGGTTCGACCGCTTGTTTGCACTGCTGCTGGTGGCCCTGGCCGGCTGCCGGGACGAGGCGCCCGCCCGGCCGGCCGCACCCGCACAGGCCGGTCCGGTGCAGGCCGTGGAGGCGCCGCCTCCGCGCGAACCGGTGGTGCTCGAAGACGTGGTCGAAACCGACCCCCGCTACATCCTGGGCATCAGCTATCCCCCCGAGGTCAACCGCTATCCCGGGCTCGCAGCCGAGCTCAGGGATTATTCCGATGCCGCCCGCCAGGACCTGATGGACGCGGTGGCGGCGCTCGATCCGGGAGCCGAGGGCGTGCTGTACGACCTGGCCCTCGAATACAAGGTGCTGGCCGACACCCCAGAGCTGTTCGCCGTGGCCGCCGACGGCAGCAGCTTTACCGGTGGCGCCCATGGGGCACCGTTGATCGCGCGCTTCGTATGGCTGCCGCGCCACGACCGGCTGCTGACCGCCGATGCCCTGGTACCCGATCCGGACGCCTGGGAGGACATCGCCGCCTACGTCCGCGAGCAGTTGCATGCTGCCCTGTCGCAGCGCGTGGACGGCGACGACCTGGAGCCGGTGGAACGCGCGCGCGTGGTGCGTTCGGCCGGGCGGATGATCGACGAGGGCACGGCACCGGAGGCAGACAGCTTCTCCGAGTTCGAGCCCGTGCTGGGCGACGACAGGCGGATGGTCGCCCTGCGCTTCGTGTTCCCGCCGTACCAGGTGGGGCCGTACTCGGACGGCGTGCAGGTGGCCGAGGTGCCGGCCAGGGTGCTGCTGCCGCATGTGGGCGCGGAATACCGGCCGCTGTTTTCCACGGCGGACGCGCCGCAGTAGACTGGCCGCGACCGCCGGCGCCGGCCAGGGCCGGCGCGAAGGCGAGGGGCATGCGCGAGGAACGGTTCCGCGATCGGCTGCGGGCCCTGCTCGCCGCGGCTGACGTGGTGCTCGACGGCGACAGGCCCTGGGACCTGCAACTCCGGGATCCGGAGGTGCCGGCACGCCTGTTGGCGGGCGGTGCGCTGGCGTTGGGCGAGACCTACATGGACGGAGGCTGGGACGCTGCGTCCCTGGACGGCTTCCTCCAGCGACTGCTGGCGGCCGACCTGGACCGGCGCGTGATCCGCTGGGCCGACCTGCGCATCGCCGCGCTGGCGCGCCTGGTCAACCTCCAGCGCGAACGGCGCAGCCGCGAGGTCGGCGAGCGCCACTACGACCTGGGCAATGACCTGTACGCGGCCATGCTCGGGCGGCGGCTGGTGTACAGCTGCGGCTACTGGCGCGAGGCGGCCGACCTGGACGCGGCGCAGGAGGCCAAGCTCGACCTGTGCTGTCGCAAGCTGGGCATGCGCGAGGGCATGCGCCTGCTCGACATCGGCTGCGGCTGGGGCGAGATGCTGCGATTCGCGGCCGAGCGCTATGGCGTGTCCGGGGTGGGGGTGACCATCTCGCGGGAACAGGCCGCGTACGCACGCGAGCTGTGCAGCGGGCTGCCGATCGAGATCCGGGTCCAGGACTATCGCGCGCTCGACGAGCGCTTCGACCGGATCGTCTCGATCGGCATGTTCGAGCACGTGGGGGTGCGCAACTATGCGACCTACTTCGACGTGGCGCGCCGCTGCCTGGCCAACGACGGCCTGTTCCTGCTGCACAGCATCGGCGGCAACGTCAGCCGCACCCATACCGACCCCTGGATCGCGAAGTACATCTTCCCCAATTCGATGCTGCCCTCGGCCGCCCAGCTCACCGCGGCGCTGGAAGGCCGCTTCGTGATCGAGGACTGGCACAACTTCGGCGCCGACTACGACCTCACCCTGCAGGCCTGGCGGGAGAACATCGAGGCGGCGTGGCCTCGGCTGCCGGCGCGCTACGACGAGCGCTTCCGGCGCATGTGGCGCTACTACCTGGCCGGTTCGATGGCCTCGTTCCGGACCCGCAGGCTCCAGCTGTGGCAGCTCGTGCTCTCGCCCGGCGGGGTGCCGGGAGGGTACGTGGCGCCGCGTTGAGCGGGGATCGGCTTCGCTCGGCGCTTCGGCAGGCATGGGACAGGTGGTGGCAGCGGTGGTTCACGCCAGGGCTGCCTGCAGGGCGGTGGCGATGTCGGCATCCACGCGCAGGTCGGCCAGGTCGTCCGCGCGGGTGCGGCCGCGGTTGAGGATGGCGATCGGCAGGCCGAGCGTCGCGGCCTGGCGGACGAAGCGGAAGCCCGACCAGACCATCAGCGAGGAGCCTGCCACGAGGACTGCCTCCGATCCGTGGAGGGCCTGCTGCGCCTGGTCGACGCGCTGGCGCGGCACGGATTCGCCGAAGAACACCACGTCGGGCTTGAGCAGGCCGCGGCAGTGGTCGCAGTACGGTGGGTGGAAGCCTTCGATGGCGGCGTCATCGATGTCGGCGTCGCCATCCGGGGCGGTGCGTGCGCAGGCGGCCTGCCAGCCGGGGTTGGCCGATTCGATGGTCCTCTGGATCTGCTCGCGGGTGCTGCGGGCGCTGCAGCCGAGGCAGACGACGCCGTCCAGGCGGCCGTGCAGGTCGAGCACGCGGCGACTGCCGGCGCGCTGGTGCAGGCCGTCGACGTTCTGGGTCAGCAGCAGGTGGACCCGGCCGTATCGTTCGAGCGCGGCCAGGGCGTGGTGGGCGGGGTTGGGCTGGGCGCCGACGAAGCGCGGCCACCCGACGGTGCTGCGCGCCCAGTAGCGTCGGTAGGCGGCGTCGCTGCCGGTCAGGGCCTGCAGGGTGATGGGCTGGGGGCGTTTCCAGTCTCCATCGCGGTCGCGATAGTCGGGAATGCCCGAGCCGGTGCTGCAGCCGGCGCCGGTCAGGACGAACAGGCGTTCGTGCCGGCCGAGCCAGTCGCGCAGGCGTCCGATGGCGGGCGCGTCCGGAAGCGGGAGTTCGGGGGCTGCGGACATGCGGCGATGCTACCGGAGCGGGAGGCGGTGGCCTGGGATGCGGCGATCCCAGCTGGCTTCAGGAGGGGCGGAAGTGCGGCACTCGGGGACTGGCGGCGGCCGGACGGGCCTCGCCGCGACCGGTGGGCCTTCTCCGCGAATGTCCCCCGGCCTGCGCCTTCGGCACAGGCCTCCTCCTTGATTTCGCTGCGAAGGCCCACCGGCCGCGACGAGGCTCGGCTCCGGGGAGGAAGGGCTCGCTCCGGGTGGAAGGACTCGGACCTGGACGGAGGGAAGGACTCGCAACCGGGGCCGGTTCATTGGGCCGGGGGACGTGCTCCGGGCGGCGGCACTCGGGGATTCGCGGCGGCCGGACGGGCCTCGTCGCGACCGGCGGGCCTTCTCCGCGAATGTCCCCCGGCCTGCGCCTTCGGCGCAGGCCTCCTCCTTGATTTCGCTGCGAAGGCCCACCGGCCGCGACGAGGCTCGGCTCCGGAGGGAGGAAGGACTCGGCTCCGGGTGGAAGGACTCGGATCTGGACGGAGGGAAGGACTCGGAACCGGGGCCGGTTCATTGGGCCGGGGACGTGCTCCGGGCGGCGGCACTCGGGGATTCGCGGCGGCCGGACGGGCCTCGCCGCAACCGGTGGGCCTTCTCCGCGAATGTCCCCCGGCCTCCGCCTTCGGCGCAGGCCTCCTCCTTGATTTCGCTGCGAAGGCCCACCGGCCGCGACGAGGCTCGGCTCCGGATGGAGGGGCGGCTCGGCTCCGGGTGGAGGGGAAGGCTCGGCTCCGGGTGGAGGGGCTTCGGTTCTTGTCGGGTTGGTGCCGCGGCGGGAAACAAGAACGCCGCCGGGGGTGCCGGCGGCGTTCGTCCGTCCTGCGTGGAAGACGGGTCAGTCGGCGGTTGGCGCCGCGTCCAGGCCACGCTTCTTCAGCAGTGGCTCGATCCTGGGCTCGTGGCCGGTGAAGTCGACGAACAGTTGCCTGGCGTCCTTCGCCCCGCCGCGCGAGAGCAGGGTGTCGCGCAGGCGGTCGCCGTTCTCGCGCTTGAGCCCGCCGTTGGCCTTGATCCACTCGACGGTGTTCGCGTCCAGCACTTCCGACCAGATATAGGCGTAGTAGGCCGCCGCGTAGCCGCCCATGATGTGGCTGAAGTAGGGCGTGCGATAGCGCGGCGGCACCGGCGCGTAGTCCAGGCCCGCCGTGCGCAGCGCCTCGGCTTCCGCCGCCATGACCTGGTCCGCCGTGGGCAGCCTGTCGTTCGGCAACTGGTGCAGGTACTGGTCGATCATCGTCGCACCGAGGTATTCGGTGGTGGCGAAGCCTTCGTTGAAGGTCGCCGACGCCATCTTCCTGTCCAGCAGCGCCTGCGGCAGCGGCTCGCCGGTCTGGTGGTGCCTGGCGTAGTTGGCCAGCACCGACGGCCAGTCGGCCCACATCTCGTTGACCTGCGAGGGGAACTCGACGAAGTCGCGCGGCACGTTCATGAAGAAGTACGGGTACTTCACGTCCGAGAACATGCCGTGCAGGGCGTGGCCGAACTCGTGGAACATGGTGGTGACCTCGTCCCAGGTCAGCAGGGTCGGCTCGCCCTCCGGCGGCTTGGGGATGTTCTGGTGGTTGGCGACCACCGGCAGGGTGCCTTCGAGTTCCGACTCGTCCACGTAGGAGTTCATCCACGCGCCGCCGCGCTTGGACGGGCGCGCGTACGGATCGAAGATGAAGATCGACAGCTGCTCGCCGTCCTTGTCGAACACGTCGTAGGTCCAGGTGTCCGGATGGTACTTTGGCAGGTCGGTGCGTTCCTTGAAGGTGATGCCGTACAGCTCGGTGGCGGCGAAGAACACGCCGTTCTCGAGCACGTTCTTCATCTCGAAGTAGGGCTTGAGCTGGCTGTCGTCGAAGTCGTATTCGGCCTGGCGCACCTTCTCGGTGTAGTAGGCCCAGTCCCAGGGCTCGAGCTGGAAGCCGGGTTCGCCCTTGGCGGCCTGCTCGCGGTCGATCATGGCCTGCAGCGCGGCGCCTTCGCTGCGCGCGTTGGCCACCGCGGCCGGAACGAGCCGGCCGAGCATGTCGTTGACGGCCTGGACCGTGCCCGCCGTTTCGTCGGCCAGGGTGAACGCGGCCGGCGTGTCGTAGCCCAGCAGGCGCGCACGCTCGCCGCGCAGCCGGAGCACCTCGGCGACGAGGCCGGTGTTGTCCCACTGGTTGCCGCGGCTGCCGCGGGCCACCGATGCCTTGTGCACGCGCTCGCGCAGGTCGCGGTTGTCCAGCTGCGCCAGCGGCGGCTGGCCGGTGGTGTTGAGCAGGGTGATCAGGTACTTGCCGTCGTGGCCGCGTTCCCGTGCGGCAGCGGCGGCGGTGGCGATCTGCGAGTCGCTCAGGCCAGACAGTTCGGCGACGTCCTCGACCAGCACCGCCGAATCGTTGACCTCGTCGAGCACGTTGTTGGAGAACTGCGTCCCGAGCGCGGCGAGCCGCGAGTTGATCTCCTTCAGACGCGCCTTGTCCGCATCGCCAAGTTCGGCGCCGGCGCGGACGAACTGCTTGTGGTACTCCTCGACAAGGCGCACGCCCTCTTCGTCGAGGCCGAGGTCGTTGCGCTGGTCGTACACCGCCTTGACGCGCGCGAACAGCTGCGGGTTGAGCATGATCTCGTCGCGGTGCGCGGCGAACTTCGGCGCGTACTCGTTGTTGATCTGCTTGCGCGTGTCGTTGGTGTCGGTGCCGTTGAGGTTGGAGAAGATGCGGCGCGCGTTGTAGAGCTGCTTGCCCGACCTCTCCAGCGCGATGATGGTGTTCTCGAAGGTCGGCGCGGAGCGCTGGTTGGCGATCGCGGCGATTTCCTGCAGCTCGCGGGCCATGCCGGCGTCGAAGGCCGGCGCGAAATGCGCATCCTCGAGCTTGTCGAACTGCGGGTAGCGCAGCGGCAGCGGGCTCTGCACCAGCAGTGGATTGGAGGACTGGGCGTCGGAGGTGGACGGGGCGTTCACTGGCGAGGCCTGCTGGGGGGTGGTCTGGGCGGACACCTGGGCGGAGACGGCGGCGGTCAGGGCGACGGCCAGCGCCACGGCGAGCGGGTGCTTCATCGGGCGATCCTTGGAAAATGCGTGTGCGTCCAAGGTTAGCCCATGCCAGGTGCCGGCCAGGGCATGACGAACGACACATGGCGTTCACGCGGCGGGACGGCGCTAGACTCGACCCGGCCGGGATCGCCGGCCGTCCGCCCCAGGGCAGGAGCTCCCCGATGACTCGCAACGGCTGGCTGGCGCTGGGCCTGGTCCTGGCCCTGGCAGGGAATGTGAAGGCCGGGACGACGACCCGCTACGTGGTCCTGGTGGACGGCGGCAGGCAGGCCGGGGAGCAGACCGTGGTCGAGGGCGACGACGGGCTCACCCGGGCCAGGTTCATCTTCAAGGACAATGGCCGCGGGCCGGAGCTGGAGGAGGAGTTCAGCCTCGGTCCGGACGGCACCTTCCGCCGCTACAGGGTGACCGGGACGTCCACCTTCGGTGCGCCGGTGGACGAAAGCTTCGAGCTCGTGGACGGGGTGGCGCGCTGGAGGTCGACGTCCGACCAGGGCGAGCAACCGGTGGCGCCCGGCGCCCAGTATTCGCCCCTGGGCGGCAGCCCGGCGGTGGCCTCGGTGTCGCTGGCGGCGCTGGCCGGGCGGCCGGACGGGACACTGCCGCTGATCCCCAGCGGGACCCTGTCCGCGCGCCAGGTGGCGACGGCGCAGGTGCGACGCGACGACGACGTGCGCACCGTGCAGCTGCTGGCGATCAGCGGCGTGGGGTTCACGCCGACCTTCGCCTGGGCCACCGACGGGCCGCGTCCGCGCCTGTTCGCCTACATCTACCCGGGCTTCCTGCAGATGATCGAGGCCGGCTGGGAGGCCAATGCCGACGCGCTGGAGGCCAGCCAGAAGGCGGCCGAGGCTCAGGCGCTGGTGGCCCTGCACGAACGCCTGGCGCATCCGCTGCCCGGCAGCACCCTGATCCGCAACGCCCGCGTGTTCGACAGCGAACATGCACGGCTGGGCGCGGCGTCCGACGTACGCCTGCGCGCGGGCAGGATCGAATCGGTGCTCGCCGCCGGTCGCGACACCGCGCCGGCCGAGCAGGTGATCGACGCAGGCGGCCGGGTGCTGCTGCCTGGCCTGTTCGACATGCACGCCCACGTCGACCGCTGGAGCGGTGGCCTGCACCTGGCGGCCGGGGTGACTTCGCTGCGCGACATGGGCAACGACAACGCGACCCTGCAGCAGATCATGCAGGAGGCGAGCGCGGGCAGGCTGCTGATGCCGCGCATCGTGCCGGCCGGGTTCCTCGAGGGCGAGAGCGAACAGTCGGCGCGCAATGGTTTCGTGGTCGGCGACCTGGACGGTGCCAGGAAGGCGATCGACTGGTACACCGACAACGGCTATCCGCAGCTCAAGATCTACAACTCGTTCCCGAAGGAGATCCTGGCCGAGACCGTGGCCCACGCGCATGCGAAGGGACTGCGCGTGAGCGGCCACGTGCCGGTGTTCCTGCGCGCCCAGGACGCCGTCGACGCCGGTTTCGACGAGCTCAACCACATCAACCAGATCGTGCTCAACTTCCTGGTCCGGCCCGAGACCGATACCCGCACCCTGGAGCGCTTCTACCTGCCCGCGCGCGAGGCCGCCGGCCTGGACCTGGATTCGAAGCCGGTGCAGGACTTCATCGCCATGCTGGCGGACAGGCAGGTGGTGATCGACCCGACCCTGGCCACCTTCGAGTTCCTGCACCAGCGCGACGGCCCGATCACGCCGATCTTCGCCGGCATCGAGGACCACCTGCCGCCGGACGTGCAGCGCGGCCGCCGCGCCGCGGAGATGGACATCCCCGACGATGCCACCGCCGCGCGCTATCGCGAGTCGTTCGAGCGCATGGTCGAGTTCGTGGGTCGCGCCTGGCGCGCCGGCGTGCCGGTGGTGGCGGGGACCGACGAGGTGCCCGGTTTCACCCTGCACCACGAGCTCGCGCTGTACGTGCGCGCCGGCCTGAGTCCGGCCCAGGTGCTGCAGGTGGCGACCTGGAACGGCGCCAGGTACTCGGGCGTGCTCGAATCGCTGGGCAGCATCGAACCCGGCAAGCTGGCCGACCTGGTGCTGGTGGACGGCGACCCGACCGCGGACATCGCCGACATCCGCAAGGTGGCCACCGTGATCAAGGGCGACGTCGCCTACTACCCGTCTCAGATCCACACCGAACTGGGGATCGGGCCATTCGCTGCGCCGCTGCGGGTCGAATCCGGCGCGGCGCCGTGAGCGGCGCGTTCGACTTCTCCGCGACCGCGATCGACGGCCAGCCGCTGCCGCTCTCGCAGTTCACGGGCAAGGTGCTGCTGCTCGTCAACGTGGCCTCGAAGTGCGGCTTCACCCCGCAGTATGCCGGCCTGCAGCAGCTGTGGAGCGACTATCGCGAACGCGGACTGGTGGTGCTGGGGTTTCCCTGCGACCAGTTCGGCCACCAGGAACCGGGCAGCGAGGAGCAGATCCAGCAGTTCTGCTCGCTCGACTACGGGGTGGATTTCCCGATGACGGCCAAGGTCGAGGTCAACGGCCCCGGCGCGCATCCGCTGTGGACCTGGCTCCGGAGCGAGCGGCGCGGCTTGCTGGGCCTCGGTGCGATCAAGTGGAACTTCACCAAGTTCCTGGTCGGCCGCGACGGACAGGTGCTGTCGCGGCATGCGCCGACGGTGGCGCCGGAAGCGCTGCGCGGATCGATCGAGGCCGCCCTGGGCTGAGCGGCGGCCGCCCGCGGCAGCGCCCGGTCAGGTGACGATGGTGACCGGGACCGGGGTGCCGGCCAGCACTTTCTGCGACACCGAACCGAGCAGCACGCCCTTGATCCCGCTGGTGCCGCGCGACCCCATCACGATCACGTCGGCCTTGCGGCTGGCGGCCGCCTTCAGGATGTTCTCGGCCACGTCGCCCACCAGTTCGACGAACTCGACCTTCACCTTCCTGCGGGCCAGCAGCTTCCGGGCCGGGCCCAGCATCCGTGCGAAGCTTTCGGCATGGTGGGCGTCGGCGGCCTCGGCGCCCATCTTGCGCGCCGCACCGGGAAACAGCGAATCGTCCACCGCCACGACCGTCAGCGTGCCCTTGCGGAAGGCCTTGCACAGTGCAAGCGCGTGCTGGAGCGCGCGCGTGCTGGCGTCGCTGCCGTCGACCGGAACCAGGATCTTCATCGTCTTGCATCCTCCTCGTGAGCATGGATTCTACGCTGGCGCGTCGC
>Ga0079224_100010817_pt1 | contig 12531 bp, 7 predicted proteins | sample Stecom2015_FD_80414 | JGI IMG/M metagenome (GOLD analysis project Ga0079224, IMG submission 80414) | Agricultural soil microbial communities from Utah to study Nitrogen management - Steer compost 2015 | ecosystem: Environmental > Terrestrial > Soil > Agricultural land | place: USA: Utah...
AGGCCAGTTCAGTACCCAGTATATGATTTCCCTGTACACCGCCTACAATAGCAATGGCTGGTTTAGCAGATGTATTCCCGGTGCCGATGGTTATCTGCCAAATATCTTTTCCACCTGCTGTTTTAACAAGAGCGTTTGTTTTTACATATTGGGGATTTGATTTAGACAACGATTTGATGCGCTCTGTTTGTTTTGAAAAATTGCTGTAATCATTTTGTGCATGTATATAACTAAAGCAAAGAGAAAGCAACAGTGAAACAGTTAGTCTTATGAGCATAGTTTTTTTTGTTTCTAAATACCGGAAAAGTATCGATGAAAAAAAGGTTAACAAATCTACCATTTGAATATTGTATAATCACCAGTTTGTTTTACCAGCTTCATTTGGTTGAATAGATATTCTTCAAGCAACGGATGATATATTAAAATGTCCTGGTAATGTTTATCAACTATACCAAACCAGTCCGCGCCCTGTGATTTTAATTCTTCAAGAATGGCAACAGATTCTGAATCTGCCGGCAGTTCTGTCGGCGCCCATTTATCTGCAGGAGGGAATAAAAAGCCTTTCCCACCACTGTAATAAATTGCAACCGGATCGCCAATATTATGAGCAACGGTTATTACCACATCACCAGGTTGTTTAAGTGCTTTTAACTCTTTTCCCATCATGTAACCCTGTGCAGCCCCGGGTTCATGCATAAGTCTTTGTTGCAACATCCTCTTATTATTAACCAGCATAATGGAGAATACCAGTGCAACAGGCAGGAAAATTTTTTTTGTAATCAGCATTTGATGGGTAAACAATATGACGAGAAAACGACCGCAGAAAACAGATATAACAGGAAGGAACAAATGAAAATTCCATGGATTTCTTACAAGTTCTCTGCCGCCAATAGCATAATAGAATATGCAACCTAGTAGGAGGAAATGAAAAAGCCATTTTATATCATGTTCTTTGTTTTCTTTAGGGTTGGGAGGTAAAAATAATAAACCCAGGAAGCACAAATAAATGGCAGGTAAACCCAGTAACCAGTAATCAAAAACTTCTTTCATTTTAGACAGGAAATATTTTTCCTGCAAATACACTTTCCAGTTATTCCAGAACCAATTTCCCGAGCCTGCAAAATGATATGGAGGGTAAGTCATAGAAAGATGTCTTGCCCATAAATAATACGATACAACGGGTATAAGTACAAGTACGGCTGCTATTATCACCGGTTTTAAGCCGGCGATGTTAAATTTATTCTGCTGCTTATAATGATTAATTGCAGCATAGGCCATCGGGAATGCAATGATCAGACCGGTAATTTTAGTCAAAATACCAAGGCATCCTGCTATTGCAGCCAGCCACAAATAAATGGGTTTATCTTTTTGTAAATAAAGTACAAACAACCACATGCAAGTGGTAGTAAGTGAGACCATAACAGGATCGGGTAAAAAGGACCGGTCTATAAAAACAGCCCCCGGGATAATAGCCATCATGGCTGTTCCTGCTAATGCATGGCGTTTATCCCAAACCAAAAAAATCAAATTATACAATGCGATAAGCCCCCACATGCCAAAGCCAACAGCGATAATTCTGCCTATGTAATCATGTTGTCCAAAAAACTTATAGCCAATGGCAGAAAGGTAAGTTATGGTTTGAAATTCACGTCCCTGGTAACTGTTTCCTGGTCCCGCCCAATTGACCTGCGGGTAAAAAATATTCCAGTCAAGCTTATAAAAATTTTCCGCCATCATGGCCGTACTCGATTGGCGCCAGCTAAATATATCTATTAAGGGTTGTGTTATTTGCATGCTCCTCAGGTATAGCGCAATAATTAAAATCAGTATAAGGACCCAATAATTATTTAGAAATTGTTTTATCCTTGAGGAAAACATAAGCAGAACAGTTATTTTAAAAATACAAATATTAATTTTAAAGCTATTGCTGTTTATACTGCTGGCAGGGGAATTGAATATATTTTTTACACGGGTTGATAACAAATGCAATTAGATAATCTATAATCAATCATAAACTGGGATTATCGTTATGCCCGAAAAAATCAGTTTATATGGATTTTATAATTTATCCTGGCAGCCCTTATCCATTGGGTGCTACCTGGGATGGCACTGGTGTTAATTTTGCTATTTTTTCAGAGAATGCCACATCAATTGAACTTTGTTTGTTTAAAGAAGAAAAAAATGCCTCTGAATCTGTAAGAATTCCCATTTCAGAAAGAGACCACCATGTTTGGCATCTTTATATACCCGGGCTAAAGCCTGGTCAGTTGTATGGTTACAGGGTACATGGTCCATACGATCCTAAAAATGGTTTACGGTTTAATGCTAACAAATTATTGATTGATCCTTATGCTAAGGCTATTTCCGGTTCTATAACCTGGCATGAATCCCTTTTTGGTTATGAAGTTGGCAGTAATTTACACGACCTGAGTTTTAATAAAGCAGACAGCGCACATTTCATTCCGAAATCAATGATCGTTGATCAGAATTTTGACTGGGAAGGTGTGACCGCTCCTAAAATTCCCTACCATAAATCAATCATCTACGAAGCGCATGTTAAAGGTTTAACCAAACTGCATCCGGGAATCCCGGAAGATATACGAGGAACCTATGAAGCAATCGCACACCCGGTGATGATAGAGTATTTCCAAAAACTGGGAGTGAACGCCATAGAATTAATGCCTGTTCATCATTTTGCAGTAGACAGGCATTTAAAAGAAATGGGACTCACCAATTACTGGGGATATAATACCATTGGCTTCTTTGCACCTGATGTGCGCTATGCAAAAAATAATGGTGGTGCGCAGGTTTTTGAATTCAAACACATGGTAAAGGAACTTCACAAGGCAGGGATTGAAGTTATTTTGGATGTGGTATATAATCATACAGCAGAAGGCAACCAGCTGGGTCCTACACTTTCATTTCGTGGTATTGATAATTCAACCTACTACCGCCTGGCAAAGAACAGGCAATTCTATATGGATTATACTGGTACCGGTAATACGCTGAATGCAATGAGCCCTAATGTACTCAGGCTGATCATGGATAGCCTGCGTTACTGGATACAGGAAATGCATGTTGATGGTTTTCGTTTTGATCTTGCGTCTACACTAGCACGTGAGTTGCATGAGGTGGACAGGCTCGGTTCTTTCTTTGATATCATACACCAGGATCCTGTCATCTCCCAGGTAAAACTAATTGCTGAACCATGGGATATTGGGGAAGGTGGTTACCAGGTTGGAAAGTTTCCTCCAGGCTGGGCGGAGTGGAATGGTAAGTACCGCGATTGCATACGCGATTACTGGCGTGGTGCAGACAGTATGCTGGGTGAGTTTGCCGAAAGATTAACCGGCAGCTCCGATCTGTATAGAAATGATTACCGGCTGCCTACCGCAAGTATCAATTTTGTTACAGCACATGATGGGTTTACCTTACATGATTTAGTTTCATATAACGAAAAACATAATGAAGCAAACGGGGAAAACAATAATGATGGAGAAACATATAACCGGTCCTGGAATTGTGGTGTGGAAGGTCCGACAGACAATCCTGCAATAATCGAATTAAGGACCCGTCAAAAAAGAAATTTTTTAACCACGTTATTTCTGTCGCAGGGTGTGCCCATGCTTGTAGCCGGGGATGAATTGGGAAGAACACAAAATGGTAATAATAATGCCTATTGCCAGGACAATGAATTAAGCTGGATTAACTGGGACAAAACAGATAACGAGTTACTGGCATTTACACAAAAGATAATACACTTTAGTAAGCGCCATCCGGTATTTAACCGGCGTGGCTGGTTTATTGGCCAACCTATTAGAGGGGTTGGTGTGGAAGATATTGTATGGTTTGTTCCCGATGGTAAAGAGATGCCCGAGGAAAGCTGGGATCACGACTTTGCTAAATCGTTAGGTGTGTTTCTGAATGGCCATGGTATTCATACTGTAGGTCCACTGGGTGAAAAAGTAATCGATAACAGTTTTTATATCATGTTCAATGCATATAATGGTGAACTGGATTTCAAAGTTCCACGAACCCGGTACGGGAGGTTATGGCAAGAGGTTATCAATACAGCAAAGGACCTGGTAGATGAAAATAACGGATTACGATACAAAGCCAATGCGCATCTCAAGTTAAAAGGACATTCCATTATTATTTTACAATTACTGGATTAAAGATTTTGATGTTAGCAGGAAAAAGTTTCAATTATGAATTCAACAGTTTATAATCCACAGGTAACTTACCGGTTACAGTTGCATAAAAGATTTGGCTTTACTGAATTGAAAAAAATAATTCCTTATTTATCAAATCTTGGTATAAAAGCTATTTACGCATCTCCGGTTTTTTCGGCTACACCAGGCAGTGAGCATGGTTATGATGGTATTGATCCTTTAACTATCAATCCCGAAATTGGGACACTGGAGGAACTGTATGAAATTTCAGTTTTATTAAAGGAAAAAAGGATGGGATGGATACAGGATTTTGTTCCCAATCATATGGCTTTTACTCCGGTGAATAAATGGTTGATGGATGTTTTGGAAAAGGGCCAGCGGTCATCCTTTGCAAAATATTTTGATATCCTTTGGGAACATCCTGGTACAGCCCAAAAAATTATGCTTCCCTTTTTTGGAAATACGTTGGAAGAAATTATCAAAAACGGGCAATTAAAAATTGAGTTTTTTCAAAACAGGTTAACAACATCTTATTCCGGAACTCATTATCCCCTGAATCAGTTTGCATACCAGTTGTTGATTAATGATGAAGAACATCCCGAAATTTTAGACGAATGGTTAAATGAGGGTGAAAAGTTTTATAAAATGCCTGGAGGCGCAGCATTTAATACGCAATGGGAACAGTATTTTAATGCATGGGATACAATTTTAAAAAAAGAAGATGTTCGTTCCTTCATAAATAATCAGATTGAAGCTGTAAATGACGATAAGAAATTGATCAAAAAAATAATTGATCAGCAATATTATTTGCCTTGTGAATATAGTATAACCGATCACCAAATAAATTACCGGAGATTTTTTACAGTTAATAATTTAATCTGTATGAATATGCAGGATGATGATGTTTTCGAACACTATCATATCCTTTTAAAAAAGCTATGCGATGATGATGTAGTCGACGGGGTTAGAGTGGATCATATAGATGGTTTGTATGATCCGGGTTTATACCTGGAAAAACTTGCTGATCATATAGGCAGACATAAATACCTGGTAGTTGAAAAGATTTTGGAAAAAGATGAGGCCATGGAAAACTGGCCTGTTGCAGGCAGCACAGGTTATGAGTTTTTAGCTACCGTCAATAATGTGTTCACCAATAAAAAGAGTAAGAATGCTTTTGATAAATTTTACCAGCAATTAACAGGAATATCGATCCCTGTAGAAAAGCAGGTGTATGAAAAAAAGAAGTTGATTCTTGAAAAACATATGCAGGGTGAATTAGATAATCTTGTCCGGCTTTTTTCAACTTTTAATTTACCTGGCGATGATGTTTTACATGTATTTGATGATTTGATTATCCGCAATGCTGTTTCGGCTTTATTAATCTATTGCCCCGTATATCGTTTTTATTTCAGGCGGTTCCCATTAAGTAAACAACAGCAAGAAATATTACATGGTCTGTTTAATACAATGCTGGAAGATGATCCCGCTCTTGGGAAAGAAGTCGCTTTATTAGAGCATGTATTTATAGATGGCCCCAAACACAATGACCAGCAATTAAATATTTCAATAGCAAAATTCTTTACCCGTTGCATGCAATTTTCCGGGCCATTAATGGCAAAGGGAGTAGAAGATACGCTGATGTATACTTTCAACCGTTTTATAGGGCATAACGAAGTGGGAGATTCCCCTTCAGCATTCGGTATTTCTCCAAGCGATTTTCACAAACAAATGATTCAAAGACAAAAACAATGGCCATTGGCACTGAATGGAACGGCAACGCACGATACAAAACGGGGTGAAGACTCCAGGGCTCGTTTGAATGTTTTGACAGATATACCTGGTTTATGGTTTGCAAAATGTCGGGAATGGCAGGCTATGAACAAAACATTTAAGGAAAATAATTGGCCGGGTGAAAATGAGGAATACTTTATTTATCAAACCATCCTTGCTCATTATCCATTGAATGAAGAAGAATTTGATTCTTTTCCCGGCCGCTTCACCGGTTATCTTGAAAAGGCGGGCAGGGAGGCTAAACTTCATACGAATTGGACGGAACCCAACCAGGATTTTGAAAATGCAATTACAAATTTTGTAAATGCGATATTAAACAGGCAAACAGATTTTTACAAAAGCTTTACTTCTTTTCTTTCACTGGTAAAAGATCATGGTGTAATAAATTCCATCAGTCAACTGATTTTAAAATTCACTTGTCCTGGTATTCCGGATATATATCAGGGTTGTGAAAAATGGGATTTTAGTTTTGTTGATCCGGATAATCGCAGGCCCGTTGATTACAATACACTTGAATCTCAGGTTACGGAATTCAGTGTAATGGATGAAAATTCCGGCTTAAAAAATTTATGGGCCAATAGGAGTAATGGTCATATCAAAACCTGGTTTGTGAAACAGCTTGCCGGCTTACGTGCTGATTACCCGGATCTATTTGAAAAGGGATCCTATAAACCCCTAAAAGCAGAAGGTCCATTAAAAGAACAGGTTTTGGCTTTTACCAGGGAATATAAAACGGACTGGCTATTAGTGGTTATACCATTGCATACTGCTTCTATTGAGGAGAATAATGATCATCTTTTAATTGACTGGAGTGATACAACAATTGAAGTTCCTTTAACATCTTCTGTTGCTGTAAATGTTTTGAATAACGAAAAGACGAAACCTGGGAAAATCAGCCTTGATAAATTATTTAATCCTTTGCCATTTGCTTTAATAAAAGGTAAATCGCATGCGCATAAACGTAAGGCCGGGTTGTTACTTCATATCTCTTCTCTGCCATCTGCATTTGGGATTGGTGATCTGGGTCCGGGTGCATTCGTATTTGCTGATTTTCTCCACCGGTCCAATCAACGGGTTTGGCAGATGCTTCCGTTAACTCCTGTTGAAGAGGGACAGGGTTATTCTCCTTATAGTTCAATCAGCAGCAGGGCCGGTAATACTTTTTTCATAAGCCCGGAGTGTTTAGTGAAGGATGGTTTACTTACAAAAGAATTTTTACAACAACTGGAAATTAAACCAACTGATCATGTTGAATTCGCAACTGTTGAAGAGAAAAAGAAAGTGATGCTTGATGAGGCATGGAAAAACTACATGCAACAATCAAAAGATTTACCTGTACAGGGCTATGATGAATTTTGTAAAACGCACAGGGAATGGTTGCCGGATTTTGCATTGTATTGTGTAATCAGGAATCAAAACCAGGGTAAGCCATGGTATGAATGGGAAAAGAGTTTGAAAAACCGGGATGTTGAAGCATTGGAAAAATTTGAATCGGATCATCAACAGGATGTGAACCGCATCAAGTGGGAGCAATTTATTTTTTCCAAACAATGGAATGCATTAAAAGATCATTGTAATAAAAGGGGAATTGAATTATTGGGTGATCTTCCTTTTTACGTTAGTCATGATTCTGCTGATGTATGGGCTAACCAGCAGATTTTTAAATTGGATAAAAAAGGTAAGCCATTGGGAATTGCTGGTGTGCCGCCGGATTTTTTTAGTGAGGATGGACAGTTATGGGGCATGCCTGTATTCCGCTGGAATGTTTTACGGTTAAATGGTTTTACCTGGTGGGCCGAAAGATTAAACAGGAATATTGAATTATTTGATCTTGTGAGGTTGGATCATTTCCGTGCCTTTTCTGCCTATTGGGAAGTGTCGCCTAACGAAAAAACAGCCGTTAATGGTAAATGGAAAAAAGTTCCCGGTGATTATTTTTTCAGGGAGATGAAAAAACGCCTTGGCAAATTACCGTTCATTGCTGAAGATCTCGGGGACATAGATGATTCGGTTTATCGTTTACGTGATAAATTTAAATTTCCAGGAATGAAAGTTTTGCAGTGTGCTTTTCGTGATGAAATGGAAACATCTTCTTTTATTCCGCATACTTACGATAAGAATTTAATTGCTTATACAGGAACACATGATAACAATACCCTGGTTGGCTGGTTTGAAGAAGCTGATGAAAAAATCAGGCAACAGGTAGAACAATACATGGGGCAATCCTTGACTGCAGAAAATTTATTTAATGTATTGGGCAGAAGTTTATACGCATCTGTTGCCGATACGGTAATATTTCCCGTGCAGGATATTTTACATTTAGGAGCCGATTCAAGAATGAATTCACCCTCCACTGCAAAGGATAACTGGACATGGCGTTTGAAGTCCGGCCAGCTTACGAACCATGAAGAAAATCATTTAAAACAATGGACTTTGATGTATAACAGATAGGGGTAGACGAAATAAATTATCTCCCCATAAATACCATTAATATCTGAACATCACTCGGGTTGATACCTGATATTCTGCTGGCCTGTCCAAGTGTAGCCGGTCTTATGCGACTTAGTTTTTCTCTTGCTTCATTACCAAGAGAAATTAGTTTTCGGTAATCGAAACTCTCTGGTATTTGCAATTCTTCCATTTGCGACATCTTCTCTACAAGGTCTTTTTCCTTTTGGATATAAGTGCCGTATTTAATTTGAATTGAAGCTTGTTCCATAGCTTCGGGCGGATAGTTCTCTAACCTTTCGCGTATTCCTGGAATATTTTGCACCAGGTCATCTAATTCGATTGATGGTCTTAGTAATATTTTTTCTGCTTTTTGTTTTTCTGAAATAGGGGATGAAGAAATCCTGGAAAGAAATTCATTTATTTCTCCTGGTTCAATTGAAAGTTCACTCAAGGTTTGTTTGATCGCAGTAATTTCCTTTTGTTTTTGCGTAACCTTATCCATACGTTCCTGGCTGGCTAAACCAATTTCATAGCTTTTTGGGGTTAGCCTGAGGTCCGCATTATCCTGCCTTAAAAGCGTTCTGAATTCGGCGCGGGACGTGAACATGCGATACGGTTCATCCGTTCCTTTATTAATCAGGTCATCAATCAATACACCGATATAAGCTTCACTTCTTTTCAAAACGAAGGGAGCTTTTTCGTTGATTTTTAAATGAGCATTAATGCCAGCCATTATACCCTGGCAAGCCGCTTCTTCATAGCCCGTCGTCCCATTTATTTGCCCGGCAAAAAATAAATTTTGTATCTGCTTGGTTTCCAATGAGAAGCGAAGCTGAGTGGGTGGAAAGTAGTCGTATTCAATGGCATACCCTGGCCTGAATATCTTCACATTCTCAAATCCCGGCACTTTACGAAGTGATTCGTATTGGACTTCTTCCGGTAATGAAGTTGAAAACCCATTTACATATATTTCAACTGTATTCCATCCTTCGGGTTCCACAAAAAGCTGGTGGCGGTCCCGTTCTGCAAACCGGTTGATCTTGTCTTCTATACTGGGACAATAGCGTGGACCTGTTCCTTCAATTCTCCCGGCAAACATGGGACTGCGATCAAAGCCAGTTTTTAGTAAATCATGCACTTTTGAATTTGTATAGGTTATCCAGCAGCTTCTTTGCTTATTGGGTAATGCCTGGTCGAGAAAGGAAAATCCTGTTATTTCCTCATCACCTTTCTGTTCCTCCATTTTTGAATAATCAAGGCTTCGGCCATCAATTCGCGGGGGTGTTCCGGTTTTTAAGCGGTCACTCTCAAAACCAAGAGAAACCAATTGTTCTGTAATTCCGGTAGCCGCTTTTTCAGCAACCCGGCCACCGCCAAACCTTTTTTCACCAATATGGATTACACCATTTAAAAAGGTTCCATTAGTCAACACCACCGATCTTGCCCTGATTTTGTGACCCATTCCTGTAATCACACCGCAAACCACACCTTCTTGAATGATCAGTTCTTTAACCATATCCTGGTAAAAATCAAGGTTTATGGTTTGTTCCAGCATTTCCCGCCATTTTTGAGAGAAAAGCATCCTGTCGTTCTGTGTTCTGGGGCTCCACATGGCCGGTCCTTTAGATCGGTTCAGCATCCTGAACTGGATCATGGATGCATCGGATACTATTCCGGAATAACCACCCAGTGCATCAACTTCTCTTACAATTTGCCCCTTTGCTATACCACCCATAGCGGGATTGCAACTCATTTGAGCAATCGTTTGCATATTCATTGTAATAAGCAGGGTAGATGAGCCCAGGTTTGCTGCTGCAGCAGCCGCTTCGCAACCTGCATGGCCTGCACCCACAACAATTACATCATACTTTGGAAATAAATTATTCATCAGGCGGCAAAAATACAAATAGACGAAAAGATTAAATGCTAAAATCGATGTTCCACGTGAAACGGTATAGAATGATTCAGGATTTTGTTCCACGTGGAACACTATGAGAAATACTTTTGTAAATAATAGTCCTCTTTGTCTGTCATTACGTTTGCTTCAGCCGGAGATTTGTCATTTATGCCCGTTAAATGAAGTGCTCCATGAAATATAACCCGGTGAAGTTCTTGATTGAATGAACTATTATTAAGACTAGCATTTTCTTTTACCCGTTCGGTGCTTACATAAATTTCGCCCTGGGTTGGGCGGCCTGGTTCAGAAAGATCAAAACTGATAATATCTGTGTAATAGTCATGATTCAGGTACCTTCTATTAATGTCAAGTAGGTATTCGTCAGTACAAAAAACATAAGTTAAGCTGTTGAGTTTCTTTTTTTCCTGGGAAAAGATGAGTTCAATAAACTTTTTCAATTTTTGCCTGTTCCTGAGGGTTATAGAAACATCGTTCTGGAAAAAGTTGATAGTTATGTTTGGTTCAACCATATTTTCAAAATTCGTAAACATATAAGAAAATACAAGGGTAGATTTGCTTATGAACTATAAGTTGTCAGAATTAAAAGCCGGGCAAAAGGGAATTATAGTAAATTTCTCTAAAAGTGAAATTTTACTGAAGCTGCTGGAAATGGGCTGTATACCGGGGGAAATCATTACTATTGAGCAGGTGGCGCCACTCAGCGGCCCTATTTCCATTTCTGTGTCAGGATACCTGCTAAGTTTGAGGAAAACAGAGGCCGAGCAGATTTATGTAGAATTAGTTGATAATCATCAAATTAAATAGCCATAATCCCGCATAGGCGGGACGAGGAAATTATTAACATCCAGCTATGCAAATTTTTATGGAGAATTACATGTGTCAATAAAAATAAGTGATATAAACACATGAAAATAGGATTATACTTCGGTTCATTTAACCCCATTCATAACGGGCACCTTATTATAGCGAATCATATCCTTAACACGGGATTGATCGATAAATTATGGTTCATAGTATCTCCCCAAAACCCTTTTAAAAAAAGTAATTCATTGTTGAATGAATACGACCGGCTACACCTGGTACGGGTCGCAACTGAAAATGACCTGAGAATTAATGTTTCAGATGTTGAATTTCATCTTTCAAAGCCATCTTATACATCCCAAACCTTAATTTACCTGACGGAGAAGTACCCTGATCACCATTTTTATATCATAATAGGTTCTGATAGTTACCAAAACCTTCAGCAGTGGAAAAACGGTTCCTTTTTAATGGAGAATTATCAATTCATCATTTACCCACGACCAGGCTTTGATATAAGTAATGCATTGCCTGGGAATATGACTTTACTGGAGAATGTGCCTTTACTTAATATTTCTTCCACACATATCAGGAACATTATAAAAGATGGAAAATCAATAAGATACCTTGTTCCGGATGTTGTTTTTGATGAAATTGATGCAAACAGGCTTTACAAAAAATAACCTAACACTATACAGGCAATTACAATTAAAGGTGAAGCTATCCGCGTATAATGGAGTAACAGGTAAGTACTGAGAATTACAACAATATTGATAAGGCTGATGGTTTTACCCTCTAATAAGGAAATATCATGCATTATATATAATGTAGATGCTATCATAATGCCTACAACAGCAGCCTGAATCCCTTCCTGGGAGCGGTAAATGGCGGCGTATTTCTTTAAGTTGTTCCATATAGGAAAAAAGAATAATACGAGTAAAGCTGAAGGAAGAAAAATGGCAATGGAACCGATTAAACAGCCCAATAGTTGCATATAAGGACCCTCATCTTTAAGGGCTAAACCTCCTGTAAATGAAGCAATTGAGAAAACAGGCCCTGGAACAGCACGCACAATACCCATCCCATTATACATATCATCCTTATTAATGCGTATCATCTCCTTGCCCTGGTTTTTTGGGGCCAGTGGGCGAACTGAAAATTGTTCATACATCATCGGCATTAAAACTTGACCACCACCAAAAACAAGACTTCCCATCCTGTAAATATTTTCAAAAAGATTCACTTGTTTTCGTGACTCCCACTCATTCTTACGGGCAGTTTCGCTGAAAATTCCCGCTATTAAAAAGATAAAAGCAAACAACCAGATATTCCACCATTTTATCTGTTTTGGTTTTTGATGTACCTGTGGAATGCGTTTATGACTGATATTTGTTGCAGCAC
>Ga0079224_100010819_pt1 | contig 12529 bp, 10 predicted proteins | sample Stecom2015_FD_80414 | JGI IMG/M metagenome (GOLD analysis project Ga0079224, IMG submission 80414) | Agricultural soil microbial communities from Utah to study Nitrogen management - Steer compost 2015 | ecosystem: Environmental > Terrestrial > Soil > Agricultural land | place: USA: Utah...
CTCCGGCCACGACCACTGCAAGCTGTACGGAATCGACTTTCCCCCAGAAATGTGTGATCTTGGGTGGTACGACAGGTGCGCTCAGGCTTCGATCTCCCACCCCTGTCCGTACTCCACGGGACCACCTCGGCCGCCACGACCGAAGACTGGCACCAAGGTCACGCCTTCTCGAGCAAATCCACATGCCAGCCCACGCCAGACACGTCCCGACCCGATAAACGATCCGCCGCCTCGCGTCGAACCGGAGCCACCACCAGCTGCGCCCAGGCCGCCCGCGCCACCCAGCGTGCGTCCACCCTTTTACAACCCGCTACCCGATGGCGACTTTGTCGACAACCCCCCACCGATTGATCCCATAGATCCGATTATTACTACCGACGATGACGACGGCGACGGCGAGCCGCCGTCAGACGAGCCCGGTGACCCACCGCCCGACGACGATCCTCCGCCCGACGAGGATCCGGCGCAGAACAGCAAGCTGACGGAGGATGAGAGGCGCCGCGCCCAGCGCTGCCACGATGGGGAATGGGACCAAGACCCGATCCTATACTGGAGCTTGGACTACACGGTCTACCAGGAGGCCGGTAGACCGGTAGGCGTAGCCAGCGGTGCTGAGGCGTGCTTTGTCGGTGGGCACCCGTCGAAGGGCCCGAGGACGCGCGTAACCCCTCCTGGCTGGGTTACCGGCCTCGTGCGCTCGCACCTGATCGCGCGATCGCTAGGCGGCGACGGGAGACGCTACGACAACATGGTGCCGTTCTGCCCTGGCGACAATAGAAGGATGTGGGACCTCTACGAGAGCATCGTGAAGACTCGCACCGAGATGAAAGAGACAGTCTACTATCGAGTGGAACCCAAGTATGAGCCTGGCAACCCCGTGCCGATCAGCATTCACATAGTGATAGCCGGTGAGGAGATGGGAGAGTGGGACTCCTACGACCTCCCGAACTCATGGAGGGATGGCGAGTGCAAGCTGACGATTCCGCACTAGACGAGCTGGCCCGACTGGTCCGCTGGACCGGCGGAGGTGTCGGCGATGTCAACTGGGAGGAGGCGGAGCGCCAAGTCGGCTTCACTATACCCACGAGCTTCAAGAAGTACGCAGCGAGATTCCCGGCCGGCGAGTTTCAAACCTACCTGTTCGTCAATCAGCTGCTTTCGCCGACCCACCTTAGGCTCTACGCGGCGAGGGTTCGCTCCGACCTCAGATACCTCCGAGTTGTATCGCGATACTCCCCTGAGTTTCGCTACCACGTGTTCCCGACTCTCCCAGGACTCGTTCCGTGGGGGACGATTGAAGGCGACTACATCTTCTGCTGGTGTCTCACCGGCGAGGAAGAGCACTCACCGACCATAGTGATCATCGATCGTGACGACGGCACAGCGGAGACATTCGATGGCAGCATGACCGAGTGCATCCTGGCCATACTCCATGGTGACATTCCGGCACTCAGGTATGTAACTGAAGAATGCGACCCACCCCGTTTCGACGTCCACGAGTTCAACTTGCCGGAGGAGGAGCAGCCACACGGGGCGGCCACAGACTATCGGGATCTGGATCCGTCTGGACTGCTGACCGTGCCATCGGAGCAGACAGACGCCTTAGCAGATTTGCGCGACCTCGTCGTAGCGGGCACTCCGCAGGCGGTGGAATGGGCCGCGCTGGACCAGCACCTGCGGCATGCGCTGCCTTCGGACTACAAACGGTTGATCGAAACGCTCGGCCCCGGCACTTATGGCGACATCATCGTTGCGAGCCCTTCGGGTCCCACCGGCGAGGTTCCGGGCCTGATCGACGTGACGGCCGCAGCGCTCGACAGCCTGAACCAGAACGTCGAGACGCCGATCCCGGTGGGTCCGATCGCATGGGGCATGGCACCCAACGGCTGGTTCTGCGGCTGGGTCCCACGCGAGTACCCCACGGATCAGCGGCCGGTCATGCTGTTCCACCGATGGCACGGTGCCGGAGGGAGAAGCTGCTCCACAACCAGCTTCCTGGCAAGGCACCTACGCGATCCCCGCGACTGGTACCGCACGCCCTGGCGGATCGGCGAGCCGGACTGACGCCCGTAGGCATACCGACTTCAGCGTCCAACGGCCGTGCCGCCTGGGAGCGAGGACTGAAGACACGCCCGAGCTTGTCAGTGCCTCGTCGGCGACGTGCCGGAAGCTGCAGGAACGATGCTACGGCCGGCGGGTCAGGAGGAAGGCGCCGGCGGCGACCAGCAGGACGACGACACTCACGCCGGCGAGCAGTACCGTGGGTATGCCGCGGGGGCAGTCGTAGGGGCGTACCCAGGTCAGAGTCTGCACGACCTCGCCGCCGGCGACCGCGTCGACCGTGAGGTCACCCTCGGCTGGGAGCACCGCGACGTGTGAGAGTTCCCTCGGCCGTGCCCGCAGCTCCACCGGCTCTTGGCCGGGTGCGGCCAGCGACACCACCGCCTCCTCACCGGCGGCCGGGCCGGCCACCGCCACGGCCAGCCCATCACAACCCGCGGCAGAGTAGACCCCCACCGGCCCGGTGGTCTTGTCGACCCGGGGCAGGCGGGCATGCGGACCCAAACACCCCCGCAACTCGATCACACCGGCCACCACCCCCTCCGCGCCCCCGGGCCAGACAACACTGACCTCCAGCAAGGACTCCTCAGCGTCGAGATGCGCAAGCCGATCGCCAGCCGCGACCGGCCGCACATCATCCAACTGCCGGCCCACGCCCCCGACCTCAACCCCACCGAGGGCGTGTAGTCCCACGTCAAACCCAGCCTGAGCAACCCCGCCGCAGCCACCGTAGACCAACCCGCCACGATCGTGCACAACCGGCTCAAGCGCACCCAGTACCGACCTGACCCACTGGCCGGCTTCCACGCCCAGACAGGCCTAACCCTCGACCCCGACCCACCCTAACCCTGACAATTCAAACTCTGTAGCGCCTCCATGCCGGTCCGGCAGGTGAGGACCGCGCCCGCATGGGTTAGGGCGCTTCCTGACCAGTCGACGGGCGACGCCGGGGCAGTAGGTCTGGCCGCACCACCAGCCGTCAAGCCCGCCAAGAGCCCCTCGACCGGCCGGGCCGAGAGAGCAAGAGCCCAGCTCACGGGGTGTTCATAAGCGTAGGACCCAGTGGGCCGCCAGGGACTCGAACCCTGAACCTACCGGTTAAAAGCCGGCAGCTCTGCCAATTGAGCTAGCAGCCCCGCCATGGTCAGGTTACCCGGCGAGGCCGCGGGTTCCCGCACCGCGTGCGGCTAGAGCCGCGCGACCTGCCCGCCGCCGGCCTGGGCCGTGGCAAGCCGCCACCTGCCAGCCGGACGGGATGGGCGTACGCCCGGCGGCCAGCAGCGGGCACGCCCGCGATGGTGATCTACCTGCCGCCGACCCGCTCGCCGTTGCGCAGCACCGGCTCGAACGATCCCCAGGGCTTGCTGCCGTCCTCCGACACGATGATCTCCCTGGAGTACTGGGCGAGGTACACCCGGCGCAGCCGGTCGGTCAGGTTCGGGCCGCTGCGGTGGATCACCACGCTGGAGAACACGGCGATCGATCCAGCCGGCACGACCACCGGCATCCCGGGGTCAGAGCCGAAGTAGCACACCTTGTCGTTGACCCGCGGGTCCTCGATGTGCTTGATGTAGGAGCGGATGCCGGACCGGGAGTAGGGAAGCAGGTAGACGGAGCCGTTCTGCTCGGTGACGTCGTCGAGCGCTATCCAGCAGGTCAGGTAGGGCTCGTGGCGTTCATGGACGTAACCGGAGTCCTGGTGCCACGCGAACGAGGTGTCCGGGTCCGCCGCCTTGATCACGTACTGCTCCCAGAACAGGTACGCGTTCTCGCCGAGCAGCGCCCGGCAGATGCCAGCCATGGTGTCGCCGAACAGGAACTCCCGCAGCTCCGGCCGTTCCCGGTAGACCATCGCGCTGAAGTACCGCTTGCCGCGGGCGTTGATACCCATCCGGTCGACACCTTGGGCGTCCATCTCCGCGTCCAGCCGGTCGATCGCGAACTGGGCGCCGCTGCGCAGCAGCTCCAGCTGCTGGTCGGTGAGGGCCCGCTCCATGACGAAGTAGCCCTCGTTCTCGTACTGCTCGCGCATCTGGTCGGTGACCATTGCCCTGCTAGTTCCGGTGACTGCCATGGGGAGAAAGTAGGCCGCGGCCGCCGTGCCCAGGAATGATCATTCTGGCCGGTACATGTACGTTCTGGCGGCAGGATGTGGGGATGGAGCGTACCCAGATCCTGGCTTCGGACCTCCCCGCCACCCGGCTCGGCCAGATGGTCCTGGCCGGGCAGTTGATCGACGACGTCCCGGCGGTACCGGGACCGTTGCGGGTGATGGAGCACTACGTGCTCTCGGTGGTGTTCAAGGGCCGGGGCCGCTACCGGCACGCGGACCGGCGCGTGGAACCGGTCACGGCTGGGGCGGTCATGGTCCTCCGCCCAGGCCAGCCGCACTGGTACGGCACCGACCGGGGCGAGCGCTGGACCGAGGTGTTCGCGGTCTTCCGCGGCCCGTTGTTCGACACCTTCGCGCAGGCCGGGCTGCTCAGCCACGACGGGCCCCGCTACCCGAGCCCGCCGCCGGCGATGGCGGCCCTGCGGGCGATCCTGCGGGCCTCCCCCACCGCCCAGCGGGCGGCCGAGCACCAACTGCTGGCACTGGCCGGTTGGTTGCTGGACGTGGCGCCGCAGCCGGACGGCGGGGGGACACCGGAGATCGCCGCTGCCGCAGAGCGGTTGGCCAGTCAACTCGACCACCCGGTCGACCTCCGCGCGCTGGCGGCCGAGGTGGGCCTGCCGTACGACACGTTCCGCCGCCGTTTCACCGCCGAGATCGGGAAGCCCCCAGCCGCGTACCGCAACGAACGCCGGCTGGCCGCTGCCGCGAGCCTGCTGCGGTTGACCGACATGACTGTCCGGGCGATCGCCCGGACTCTCGGTTACGTGGACGAGTTCCACCTCTCCCGCCGTTTCAAGGCCCACTACGGGCTGTCACCGCGTGATTTCCGCCGGAGCCAGTAGCCGCACCGGGTCTTGTAACCGGTATCAGATACCGGTTACATTGTCGTTCACCCCGGTCTGCGGCCGCCGACCGGGGTGCCGGAGGTCCGACAAAGGAGGTCACGTGGCGGTAGCCACCGGGGACGGAGCCACCATTCGCGACGTGGCGGCGCGAGCCGGGGTGTCGATCGCCACCGTCTCCCGGGTGCTGCGTGGCAATGTCCCGGTCACGCCGGCTACCCGGGCCCGGGTGGTAGAGGCGATCAAGGAGCTGGGGTTCCGCCCTAGCGTCCTGGGCCGGTCCCTGGCCGAGGGCCGGCACGCCGCCAACGGCATCGTGTTCCCCGACCTCTCCGGGCCGTACTTCGCCGAGGTCGTCCTCGGGTACGAGGAAGCCGCGGGTGAGCTGGGGCGCTCGGTGCTGATCCTCTCCACGCACGGCCGGGACGCCGCCCCGGAGATGGTGCGGGAGCTGGCCGGGCGCGTGGACGGGCTGGTGGTGCTGGGACGCACCGTCAGCAAGGACGTGCTCGAAGAGATCGCGGCGCGGAAGGTCCCGGTCGTGCTGCTGGCCCGGCCGGCGTTCGGACCGGTCGACTCGGTGAAGGCAGACAACGCCGGCGGTGTCGATCAGCTCGCCACCCATCTGCTCGGGCACGGGCACCGCCAGGTGGTGTTCGTCGGGGACACGGCCGGATCTTCTGACTCCTCGGAACGTTGGGTCCGGTTGCGCTCGGTCCTGGCCGCGGCCGGAGCCCCGCCGCTGCAAGTCGTGTCCGCGCAGCTGCGGGAGGAGGACGGGATACGGGTGGCCGACCAACTGCTGCAGACTCGCCTGCCCGACGCGGTGGTGTGCGCCAACGACGAGCTGGCGCTGGGACTGCTGACCGGTCTGCGACGAGCCGGGGTGGCGGTCCCGGAGCAAGTGGCCGTGACCGGCTGGGACGACATCATGGCCGCGCGTTACGCGGGCCTGACCACCGTGCGACAGCCCATGCGGGAGCTGGGCATCCACGCCGCCCGGATGCTCGATCAACGGATCTGGGGGGATGCCGGACCGCCTCGCCACGAGATCCTGCCGACCCGGCTGGTGATCCGTGAAAGCTGCGGGCGGCACCAAACCTCAGGGTGACACCACCGACCTAAGGGCGACACCATCGCCCACATGTAGAGAGGTGACTATAACGATGAAGCGCAAGGCGCTCTTAGCCGCGGTTGCGGCAGCGGTACTACTGATGGCGGCCTGCGGCCGCGACGAAGAGCCGGCAGGCACCTCGCAACCGTCCGAGGTGTCCGGCCCGGTCGAGGGCGAGATCACGGTGTGGGCGATGGGGACCGAAGGGGAGTACTTGCACGTGCTCGCCGAGGACTTCATGGCCGAGTACCCGGGTACCACCGTAACCGTCACCCCGGTGCCGTGGGACGCCGCCCACGACCGGATCGTGAACGCCATTGCTGCCGGGGAGGTGCCGGACGTCAGCCAGATCGGAACCACCTGGATGGGAGAGTTCGGCGCGATGGGAGGGCTCGACCCGGTACCGTCCTCGATCGATCCCGGCCAGTTCTTCCAGGGCGCCTGGGAGACCACCGTGGTGGACGGCGTCAGCTACGGCGTTCCGTGGTATGTCTCGGCGCACGTCCTTTACTACCGCACCGACCTCGCTGAAGCGGCCGGGGTGGACTCACCGCCCGCCAACTGGGACGAGCTGCGGAACCTGGCCGAGGGCGCGAAGGCGAACGGCGCCCAGTACGGGATCAACCTGGAAACCGGCGTCAGCGGGGCCTGGCAGACCTGGGTGACCTTCTTCTGGCAACAAGGCGGCGAGTTCCTCGATCCCGACGGCGAGACGTTCACCCTCGACTCGCCTGCCTGCGTGGCCGCGTTGGGGCTGTACAAAGAGTTCTTCGACGCAGGCCTGTCTCCGGATTCGCCGAGCGACGTCCCGGTCGAGACCCGGTTCGCCGACGGGCAGGTGGCCTCGTTCATCAGCGGCCCCTGGATGATGGGCATCGTCGAGAACGCCGGAGCCGAGCCGGACACGTGGACGGTCACGCACCTACCGGCCGAGCAGTCCGGCACCTCGTTCGTGGGCGGCGCCAACCTGAGCGTCTTCGCCGACAGCGACAACAAGCCCCTCGCCTGGGCGTTCATCGAGTACCTGTCAGAGCCCGAGGTGCAGGCGAAGTGGTACGAGACCGCGTCGGCGCTGCCGGCGGTCCAGGCGGCGTGGGACGAGCCGGCGCTCGCCACCGATCCGAGGGTCGCGGTCTTCGGCGAGCAACTCCAGGACGCCAAGGCACCGCCGGCCATACCGACCTGGGAGCAGGTCGCGGCGGTGATCGACGACCAGATCGAGCAGGTTGCCGTGGGCGGTGCCGCTCCGGAGGAGGCCTGCCAGGAGATGCAAGCAGGGGCGGAGTCCATCGGCACCGGGCTCTAGCCGATGATCGCGTCACTGTATCGGCGGGCCGGACGGCTACCGGGTAGCCGCCCGGCCCGCGCCGGGCAGCGGCACGAAGGGCTGGTCGGCTGGAGCTTCGCGCTGCCGTTCATGGTGTTCTTCACCGTCTTCATGGCCGGGCCGATCGTGGCCGCCCTGGTCACCAGCTTCACCGACCTACGGGTCACCGACATCCGCGACCCGCTCAACGTCAACCTGGTCGGGGTAGACAACTACCTGGACGTGCTGCGCAGCAACGTCTTCCACAAGGCGGCCACCAACACCGTCATCTTCGTCCTGGTAGGTATCCCGCTGACCATGGCGCTGGGCCTGCTGGCGGCGGTCGGCCTGAACTCCGGCATCGTGAAGTTCCGGACCGTGTTCCGGGTCGGGTACTACACGCCGGTAGTGACCAGTATCGCGGCGGTGGCGGTGGTGTGGCGGATGCTGCTCGGGGCCGAGGTCGGGTTGATCAACGGGATCCTGTCCGGCTTCGGGATCACCGGTCCCCGGTGGCTCACCGACCCGTCGCTCGCGCTCGGATCGCTCATCGTGATGGCGGCGTGGCGGAATCTCGGCTTCCTGATGATCATTTTCCTGGCTGGCCTCCAGGCCATCCCGCGGCACCTGTACGAGGCGGCCGAAGTGGATGGTGCTGGGCGGTGGCACCAGTTCTGGAAGGTGACCCTGCCCATGTTGCGGCCGACCATGCTGTTCGCCGCGGTCATCACCGGCATCGGCTACCTGCAGTTCTTCGAGGAGCCGTTCGTGATGACGCAGGGTGGTCCGCTCAACTCCACGCTGTCGGTGGCGTACCACGCCTACAACCAGTTCAGCTTCGGCAACTACGGCTACACGGCCGCCGTCGCGTACCTGCTGTTCGTCGCGATCGCGCTGCTGACGCTGTTCTGGTTCAAGCTGTTCAGGCCCAACACATGAACGGACCGCACAGATGAACTTTCCCACGATGATCCCGGGTCAGGTGGCGCCGCCGTCGCCGCGCCGCCGCGCTCGCGGCCGTGGCTGGCTGCTGCACTTGGGCCTGGTGATCGGGCTGATCCTGATCGTCACCCCGTTCGTGTGGATGATCCTCGGCTCGTTCAAGACCACCGCGGAGCTGCGGCAGGTACCGCCTACCTGGCTACCGGAAGAGCCGACACTGGACAACTACCGGGAAATGTTCGACCGGCTCGACTTCGCGCGGTTCTTCTTCAACTCCGCCCTGGTGGCGACCGCGGTCACGATCGGCAATCTGGTGTTCTGCTCGATGCTCGGGTACGCCCTGGCGAAGCTGCGGTTCCCCGGCAAGCGTCCGCTGTTCCTGGTGGTGCTGATGACCATGATGGTGCCGGGGCTGGTCACCTTCATGCCGCTGTTCGTGCTGGTGGCCAACTTGGGCCTGGTCAATACCTACCCCGGGCTGGCGCTGCCGTTCATGGCCCAGGCGTTCGGTGTGTTCCTCATGCGACAGTACATCCTCGGGATCCCGGACGAGCTGATCCATGCCGCGCGCATCGATGGAGCCGGCGAGCACTACATCTTCTGGCGGATCGTGCTGCCGCTGACCGGCCCGGCGCTGGCCACCCTGGCGATCCTGATGTTCCTCGGTAGCTGGAACAACTTCCTGTGGCCGCTGGTGGTCGCTACCAGCGAGGACATGTACACGCTACCGGTCGCGATCGCGCTGTTCTCCACCGGCGAGCACGACCAGAACCTGGGGCTGCTGATGGCCGGTTCCGCAGCGGCGCTGCTGCCGGTGTTGGTCGTCTTCGTGGTGCTGCAACGGTTCTTCACCCAGGGCATCGCCACCACTGGCATCAAGTAGCCAGGCAGTAAGGGAGGTATCAGTGAATCAGGACGTACGGGTGGACTGGGAGGCCCGGATCGGCCGGCAGACCCGGGAAGCGGCGTCCCACGCACCGGCGTATCAGCCACCGGCACTGGCGGCCCCGCAAGGGCTGCGCGCCACCGCCGGCCGGGGGCAGGTCACTCTGGACTGGCAGCCGGTCGAGGGTGCCGTGGGTTACCTGGTGCGGCGAGCAGACGCACCGGAAGGCCCGTATCGGCCGGTCGAGATCGGTGAGCCGCTGGTGCGGCCGGTCCCGCATCCGCCGTTCACCGATACCACCGGCGTGCCCGGCCGGCCCGCCTGGTACCGGGTGGCCGCGGTCGCCGCCGTGGACAACCACGACCAGCCGGCCAGCGAGCCGGTGCTCGCCACCCCGGCCGGCCACGGGACCGGGCCGGCATGGTGCCGCCTGGCGGTCGACGCGTCCACGGTCATCGGCCCCGTCCACCGGCCCTGGCAGCCGATCATCGGTGCCGAGCACCTGAGCCAGATCAACTACGGCACCGGTCCGGGAGGCCGCCACATCGGCGAAGAGTTCGCCACGGCCCTGCGGATGGCCCATGAGGAACTGGGCGTACGCGCGGTACGCGCGCACGCGATCCTGCACGACGAACTCGGTGTCTACCGAGAGGTCGCCGGGCGGCCGGTGTACGACTTCAGCGGGATCGACCGGGTCTACGACCGGGTGCTGGCGCTGGGACTGCGCCCGATCGTCGAGATCGGTTTCATGCCCCGGGCGCTCGCCCGAGACCCGTCGAAGACGGTCTTCGCGTACCAGGCGATCATCTCCCCGCCGAAGGACTGGGACCGGTGGGCCGATCTGGTGGCGGCGCTCACCCGGCACTTGGTCGACCGGTACGGCACACAGGTACGTGACTGGGGCTTCGAGGTGTGGAACGAGCCCAACCTGGAGGTGTTCTGGGCCGGCACCACCGAGGAGTACCTGCGTCTCTACGACCTCACCGCACAGGCCGTGAAGTCGGTCGACAGTGCGTTGCCGGTCGGGGGCCCGGCCTCCGCCGCGGTCGGCTGGCTGGACACGTTGCTGGACCACGCCGGGCGTTCGGGAGCGCCGGTCGACTTCCTTTCCACCCACACCTACGGCAACGCCCCGCTGGACCTGCGCCCGCTGGTCGCCCGTCACGGGCGGCCCGGCCTGCCGCTGTGGTGGACGGAATGGGGCGCGCACGCCGGCCATTTCCACCGAGTGCATGATTCGGTGTGGAGCGCCGCCTACCTGGTGCGCGGCATGGTCAGCGCCATGGGACGGGTGGACGCGCTGGCATACTGGACCGTGTCCGACCATTTCCACGAGCTCGGCCGTCCGGAGTCGCTGTTGCACGGCGGGTTCGGGCTGCTCAGCGTGGGGAATCTCCGCAAGCCTCGCTGGTGGGGACTGTGGATGCTGGAGCAGCTGCGCGAGCAGCGGCTGGCCGTCGAGGCAGCCGGCGACGGCGCCGGGGACATGGTGGGCGCGATCGGCTCCCACGGTGCGGACGGCGGAGTGACCATTGTGGTCTGGAACGGCACGGTGGATGTGACCAAGGCCGACGGGGAGCCGTTGCTGGACCGGTGGGTCGAGTTGGCGGTGACGGGCCTGCCGGGGCGGCGTTACCGGCTGCGGCACCGGCGCCTGGACCAGTCGCACTCCAATCTGAACCGCGCCTGGCAGGAGCTTGGAGCGGGCCGGGACTGGCCGGACGAAGCCGGCTGGGCGGCGCTGCGGCAGGCGGACGAACTGGTCGACTTCGAACCGGTCTCGACGGTGCCGGCACCAGACGGGACCGTCTCGTTGACCTTCCCGCTGCCGATGCCGGCGGTGTCACTGGTCGAGCTGATACCCGACTGATTCGGGCCGGGCGGTGGGCGGTGAGCACCCACCGCGGCGCGATGATCGAGCCGGAACAGGTGAACGACCCGTCGCGGAACACCGCCACCGCCCAGGGTGCGGGTTGTCGGCGTCCTGGCCGGGTGTGAGGTGGCTGGTCAGGTTCCGGCCGCGGCCGTCGCCGATCGTGTGGATCTTCGTGGTCCACCCGCCCCTGGACTTGCCGAGTGCTCCCCGTCGCGCTGCGTCACCAGCCTCGAGCCCTCTTTGCGAGCACCCGCGGCGTGCTGGTGCGCCCGCACCACGGTGGAGTCGGCAGGCCGTGCCAGTCCAGCTCACCGACAGCATCCGCGTCGGCCTGCATGGCTGCCTCGATCCTGGCCCACGTGCCGTCCTGCTCCCACCGGGAGAACCGCTTGTACAGCGTCTGATAGGGCCCATACCGGTCCGGTACGTCCCGCCAAGGACACCCGGTGCGGACCCGGAACAGAATTCCGTCGATCACCTGCCGGTGGTCACGCCACCGGCCGCCACACTGCGGCGTGGTATCGGGCAGCAGCGGCGCGATCCGTGCGTACTCCTCGTCGGTGAGTTCGAAACGTCTAAACCACGACGAATCAACTACACGATCTTGCCTCCGAGATCCAGGAGACACGCCCTAGTCCCACGTGATGGCACCACTGCTAGCAGGTCATGAGGACGCGCAGACCCGATCCCGACCTCCGAGCTGACAGCTACTCGCCGAAGACCTCGCGGAGGGTCGCCGGCGGGCTGCACCAGCCAGCCCTTGATCGGGTCACCGCCGAAACCAGGGAACGTGACGTCGTGCACGGACACCACCCGCAGGCCGGCGTCGACCGGGTCGAACTGCGGTTTCATCGGATGCTCGCGGGCCTCGGCGAGCGTCCGCGCCCAGAACTCGGGTCGGCCGGTTAGGTGCGCTCCGGTGCGTACCGCTCCAGCTCCGGCAGGGTCCAGTCGGTCAGCGCCATCAGGTCGTCCTCCCTACCGCGGTGAGGTGCCAACGCCCGAGGTTGGCGGCGATCAGCAGACCATCGGTGCGGAAGGCCAGGTTGGTTGGATGGCACAGTACGTGGGCGGTCGGGTCGCGGGCAACCACCTCGACCGCGCCGTCCTCACCGAGCCGGAGGATCTGGCTCGGTTCATAGCAGCCGACGTAGAGCAGCCCGTCGGGGCCGAACGCGAGCCCGTCCGGCACGGTGCCAGGAAGTTCGGCGACCAGCTCCCGGGCGCCGGCGGCGCCGGTGGTCAAATCGATCGCGATCCGCCTTACGCCCGGCTGGAACGACTCCGCTACGTAGAGCGCCGACCCATCGGGTGCGAGCGCGACGCCGTTGGCGAACGCGGACGTCTCGCCGTACCAGACCTCGCCGGCACCGTCCACGGTGAACC
>Ga0079224_100010820_pt1 | contig 12528 bp, 12 predicted proteins | sample Stecom2015_FD_80414 | JGI IMG/M metagenome (GOLD analysis project Ga0079224, IMG submission 80414) | Agricultural soil microbial communities from Utah to study Nitrogen management - Steer compost 2015 | ecosystem: Environmental > Terrestrial > Soil > Agricultural land | place: USA: Utah...
AGAGGCACATTTTAAATAATTTTTTAAATTTTATATTATGTTTAAATTAAAATTCATTTTACCAATGTTCGCCTTCGTTTTGGCCATTGGTATGTCGTTTGCGTTTACGAGTGAAGCCCCAGGAGATCTAGTAATCGAAATTGATGGGCAATACTATCAGTCGCCTATTAACTGTACTGGTACGGGGCTGGATTGTACTGCAAATATCCTAAAAGATGGCGATGTACTAGAGATTCAAGTTCAAAGAGAAGTATCACCTGGAATATATGAGAACGTGAAAACTACTCTAAATGATACTACTGTTTTTGATTTTGATGACTTGAACCCAATACAGCAATAGTTGTCGTGATGTGTCAGATTAAGCCCTTAAATTCATAATTTTCATTTTAAGGGCTTAATACAGTTAAAAATGCCACTAATATTTTAACGTATTTTCATTATTTTCCATAAAGATAAACTCATATTGATTTTCCTCCTTTAAATATTTTGTTGCTATTGCCTTAATGTTTTCAACACTTAATGACTTGATATATTGGTTCACTTTCTGGTGAAGTTTCCGAGTCGAGATATATTTTCCTCTGTATAATGGGTTACTTAAGATCCTATTCTTAGCTTCAAGGCTAATTCCATTATTTTTGAGATCATCTATTATGGCTTTGCATTCATATTTTATTTTTTCCAATTCATCTTCAAGACCGTCAACGTAGATGGCAAGGCTATATAAATTATCTGTTTCAGAATAGCTACCTTCGGTAAGAGCACCGTATGTGGCTATTCCTTTTTCATGTCGAAGCAAATATTTAACTTTTGAGTACAAGTATAAATTAATGAAGTCCAGTACAAAGCGATCTTCCCCTTTGGTCTCCACCATGGGAAATACATACGATAAATTATACCAAATAGTGTAAAGTTTATAACCTGTTTTCATTTTATTGGCATAAAAGGTGTGCTGAACAGGGCCAATAGGTGATTTAAGCTCATTTTTATCGGTAGTGTATAATTTTGTACAAGAAATTATTTCATTGGTTGGTAGATTTCCCAAATATTTTTGTAACAATGGTAAAACCTTGTCTTTTTCATACATGCCTTTAATTACAAATGTGAAGTCGGATGCATTACCAAAAATAGCTTGGTAGCATTCGTAAGCTTTTTCTAATTTAACATTTTGTTTTTGGTAAAATTGTTCAGTACTAACTAAGTTCATCGGTGCCTTTAAAAACGGTAGATTTAAAAAGTTTGCTATAGAATTTTTCAGATCTGTTCTTGGATTCACAGGTGAATTTCCTTCAAAATATCGCTTTTGAATTTGAATTTTCCACTGTTTGAATGCTATAGAATCTTTTCTAGGTGAAGTAAAGTATAAGTAAATAAGTTGTAGGTGCTTTTCTAAATTTTCTAACTTGGAACATGTATATATAGTTGACTTATTATTTTGAATATGTAATTGTACAGGTTCACTATTAAGAAGAAACTTTCGCCCAAATTTATCTAGAATTGTCTTTCTATCAAAGCCACCAGCACCGCTTAGTTTAACAATCTCAGTTGCGCTTAATGCTGCATAGTAATCTTCTTCTTGTAAGCATGAAGCTCCTTTCCATGAACTTCCTCTAATAGTGATACTTTCGGAACCATTACTTTTAGGTTCTTGCTGATCAAGTATGATCTTTACTCCATTAACAAGTTTCAATAACTCTAAACCATTATCAGGCTCAACTCTTTTTTTAATATATTCGACCTCTTTTAAGTTTTTTACTTCATGAGGGTTCATTAAAGGAGTGTTTCTCTCAGCTATTGGAACTAAAGAATTTATAGTTCCTTTTAATTCAATTGGGCTCTCTACTGCTTCCTTAATCCATCCTCGTACTTGTTTCTCTGTAAAGGATAGTGCAGGATGGCCTGAAGAGGCTCTGATGTAGATATCGTCAGGCATAACTGAAAAATTATCCTTCAAAAAGGAGTTGATGTCTTCTAAGGAAATGTTATCTATCCATTGCAGGGTAATTGCTTTTTTGTCTTCAGGCAAAAGCTCACCATACACAAAGTGGTTTTCCAATTGCTTATTCCAATATTGATTTCTCGCAGTATCCTGTGATTTAATTTTATTTAGCATCCATCTTTTTTCATTATTCCACTCCTTTTGTGTAAAACCGTTCTCATGAACTTCTTTTAATATACTAGTTACCCTTTGGAGGTTTTCGCGTTCTGTACCAGGTACGTTAATTATTGCAGGAATTCTAAAATATGGATAATTCCTATCAGGAAAGTCTGCATCGATAGCAATTCCATTTTGTGTAGGCCATGATGGTACACCATTTTCACGGAGTCTTTTGTAAATCATGGTATACATAGCTTTATATATCTTCTCGCGAATCCATTTTTCTTCTGTATCTAGTTGTTTGTTAAAATTTTTAACTCGAAAAAAAAGTGAAGTTTCAGAATTCATTTCATTCCAATTTGAAAACCGATTTATTTCTATGTGTTCTACAACTTTAAATCTTGGCGGATTGGAAAGATACAGCGGACGAAAATCGAACAGGTCATTCTTCATAGTAGATTTTGGGATCGTACTGTATATAGAAATAATACTATCCTCTAATTTATCGATATTCTGAATATTACCTGTAACGATTAGTCCCATGCGATCAATACGATACCAGCGGTGATAAAATTCACGTACTGAAGGGACACAAATCCCTCCCATATCGTAGGACGTTAACCAGTTAGTATACGGTGATTTTCCTTCCTTACCGAAAAAAATTGCGGATTTATAAACGGTTTCATTAAAACTTTTATTTAAGGATATACTTTTAGATCTTATAAATAATTCCTGTCTAACACATCTGGCTTCATGTCGAATCAAATCTTCTTCCATAGATAATTTTGATATATTTGCATACCCTTGTAAACGACTCAAAAGAGTTTTTATATCTTTCCCTGGAAAAGTTCCATGGTATTGAGTAAACACATGCCCAGTTTCCGCACTTGTGTTTGGCACAAATTTTTCTTCACTGTCTACAATACCTGAATTAATATGTTGATCAATTTGATTAGCTGCTATATGTTCAATTAAATGTGCGAAATGGAATTCTGGTAGTCTTTCATTGTAGAAACCGACTTTTATTAAAAGCCGTAAGCTTATTTCATCCGTACCATTTGTTGGTTTTAAATAATATGTAAAGCCATTTGATAAATGACCCATGCGGACACTTTTATCCAATTCAAGTGAATACTTTATTGTGTCCCTTGACATCGCCGAGGACCTAAATGGAAGTACTAGCACTAATAATAGGGTTATTCTCGACAACCGTAATAAATTACTTGCTACATCAATAGCTGGTAGTGGTAAATTAATTGCCATATCCATTATTTTGGGTTAAAAAAGGGTTCTTTAGGCGTTCTTCTCCTGGGATGGGGTACAAAGCGTCAGTATTTTGCCATGTCGGACTATTGCTAAACACAGTATTAACTTTACCCGTTCGTTTTAAATCCAACCAGCGATGCCCCCATTCAGAAAATAACTCTCGTTTTCTCTCTAGCATTATTGAGTCCAGTAAAGCTAATTGTCCAATTTTTGGCTTAATCTCTGCTAATGGTATAATTCCAGCTCGATTACGAATATGATCTAGGTCCAAGATTGCTTCTTTGAGTTTATTTTGTTTGGCGCGAGCTTCTGCACGTATTAAATATTGCTCGGCCAAACGCAATACCGTACTATACTGAAGGATACTTTTGTTGTTATCAAACCAATACTTTTGGGCAAAGTAGGCCTTGTCAGTTTCAGAAATCGCCTCTCCAATCCATTCTTTGCGCTTATCTACAGTGTTGAAGGAACTCACAAGATTATCTGATAAAGAAGTTCTTCCAATAATACTGGTTCCTGTAGTATTCAGAGTTAATACAAAATGGCTGGCTTCTTTTGGTATAAAATTATTAACCCCATCAGGTGCAATTTGCCAAATACTTTCTTTACTATTCGCCTTAAAAACATCCTCTGGATTGGCTACCAAATCGTATAATCCTATTCGATTAATTACCTTACTACTGGAAAGCTCTGCGTTTGCCCAGTCTTCTCTATACAGATATACTCGGGCACGTAAAGCTTCCGCGGCCGAAAGGTTCACATAGAGCCGTTCATCATTTGTGTACTCTTTTGAGTTTATTAGTAATGTTATAGACTTATCCAAATCGTTTTCAATCTGCTTCCAAACTTCTTCCTTTGGATTACGTGGCGCAATTGCATTTACTTCGTAATTAGCTGTAAGTAAAAGAGGTACATCGCCATATAGATTTGTTAGGTAGAAGTAAGTGAAGGCACGTATAAATAGAACCTGTCCTTGAAGGTCTTTACGCAAATTATCACTTATATTAGCTGTTTCTAATCCTTCTAAAGCTCGGTTAGCCAAATAAATTATATTATAAGCACTGCTCCAAATATTCTGAGTGATTGATGCATCTGGAGTGTTTAATGAAAATAATTCATGTTGATCAAATGGCAAATAAGTGTCTGATCTGGCATTTAATAAATCACCACTCATAGCTCCCAATACTGAAACTCCATAGGTGGAATAGTTGGCTATATATAACTGATTGTAAATCCCTTTAATGGCAGCTATTGTAGTTTTTTCTTTACTGTAGACATCTTCAGTTACCATCTGGAAATTGGGAGATTCAATATCCACGAAATGGTCACAGGAGTGCAGACCCCACATAAGGGATATACTAGTAGTCCAAAAATATATTTTATTCTTCATTGAATTTCTATTTAAAAAGTGAGTTGTAATCCCGTAGAAAACATGCGTAATGGGGGTAGCGTTAATAATCCTGCGCTCTCGACATTAAGTCCTGGGTATGAAGTAATAGTTAATAAGTTTTGAGCAGTGAAGAATACATTCCATCCACAAATACCTAATGGCCGGATCCATGATTCTGGCATGCTGTACACAAGGGTCACATTCTTTACCCTTAAATATGAACCATCGACAGTATTGTAATTTGATTGTAAATAATACCTATACAGAGAGCTATCTGAACTATCTGGGTTCAATTCTCCATTCTTCCACATTTTATATTGTTCATGAGCATAATTTCTTGTCGTACTACCTGGCAAAGAATTAAATAAAGAAGGAGGTCGTTGTGCTTTTCGTTTTACGAAATCTAGCAAGATATCTAGCTTCCAATGTTTATAAGAAAGGCTGTTCCGAATTCCGCCAAAATAATTTCTCGACCGGTCCTGAGTCAGAATACGATCCGTTATATCAAGGATTCCGTTTTTATCAATATCAGTAAATTCAAATTGTCCTTCAGCATTTAGTCCGATATGCTCAAATAATAATCCAATATTTAGGGGTTGCCCAACTCGGTATTGATTAGCATATGGAGTGAGCTCTATATTAGGAAACTCAACTAGCTTATTTTTAGGAATACTCATGTTAAAAGAGGTGTCCCAACGGAAACTTTGGTTTTTAATAGGCGTCAATGTAAGTTCAACTTCCCATCCAGCATTCTGAACTGTAGCTGGTAAATTGGCCTGCACACTGGAAAATCCGGTCATTAGGGGTAATGTATAACCTACTAATTGGTTAGAAGATCTATTGCGATACCAACTTAACCCAAAATGAATTCGGTCTTGTAAGAATCCAAGTTCTAAAGCGGCTTCTAATTTTTTATTTTTTTCCCACGCGAAATTGTCATTATACAATTGAGTAGGATATAGGCCTCCTGGAGCGGTGGTTGAATGATAACTGTCTATATACTGGTAATCGCCTATCTGATCTGATCCAGTCAGACCATAACTGCCTCGAAGTTTACCAAAACTCATCCAAGAAAAGTTATCTTTAAATGGGGACTCTTCAGAGAATACCCAAGCAAAACCTACAGCACCAAAATTGGAGAATCGTTTACCCGGTCCAAAACGAGAAGAACCATCACGTCTTCCCGTTAAGTTGAGGTAATATTTATGCTTCCAATTATATCCAATTCTTCCGAATATAGCTTGGTACTTGTATTGCTCTATTCTTCCCCCCATACTATATGTATAATCGGCTGCAGAAAGATCTCCAGAAAGTGATTCATCTATAAATCCACGACCGTACGAAATGGTAGAAGTGTTTTCATTACTTTGAAAAGTGGAACCGATAAGGATATCCAATTGGCCCTTAAAAATATTTGTATTGTAACTTAATTGAGGTTCCACTATCCATGAAAATCTCTTAGCATGATTAATTGCAGTCGTTGCAATATTATTACCTACGTCTCTTTTGGACGGACTATAATACAATAAGCTTAGTTTAGAAATTGCGTCCCTTCTATTGGCCGTATAACCTATACTGGTTTTAAGGGTTACCCCTTTCCAAATATTATAGGAAACAGTGAGGTTAGATATCAAATTATTTACTTCACCTTCAGTCGTTTTGTGTTTAGAACGCAAAGGGTTGTAGATTGTAGAGTTGCCCATTTCATCCCATCCTTCCCAGTGAAGACTACCGTCTTCATTGTATAGTCTTGGGGCAATTGGGGCGGAGTAAATAGCTTTCATTATATCCGCTGTAGGAGTTGATTTTGTTCGATCAATACCGTAATTACTAGAAAATTGCAAGATCCATTTTTTATTTTCAGAAGTATGGCTGATATTAACACCAAAAGTTAATTTTTTATAATTAATATCAACTGGAAAAATTGTTCCCTGATTAGAATATCCTCCCATTAATAGAAAAGTAGTGTTATCGCTCCCTCCTGATGCTGAAACATTAAGATTGGAGAATTCAGCAATTCCGCCGATGAGTTCATCCTGCCAATTTGTATTTCTAGTGGTGTCCCAGTTTAGTAAATCTCTAGCATAGAAGAAATATAATGGATGATCCTCTCCATGTCCACTATTATTTAAGTTAGCTTGTCGAAGTTTGACATACTGTTCAGAGTTAAGTAGTTTTTCACGCCTTTCAATTTGGCCAATACCTGAATACCACCGTGCTTGAATTTTAGTTTTTTGTGCTTCACCTCTAGCACCATTTGTTGTTATAAGGACAACACCATTCGCACCTCGAGACCCATATATTGCCGTTGCATCGGCATCTTTAAGTACTTCAATACTTTTAATATATGATAAATTTAAAGTACTTAACGGATCAATCCCAATACCACTTCCTATTAAATAAGGTTCATCTCCTAAGATGGTATGATCATTTAACGGCTCTGCATTAATTGGTACACCATCTACAATGTATAGAGGATAATTACCTTCGGAACGTAGGCTATTGGTACCGCGGATTCGTATTTTAGGGGCTGCTCCAGGCATCCCACTTAATTGATCAATTTCAACCCCAGCCATACGCCCTTGTAGCGCTTCCAATGGACTCACGATTGGCTGCAGTTCTATCTCTTCAGAAGTCACCTTTGAAATACTCCCAGTTCTTTCTCGCTCCTTCACTGTATAATACCCAGCATTTACAGTTACGGCGTCAAGATTGGTTATTTCTTCTTGAAGTACTAGGGAAAGTTCAGTGGAGTTGCCAACTGAAACCTCTAGAGACTTAAATCCAATATAGGTTAGTATTAAAATATCCGCAGGGGAGGCCGATATGATGAAGACTCCCTGGTCATTTGTAAAAGTACCTGTTGAGGTTCCTTGTATTTTAACGGTTACTCCTGGAATAGGAACACCATTCGTGTCCGTAACTGTACCTTTAACCTGGTCTTGTAAGACAGTTACTTTAAAAAGTTCATTACTATTGATATTCGCAAAAAGGGAATACGTTCCAATTGAGAAGATTAAAAGGGCAAACAAAAGGATACACCTATCCCTTATAACATACTTTTGTTGCATAATTTGATACGTTGTTTTGTTAATCCATGAGACTCTCGTATCACCTGTCAAATGCTCGGAGAGACTCTTTCTTAGTTAGTTTATTACTGTATGATAAGTTTATTTTTTAGGTCTTTATCGCATATAAATTTTAGAGTGTGATTTCAATAAATAATTGTGAAGTTAATCGTAGAAGTTGCACAAGAAATTGCAAAAGGCAGAAATCTATGTAGGATTTTTGGAACCTTACGAAATAGTAAATCCCCATTACTTACTTGAAGTATTTTTAAAAAGTAAGATAAAATGTTTTTAAAAAAAGATCCTAAGCCATAATTTAGTATGTAAGGTGTTTGCGAGGAATAAAAAAACCGACTATTTTTATGGTGAATGCGAATAGACCATAAGGGATAGAGGATTTTATTGTCCTGTAGCAGCCGTTTGCACTTGCTAAGGCAAAGGATCTGATCCGAAAGATTGTGAGCAAAGGAGATTTTGTTTGGTCTTGGCAAAGGCCGACTCCATTGCAATCTTACGGTTTTTATGTTTCTACTCAGAAGTTCGATAAAGTTATTTGAAATAGAATTAATATGTGGGTCCCAGGTATCATCATGATACTGTATGTCCACTGCCAAAGGGCTTCGGGTTTTGAGTAATTGAGATTTATCGGTACTCGCTTTCATAATTGCTTTGTATTTATAAAACGAGTCTCTGATAATAAAAAACTAAAGGCTGGGATTACCTCCTGTCTTTATCCAGGCACTAGCACTAGGCCTCAAATGCGACATTCGATAGATACCCAGCCCAAAGAATTGTGTAAAGGTACACAATATCTTCAGACATGGGTTTTTAATCTACCGCCTCGCATTTGAGTATGAACGTGCTAGTTTCGGACTCAGAGGCTCTTAAAAACTCATGCCCACCTATTTGGTGAAACATTTTTTACTATTTCGGACCAATATAATATTGGTTGACCAAATATAGGAACAAAAATTAAAACCGCAAATAAATTGCTGTTTTAATTTTTAAATAATTATTAATAAATTGATAGACAATAAATTAAAAAGTAAATATTTTTTGGAATGTGTTCTGGCGATAAGGTCCAAAGAACTTACAGAAAGCTCTAAGCAAGAAATAGAGTCACAGATTAAGGATCTTCTTGGAACAAGGAAATTTATATTGGCAGAATCTTTTTATAATGTCTTGATAAGCTTAAACATTGATATTGATGATTTTTGTGATAATATTTTCGGAAAACTAAAGATCACAACATTATATCCATTACCAGAATCGGATAACAAGCTAAATGACTTTATTTCTCCCTTTGTTCAAGATACTAAAGAAATTGCTTCTGCAATTGTAGTCGATAATTCCAGATTAAGTAGGTTATTAAGTGGCGAATTTAAACACCTTTACCCAAATGAAGTGTACAGCATTGCCATATTCTTTGGGCTTCGCCCACAGCAACTATTTCAGTATCTCTATGGTGGAGGAATGCGACCTATTGTTGGATTGTAATAAAGTATAAAAAGCTATATAAATGACCATTAAAGTTATTTGTAGTTAGTACCTAAGTGGTTGTTGAGTTACTTTATCCTCATTAGTTCAATGAATTTTCATCTTTACGTATGAAGCAAAGAGCAGAACAAATAGGCGCTAGATTTTTCGATGTTCTGCTAATTTGACACGAGGCACTTGTTGTTTACACAATTCCTCATTAATTCTACTATAAAAGTGAAGGACTATATCTAATAAATTTTAAGTACAATACTCTACACCTCATTGACCCTAACCTGCGCCTTAATTAGTTGTTTAATTTCCTTTTCTGGTATAGTCTGGTCGAACCTCATTTGAATAGTTTTTTTACCCGTTTTATATCCCTTTTGTTCTAGTCTTTCCCGAAGCTCATTGGAGAGCGAGTCTATACCAAAACTCACATGCTTTTTAGCAAGTGAGAAGCCAGCGAGGATCCCATGATGCTTATAGATAGGCACATTCCAGCTGATGCTTCCTTCTGCTCTTGGTTCAATATCCTCGATTAGATTCTTTAAGCTGATCATAATTCCACGTGATTCCTCAGGAGAATTCGCAATAAATTCTTCGATAGTATTGGGTTTAGAGAAAGCCATATTTATTGCCTTTTTAAAGTTCTACTTATTGGCCTAAAATACCAAGAAGTAAAAGTAAGTATAAGCAGAAGTGAAGGACCAAAAAGGGTAATAGGATTATCACCTACAGCGATGTGCGAGGAAAAAGCGCCTGTCATAACAAAGAAAAAACCAGCATAAGCCCATTCTTTTAGCTGGGGGAGTTTCGGAATTAATATGGCGATTACACCCAAAATTTTCCACACCCCTAGAATAGTTAACAAATATATAGGATAGCCGAGGTTTTTCATACTCGCTACCTCTTCCTCAAGCTGTAGCAGTTGAACAATTCCAGTAGAGAGCATCCCAAGGGCCAGCCAGATAGTAGCAATCCAATAAATGATGTTGTTTCTTTTTTTAGTATTCATAATCCTTAGTTTAATTTGGTTAATGTTTCTTCTATTTTCTGATGTGCCATATTAATACCGTACTCAAATGGAAGCTTTAACTGCTCCGCACGATGTTTTTCCGATTGGTATATGATATGGATGGTGAGCTTACTTGTATGATCTGTAAGATTTTCAAAAGTTAAAACCTCCAGTTGTACCCCTATTGAAGTATTTTCCATTTCAAAGGTTCGAACGATTTCTTGGTTAGGGATTACCTTATGTATTGTACCATTGGCCTTAAACATCACCTGACCATTATGAGAAGTCTCAAACTCATAGTATCCATGCTTGCTATTTTCAAACTTGATTACTTTGGTGCCCATCCACTGCTCAACAAGTTCTGCTTCTGAGTATGCTCTGTAAAGTGATTCAACGGGCAGGTTAAATTCTCGTACAATAAATAGGTCTTGTTGGCCTTCTTGGGCATTAATTTTGGTTTTCTGTTCCATAGTTATTCGATTTTTGATGGATGATTTTGCATGATGGATTCCAGTTTATTAAAGCGCGATTCCCATAACTTTCTAAATGGCTCGATAAAATCTGCGATATCTTTCATCCCTTGAGGATTTAGTTGATAGTAAATTTCTCGACCCTGTTGTTCTTGAGATAGGAGCTCACATTCGGCTAGAATCTGAATATGTTTGGAAATGGTTTGTCTAGAATAATCGAAATTAGCGGCAATAGTTGTCGGTGTCATTGCTTGAAGGGCAACTAAGGAAAGTATAGCTCTTCGGGTAGGGTCGGCTATGGCCTGGAAAACATCTCTTCGTAATTTCATTATACAACTATTTGACTGCAAATATATGCGCAGTCATTTAATTGCACAAATGTTTTTTTATATTTTTTTTAAAATCAATTGCTAATCTATAAATGCAATTAAAGCAAGATTCGGGTTTTATGATCAGCATCCCTGGTTTAGTTTTACTACTCTAAAATCAGTTAATTAAAATAAGATCCATGCATACAACTTGTAACCCAGCAGGAACCCCAGTAGTGTTGATTAGCTCAAGGAACGAAGAAGGTACTATTAATATAGCTCCGATGTCCTCCATCTTTTGGTTAGGATGGAGAGGTATCATCGGAATAAGTAGACCATCCAAAACGGTCGAAAATTTAATTAGAGAAAAGGCATGTGTTTTGAAGCTACCTTTAGGGAATAAAGTTCACGCGGTCGATCGATTGGCCTTAACCACGGGTACTAAATGCTCCCGTAGGGAAGCAAGAAAAAGGCTATACTTATATACCGAATAAGTTTAAAATAGCAGGTTTGATTCCCATGGATTCTGAAATAGTTTCAACTACTGGTATTTTGGAATGTCCAGTTTCGCTAGAGGCAATTGTAAAACAGCTACATCCAGTAGGGGAGGACAATGAAAAAATGAAAGGACGAATTGTTACTTTCGAATTAGAAATTGTAAATGTTCGAGTACATTCCCAAATTCTTATAGGGGATAAATCTGATCGAATTAATCCTGATAAGTGGAGACCATTAATTATGAGTTTTCAACACTTTTACGGTTTAGGAGACAAAATTCATCCTTCTAGCCTGGCTCGAATTCCTGAAAACTTATATAAGATGAGTTAAAGTTTCAGCTCGTTTTACTAATTGCTTTCCATCAAATATTTTTGACTTTAGATGTTGCTTACAGGATAGGGTAAGTTTTGGAATCATTCATAGGACTTTTATTCAGTAGTTTAGCACCCTGTATTGACATTAAAAGTAGTTGGATTTAAACTTTACTTATTCAAATTAACTAATTTAGTACTTCGATTAAACTCCCGATTTATTTAGTACTGATTAGGCAATGTAAGTTTGCCCTAAGTCCATAGGTATTGGTAATTTATAACGAGTATCCATTGAAATGATTACAATAGATAAAATAGAAAACATTTCAGATTTTACGCCAAAACGCATTAAGAGATACCTGTTTTTATGGTGTAGCTGCGGAACATTCTCCATCATGGTTGATGATAAATTGCTGAAATTAAAAGAAAATCAAGTCCTCACAATTACCTCAGGGCAATATCATTGCTTTAAATCCACTAAAAATGGTAAAGGCTATGTGCTGAGCTTCACCCTGGATTATATTTGCAAAACAGAAAAGGACATCGAACTAATTTTCCAAAACAGCCTATTTTGCCATTTTGATTACAACGAAATTATAGCGATAAACAATCCTACAGAAATTTCTTC
>Ga0079224_100010821_pt1 | contig 12528 bp, 9 predicted proteins | sample Stecom2015_FD_80414 | JGI IMG/M metagenome (GOLD analysis project Ga0079224, IMG submission 80414) | Agricultural soil microbial communities from Utah to study Nitrogen management - Steer compost 2015 | ecosystem: Environmental > Terrestrial > Soil > Agricultural land | place: USA: Utah...
AGCGCCTTGACTGGCGCGATGCCGAAGATCAGCATGGTGACGCCGTGCGCGATGATCGCGAACAGGATTTCAGCGCCGAGCAGCAGCAAGATGCTGATGATCATCGGCCACTGAAGCGCGGCGGAACGCTCGCTGCCAAGCGCGACATCGGTGGCGAACTCGCGCATGTCCGCCGGAACGTTGTACGCATCGAGCAGCGCCGTCCACAGCCAGGAGTCCCATACCCACAACGCAAGCCCCGTCAGCGCGGCCATGACCACGCCGACCACCAGCGCGTAACGCCCTAGCGCGAGCGGCGCAATCAGCGCTGTTGGCTCCTGCGCGAAGGGCCGGGTGTAGTAGTCATTCAGTACCAGGTTGTCTGCCACGGAGAACAGCGAGACCAGCCCGTGCCGCTGGCGATCTTCGGGGACGTGGCTGGAGCCGGTGTCCTTGATGTCGCGCGCGGTGATGCGCGCGCGGCGGATGACGCGCAGCCGCAGCCAGCGATCGAACCAGTTGCGCTGCTCCGGGTCGCGCTGCGCCAGCGCGAACGAAACCACTGCCGGGATAAACACCGGGAGCCGCAGCGCCAGCCAGACGAGGTAGCGCATCACCAGTCGCAGCGTGTTGGGACGCTTGTCCTGCTCGTTAGCGATTTCCAGTGAGAAGAACGACATCCCGAGCGTGCGCGCAGCGGCTTTCCAGCTTCCGAGGAAGTAGATCGCATCGACGACGATCAGCACGATCAGCGCCCCGGCGACGCGCGTCGCGGTCGAGGCATTCTGGAACGTGCTCTCGCCGAAGTACGCGACGAAGTAACCGAGCAGATAGGCGATCGCGCCCACCAACACCATATCGATCACAAAGGCGGCGGCGCGCTGCCACAGCCCGCCGGTCGGCTGGACGTCCGGTTGAAGCTCGACGCCGAGCAACCGGACCGAGCCGCTGGTTGCCTCGCGCAGCCCGGTGAGGACCTCGACCAGCTCGGTCTGCCCGTTACCCTGCACCCCCGCGATCCCCAGCACCTCACCCGCGCGCACCATGAAGCTCACGTCGGTCAGCGCTTTGGCGCCGCGATCGTTGAAGGCGTTGAGCCCCTGCACCTCGAGCACTGGCTCGGCAGGCGTCGCCTCGTCCTTCTCGATCTCCAGGATGACCTCGCGGCCCACCATCATCGCGGCCAGCGACGCTTCCGTCGCTTCTTCGGGCGTGGTGGCGCCGACGACGCGCCCATTGCGCATCACAACGATGTTCGTCGCGACCTCGAAGACCTCTTTCAGCTTGTGCGTGATGAAGATGATCGACACGCCCTGCGCCGCCAACTCGCGCATGATCTTGAACAGCTCGCGGCTTTCCTGCGGCGTCAGCACGGCGGTCGGCTCGTCCAGGATCAGGATGTCGGCCTCGCGGTAGAGCGCCTTGATGATCTCGACGCGCTGTTGCACGCCGACCGGTAGCCGCTCAATCACGGCGTCGGGATCGACTTCCAGCCCATAGCGCTGCGAAAGCTCGCGCACGCGCTCGGCGGCAGTTCGCTCGTTGCGTATCTGCGTTACGCTGTGCAGGGCGTTGACAAACGCGTCCAGCACGCCGTCAAACGGCGAGATCGGCGCGACAACGCCTGCGCCGCGCCGGGTGCGATGCTGCATCGTGCGCATCAGCGCCCAGCCCAGCCCGGTGAGGATCACCGCGATGAGCGCGATGCGCAGCCACGTCTCGGCATAGTCGAGGTTTGTCCAGGCTATGACGCCGTAGAACAGCACCAGCGCGCCGAGCAGCCCCTGGTCCAGCGGGCGCAGCGCGGACGGTCGGACGGCAGTCCCCCGCCACGATTTGATGCTGTGCCAGCCGAACGCCAGCAGAAGCAGCGCCAGACTGATGGCGCGAACTCTTGGCGGCCAGCTATCGATGGAGTCGAGCAACCAGGCAGGAACGCCTCGCCCGCGATATTCCTCGGCGGTGGCGCGGGCGCTTGCCATCAGGTCATCAACGCTGGCAGCGTCGCGCGCTTCGCTGCGCCAGTTGAAATTGATCCGCTCGTACTCAATCACGACCAGCTTGCTGCCGTCCTCGGTGGATTGCTCGTCCACGATGGGGATTTCTTGCCGCAGGGCGACGTCGATGAGCGCGACTTCGGTCATGAACGCCACGCGGGAAGCGATCCACCCCGCCAGCAGCGCCAGCCCGACGCGCCACAGCGCGCCCCATACCAGGCGCGCCGCCGGGGGGAACGCCACCCCGAGCGCCAGCACCAGGCCGATGACGGCGCTCGCCGCGACGTATTTCCACTCGCCCAGCGCAAAGCCGAGGATGACGCTGAACACGAAGATCGTGATGCTCGGCAGCCAGCGCAACAGCGCGCTCAGCAGCGCGTTTCCGCGTCCCTGAATGGCGACCGTTGCTTCCTCGCCCAGCACGACGTTCTCCGCCACGGTCATCACGTTCACAAGCTGGAAGTGCTGGTGTACCATGCCGATGCCGTGCTGGATTGCCTCGCGCGGGCTGGCGAAGCGAACCTCCTGCCCTTTGACGCGCAGCGTGCCGCTGTCCGGGTGATAAAGCCCGTAGACGATGTTCATCAGCGTGCTCTTGCCCGCGCCGTTTTCGCCAAGCAGCGCCAGGATTTCGCCGCGCCGCAGCGTCAGGTTGACGCCATCGTTCGCCAGCACGCCGGGAAATTCTTTGGTGATATTCTCGGCTTCGAGAATGATGTCAGAATCGGGCCGTTCGACCATGCGCTATTACTCCTGCTCGTACGCTTTGCCGGCAAACGCAGGGGGATGCGCGCGGCCTACGAACCCGGCCAGCACCACGATCGTCAGGATGTAAGGCAGCATCCCGACGAGCTGGTGTGGGAAGTTGATACCAAACAGTTGAAGCTGGTTCTGCAACGCCATGGCGAAGCCAAACAGCAGCGAGCCTTTCAGCGCGCCGGATGGCCGCCAGTTTCCGAAGATCATCACCGCCAGCGCGATAAAGCCGCGCCCGGTGGTCATCCCCTGCTCGAACAGCCCAACCGCCGCCAGCGTCAAGAACGCCCCCGCCATCCCGGCCATCATCCCGCCGAGCATCAGGTTGGTGTATTGCAGACGATAGACGTCGATGCCGAGCGTGTCCGCCGCGCGTGGGTTCTCGCCGATCGAGCGGGTACGCAGTCCCCAGGTTGTGTGGTAGAGCGCCCAACCGATGACGAAGACCAGCACGATCGAGAGGTAGGTGATCAGGTCTTTGTCAAACAGGATACGCCCGATGTCGTGCGGTAGGTAGAACGTGAAATTGTCTGCCAGACTCAGCTCGACCGATTCGGAGCGCGGCCAGGGATTGCTGATCAGGTTTGGCAGCTTGCCGAGCGTCGGCGCCTCACGCTGGTAGAGGTAGCCGGTCAGCCCCAACGCGAGGATATTCAGAACCGTGCCGCTGATGATCTGGTCGATCTTGTACTGGATCGAGAGGATGCCGTGCAGCAGGCCGAGCAGCGCGCCGGTTAGTAGGGCGACGCCGAGCGCCAGCGTCAGACGGACGGGGCCGGCTTGCAGCGCCGGATCGATCTCTGGGCGGCTCAGGAAGACGTTCGCCATGAACCCGGTGAAGGCGGACATCAACATCATGCCCTCGATCCCGATATTGACGATGCCGGAGCGCTCGTTCAGCAGGCCGCACAGCGCGCCGAGCGTGATCGGGACGGAAAAACGGATCGCGGCGTTTATCGTGGCGACGATCGCCAGGCCGAATTCAACTTCGCTCATAACTCGCTCCCCGTCCCGTTACTGCGTATCGCGCCGGATAACCGGCTGGCCGCCCAGACCGCGCAGACGGTACAGGCGGCGGATGATCTGGTCTGCGGCAACAAACATCAAGATCAGCGCCTGGATCACCTGGATGAGCTCTTTGGCGACGTCGGACGTGCGCGACATACGCGTAGTACCTGCGTCCATCGCGCCGAACAGAAATGCTGAGAAGTTCACGCCGATCGGGTTGTTGCCTGCCAGAAAGGCGACGGTGATCCCGTCAAAGCCGAGCGCGAGGCTCTGGTTACCCTCGTAGCCGTGGTTCACGCCGAGCGTCTGGATCCCCCCGGCCAGCCCGGCGAGCATCCCGGCGATCGCCATCGTCAAAATCATGTTGCGTTTGACGTTGATCCCGGCGTACTGCGCCGCTGTCGCGCTCAGGCCGACCATCCGAAGCTGGAAGCCGAAGGTCGTTTTGTACAGCAGGAACCAGATGGCGACCGTCGCCAGAATTGCGATGAAGATACCGATGTGCAGGTCAAAGTTCGGCGGGACGGTATAGACCACCGGTAGCTCGGCGCTGGGCAGGATGGCCGGCGTGCGCGGGATGGCGTGCATCGCTTCCGGGTTAGAGAGCGGGCCGGGCTTGATTGTGCCGTCCGCGCTGCCGGTCGAGATCAGCCACCCGGCGAACTGCATGGCGATGTAGTTTAGCATGATGGTGGTGATCACCTCATGCGCGTCGGCGTACGCTTTCAGCGCGCCCGGAATCGCGCCCCACAACGCGCCCGCCAGCCCGGCAGCGACCATCGCCAGCGTGACGTGCAGCAGCGGTGGCAGCCCCTCGACCGAGAAGCCCACCCACGCCGCGACGACCGAGGCAATGATCAACTGCCCCTGCGCGCCGATGTTGAACAGGCCGCTCTTGAACGCGAACGCAACCGAGAGGCCCGACAGCATCAGAGGCGTCATATTGCGGAAGGTCGCCAGCAACCCGCGCGGCTCTAGAAAGGCGCCCTCAAACAGCCCTTCAAAAGCGGTGATTGGGTCGCGCCCGTTCAGCAGGATCAAGACCGAGCCGACCAGAATTGCGGTGAAGACGGAAAGCGTCGGGATCAGCAAGCCCTGCAAGGCGGATAGCAGGCGGGGCGCGAATAAGTAAAACGGGCGTGGGCGTGCTGGGGGACGCTGTACTTCGGTGGTTGAGCTCATGAGAAGGTAGTCCTTCAATAACCCCACGTTCGGACTGCCGGGGTAATAAGGTCCAGTTGGATAGCCCCATGTGTGGCTGTGAATTATAGCGAAGAATGATCGATAGCGGAAGATGGCCGAGCGCGCGGGATAGCACGAAGCTCCCCTCGCACGGCGTGGGACGCAAGGTATAATCAGGTGCGCGACTTCGCAGGGACCGGCCTCAGTGGGCCGCCTGCGTTCAGCGACCTGAGGAGAGTGAGCTGATGCGGATTCTGATCCTGGGCGGCGACGGATATCTTGGCTGGGCGAGCGCGATGTACTTCAGCCAGCGCGATCACACCGTCGCGGTGGTCGACAACTTCACACGACGCCTGATGCACCTGGAGCGCGGCACCGACAGCCTGACGCCGATTCAGTCGCTGCCAGTGCGCCTCGACGCGTGGCAGGAAGTCACGGGCCGCACCATCGAGTCGTTTGTTGGCGATATTCAAGACTGGTACTTCATCAGCCGCGTGATCCGGGATTTTCAGCCGGATGCGGTTGTGCATTACGGCGAGATCCCCAGCGCTCCCTACTCGATGATCGACGTGCACCACGCCGTGCGCGTGCACGAAAACAACATCAACGGGACGCTCAACGTGTTGTGGGCGATCCACGAGCACGCGCCCGACGCGCACCTGATCAAGCTCGGCACGATGGGCGAGTACGGCACGCCGAACATCGACATCCCGGAAGGCTATTTTGAGATCGAATACAACGGGCGCAAGGATGTGCTACCGTTCCCCAAGCAGGCCGGGTCGTTCTATCACCTGACGAAAGTCCATGATAGCCACAACATCATGTTCGCCTGCAAAATCTGGGGCCTTCGCGCGACCGATCTCAACCAGGGCGTGGTCTATGGCATCGAGACGGACGAGGCGAACCTCGACGACCGGCTGATCAACCGCTTCGACTATGACGAGTCGTTCGGGACAGCGCTTAACCGCTTCTGCGTGCAGGCGGTGGCGGGCATCCCGCTGACGCTGTTCGGCAAGGGGCAGCAGACGCGCGGCTATCTCAACATCCGCGACACGCTGCAATGCGTCGAGCTGACCGCGCTCAACCCGCCCGCGCCGGGCAAGCTGCGTGTGTTCAACCAGTGGGTCGAGCGCTTCTCCGTGTCGGAGCTGGCGCACATCGTCCAGCAAGCGGCGCGGCAGGTTGGGATCGACGTGACCATCGCGCACTATGAGAATCCGCGCGTGGAAGCCGAGGAGCACTACTACAATCCCGCTCACAAGGAGCTATTCGACCTGGGGCTGAAGCCGCAGTACCTGTCCGATTCACTGGTGGAGAGCGTGATCCGGCGTGTGGTGCAATACAAGGATCGCATTATCCGCGACTCGATCGTCCCGCGTATCACGTGGCAGCGCGGCGTCACCGACGAGTACGTGTCGATCACCGAGGTCGAGCAGGATCAGACGCCCGCCGGGGAGATGCACGGCTGAGGGTACTCTCTAAGCTTGCTCAGAATCAAACGCGCCGCGAGGGGGATGTTCCCTGCGGCGCGTGTTTGTTTGTGCGAACCGTGTGTCTAGGCGCTGGTGGAGTCCTCGCGATCTGGCTCGTCGCCCGGCGCTTCGTCCTCTTCGGTGACGCTCTGGGGTGCGGCGCTTGGCTCGGACTCTTCGACGTCTTCCGCGGGCGCTTCGACGCGCTCGGTGTCGATCTCATCTTGGGATGGCGCGAGCGCTTCGTCTGGCAACGTCCACGTATCCCGCGCAACCGCCAGCCCGGCGGCGTTGAGCGCTTCAGAGACCTCGTCGCTGGTGGGGTTAAGCTCGTTTAGAATGCTGTACGGCAGCCCCAGCGCGCCAATCGACTCCGGCAGATGATCGAGCATGAGCGCGAAATCAGTCGCGCGGGCCTGGTCGAGGCGCACGCCCGCATGCTGGAGCGTGTCCCGCAGCGCGGTCACGTCCTGCCGGTGCAGCGCGGCAACGAACAGCAGGCACGGGCCGACCAGCTCGCAGTGGGGCAGCCGGTCCTCGGTCTGCGTAGCGAGGATGCGCGCCAAATAATGCTCGCCGCCCTGGCTGGCGCGGCGATGGCCAAGCTGATTGCCCAATTGCACCGTCATCAGCAGCAAGTGGAGCAGCGTTTCAAGGGCGTTGTCGCGGCCCTGGCTAAGCGCGGGCGCCTGCTTGATCGCTTGCGCGGCCAGCCCGGCGGCGACCGTTGCGGCCCAGGGTGCAAATCGCTCGTTGCGCGGGTTCTTGCCCTTCTGCGCGGAGAGCCGCCAGTCCAGCAGGCCAGTCACAATGGACAGCACATCGACGATCGCGGCGGCGCGCTGCTCGTCTGGCGCGGCACGCAGCACATCCCAGTCGATCACGACCTCACTCGCGGGGCCGGTCTCGATCTCCATCTGGCGTCGCTGCCCGTCGAGCGTCTCTTCGACCAGCGCGACGGGGGACAGCGCGGCGTCACTATCGAGCGCAGTGGGCACGATCACCAACGGGCGGCGCTGGCGAGCGGCGATGATCTTCGCGGCATCCAGCGGCGCGCCCTGCCCGACGACATAGATCGCTTCCACCCGTGAGGGAAGATTGTCGGCCAGGTAATCGAACAACTCGCGATCATAGCGCTCCGGCTCCGCCTGGATAAAGACCGGCAGCTTCAGTTGGTCGCCCAACACAGCCCAGGTGTCTTCGGTGGTGAGCAGCGCGACGGGCCGTGTTTCCTCAACTGCGCCGAGCGGCTGATAAGTGATGCGAGGAAGAGGCCATACGGGCATCGTCCACTCTCCATCATACATGCGCGCCATGGCCGAGCCTGCCCCGGCCAGCGAAAAAGCAATGAGTAGTCAGCGGCTAGCAGAAAGCTCTAACTGCTGGCGTATCGCTCGCTGCCAACCCGTTTGCAATTGGTTAGTGCTTTCAAGTGTAGTGCGGATTGGCGCGCAAGTCCAGCCGGGCGCGTTGCCCGCGCCGGGTCCGTGTGCTAAGATCGCGCCCATCCCACGGCGCGCGAGGCGCGCGGCGTCTCCGCAGGCAGATAAAGGGGTGGGCATCATGAGTCGTCGGGTGCTGTTTGGCTTTGTTTTGGTCAATGTGATCGTCACCGGGGCGGTCTTGCTGCTCGCCTGGATCTTCTGGTTCAACCCGCGCAGCGAAGAGAACGAGCCGGTGATGGGTCCGACCCAGATCGTGATTCTCACGGCGACGCCGCTGCCGGGTGCGGACATCCAGCCTGCCGATCTGCAAGCCACGATCGCGGTGCTGGAAAGCGCGCTCGAGGCGCGGGCCGCCGCGCCGCCCGAGGTGGACGTTACGCCGACCCAGGGCGTAGGCGCGCCCGTGGGGACGGTCGCCGCCACCATCGATCCCGCGCTGCTGCCGCCGGTCCCCACCGATCTGCCGCCGGGTGCGGAGTCGCTGGTTGAAGGCGAGTCCGTTGAGGATGATGGTTGCATCCGGCATGTGGTCGAGGCGGGCGAGGTCGTTTCGATTATCGCGCAGGAGTACGGCGTGTTTCCGGGAGACGTGCTGGCGGCGAACGGGATGGAGCCGGAAGATATCCTGCATATTGGCGATGTGCTGATCATCCCCACCGAGGGCTGCGCGGCGCTCAACACGCCGACGCCCATCCCCAGCCCGTCGAACACCCCCTTCTCGCTGACGCGCGTCGCGCCGACGGTCACGCTGCCCCCCGCCGCTGAGGACGCGCAGATCGAGATCGTGTCCGTCTCCAACTTCGGCGATGTCAACACGGAGATGATTGAGCTGCGTAATATCGGCGAGCGCCTCAACCTCGAAGGCTGGACACTGGTCGATGAAGGGGGCGCGACCTTCACCTTTCCCGAGTTCTATATGCCGCGTGACAGCCGCGTGCGGGTCTACACCCGCGCGGGGACGAACACGCCAGCCGCACTGTATTGGGGGCGAGACGCGCCGGTGTGGTCCGCCGGAGAAGCGGTGACGCTCAACGATCCGCTGGGCATGGTGCAGGCGATCGAGCGTGTCGGCGGCGCGGGAGAGGTGTCGCTGCCACCGGGCTAGCGCGCGGCGGCGCAAGACAGCGCCTGATGGCTGCCCGACTGCCGCTCACAGCAAAACGCCCTCAACGATGCACACGGCACGCGAGGGCATAATCGATCGATTTGCGATTGAATCCGGCGGCGGGAATGCAGCCGGGAGTTGGCTCGTCAGTTAGCTCTTCGGAGTGGTGTTCGGCTCGACTTCGTTCGCATCTTCTTCGTTGCCCTTCAGACCACGGCGAAATTCGCGGATGGCCGAACCCATCTCGCCGCCGATCCGGGAAACGCGCCCGACGCCGAACAACAACACCACGACCGCCAGAATTAACATCAGCTCCATTGTACCCAGGTGACCCATCATCAACTCCTTAGTCTGGCCTGTCATCTGTGTGTCCACATTATACCAAGTCTCCGTCAATAAAAAACTAAAATCGGTAACGAGTGCCAATAGTCACGCCACAAAAATGATGGGTTACGTGCTGCGTGCGCAAGATTTGCAGAAGGTCCGCGCGGCTTGATACACTAGGCCGACCGACCACTTGGGGAGGATGATTGTGCCCGCTCAGGCGCTGTATTTAAAGTGGCGTCCGCAGACGTTTGAAGGCGTCGTCGGACAGCAGCATATCACTCGCACGCTGCGCAACGCGCTCCGCCAGGAGCGCATTCGTCACGCGTACCTGTTCAGCGGGCCGCGCGGCACTGGCAAAACCTCGACCGCTCGCCTGTTGGCGAAAGCGGTCAACTGCACCGATCCGGATCCGGACCGGCGGCCCTGCAACGAGTGCCATTTCTGCCAGGCGGTGAACGAAGGCCGCTTGATGGACTTGATCGAGATCGACGCCGCGTCGCATACCGGCGTGGACGACGTACGCGATCTGCGCGACAAGATCGCGTTTGCGCCCAGCGAGGGACGCTATAAGGTCTATATTATCGACGAGGTGCACCGCTTTTCGGGCGCGGCGTTCGATGCGCTGCTGAAGACGCTTGAAGAGCCGCCACCGCACGCGATCTTCGTGCTGGCGACAACCGAGATAGCGAAAGTTCCGGCAACGATTAAGAGCCGCTGCCAGCAATTCGAGTTCCGCCGCGTGTCACTCGAAGAGGTGACGGCGCTGTTGCAGACGATCTGCGATGAAGAGGGTGTCTCGATCGACCGCCCTGCGCTGGAACTGATCGCGCGGGAAGGGACCGGCAGCGTGCGCGATAGCATCAGCCTGCTCGATCAACTGCTGGCGGATCCGGACGCGCATATTTCGCTCGAAGAGGCCGAGGCGATTCTCGGTACGGCGAGCGGTTATAACGTGGTGGAGCTGGCCGATGCGCTGATCGCTAACGACGCGGCACGCGGGCTGGATTTGATCAACGCGGCAATTGACGGCGGGGCGGACCCGCGCCAGTTTGGCCGTCAGATGGTCGAGCACCTGCGCCAGATGATGCTGGTGAAGATGGGCGGCAGCGATCTGATCGACGTGAGCGCGGAGCGGCGCGAGGCCGTGGGCGCGCAGGCCGAGGCGATCGGGCGCAAGGCGCTGCTGAGCGCGCTGCGTGGGTTCAACAGCGCAATCCAGGAATGGCAGGGCGGCTGGCAGCCGCAGCTTCCGCTGGAGCTGGCGTACCTGGAGAGCATCAAGCCGGTGGTCGAAGACGAGCCGCAGGCGCCGCCACCTCCCTACGTGCGCACGCATGATGATATGCCAAAGCCGATTCAGCCTGCCGAGCCGGAGCCTGCGCCCGCCAGCGGCGACACGTCCGCCGTGCGCCTGGCAGATATTAAGGCGCAGTGGGTGCAGATACAGAAGATCGCCCGGCGGCACCACCCGTCGCTGCCCGCGCTGCTGGAGCACGCCAAGCCGCGCGATATCAAGGCGGGCCGCCTGGTGTTGGGCGTGCATCTCCCCGTGTTCAAGCAGAAACTAGACGCGGATGTGAACCGTCAGGCGCTCGAAGCGGCGATCGCCGAGGCGATGGGCGTTGAGCTGAAGGTATCGGTTGTGGTGACTGGCCCGGAGGGCGAGCACGATCAGGAGCGCGACACGCTGCTGGCGCAGGATGACGTGCTGGCGTACGGCGTCAACGACCTGGGCGGCGAGCTTTCGCCGTTGGACGAGTAGGCCAGCGCTGGCCGTTTCTTCTTATAATATAAGTCTCAGTCTGCCCCGGCAGTTGAGCCCGATGGACGAGGAGGAAACCGTATGAGTAAAGGAAAACGCCCGCGCATGCAACCCGGTGGAGCGCCCAACCAGGGTGCGATGATGCGCCAGATTCAGAAGATGCAGGAAGATATGCAGGCCGCGCAGCAGGCGCTGGAGACCGAGACAATCGACGTCAGCGTCGGCGGTGGCGCGATCACAATCACGATCACCGGCAGCCAGAAGGTGCAGGCGATCCAGATCAACCCCGATTTGATCGATACGGACGATCCCGAGTGGCTGTCTGATTTGCAGGATTTGCTGGTCGCTGGCGTGAACCAAGCGGTCGAGCAGAGCCAGCAGCTTGCCGCTGACCGCATGGGCGGCGTGACCGGCGGGCTGGATAGCATGCTGCCGGGCGGCCTGGGTGGCCTGTTCGGCTAGAGCGCGAGGCGACGTTGAGCAAAGCGATTCCGCAATCCGTCACGCAATTGATCGAGGCGTTTTCGCGCCTTCCGGGCGTGGGGCCGAAGACGGCCTCGCGCCTGACGTACTATCTGCTGCGCGCGCCGGACGAGCTCTCTCAGACGCTGGCAGACGCGCTGGCCGATCTCAAGTCGAAGACGCGCTATTGCTCGGTTTGCTTCAACATCACCGAGCAGGACCCGTGCCCGATCTGCCGCGACGAGTCACGCGATGCGTCGCAGGTGGTTGTGGTGGAAGAGCCGCTCGACGTGCTGGCGGTGGAGCGCACCGGCGCCTATGACGGGCGCTATCACGTGCTGCACGGGGCGATCTCGCCGGTCGAGGGCATCGGCCCGGAAGACCTGAAGATCCGCGAACTTTTGGCGCGGGTGGAAGGCGGCGAGGTACGCGAGGTGATTATCGCGACGAATCCCGGCATGGAAGGTGACGCGACCGCGATGTACGTGCAGCGGCAGCTAGCGCCGACCGGCGTGCGGGTGACGCGGCTGGCGCGCGGCTTGCCGACCGGCGGCGACCTGGAATATGTCGATTCGGTCACGCTGCTGCGAGCGCTGCAAGGCCGCCAGGAGATGTAGCGCGGGCGCGTGGATTTCCGCTGCGTTAAGGGGGCGCAAATCGCATTTCGGCAATTTACGCGAATTTAACGAAATTGCCCTTGACTGCCTTCGGGCGGGATGGTAAGATGTTCCCACGCTTGACCAGAACACCGCACCGTGCAAACGGTGGCCGGTTCTGAAACACCAAATGCTGGAGAGGGGGCAACCCTGGAGCACTAACGCAAACTGAGAACCGAATGCGTTTTCATGAGTGTCTGTGCCCCGCCGCGTTGTCTTGAACACACGGCGTTTTTGTTCCCTGGCCTGCGTGGTGATGCACCTTAACAACAGCATAGTGACAGACTAGACGTGCGAGGAACCTGAGAGAGAGGCACCTGCTCTGAGGAGTGGGTGTGAGGAAGACCGTGAAAAGACGGAGAGTTTGATCCTGGCTC
>Ga0079224_100010823_pt1 | contig 12527 bp, 10 predicted proteins | sample Stecom2015_FD_80414 | JGI IMG/M metagenome (GOLD analysis project Ga0079224, IMG submission 80414) | Agricultural soil microbial communities from Utah to study Nitrogen management - Steer compost 2015 | ecosystem: Environmental > Terrestrial > Soil > Agricultural land | place: USA: Utah...
CGTCGTCGGGGTGGACTCCGGCGCGACCGGGGTCGGTGGTGTCGAAGTCGACCTGGATGAGACATCGCAGCGTGCGGTCCACCGCCGCGGCGCCGCGCTCCAGCGCCCGCGCCAGCTTCGGCCGGTCCAGACTGTGCACGACGTCGGCGTAGCGGGCCACCGCGCCGGCCTTGTTGGTCTGCAGGGCGCCGATGAAGTGCCAGCGGACGTCGGTCCCCGCCGCGAGCGCCTCCTCGCGCTTGCGGGCGGCCTCGGGGTGACGATTCTCCCCCACGTCGGTCACCCCGAGCTCGGCGAGCAGCGAGACGTCCGAGGCGGGGAAGTTCTTCGTCACCGCGATCAGGGTGACGTCCTCGACCGGCCGGCCGTGGCGCCGACAGGCAGCCTCGATCCGATCGCGCACGGCCTGCAGCGCCGCGGCGAGCTCGTCACGTCGGGTCTGGGTCACGTCTCCTCCTGCAGCACCACGGCCGCACCGAAGCGACCGGCCGCCTCCGCCTGCCGACGGTGGGACCAGAAGCGCTCGTCCTCGATCGTGCATCCTCCGAGGTCGTGGGCGGGCACGCCGAGCCGCTCGAGCTGGGCGAGCACGCCGGCGCCGATGTCGAGGCCGGTCGTCCCGGCGCGGGTGGTGGACCGCGCGGTCGGCTCCACGACGGCGACCTCGTCGGCCATCGCGGGCGGCACCTCGTAGCAGGCGCCGCAGGCTCGCGGGCCGATCCACGCCTCGAGCCGGGCGGCTCCGCGGTCGCGCAGCGCCGCCACGGCGGCCGGCACGACGCCGGCGGCCATCCCGACCCGGCCAGCATGGACGACGGCGGCCAGGGGGCGCTCGAGGTCCACGACGACGATCGGGGTGCAGTCGGCCACGCGCACGATCGCGACGACGCCGGGGCGGTCCACCACGAGCGCGTCGGCCTCCGGCGCCGCGTCGGGATCGGCCGATGCGACGGCGGCTCCGTGGACCTGCCGCATCAGTGCCGGGCGGGCCCCGCCGAGGGCGGCCGACACCGTGGCCAGGTCGGGCGCGGCTTCCCCGTCGGACGTCGGGCCGCGACCCAGGTCCGTGCGGGCGTCGGTGAAGCCGAACTCCGCGCGACCGGCCCGCGCGCGGAACCAGAACGGATCCGGCGGGGTCACGGTCAGCGCAGGAAGTCCGGGATGTCGAGCCCGTCGCCGAACTCCTGACCGGTGGGCTGTCCCACCGGCACGGGCTCGGTCACGACCTTCTGCTCGGTAGCGCCGGGCTCCGGCCGACTGCCCTCCTGCGACGCCGGGCGGTCGGCCGACTCGGCGTCCGGTCGCGACTTGGCCGGGTCGCGACGCAGCGCGGGCTGGTCGGTGCTGCGCGGCTTGGGCTCGCCGCCGTCGAAGCCGGCCGCGATGACGGTGATCCGCACCTCGTCGCCGAGCGAGTCGTCGATGACGGTGCCGAAGATGATCTTGGCGTCCTCGTGGACGGCCTCCTGCACCAGCTCGGCGGCCTCGTTGATCTCGAACAGGCCCAGGTCGGAGCCGCCGGCGATCGACAGCAGGACGCCCCGCGCGCCCTCGATGGAGGCCTCCAGCAGCGGGCTGGACACGGCGAGCTCGGCCGCGGTGGCGGCGCGGTGCTCGCCGCGCGCCGAGCCGATGCCCATGAGCGCCGATCCGGCGTCGCTCATGATCGACTTGACGTCGGCGAAGTCGACGTTGATCAGGCCGGGGGTGGTGATGAGCTCGGAGATGCCCGAGACGCCCTGGTAGAGCACCTGGTCGGCCTGGCGGAAGGCGTCGAGCAGACTGATGTTCTGGTCGCTGATCGACAGGAGTCGGTCGTTGGGGATGACGATGAGGGTGTCGACCTCCTCGCGGAGACGCTGCACGCCCACATCGGCCTGGGCGGCGCGGTTGCGACCCTCGAACTTGAAGGGGCGGGTGACGACGCCGATCGTCAGGGCGCCGAGCGAGCGGGCGATCCGGGCGACGACCGGGGCGCCGCCGGTTCCGGTGCCGCCGCCCTCGCCGGCAGTGACGAAGACCATGTCGGCACCCTTGAGGGCGGCCTCGATCTCGTCGGCGTGGTCCTCGGCGGCCTGCTTGCCGATCTCGGGGTCGGCACCGGCGCCCAGCCCCCGCGTCGAGTCGCGGCCGACGTCGAGCTTGACGTCCGCGTCGGTCATGAGCAACGCCTGGGCGTCGGTGTTGATCGCAATGAACTCCACACCCTTGAGCCCGGCCTCGATCATGCGGTTGACGGCGTTGACGCCGCCACCGCCGATGCCGACGACCTTGATCACCGCAAGGTAGTTCTGGACCGCCATGTCGTCTTCCCCTTCAACCTTAACCTTCAACTCGAGGTTTATAGTTATGTCAACCTCGCCGATGGAAAAGACACTAGGTGCGCCGACGAGGTGTTCGGTGGTGACACGCCGCGCGTCGCGCGACTTGATGGATCATTCCGCGGTGGTGGGCCGCTCCGGGGCGCTCACGTCGTACCCCCGGGCGCGGATCTGCAGCAGCGGACGCAGCACGGCGAGCTTGGCCTCGGACTGCTCCGCACTCCCCCACACCACCGTGCGCCCCCCGGTGAGGTCGAGCTCGATCGAGTCGCGCGTCTCGGCGCGGATCGTGCGCGTCTGTGCCAGCAGCCGCGGGTCGGCGTGGGCGATGTCGGCCGCGACCCGTGCGGCCGCCACGACGACCCGCCGGTCCTCGGGATCGACCGCGAGCTCGGGCAGGTGCGAGGGCTCGGAGTTCAAGGGTCGGTAGACCACACCGGAGGCGTCGACCGCCCACGGCGTCCCCGACCGGTCCAGCCAGGCCGCCGCGGTGCGCTCGGTGACCACGATCCGCACCGTGTGCGGCAGATCGCGCTCGACCCGCACCGACTCGACCGGCGTCAGGGTCTCGACCCGCTCGACGATCGCGTCGGTGTCGAGGCGCGGCAGCGGGGTGCCCACCGGGACCTCCGCGGCCCGCAGCACCCGCTCGACCCTCAGGTGCTCGGTGCCGTCGACCTCCACGGTCCGCGCCTCCAGGAGGCTGGAGAACCACACCGCCCACACCGCAGCGCCCAGCACGACGACCACGAGCACGCCCAGGGCGATCCTCCAGCGGGTGCGTCGACGCCGCTGCAGGATCTTCTCGGTGAACCGATCGCTCACGCCCGGCGCTCCCGCAGCAGGTCCAACAGCGCCGGTCCGACCGTCGTGACGTCGCCGGCGCCCAGCGTGAGCACGAGGTCACCGGGCTGTACGAGGGAGGCGACCACCTGCGGCATCTGCTCGACCGGACCGCCGAGCCGGGCGTTCGGCCCGGCCGCGTCGACCACGAGCCGGGAGGTGACCTCCGGGTCGGGGGCCTCGCGGGCGAGGTAGAGGTCGGCCACCACCACCAGGTCCGCGGCGGCCAGCTCCGCGCCCATCGCGGCGCCGAAGATCCGAGTCCGGCTGACCAGGTGCGGTTGGAACACCACGACCAGCCGGCCGTCGCCGGCCAGGGCTCGGGCCGCGGCCAGGTCGGCGGCGATCTCGGTCGGATGGTGCGCGTAGGAGTCGACGACACGGACGCCGGCGACCTCTCCCTTGGGCTCCATCCGACGCGCCGCCCCGGTGTGGCGGGCCAACCCGGCGACGAGACCAGCCGCGTCCTGTCCGAGCTCGAGTCCGGCGGCCAGCGCCAGCAGCGCGTCCGCCGCGTAGTGGCGCCCCGGCACCGCGAGCGTGATCTCCACCGGATCGAGCGAGGGGCCCGAGGCGACGAGACGGGTCGTGGAGCCCTCGATCCTCAGCTGCGAGCCACGGACGTCGGCGTCGTCGGCGAAGCCCGCCGTCACGACCCGGCGAGAGCCGACCCGGTCACGGAGCCGACGCGCGCCCGGATCATCGGCCGAGATCACGAGCGTCTCGGTCACCGTGGCGGCGAAGTCGGCGAACGCGTCCTCGTAGGCCTCGACGCTCCCCCACGTGTCCAAGTGGTCGGCGTCCACGTTGGTCACCACCGCGATCGCCGGTCGGTAGTGCAGGAAGGCCCCGTCGCTCTCGTCGGCCTCGACGACGAACTCCGGCGAGTCGCCGCGGCCGGCGTTGGTGCCCAGCCCGGCGACCTCGGCCCCGATCGCGAACGACGGATCGAGTCCGGCTCCGCGCAGCGCGAGCGTCAGCATCGCCGTGGTGGTCGTCTTGCCGTGCGTCCCGGCCACCGCGATGCGACGATCGCGGAGCATCGTGGACATCAGGCCGGCCGATCGCGGCCAGAGCCGCAGCCCGCGCCGGCGCGCCTCGACGACCTCGGGGTTGTCCTCGGGCACCGCGGTCGACACGATCACGGTTTCCCGATCCATGACGTGCCCGGCGTCGTGACCGACGTGACACGTGATCCCCGCCGCGCGCAGGCGCTCGAGAGTGGCCGACTCCCGGCCGTCGCTGCCGGTCACGTCGACGCCGGCCTGGTGCATCAGCAGAGCGATCGCGGACAGGCCGGCACCGCCGATGCCGACCAGATGCACGCGTCCGAGGCACTCGGCCGGCAGGACGTCCGCGGGGACGTCGATCCTCATCGACCCTCCTGCGCTGCGGAGTGGATCAACTCGGCCAACCGCTCGGCCGCGTCACGGCGGACGATGCCGGTGGCCGCGGCGGACATCCGCACGAGTCGCTCGCGGGAGGTGACCAACGGCACCACGGCGCTGTCCACCCACGCCGGGGTGAAGGCGGCGTCCTCGATGAGCAGGGCGCCGCCGGCACCGACCACGGGGTGGGCGTTGAAGGCCTGCTCCCCGTTGCCGATCGGCAGCGGGACGAAGACGGCGGGGAGTCCGACCGCCGCCACCTCGGTCACCGTGTTGGAGCCGGCCCGGCACACCACGAGGTCGGCCGCCGCGTAGGCGAGGTCGATCCGGTCGATGTACTGCTCGACGACGTACGGCGGGTCGCCCTCACGACGGTCGAGCTCGACCTCCTCGAGACGCCCCGCGGCGTGCAGCACCTGGATCCCGGCGTCGGCCAGGTCGCGCGCCGCGGCGGCCATCGTGGTGTTGATCCGCCGGGCGCCCTGCGAGCCGCCGGTGACCAGGATCGTCGGCCGGTCGGGGTCCAGCCCGAAGTGGGCGCGACCCTCGGCGCGGGCGGCGTCGCGGTCCAGATCGGCGATCTCGCGCCGGATCGGCAGGCCCACGTACTCGGCGTGCGGCAGGTTCGTGTCCGGGAAGCTCGTCGCGACGTGCCGGGTCATCCGGGCGCCGAGCTTGTTCGCGATGCCCGGCAGGGCGTTGCCCTCGTGGACCACGAGCGGCAGCCTGCGACGCCGGGCGGCCAGGTAGGCGGGCACCGACACGTAGCCACCGAAGCCGACCACGACGTCGGGCCGGAACCGATCGATGACCTCCCCGGTGGCGCGCACCGAGCGCCGCAGAGTGGCCGGAAGTCGCACCAGGTCGGCGTTCGGCCGCCGCGGGAGCGGCACCGGCGGCACGAGCTCGAGCTCGTAGCCGGCCTGCGGGATGAGCGTCACCTCCAGTCCACGCGGCGTCCCCAAGCAGACGATCTCGTCCCCGGCAGCCGCGAGCACGGCGGCGGTGGCGAGCAGCGGCGACGTGTGTCCCGCGGTGCCGCCGCCGGCGAGCAGGACTCGCACCGTCACCGCCCGCCCTTGCGGCGACGACGGTTGCGACGCGAGGTCGCCAGGGCCCGGGCGGCTCCGGGTTCGGTGGTGGCGCAGTTGGCGAGCAGGCCGAGCGCGGCGAGTGTGGCGAGCATGCTGGAACCACCGTACGAGATGAGCGGCAGCGGCACGCCGATGACCGGCATCATGCCGAGCACCATCCCGATGTTGATCACGGCCTGGGTGAGGATCCAGATCGTGATGCCGGCGGCCAGGTAGCGGGCGAAGCGGTCGCGGCTGCGGTGCGCGATGCGGAAGCCGGTGTACGCCAGCAGGCAGAACAGCGCGATGACGACGAGGCTGCCGGCCAGGCCGAGCTCCTCGCCGATGACCGCGAGGATGAAGTCGGTGTGCGCTTCCGGAAGGGATCCCCACTTCTGGCGACTGTTGCCCAGTCCCACGCCCCAGAAGCCACCACTGGCGAACCCCATCATGGCCTTGATCGCCTGGTAGCCGGACTTCTCCGGGTCGGCCATCGGATCGAGGAAGGACATGAACCGCTCGACGCGGTGTGGCGCCTGCGCGACGAAGAACACGAGCGCCACGCCCAGCACGGCGCCGATCATCAGCATGGGCTTGGCCGGCAGACCGGCGACCCACATCATCCCGGCGATGATCGCGAACAGGATGACCGCGGTGCCGAGGTCCTTCTGCGCGACCACGAGGAAGGCCACCGCCCCGGCCACCGGCCCGGCCGGCGTGATGACGTAGCGCCAGGTGCCCAGGTGGCGATGGCGTCGGGTGTACAGATCGGCGATCCACACCACGATCGCGAGCTTGGCGAACTCCGACGGCTGCAGGTTGAAGCCGGCGAACAGCGGGAGCCAATTGCGGTTGCCGTTGATCTCCATGCCCAGGGGCGTGAAGGTCAGCGAGATCAGTGCCACGACGCCCAGCAGGGCCGGCCAGGCGAGCAGCCGCAGCCTCGCCAGCGGGATCCGCATCGCGATGATCATCGCGACGAGGCCCGCGGCGGCGAAGATCGCCTGGCGGGCGAAGATCTGGAAGGAGTTGTCACTGGTGCGCAGCGCCAGCACGGAGCTGGCGCTGAGCACCATGATGAGTCCCAAGCCCAGGAGCAGGGCCGTCGTGCCGAGCACGAGCTGGTACGACGCGAGCGGGCGCTCGAGCAGATTCCGCACAGTCTCGAGAGAGCTCGACGACCGCCGAGATGCGGTGGTACTCATGGCGTTCCTTCGGGGAAGAGAAGAGAAACTGCCACCAGTGTGACGCCTGCGACGGCGTGGGGGTCGGACCTGCGGTCGCGTGTCGCTCGCGGCGCCTCAGGGCCGCGAGGACCGCAGCAGCCGCTCGACCGCCCGGGCGAAGGCGTCGCCGCGGTGGGCGTAGTCGTCGAACTGGTCCATCGAGGCCGCCGCGGGCGCCAGCAGCACGGTGTCCCCCGGCCGCGCGGCGCGGGAGGCGGCGGCGACCACATCGTCCATCAGCGCGTCGGCGTCGGCGGCGTCGTCGACGATGTGCACCGGAACGTGGGGCGCATGCTCGGCGAGGGCCTTGGCGACGAGGGCCCGGTCCGCGCCGATGAGCACCGCGGCGCGCAGCCGGTCCCGCACGTCGCGCACCAGGTCGCCGTAGGTGGCTCCCTTGGCCAGTCCCCCGGCGATCCAGACGACGTGCTCGAACGCCCGGAGCGAGGCGCGGGCGGCATGTGGGTTGGTCGCCTTGGAGTCGTCCACCCACGTCACGTCGCCGGCGTGGGCGACCGTGCTGATCCGATGGGGCCCGAGGCGGAAGGCCCGCAGGCCGTCGCGGACCGCGCGGGGCGGGACGCCGTGCGCCCGGGCCAGCGCCGCGGCGGCGAGGGCGTTCTGGACGTTGTGCGGTGAGGCGTCCGCCAAGTCGGCGAGCGAGCCCATCTCGGCGGCACTCGTCGCCCGCTCCTCGACGAACGCCCGGTCGACCAGCAGGTCCTCGACCACGCCGACCATCCCGGGCTCGGGAACGCCGAGGGTGAACCCGATGGCGCGGGCCCCCTCGACGACGTCGGCCTGCTCGACCATGTGTCGGGTGGCCGGGTCGGCGACGTTGTAGACACACGCCCGCTGGACCCGCTCGTAGACGCGCGCCTTGTCCGCAGCGTAGGCCTCCGTGCCGCCGTGCCAGTCGTGGTGGTCCGGCGCGAGATTGAGCACCGCAGCGGCCTGGGCCGACATCGACCGGGTCCAGTGCAACTGGAAGCTGGACAGCTCCACGGCGAGCACATCGCGGCCCGCGGGGTCCATGACCGCCTCGAGGATCGGCGTGCCGACGTTGCCGACCGCCTGCGCGCGCAGTCCGGCGGCGCGCAGGATGGACTCGAGCATCTGCACCGTGGTGGTCTTGCCGTTCGTGCCGGTGACCGCGAGCCACGGCGCCGCGTCGCGCCCGCGCAGCCGCCACGCCAGCTCGACCTCGCCCCACAGCGGGAGACCGCGATCGCGGGCCGCGGTCAGCAGCGGTGCCGTCGGTCGCCAGCCCGGCGAGGTGACGACGAGGTCGACGTCGTCGGGCAGCGTCGCCGTCGCGCCCGGCCCGAGCCGGATCGTCGCGCCGAGCACCTCCAGCAACCGCGCCTGCTCGCGGCGCCGCTCGTCGCCCTCGGACTCGTCGAGCACGAGCACGTCGGCACCGAGGTGCGTCAGGGTGTCCGCGGCGGCGAACCCACTCACGCCGAACCCGGCGACGACGGCGCGCACGCCCTCCCAGGACGAGTCCCGGTCGAGTGAGGAGACGTCGCGCTCAGAACGCACCGACGACCCACTCCCAGTAGAAGAGTCCGATGCCGCTGATGACGCAGATGCCGCTGATGATCCAGAACCGGACGACGATCGTGATCTCGGCCCAGCCCTTGAGCTCGAAGTGGTGCTGCAGCGGAGCCATCCGGAAGATGCGCTTGCCCCCGGTGAGCTTGAAGTAGCCGACCTGCAGGATCACCGAGAACGTGATGATGACGAACAGGCCACCGAGCACCACGAGCAGCAGCTCGGTGCGGGTCATCAGCGCGAAGCCCGCCATCAGACCACCGAGCGAGAGCGAGCCGGTGTCGCCCATGAAGATCTTGGCCGGCGAGGCGTTCCACCACAGGAAGCCGAAGCAGGCCCCCGTGACGGCGGAGGCCACCACCGCCAGGTCGAGCGGATCGCGCACCTCGTAGCACTTCGGACCCGCGTCGGCCAGGAAGCAGCTCTGGTTCGACTGCCAGACGTTGATCAGCACATAGGCGCCGAACACCATGACCGAGGCACCCGTGGCGAGGCCGTCCAGGCCGTCGGTGAGGTTCACGCCGTTGCTCGCCCCGGCGATCATCAGCAGCACCCACATGATGAGCAGCACCGTGGGCAGCTCCCAGGACAGATCCCGGGTGAACGAGATCGCATGGGTGATCGGAGTCTGACCGTTGTCGTTCTCCCAGCCGATCGCCAGGATCGCGAACACCAGGCCGACGACGACCTGACCGATCATCTTGGCCTTGCTCCGCAGACCGAGGCTGCGCTGCTTGGCCACCTTGATCCAGTCGTCGAGGAAGCCGATCGCCCCCAGGCCGACGAACAGGAAGAGCAGGAGCAGGGCGGACGCGCTCGGCTCGTAGCCGGTGAGCAGCTTGGCGATCGCGTAGCCGAGCACCGTCGACACGATGATCACCAGGCCGCCCATCGTCGGCGTGCCTCGCTTGACGTGGTGGGACGTGGGTCCGTCATCGCGGATGAGCTGCCCGTACCCCTTCTTGACGAGCACGGAGATCGCGAAGCGGGTGCCCACCAAGGTTCCGACGAGCCCGATGACTCCCGCGATCAGTACGGCCAGCATCGCTTCCGATCGTTCCTTTCGGTCCTGGGTCAGTCCCGCAGCAGTGCCTCGGCGACCCGTTCGAGACGGACCCCCCTCGATGCTTTCACAAGGACGACCGTGTCGGGTTCCAGGCGCGCGGAGACCATCGCGATCGCGGTCTCGACGTCGGCTGCGACCTCGCCGATCGTACCCGCCCCGTCCGCGATCGGCGCAGCCCCGTCGCCGACCGCGACGACGTGATCGACGCCCAGCTCGGCGGCCAGGGCGCCGACCTGCTCGTGCGCACGTCGGGACTCCGCGCCCAGCTCGAGCATCTCGCCCAGGACCGCGATCGACCGACCTCGCGACACCGCCACCAGCGCCCTCAACGCGGCGGCCGTCGACTCGGGGTTGGCGTTGTAGGCGTCATTGAGCACGACGACACCGTCGGCGCGCACATGGCGCTCCATCCGCATCGGCGAGCCGGCGCGAGCCTGCGCGAGCGCCGCGACCGCCGCCGTGGGATCGATCCCGAGCGACGTCGCCACGGCGAGCGCAGCGAGGGCGTTCATCGCCTGGTGCTCGCCGATCTGCGGCACCGTGACGTCGAGCGTCAGGTCTCCGATCCGAGCCTCGAACCGGGGCGTTCCCTCGTCGGTCAGGTGGACCTCGCCGACCAGCCGCACGTCGCCCGCGCGTCCGAAGGTGACCATCCGAGCGGCCGTGCGGGTCCGCATCGCCGCGACCCGCGGGTCGTCGGCGTTCACCACCGCCACCCCGTCGGGACCGAGCGCCTCGACGATCTCGCCCTTGGCCTGCGCGGTGCGGTCGAGTCCGCCGAACTCACCGGCGTGCGCGGCGCCGACGTTGAGCACGACGCCCACGTCGGGCGGCGCGATCCGACACAGTGCCGCGATGTGGCCGAGACCGCGCGCCCCCATCTCCAGGACCAGGAACCGGGTCGCGGCGTCGGTCCGCAGGATCGTCAACGGCACGCCCAGCTCGTTGTTGAACGAGCCCTCCGGCGCGACCGTCGGCGCCTGACCGGCCAGGACGTGGGCAACGAGGTCCTTGACGCTGGTCTTGCCCTGCGATCCGGTGATCGCGACCACGGCGGGCGCGCCGGACTCGCGCATCGTGGCCAGGCGCCACCTCGCCAGGCGTCCGAGGGCGGCGATGGGGTCGTCGACCAGGACGTGCGGGCCCGGAACCGATCGCGTGGCGAGCGTCGCGACGGCGCCGCCGCCGAGCGCCGCCGCGGCGAACTCGTGCCCGTCGACGTGCTCGCCGGGGACGGCGACGAACAGGCACCCGGGAACGACGCGGCGCGAGTCCACGACGGCGGGTCCGTCGACCACCAGGGCCTCGTCGCCGACGACTCGACCCTCGGTGGCGGCGGCGATCTCGGCGAGTGTCGTGGCGATCATGCGCGATCCTCGAGCGCCGCCCGCAGCACGTCGCGGTCATCGAACGGCAGCACGGTGTCACCCACCTGCTGACCGCGCTCGTGGCCCTTGCCGGCCACCACGACGGTGTCGCCGGGCTCGGCCTGACGGACCGCGGCGGCGATCGCCTCGGCGCGGTCGCCGATCTGGAGCACGCGGGCCGGCCCGTCGGCGGCGCCGACCATCACCTCGGCCCGGATGGACGCCGGGTCCTCGGTGCGCGGGTTGTCGTCGGTGACGATGAGCACGTCGGCCAGCCGGGCGGCCACCTGTCCCATGATCGGGCGCTTTCCGCGGTCCCGGTCGCCGCCGGCTCCGAGCACGATGATGAGTCTGCCGGGCGTGACCGGCCGCAGCGCCGCGAGCACCGCCTCGACCGCCTCCGGCTTGTGAGCGTAGTCGACCACGGCGGTGAACGGCTGGCCCGCGTCGATGCGCTCCATCCGACCGGGGACGCCCGGAGCCGCGGCCACGCCGCGCACGAGCTCGGCCAGGTCGTGCCCTCGGCCGGCGAGCGCCACCACGGCCGCGACCGCGTTGGACACGTTGAAGGCTCCCGGCAGCGGCACGGTCAGCTCGGTCTCGGACCCGTCGGGCGCGACGAGGGTGACCTCGCTGCCGAGGCGGTGGGCCCGCAGGTTGACCGCCCGCCAGTCGGCGACCGCCCCCGCGGTCGAGAACGTGGTGACCGGCAGCGACGTCGACTCGGCGAGTCGGCGACCGTACGGGTCGTCGACGTTGACCACCGCGGCGCGCGCATGCTCGGGTGTGAACAGCCGCGCCTTCGCCGCGAAGTACGACTCGACGTCGTGGTGGAAGTCCAGATGGTCGCGGCCCAGATTGAGGAAGACCGCGGTGTCCAGGACGAAGCCGTTCACGCGCCCCTGGACGATCGCGTGACTGGACACCTCCATCGCGCACGCGGCGATCCGCTCCTCGGCCATCACCGCGAACAGCGCCTGCAGGGCCGGAGCCTCGGGCGTGGTGAGCGTGCTGGCAGCGGGACGGCCACCGATCCGGGTGCCGATCGTGCCGATCACGGCCGAGCTCGCGGCGCCGAGCGCGGCCTCGGCCAGGTAGGTCGTGGTGGTCTTGCCCTGGGTCCCGGTGACCCCGATCGTGGTGAACCGCTCGCTGGGGTGGTCGTAGAACTCGGCGGCGAACCGGGCCAACCGGGCGCGGGGCTCCTCGACGACGACGGTCGGCACTCCGGCCGGGACCCGCCCGGCCCCGTCCGCGTCGGTCATCACGGCGACGGCGCCGAGCTCGGTGGCCTTCGCGGCGAATCGGGCACCGTGGGTCGTCGCGCCGGGGAGGGCCGCGAACAGGTCTCCCGCGACGACGTCGGCGGTCGACAGGCTCACCCCCGTCACCTCGACGTCGTCACCGGTGAGCTGGCCCCCCAACGTCTCGGCGACCCGAGCGAGCCGCCAGCGCGGCCTGGCGGTCGGCCTGACCCTCATCTCGTCCACCAGCCCAACCTACCGGCCGGACACCGACTCACCAGTCCTGCTTGACCTTCGGCGGCTTGGCGCCGGTCGGGGTGACGCCAAAGCGCTCCAGGGCCATCGACATGATGTCGTGGACCACCGGACCGGCCATCGAGCCGCCACCGGCGTTGCGCGGCGGCGTGTCGATCACGACGTAGGTGATGAACCGCGGGTTGTCGGC
>Ga0079224_100010825_pt1 | contig 12526 bp, 11 predicted proteins | sample Stecom2015_FD_80414 | JGI IMG/M metagenome (GOLD analysis project Ga0079224, IMG submission 80414) | Agricultural soil microbial communities from Utah to study Nitrogen management - Steer compost 2015 | ecosystem: Environmental > Terrestrial > Soil > Agricultural land | place: USA: Utah...
ACGGTGCTGGCGGGCCGATGCCGGCGCAGCCCCGGGGCGGGCTGCGCTTTTTTCGTCGGCTACCGGCCGGGCTCGGACCCGGCGTGGACCACGGCCTGCAGCCGCCGCACGATGCCCGCGGGTGCTCGTTGCTGCCAAATGTTGCGGCCAAAGACCAGGCCCCGGGCGCCGGCCTGCAGGGCCCGGGCCGCGGCCGCCACCACGGCGTCCTCTTCCGCGTGGGAGCCCCCCAGGACCGTCACCGGCACCGGACAGGCGCTCACCAAGGCCGCGAACTCGTCCACGGGGTCGGCGTAGGGCACTTTGAGCACGTCGGCCCCCAGCTCCACGCCGATGCGCATCATGTGGCCGATAAACTCGGGGGTGGCCCATTCGTCCCGGGGCAGTGCCTGGCCCCACACCACGGTTTCCAGCATGACGGGCATGCCGTAGCGGTGGGCCTGGTCGATGACGCGGGCCACGGTGGCCACGTTGTCCGCGTACGCCCCGTAATCGCTCTGGCCAAAGACCAGCACCGCCTTGATCGCGTCGGCGCCCAGGGCCACCGCCTGTTCCACCGAGGCGATGAGCACGTGGGCGTCGCCCTGGGGCGTGCCCCGGGGACGGGGGCTGTTGATGTACAGGTCCACGGCCAAGATGACGCCCGGCCGATGGGGCCCGCGGAACAGTCCCGCGACGTGCCGGAACATGCCGGGATTGAGCAGGAAGGCTTCGATGCCCAGGGGCAGGAGGGACTGGATGGTCTGCTGGACCCTTTCCAGGCCCCGGGGCACGCCTTCGATGCCGTGGTCGACCGCGACCATGATGCCCCGGCCGCTGGCGGGGGAAAACAGCCGCTGCAGCCGCAGCTGCGCGCCGATGGCGCCGTCGGCGGCGCTGGGGCCAGGGCCGGGTATGGTCAAGGGAGAATGGATCATGGGACCGGCGCCTCCTGGTGGGGGTACACCAGCACTTTGAGGCTCTTGCGCTCCTGCATAAGCTGGAACCCTTCGTGGATGCGGGTCAGGGGCAGGCGGTGGGTGATCAGCGCCTCCACGTTCACCTTCTTGCGGGCGATGAGGTCCACGGCCAGCTCATAAAGGCTCGGGTCCGAATAGCCGCTGACCCCGACCCAGTGGCTTCCCGTCAAGAGAATTTCCTTATAATGAATCCGGTTGGGATCCAGGCTGATGCGCTGTCCCACGGGCCCGCTGGCAAAGAGGATGACGCGTCCCCGGGCGCCCACCAGGTGGACGGCCTCGTCGATGAGGGCCGGGTGGCTCAGCGTCAGGATGCAGGCGTCGGCGCCCTTGCCCTTGGTCCATTCCTCCACCGCGTCCCGCAAGTTGTGGGCGGTGGGATCGACGGTCACCGATGCGCCAAAGTCGACGGCCAGGGCCCGGCGCTCAGGGTCGGGTTCCGACACCAGCACGTCGGCGCCGGCCAGCGCGGCCACGTTGGCGTGCATGAGGCCCATGGAGCCCGCGCCGACGACCACCACCTTGTCGCCCAGGCGGACCCCGCCGCGGTGGACGACGGCGTGAATGCAGTCGGCCAGCGGCTCGGTGAAAATCCCCGCCTCAAAGGAGACTTCGTCGGGCAGCCGGGTGGAAAAGCGCAGGTCGTGGGCGTTGATCTTGGCATAGGGGGCGTAGCCGCCTTGGCCCTCGGCCACGATGCGGTCGCCCACCTGAAACTTGGTGTGGCGGCGCCCCACCGCGACGACGGTGCCGGTCCATTCGTGGCCGGGGTTAAAGGGGAACTTCAATGGATAGTAGTTCTCCGCGGTGAACTTGCGCACGTCGCTGGCGCAAATGCCGCACACCTCCACCCGGACCAGCACTTCATCGTCTTCGATGGTGGGCAGGGGGCCTTCTTCCAGGCGCAGGTCGCCGATGCCGTAGAGCTTGGCTTGCAGCATCGTTTCAGGCAATTCCGGGGGCAATGCCACGCCGGTACCACCTCCGCAAAGAAGCAACGGTTTCTCCATCCACCGGCGGGCCGCCAGGGGCGCGGCCACCAGCCAGCCCCCTCACGGGCGGCACGCCGCCACGGGATTACACCGGACCCAGCGGCAGTTCCGCCACGGCCGCCAGGGCGGCCCGAAACCGGTCATAGACGGCGTCATAGAGGGATGCCTGGGCCGCATCGACCGTGACGGTCTCCCGCACGGGCGCCCAACGGGGCAAAGATTCGTCCGGACCAGCATGGCCGCCGACGGCCGTAGCCGCCAGCATGGCGCTGCCCAGCGCGGCATTCACGGATGGGTCGCAGACGTGCTGCTGGATGCGGCAAAGGTCGCTGACGATTTGGAGGAACACCCGGCTCGCGGTGCCGCCGCCCGCGGCCACCACCTGGGCGGGCCGCCAAGGTTCGGGGATCTCGGCCAGGCACGCCCGCAGGGCCATGCCGGCGCCCTCCATCAGGGCCCGGGCAAAATGGCCGAAGCCGTGGGCGGGCGTCATGCCGAGGAAGGCGCCCCGCAGGTGGGGGCGGATTTGGGGGCTGCGCTGGCCCGTCAAGTAAGGAATCACGGTGAGCCCTTCCGCCCCGGGGGGCACGGCTGCGGCGGCTTCGTCCAGTTCCCGCATAAACTTCTCATCCATGGTCCGGGCCGTGACCCGGGACCACCAGTTGAGCAGCTCCGCGCCGGTTCCCAGGACCGCGCTGGTGACCCAAGTGCCGGGGCGCCAGCCGGGTACGCTGATGAAGCCGGGGTGGAGCCACGGTTCGTCGATGACGGTCATGGTGGTCAAGGTCGAGCCGTAGAGGAGGGCGGTTTCGCCCACACGGTGCACGCCCGCGGCCACCATCTCCGCCAGGGCATCGCCGGTGCCGGCCACCACGGGGATGCCGGGGGGCAGGCCCAGTTCGCGGGCGGGTTCCGCCTGCAGCGTGCCGACCACCTCGGTGGGCCAAGCCAGCCGGGGAAACAGGTCGGCCGGGAGCCCGATCTCGGCCAACAGCGCCTCGTTCCACTGCCCGCTTCGGAGCGTGTAGCCCAGGCCGCCGTCGCCCGCGGTAAAGGGATCGACGACCATGGCGCCCGAGAGCCGGAACACCAGGTAGCCGGTGGCGCCCAGGATCTTGTGGGTCCGGGCCCAGACCGCGGGTTCGTGGCGGCGCAGCCAAAGGAGCTTGGGCACCACCGATTGGGAGGACAGCGGCTGGCCCGAGTCCTCCACGATGCGCTCCCGGCCCAGCTGGCGCTCCAGCTCCTGGGCTTCGGCCAGGGCGCGGGTGTCGATGGAATACAGGATGGCGGGGCGCAGGGGCTGCCCGTCCTTGTCGACGGGAAGGACCACGGGGCAGACGCCGCTGCACCCAATGGCGGCCACGTCTTGGCCGCGCCCGTCCGCTTGGTCCAGCAAGGTCCGCACCAAGTGAACCGTGTCGCCCCACCAGTGGCGCTCAGGATCGTGCTCGGCCCATCCGGGCCGAGCACGAAGCACAGGATGCCGCCGCACAGCGCGGCCGAGGATGCGGCCGTCCTCGTCCACGAGGACGGCCTTGGATGAAGATGTCCCGATGTCGACGCCGATGAAGCAAGCCATCGCGCTTACTCCACAGCGGGCTTGGCCACATGGGTGGGCGTCGCCGGGCTGCTGAGCAGCTGGACGAACCGCTCCCGGCCCTCAGGCGGCAGCGGCGCGCCCCACTCCCGGCGGGTGTACTGTCCGGGCTCGTACCCAAACAGCGTCGCGTGGTGGAAGATGGAGAACCCGCCGGTGCCGATCTCCCGGGTGATTTCCACCAGCTTGGCCACGTAGTCGAAGGTGAGGGGCTCGCTGTGGTACAGCTTGTTCTTGCCCGCCAGCGGATGGGCGTAGCCCAAGGCCGAGATGCCGGGGAAGATGCGGGTCTTGTCCCCCACCAGCCGGTGCAGGCGCTGGACGGTGCGCCGGAAGTACTCTTCGCTGTAGAAGTACAGCATCGGGCTGATGAAGTCCAAATAGGGCGAGAACCCGAGTCAGTCGCAGAACACCTGGCTGTGGGAGGAACGGGGATTGGGGAACACCGCGGCCGAGACGTAGCGCCCCGGGTAGGTGGTGCGCACGTGCCGCGCCAGCTTGGTGATGGCCCGGTTGACGTTCTCGCAGTAGTAGTCGATGAGGCTGTCGGCCTCGTTGAGGGCCGTGGCCCGCTCGTCAAAGGACATGTTGCTGTAGCCCGTCTGCTCCAGCAGCCACTGGGCGTGCTCCACCGTCAGGCCGAACCGCTCCTGGATGTTGTTGCGGCACAGCTCGCAGTAGCACGCCGAGCGGGGGTAGCGGACGAAGTCCAGGTGCACGCCGTCCAGGTCGTACTTGGTCATGACTTCGTCGATGAGGGCGATGAGGTAATCATGGTAGCCTTCGTGGCCCGCGCAGACGAAGGGCGTGCGGCGGCCGTTTTTGTCCACTACCGCCCATTCGGGATGCTTGGCCAAGATGGCCTCGCCGGCGGGCAAGTCAGGCCCGTCGGCATCGCCTTCGGTGAACACTGAGAAGTAGGCGTGCACTTGCAGGCCGGCTTCCTTGGCCAGCGCCACGCCGTCCTTGAGCCCGTCGTACTGCTTCACCGACGGGTGGGAGGGACCCACTTCGCTGGGGTACCAGAGGACAGCGGCGGTGTTGGCGGTCCGGGCCTTGACCAGCCACAACAGCGTGTTGACGTTGAGCTCCTGGCACTCCTTGATGAGCTGCTTGACCTTATCGAGGTTGAATTCCCCCGCGAGCATGGCGTCCTGGGGGTACTCGACCCATACGGCCCGGGTCTCCTGCATCGGTTGGGTCACGCTGTGTCAGCCTCCTCCATTCCTGCCGCCGACGCGGCAGCGGACGTTGGTTAACGAACTCCCCGTCGGGTCTTGAGGAGCTCGCGCGCGGTGAATTCATCGGTGATCAGCACGTCGATCACCTGGGACAAGAGCGCCGCCCGAATGGCCACCTCCTTGCCTTCTCCGCCCGCCACGGCGATGACCCGCGGGATGCGGCGGAGAAAGTCAAAATCCAAGCCGATGAGCCGGCGCCGGAACTGGGGCGCGCACAGCTGCCCTTCGCCGTCCAAAAAGTGGCCCGCGATTTCGCACCGGACCCCCAGCCGGCGCAGCTCGTCGATGTCCCGCTGGCCGATGTGGGGCAAGGTGAGGATGGGCGAATCCAAGGTGCCGATGCCGACGATGACCACCGAAGCCTGCTGGGCCAGCTCCAGGGGCTCCCGGGCGCTCGCATCCTGGAGGATCGCGTCGCGGGTGGCGGGGGAGTCGACGAAAGCCGGGTAGGGCACTTGGTGGTAGGTGCCGCCCAGGGCCTCCGCCAACAAGGCAGCCACGCCGTTGGCCGTGTAGTGAAACTCGGCGGCGGTGACGCCGCCGGAGATGGGCACGACCACCGGCTTGGAGATCACGTTGAAGGCGCCGGACGCCGCCATGGCGTACAGGGTGCGGCCGCCCGAGATGCCGACGACGTCGTCTTGGGTCAGCAGCCGCTGGATGTACAGCGCGGCCCGGAAACCCAATTTGTTGATGACGCTGTGGCCCGGGGGAAAGGGGCCGGGCACGACCACTACGTCCCGCAAGCCGTAGGCCGCTTGCAGCTCGTTTTCCATCTCGCTGAGGGACTCGTTGGGATCGTGCACCCGGATCTCCACGAGGCCCGATTCGCGCGCTTGGCGGATGAGGGTGCTCACGCGCGACGGGCTCAGCCCCAACTCGGCCGCGATGGTGCGTTGCCGCACCCCTTCGACGTAGTACAGGCGCGCCACCTTGACCAGGAGGCGAAACTCATCGCTTCTCCGCTCGCTGCTGGCCGACGTCGTCCACGGGTGGTTCATGTAATAATTTTACCCCCCAAAATTAATTTCACCATAGCACACGGCCCATGCGGAGTCAAGCCGTGGCGGGTGCTGGGCAAGAGTGGGTTTCCATGGATCCATGGCGTTAAATCCAGGGTTTCCATCGAAAGGTGTACCGGTTGGCGGCGGCGTCCCGAGGCGGTGGGGCGGGCGTTGGCCGGCGGCTCCGGGGAGGGCGGCTAAGGCGAGGGCGCCGCCGATCCCGCTGGGGTCGGGGCGCCCAAGGATGCCCGGGAGGACGGTAGGGCAGGAGACGGGCTACACCTTAAACCGCTCCACCAGCTGCTCCAGCTGGTTGGCCAGCTCGGTCAGCTGCTGCACCGACTCCTTCATGGTCTGGGCCGAGGCGTTGACTTGCTGCGTCGACGCGCTGACCTGCTCGGCCCCGCCGGCGGTTTCCTCGGAAATGGCCGCCACCTCGTCCATGGCCTGGATGACGTTGTCGCTGGCCTCCGTCATGCGCTGGGTCGCGGCGGTGTTTTCTTGGGTGATGCGGGCCATTTCGCCCATGGCTTCCAGCATCTTGGGCCCGGCCGCGGCCATTTGCTGGGCGGCGGCCGAGATGGTGCGGGCCATGTCGTCGGTGGTGTTGATGGCCGCGATGATGCCCTGCAGCTCGTCCCGGGCGTGGTTGGCCAGCTCGGTGCTGGTTTCCACGTGGTGCTCGCCCGATTCAATGGCTTCCACGGCCGCGTCGACGGCCGTTTGGATGTCGGCGATGAGCTGGTCGATTTGCTGGGTGGATTCGGCGGCCCGCACCGCCAGCCGCCGCACTTCGTCCGCGACGACGCCGAAGCCCCGGCCGTGTTCGCCTGCCCGGGCCGCCTCGATGGCCGCGTTGAGGGCCAGGAGGTTGGTCTGCTCCGCGATCTCGCCGATGAGGTCCACGATCTGGCCGATCTGCAGCGAGTAGCTGCGCAGTTCGTTGATGCGCTGGGCCACCTGCCCGGTGACGGTACGCACTTGGGAAATGCCGTCCACCACTTGCTCCACCGCCTGGCCGCCCGAGCGGGCGCGGCGGGTGCCTTCGGCGGCGGCTTCGGCCACCTGCCGGGCCGAGTCGGCCACTTGGTCGATGGCTTGCTTGATTTCCTCCAGCAGGCGGGAAGTGTGTTCCATCTGCTGGGCCTGCCGCTGGGCACCGGCGGCGATCTGGTCGATGGCCCGGCGCAGCTCCGCCATGGCGGTGCCCGTCTGCTGCATGTGGTGGACCTGGTTGTCGGTGCCCCGGGCCACCTCGCTGACGGCTTCGGCGATGTGGGCGGTGGCGGCGGTGGTTTCCTGGGCCACGTGCAGCAGCTGCCGGGCGTGTTCCGTCAGGGCCGCGCCGGTGCGATGGATCTGGGTGATGACGTCTTTGAGGCGGGCCAGCATGCGGTTGAAGGCACCGGCCATTTCCTCGATCTCATCACCGGTGCGGATGTCCAGCTCGGGGATGGTCAAGTCGCCGTCGGCCAGCCGCAGGGCCGCCGCAGCCGTCTGGCGCACCGGCCCCGCCGTGCCCCGGGTAAAGACGATGAGCACCACGGTCGCGCCGGCGATGGCCAGCACCGCCAACCCCCACATGAGCAGCCAGCTGCGGGCGATGGCCGGCTCCACCGTGGCGGAGACGTCAGCCCGCACGCCGGTGGCCGCGCTGATGCGGGCCAGTTCCGCCTCGTACGCGCGGGAGATGGCGGTAAAGCCGCTCATGCCGACGTACATGATGGAGGCGATGAGCAGCAGGACCAGGGTAAAGCCGATGGCCAGTTTTCCGCCGATAGTCCATCGCACGGGGCATGTTCCTTTCCGGCTGGGAAGATGGCTGGTGGTCCGTCGCCTGTGGGGATCAGGCGCCTTCCCAAAATGTTCCGCGTGACGGGGCGCAAAACCTTGCGCGAAAGGCCGGCGGCGTGCTCGGAACGCCGCCGGCCTTGCCGGAAGGTCCCAGGCCCTGCCGCCTGTGGGCTACGCCGCCGCGGTTTCCGACTTGTGCTCAAAGGTAATGCCCCGCTGGGCCAGCGCCGCGAGGAAAGGCTCGAAGCGGTCGCCGGCCAACAGCTGCTCGGGGGCGAAAAAGCCCCGTTCCGGCAGCTGGCCCTGGGCCAGCCACTGGGCCACGATGATGGGCGGATACCCGGTGGTGCGGGCCATGGACGTGTAGCCGGTCTGGGCGTCGTAGAAGTCCATCATCATCCACTCGTGCCGCACAGGGACCCCGTCCTTCTTGCCTGCGGCCACTACCCGCATGACGGTGACGTCTTCCTTGGACTTGCCCTGAATGCGGGGCTCCAAAAGCGCCATGGTCAGCTGCCGGGGGCTGACGGCGTGGCCGTCTACGGAAACCGGCCGGTCGTCCAGGAAGCCCAGTTCCTGCAACACCATCATCTTGCTGAAGTGGCCGCGGTAGCGGACGGTCTTTTCCGCGAGGCGCTTCACCTTGGGGCCCAGGGTGTAGGGCGCGCTGTGGGCGTCGGAATACGCCGCCTCGCACTCTCCCACCGGCTCGGGGAAGCGGCATTCCTCCAGGCCCGACATGGGCGGCAGCTCTCGCATGCGGCCGTTTTCCACGATGAACACCGGGCGGGTGTAGAGGCCCATGAGGCCTTCCATGCTGAAGACTTGCTGGTACATGAGGGGCGGCTCCGGGTGCCGGGGCAGGCCGCCGCAGTAGATGGTGACTTCGTCGGCCTCGTCCAAGAGCTCAATGCCCCGGGCCGCGAGCACGTTGGCGATGCCCGGCGCCACGCCGCAGCCGGTGAGGATGAGCACGCCGGCTTTGCGGGCGGGCTCGTGCAGCGCGGCGGCCTTTTCGGGGTACTCAGCCCCCACCAAATCGATGAGGTGGCAGCCGGCCTTCACCGCCGCCTGGTTGGCCAGGAAGCTCAAGGAGTCGGGCAGCGCGGCAATGGCGATGTCCACGTCTCGCAGGAGCGCGACCATGGCGTCATAGGAGCTCAAGTCTTCGGTCACGCTCCGCACCACAGGAGGGTCGGGAGTTTCCGAGGCGGCCTCCTGGGCTAGGGCTGCCGCCTGGGCTGCGGCTTGGGCCGAGCCGTCCACGGCCAGCACTTCGGAAAAGGTGGACGCGCGGGCCAGTTCCCGCACCATCATGCGGCCGATGAGTCCAGTTCCCAATACGGCGATGCGCAAATTCGTGTACCTCCCGTTCTTTGTGGGGCGAGCTTGCCGCCCCGGTGTCCGATAGTTCGCAGCCGTCCCGGTTTCCGCCGGCCCGCGGGCGCCTCGCAGCCGTTATGCCGCGCCGTCGTGGCGGGCGTAGTCGATGACGACGCCCCGCTCCCGCAAGGCGGCCAAGAAGGGGTCAAACCGGTCTCCGGCCAGGAGCTGTTCGGGGGCCAGAAACCCGCGCTCCGGCAATCGGCCTTGGGCCAGCCACTCGGTGACGATGACGGCGGGAAACCCGGTGGTCTTGGCCATGGACGTATAGCCCCGCTCTTCGTCGTAAAGGTCGACCATGGTCCATTCGTGCCGCACCGCGCGGCCGTCGCGGACGCCCCGCACCACGACCCGGGCCACCGTCACGTCCTGCTCCGATTCCCCCCGCAGCTGGGGTTCCAGCACCGCCATGGCCGCCCGGCGGGGGACGACGGGCTGGCCGCCCACCACCACCGGCTCCTCGTCCAGGAACCCCAGCTCCGCCAGGACGCCCATCTTGGCGAAGTGGCCGGGGTAGCGCACGGTCTTTTCCGCCAGCCGGCGCACTTTGTGGCGCAGGGTGTAGGCGGTGCTGTGGGCGTCGGAGTAAGCCGCCTCGCATACGCCCACCGGTTCGGGGAAGCGAACGGTTTCCAGCCCCGACAAGGGGGGCAGCTGCACGATCTCGCCGTTTTCCGCCGCGGTGGCCGGGCGGGTGTACAGTCCCATCACGCTTTCCAAGCGAAACACCACTTGGTAGTGCAAAGGCGGCTGCGGGCGGCGGGGCAGGCCGCCGCAGTAAATGATGGCTTCATGGGCCTCGTCCAAGAGCTCGATGCCCCGGGCGGCCAGCACGTTGACGATCCCCGGGGCCACGCCGCACCCGGTGACCAACAGCACCCCGGCTTCCGTTGCCGGCTCGTGGAGCCGCAGCTTTTCCGGGTAGCGGGAGCCCACCAAATCCACCAGATGGCAGCGGGCCGCCACCGCGGCCTCGTTGGCGGCCATGCTGAGGGCATGGGGCAGGGCGGCCACGGCCGCATCGAAGTCCTTGAGCAATTCCACCAGCGCGCCCGGCTGGCCCAGGTCGACGACCCGGCCCCGGGCCCGATGGCCCGGCAGGCCCCGCACCGCCCGCTCCACCGCTTCCGGGGCGCTGTCCACCGCCACGACTTCCTCAATGACCGGCGACGCCGCCAACTCCCGCGTGATCATGCGGCCGATGAGGCCGGTCCCTAGCACCGCAACCCGCACCGATCTCCATCCTCCATCTTTGGGTTCAAATGGGTTCTTCCCTTCGTCCTACCGTTGCGCCCCCGGTGGCCCGGGGCCAAGGGGCGGCCCGTGGACGGTGTCCCTTGGCCGGCCGGGCCCTCACGGCAAGCCGTGGCGCCCCATGCGGCTCAAAAACCGCCGGGTGCGTTCTTCTTTGGGATTGGTGAAGATGTCGGCGGCCGGGCCTTCCTCCACGATGGCGCCGGCGTCCATCATGATGACCCGGTCGGCCACCTCCCGGGCAAAGCCCATCTCGTGGGTGACCACCACCATGGTCATGCCTTCCCGGGCCAGGGCCCGCATGACTTGCAGCACTTCGCCCACCAGCTCGGGGTCCAGGGCGGAGGTGGGCTCATCAAACAAGATGACGCTGGGCGACATGGCCAGGGCGCGAGCGATGGCCACCCGCTGCTGCTGGCCGCCGGACAGGCGGGACGGATGCTTGTGCATGTGCTCCGTCAACCCCACCTTTCCCAAGAGCTCCTCGGCCCGCCGCCGGGCTTCGGGCTTGGGGACGCGCAGGACGGTGACGGGGCCTTCCATGACGTTTTCCAGCGCCGTCATGTGGGGGAACAAGTTGAAGCTTTGAAACACGAATCCCGTGTGGCGGCGAATTTCGCGGACCTTGGCCATGCGCTCTTTGGTCAAGGGGCCGGCGGTGACGGTGCGGCCGTCGATGCAGATGGTGCCCTCATCGGGGACCTCCAGGAACGTCATGCACCGCAGGAGCGTCGACTTGCCCGAACCGCTGGGCCCCATGATGACCACCACCTCGCCCTGGGCCACGCGGAGGTTGATGCCCCGCAGCACCTCATGGGGCCCAAACCGCTTGCGCAGGTTGGTGACTTGGACGACCGGCTCAGACATGGCGCGACACTCGCCTCTCCACCCGTTCTTGCACAAAGGAAAACATGGTCGACATGAACCAGTACAAGACCGCGGCCGTCATGTAGATGGTCAGCGGTTTCCACGTGCGGGCGATGATGACGTTGGACTGCCGCAGCAGTTCCGTCACCGTGATGACCGAAACCAAGGATGTGTCCTTGAGCAGGCCGATGTAGGTGTTGCCCACGGTGGGCAAGGCCGTGCGCAGGGACTGGGGCACGATGATGCGGCGCATGGCGGTCCAGTAGGTCATGCCCAAGGTGTAGGCCGCTTCCATCTGGCCCTTGGACACCGACTCGATGGCGCCGCGAAACGACTCGGACAAGTACGCGCCCACGTTGAGGCTCAGGGCGACGATGGCCGACGGCACCGGTTCCAGGTGCCAGCCAAACTGGGGCGGCCCGTAGTACACCAGGTAAATCTGCACCAGCAGCGGCGTGCCCCGGATGATGGAAACGTAGGCCCGCATGAGGTGGGACAGCACCGGGATGCGGGCGATGCGAATCAGCGCCGACAGCAGCCCGATGACGAGGCCGGCTGCCATGGAGGCGGCAGCCAGCCCCACCGTCACCAGAGACGCCTGCAGCAGGGCAGGCAGCGATTGCAGCGCAAGCTCCATGCCGACGTCGCCCGCCTATCGCAGCGCGGGTTCCGCGTCAAACCACTTTTGGAAAATTTCCCGGTAGGTGCCGTCGGCGATCATGTCGGCCAAGATCTGGTTCAGCAGCTCCACGAAGTCTTCGTTGCCCTTCTTGACGGCGATGCCGATGACGTCCTCGTTGACGATGTCCGACGTGATCTTGAGGGGCAGGCCCTGCTCCTTGATGGCGTAGGCCACCGACAGCTGGTCGTTGATGATGACGTCCAGGCGGCCCGTCAGCAGCTCCTGGGCGTACTCCTGGAAGCTGTCGTAGGTGCGCACATCGGCGCCGGGCACCGAGCGGGCCACTTCCTCAAAGGTGGTCCCGATGCCGACCCCGACCCGGTGGCCCGCGATGTCCTCCAGCTTGGAAAACCGGTTGTCATTGGCCCGGGAAACCAGCACCGCGCCGGTGATGACGTATGGGTTGGTGAAGTCTACGCTCTGCTTGCGCTCTTCCGTGATGGTCATCTGAGCGATAATCACGTCAAACTTGTCGGTCTGCAGACCACTGATCAGGGAAGCCCACAGCGTGCCCACAAACTCGGCCCGCACACCCAGCCGCCGGGCGATTTCGTTGGAGATGTCCACGTCGAAGCCAGCCATCCGGTTGTTTTCATCCACGAAGTTGAACGGCGGATAGGTGCCTTCGAGCCCGACCCGCAGCACCCCGGTTTGCTTGACCCGCTCCAGCGTGGACTGGGCCGCGGCCCATCCCGAAAGGAGCCCCACGCACAGCAGCGCGGCCACCAGCAGGGTGCCAAGCCGGACGAG
>Ga0079224_100010826_pt1 | contig 12525 bp, 8 predicted proteins | sample Stecom2015_FD_80414 | JGI IMG/M metagenome (GOLD analysis project Ga0079224, IMG submission 80414) | Agricultural soil microbial communities from Utah to study Nitrogen management - Steer compost 2015 | ecosystem: Environmental > Terrestrial > Soil > Agricultural land | place: USA: Utah...
GCCGCCGCCGGCGCGGTGCGGGTCACCGAGTTCCCGTACCACGACGCGTCCAGCCCCGGCTCGATCCTGCTGGCCTGGCCGCCGACCCGCGAGCTCGATCCGACCGACACGATCCTGTTCGAGCTGTTCACCCTGGCGGTCGCCGGCGACGAGGGCACCAACCTCTACCAGCTCCTGGTCGACAGCAAGACCCGCGTCATCGACACCGGCACCACCGGCGTGTGGCGGTGGATAGGCCAGGATCCCGGGCTGCCGATCTTCATCGGGCTGTCGCAGGTGGCCTCGTCGCACCTGAGCGAGGAGGGGGCGCGCGCGGTGCGCGACGTGGTGATGGCGGAGCTGCGGCGGATCGCGGCGCTGCCGGCCGGATCGCCGGAGCTGGACGCCCTGCGCGAGCGGGTGCAGAGCCGCCTGGTCGAGACCCGCCGCTGGCTGGCCAAGCAGCTCAACACGCCGCCCGGGTTCGGCTACCGCGGGACCGGCTCCACCTGGATGGATCTCCTCCTCCAGCTCGACAAGGTGAAGGGGTTCCGCAAGTCGCTCACCTTCCGCCCGCAGCTCGACGCCATCGAGGAGCTCCTGGCGCGGCCGGGCAACCCGTGGGCGGAGCGGCTCGCGGCCTGGGGTCTCCTGACCGAGCCGTACGCGGTGGTGTCGCGGCCGAGCCCGGCCGAGCGGACCCGGCTCGACCGCGAGCGCGAGGAGCGGATCGCCGCCGCGACCCGCCGCATCGCCGCGCGCTACCGGGTGAAGGACCCGGCGGAGGCGCTGCGGCGGTTCGCCGCCGAGTACGAGGAGACCACGCGCGCGATGGAGGCGGCCGCCCAGGCGGCCGCGATGCCGCCCCTGGTCGACTCGCTGCCGCGCACGCTCGACGACGGCATCGACGCGCGGGCGCACGCGATCGCCGGCGTGCCGGCGGTGAGCTCCACCTTCCCGGGCACCACCGCCGGCACGGTCGGCGTGGCGCTGCGGCTCGACGGCGTGCCGGCCGAGCTGCAGATGTACCTGGCGCTCTTGCCGGACCTCATGAGCCAGTCCGGCCTCGTCATCGACGGCGCGCCGCTGCCGGCCGACCAGGTGCTCGAGCGACAGCGGCGCGAGATCCTCGGCCTGCGCGCCTGGGTCGCGTCTGACGACCGCACCGGTCGCGTCGAGCTGGTGGTGGAGGGGCAGGGGATCGATCCGGACGAGACCCGGCGGGCGATCGGCTGGATGATCCACGTCCTGACCGCGCCCGACTGGCGGCCGGACAACCTGCCGCGCCTGCGCGACCTGGTCGAGCGCGAGGCGCAGGGGCTGCGCTCGGTGATGAATGGAGCCGAGGAGCGCTGGGTGCAGAACCCGTCGAGCGCGCTGCGCCGGCAGACCTCGCCGGTGTTCCTGCACGCGACCTCGTTTCTGACCGCGGCGCACGACGCCCACCGGCTGCGCTGGGCGCTCTTGGACCCGGGCGACGCGGCGGCGCGGGAGGCGGCGGCGCGCGCGCTCGACCGGCTGGCCGCCGCCGGCCGCTCGCTCGGCCGCGAGCAGCTCCTCGCCCTGGCGGCCGCGCTGGTCAAGCCGCCCGCGAGGCGGTCGCCGGCGCTCGCCCGCTGGCTGCGCCGCGCCACCCTCGAGGGGGAAGCCGGCGCCCTCATGCGCGAGGCGGGCGAGGACCTGGCGGTCCTGGTGCCGGAGCTGCCGGACGACTCGCTGGCGGGAGACTGGGCCTACCTGTGCCGGCAGATGGCGAGCGACCTGCGGCGCACCGCGCCGGCCGCGCTCGCCGATCTGGCGCGGCTGCGCGAGCTGGTGGTGCGCGCAAAGGGGGCGCGGCTGTACGTGATCGGCTCGCGCGAGACCCAGGAGGCGATCGCGGGCGACCTCGAGCGCCTGGTCGGCGCGCTCGGCCCGGGGCCGGCGGCGGCCGCGCCGGCCGCGGCGGCGGCGAGCGCGGGACAGCGGCGGTTCATCGAGGAGCGGCTGCGCGCGCGGCGCAAGGTGAGCGGCGCGCCGGTCTTCGTCGGGCTGGTCAACCCGAGCACCCAGAGCGGCGTGTTCGTGCACACCGCGCCGGCGACCAGCTACCTCGACACCGGCGAGGAGGAGCTGCTCGACTACCTGGCGAGCAACCTCTACACCGGGCACGGTGCGCACAGCCTGTTCATGAAGACCTGGGCGGCCGGGCTGGCCTACTCCAACGGCGTGCGGGTCGCCTTGCGCCAGGGGCTCCTCACCTACTACGCCGAGCGCTGCCCGGAGCTGGCCCAGACCCTGCGCTTCGTCATCGGCGAGCTCGGCCAGGCGAAGGTGGATCCGTCGCTGGCCAGCTACGCGCTGGCCGAGGCGTTCGGCTCGCGGGTGGCGGCGACCTACGAGGCGCGCGGGCGCGCCATCGCCGACGATCTCGCCGACGGGGTGACGCCGGAGGTGGTGCGCCGCTTCCGCGACGGCCTCCTGCAGCTCCGGGCGCGGCCGGATCTCGGCGAGGCGCTGTTCGCGCGGATGCAGGGGGTGTACGCCCGGGTGCTGCCGGGCTACGGCGAGGGCTGGGCGCCGGCCGGCGGCGCGATCTACCTGGTCATCGGCCCGCCGCGGCAGCTCGACGGCTGGCAGGCGCACCTCGAGTCGGTGGTCGGCAAGGGCGCCGTGCTGCACCGGCTGTATCCGCGGGACTTCTGGATCCCGGCGGCGCTGCAGGGCGGGGGCGGGAAGGGCTGATCGAGCCCGGCGCCGGGCCGGCTAGGGGCCGCCTGCGCGGTCGCCGCCGACGCTCTGCTCGATGCCGGGCACCAGCGCCTCGATGAAGGCGTTGGCCACCAGCTCGACGAGCGTCGTCCACACGTTCACGTCGGGGCTGTCGACCCGCCCGGAGATCGGCATGCGAGTGGCGGCGCGATCCTTGTCCTGATCCTCGAACAGCTCCTCGACCGCGCCGACCGTCCCCTCCCAGGCCTTGCGGTACCACGCGTCGTCCTGGTCGCCGCCGCCGGTGTCGAGCACCTCGACCGCGTCGAGCATCGGCTTGAAGTAGCCCTTGATGCGGCCGTCCTTCGCGATGAGCTCGGTGTAGAAGGCGGCGCGGCCGCTCTCCAGGTCCGCCCCGGCGTAGGCGCGCGCGAAGTCGTTGAGCTCGCGCACGTCGAGGCCGCGCAGCGCCAGGTCGAGGTCGAAGGTCGGGTGCTCGGCGTAGATGTTCAGGCGGAACCGTGCGCGCAGCTTGCCGCTCTTCTGCAGCCGGGCGCTCAGGCGGCCGCGCGTCGGCATCGCCTCGCGCGAGCTGGGCCGGTTGCTGAGGTTGGAGACCAGGAGGTTCACCTGGCCGAGCTGCAGGTCGACGTCCGGCGAGGCCTCCACGTCCTTGAAGCGGAGCGCGCCGTTTCGCACGTGGAGGTGGTGGATCTTGGTCGGCAAGAGCGCCTGCACCGCCTCGGTGATCGCCGCGCCCTCCTCGTCCCTGTCGAGCTGGCGCCCGGGATCGCGCTCGCGGGTCGCCGCCGGCATCAGGTTGAGCACCGGGCGGTCGACCTCGACGTCGGCGACGATCGCGCCGTCGAGCAGGGCGTCCCACCGGTAGTCCACCTCGATCCGCTTGACCCGCAGGAGCGGCACCTCCGGGTCTCCCTCGCGCCGGTCGAGCCGCAGCCCCTCGACCGCGAGCTCGCCGTCGATGAGCGAGAGGTCGACGTCCTCGATCTGACCGCGGTAGTCAGGCAGGTGAGCGAGCTCGCGGTCGAGGTACCACTCGATCACGAACGGCGCCGCGATGCGGGCGGAGACAAGGACGGCGACCACGGTCAGGAGCACGACCGCGGTCCGGCGCGGGATGCGGGCGAGGCGAGCGCCGGGCGTGCGGTCCCGCTCGGGCGCGGGGGACTGCTTCATGCCCCGATCGAGAGCAAGAGCAGGGCCACCGCGCCCCGAACCGCCCTCGTCTCAGCGCGGCCGCTCGATCCGGCCCTCGGCGTGGCGGGCGAAACGCCCCTCGCTGCGGCCGTGCACCGGAGCGTCGCTCGGCCACGGCCAGGAGCCGAACCCGGACCGCTGGTAGTCGACCAGCGCCTGGTGAATCTCGGCCGGGGCGTTCATCACGAACGGACCGTACTGCACGACCGGCTCGCCGATCGGCCGCCCCTGCAGGAGCAGGAGCTCGGTCGGCTCCTCGCCGCTCTCGAGCGGCACGTCCGCCTCGGCGCGCAGGCGGGCGCCGGTGTCCGGCCCGAGCCGCGCGCCGCCGTCGATCGTCGCCGCGCCGCGCACGAGATAGAGCATCCGGCTGGAGCCGTCCCGGGCGCGCGGCAGCGTCCAGCGGGCGCCCGGCGTCATCGCGATGGTCCAGATCGCCACGTCGGTGTCGGGGCGCGCCGCCCAGGAGCGCGGCGGCGGCGGCGGCGCGACCGCATCGCCCAGGCGGCCGGCGTAGACCGACACCTCGGTGGTGCCGCCGTCCGGATCGCGCGCCACGTAGACCGGGACCTTCTCGCTCCACAGCATCGCGAAGTGCGGATCGACCAGCTTGTCCTCGCGCGGCAGGTTGAGCCAGATCTGGAACAGCTCGACCGGGTTGGGCCCCTCGCGGTCGAGCAGCGGGAACATCTCCGAGTGGACCACGCCGCGCCCGGCGGTCATCCACTGGCAGTCGCCGCGGCCGAAGCGCGCGGCGGCGCCGAGCGAGTCGCTGTGGTCGATGTAGCCGCGGCGCGCGATCGTCACGGTCTCGAAGCCGCGGTGCGGGTGCTGCGGGAAGCCGGGCACGACCTCGCCGTGGTACATGCGCCAGCCGTCCTTCGGCTCGAAGTCGTTTCCGAGCGGGCGGCCGGCGAGCGAGGCGGCCGGCCCCATCTCTTCGTTGCCGGCCGGGTAGGCGTCGTCGTGGTGCACGCAGAAGAGGAACGGGTCCTGGGTCCGCCAGGGGAACCCGAGCCGCTCGACGCTCAGCACCGCATCGCTCATGCGTCGATTACAGCGCGTCCCGCGGCCCCGTGCCAGGGGCCGCGAGACCGGGCGGCGCGGCGCTCGGCCGGCCGCCCGTCGTGGGCGCGGTGCGCCGCGCCCGGGGGGCGGCTACCAGCGGCCGCCGCGATCGCGGCGACCACCGCCGCCGCGGCCGCCGAAGCCGCCGCGGCCACCACCACCGCCGCCGCCGCCGAAGCCGCGCGAGCGCTCCGGCCGCTGCTCGGCCTCGTTCACCCGCAGCGAGCGGCCGTCGAGCTGCGCGCCGTTCATCTGCTCGATCGCGGCCTGCGCCGCCTCCGGCGTGGCCATCTCGACGAACCCGAAGCCGCGGGACCGGCCGGTCTCGCGCTCGGTCATCAGCTTCACCTCGACCGCCTCACCGAACTCGGCGAACGCGTCGCGCAGCGCCTCCTCGGTGGTCGAGAAGGCGAGGTTTCCCACATAGAGTCGATTTCCCATCTGCATTTCTCCTGCGGCCCCGGCGCGGAAGCGCCCTTTTCGCACCTGTCTGTCGAGAGCCGCATCGAAGAGAGGTTGCAGCGAACACTTCGCTGCAGAGACGTACGGCCACCGGAACCAGACTTTCTGCGAATCCAACCGAGGAATGCAGATCTACCGAAGACGTGCGCAGATCGGACGTACCACGGCCCGCCTGCCCCGGCAACAGGACATTCGTCCGGCCTTTCGAGGGCGGGTGCGGTCGGCCGCCCGCACCGCGGTCGGGCGGCGCCGGGAGATCGGCCCCCGCCGTCGTCGCCCGCGCTCTTCAGGGCTCGGCCGGGGCGGGCACCGGCGGCGCGGCCGGGGCGGCGGCCGCCGCCGCCCGCGCCGACAGCGTGCTCGACACGAAGGCGGCGATGTCCAGCAGATCGCGCGGCTGGTGGCCGGCGGCGCGCAGCCGCTCCTCCACGGCGCGCGCGGCGGCGAGGAACTGCTGGTAGGTGGTGCTGGTCGGCAGCGGGCTGTAGTCGACGGTCACCTGCACCACCGCCGCCTGCTCGAGGAGCAGCTTCGGCTTGACGAACAGGTGGGTGGCCGGATCGAACAGGCCGGAGAAGATGGTGCAGAGCGGCCAGGTCGGCCGCGCCGGGGCGCCGCCGGTGCCGCGCACCGCGAGCGACTCGACGAAGCGATCGAAGCGCGGGCCGGGCGCGCCGCCCGCGTGGAGCAGCTCGCGCAGCGCATCGGCCATGCGCGGGCGATCCTCCGGCGCGATCGTCTTGAAGCGGAGCGCGCCCTCGAACGGGTGCAGGAGGTTGCCGGTGCCGAGCAGCCGCAGCGCCGCCTCGCTCACCGCGTCCGGATCGCCGAACGCGCCGGGCGCGAGGAGCTCGCGCGCCAGGTCGACCGCCGCCTGCCGTCCGCCCTCGACCGGCTGGCCGCCGGCGATCCCGCGCTCGCCGCGCTCGAACGCCTCGCCGGTGAAGCCGCCGGGGAACGCCGCCTCGAACCGCCGGAGCTGCTCGTCGAACGACACCTTGGCCGCCGGCCGGGCGGCGGTGCGCTTGCGGCTGGTCTTCGCCTTGGCGGCTCGCTCGAGCGCCTTGAGCGCGCGGGACCGCAAATCGAGGATGCGGTCGCTGAGCTCGGCCGCCTCGCCGGCGTCGAGCTCGACCAGCTCGAGCCGGTCGCGGTAGGCGGATCCCACCGCGTGCTCGGCGCCGTCCTCCCAGTGCAGGATCAGCTTCGCCTCGCGCTCCTCGACCAGGATGCCGCGCCCCCACTCCGGCTTTGCCGGGTGCCTGTAGATCTCGGTGTGGTCACTCACGGAGGCCGGACTGTACCATCCCGACGGGAGCAGGACGGCGCTCATCGCGGCTCCGGCGCCGCGCCGGGCTGCTATCGTCCGCGTGTGGCGGTCCTGGACCCCGAGCGCGATTACGAGCTGGAGATCGGCCTGGACGAGCCGGACGACCCGGAGCACCTGCGCGCCGCCCTGGCCCGCCGGCTGAAGGCGGAGCCGGACTCGCTGCCGCCGCTCGAGCTGCGCAAGCGGGCGATCGACGCCCGTCGCGGCCGGGTCCGCTTCCACCTGACGCTCGGGGTCGCCGGCCCGCCGCGCGATCTCGGCGCGCCGCACCCGCGCGAGGTCGCCGCCGGCGCCGGCGCGCCCCACGTGGTGGTGGTGGGCGACGGGCCGGCCGGCCTGCTTTGCGCCTACGAGCTGGCGCGCCACGGCGTCGCCTCGACCGTCGTCGACCGCGGCCAGAAGGTGCAGCCGCGCCGCCACGATCTCGCCGCCCTCAACAGGCGCGGCGAGGTGGATCCGGACAGCAACTACTGCTTCGGCGAGGGCGGCGCCGGCACCTACTCGGACGGCAAGCTGTACACGCGGTCGCACAAGCGCGGCGACGTGCGCGACGTCATCGAGGTGCTCGCGCTGCACGGCGCGCCGGCGGCCATCCTGACCGACGCCCGGCCGCACATCGGCTCCAACAAGCTGCCGGTGGTGGTGAGCGCCATCCGCGCCCGGCTGGAGGCGGTCGGCGTCGCGATCCGCTTCGGCGCGCGCGTGGTCGATCTGGCGATCGAGGGCGGTCGCGCCGCCGGCGTGGTGCTGGCGGACGGCTCCACCGTGGCCGGCGACGCGGTCGTGCTGGCGACCGGCCACTCGGCGCGCGACGTGTTCGCGCTGCTCGCCCGGCGCGGCGTGCCGCTCGAGCCCAAGCCGTTCGCGCTCGGCGTGCGGGTCGAGCACCCGCAGGCGCTCATCAACCAGATCCAGTATGGCCGCGCCGCCGGTCACCCGCGGCTGCCGGCCGCCGCCTACCGGCTCGCCCACCAGGCGAGCGGCCGCGGCGTGTTCACCTTCTGCATGTGCCCCGGCGGCTGGGTGGTGCCGGCGGCCACCGAGCCGGACGGGCTGGTGGTCAACGGCATGAGCCTGTCGCGCCGCGACTCGCGCCACGCCAACTCCGGCGTCGTGGTCGGCATCGAGCTCGAGGACGTGGCGGCGGCCGCGCACGTCGAGGAGCGCGGCGGCCCGCTCGGCGGCGTGGCGGTGCAGCGCCACATCGAGCGGGCGGCGCTGGTCGCCGGCGGCGGCGCCCTGCGCGCGCCGGCCACCCGGCTCACCGACTTCCTCGCCGGCCGCGGGTCGACCACGGTGCCGGAGTCGAGCTACCGGCCCGGGCTGGCCGCCGGCGACGTCGCCGAGGTGCTCGACGCCGCCGGGCTGCCGCTCAGCGCGCGCCTGCGCGCCGGGCTGGAGGCGTTCGGCCGCACCCTGCGCGGCTACCGCACCGAGGAGGCGGTGCTGATCGCGACCGAGTCGCGCACCAGCTCGCCGGTGCGGGTGACCCGCGACCCGGCGACGCTGGAGAGCATCGGCCTGCCCGGCCTGTACCCGGCGGGCGAGGGGGCCGGCTACGCCGGCGGCATCGTGTCGGCCGCGATGGACGGCGCGCGGGTGGCGCGGCAGATCGTCGCCGCGCTCGGCCCGCGGGTGTCGCGCTAGATCACCTTGACGTTCTCGGCGCGCGGTCCCTTGGGCCCCTGGCCCTCGTCGAACGAGACCCGCTGCCCCTCGCGGAGCTGGTCGAAGGTCACCCCCTGCAGGCTCGAGGAGTGGAAGAACACATCTCCCCGGTCCGTGCCGATGAAGCCGAAGCCCTTGTCCGTCAGTCGCTTGATCGTCCCTTCTGCCATGTCGTCCTCCGGATCTTCCTGCCGCCAAGTGTGGTCGTCGCGCGGGCAGATCGGTAGCGATTCGTGAGGTCACCCCGCCAGGCGGGGCGCACGCCCGGGTCCGTCCCCGGGCAGGTGGCAAGAGGACGAGCCGGCTGGCCGGTGCCGGCGGCGCCGCAACACCCCGAAGTTGCGGGCGGAGCGGGTGGTGCCCGGCTTGCATCCAGAGGGCGGGTGCCCCGGGGCCTCCCCATCGCCGCCGCCGCCGCCCTCGCCCTGGTGGCGGCGACGCCGCAGCCGGCGTCGGCCGATCGCGAGGCGATCGTCGTGCTCGGGGCCGGGGTTCGCGCCGACGGGCAGTTCGGGCCCCGCGGGACCGCGCGGCTCGAGGCCACCCTCGACCTGGCGCGCCGCCGGCCGGATGCCCTCATCGTGGTGACCGGCGGCGCGGTGACCAGCCGGCACCCGGAGGGACCGCTCATGGCCGACTGGCTGGTCGCTCGCGGCGTGCCGCGCTCGCGCATCCGGGTCGAGCCGCGCGCCCTCCACACCGGGCAGAACGCCGACTACGTGGTGCCGATCCTGCGCCGCGAGCGGATCGAGCGCGCCACCATCGTGACCGATCGCAACCACGTCCCCCGCGCGCGCTTCCACTTCCGCGCCGCGCTGCGCGAGCAGGGCACCCGGGTCAAGCTGCGCACCCACGCCGTCGCCGACGGCCTGCGCGGCAAGGCGCGCGTGATCCGCGCCCTCGGCGAGCGCAAGAAGATCCGGCGCGACCGGCTCAGCCGCGCGCGAGAACGCGGGCGAACGACCCTGCGCGATCGGGCGCGGCGCGCGCGCGGCGGGCGGGGCAGGGCGGGGCGCTGAACGCGCCGGAGATGGCCGGGGCTCCCCGGCGCGCGCCTGCCCTGGTACACAGGATCGGTGGACGGGCTCGATCGGCTGGTGGCGGCGGTCCGGCGCGCCGGCCTGGAGCGGTGGCCGGAGCTCCGGGTCGAGGACGCGGACCTGCGCGCGCACCTCGAGCCGCTCGCCCTCGAGGGAGAGCCGCCGCACCCGGCCGACCTGTACCTGGTCGCCGGCTGCCTGGCCGGGCGAGCCGACGCCATGGCGCAGTTCGAGGCGACCCAGATGCCGGTCGTGGAGCGCACGGTGCGCGCGGCCGGCGGCGCCGCCGACGTGGTCGACGAGGTCAAGCAGCAGGTCAGGACCGCCGCGCTGGTCCACCGCGGCGAGCGGCGATCGTTTCTGGCCGGCTACCGCGGCGACGGACCGCTCGGTAGCTGGGTGCGGGTGGTCGCGCTGCGCGAGGCGATGCGCTGCCTGCGCGCGCTGCGCCGCGAGCGGGCGGCCAGCGATGACGAGATCTTCGCGCTGATCGCCGCGCAGCCGGACCCGGAGGTCGCGGTCATCCAGGCGAGCACCCGCGCGGAGCTGAAGGCGGCGTTCCGCGCGGCGCTGGCCCGGCTGCCGCGCCGCGAGCGGACCGCCCTGCGGCTCAGCGTGCTCGACGGGCTGTCGATCGACGCGATCGGCGCGATGTACCGGGTGCACCGCGCCACCGCGGCGCGCTGGGTGGCGCGCGCGCGCGAGCAGCTCGTGCGCGACACGCGGGCGGCGGTGAGCGCGCGGCTCGCGGTCGACCGCGGCGAGGTCGACAGCATCCTGCGCCTGATCGGCAGCCGGCTCGACATCTCGATCGCCACCTCGCTGGGGCGGGAGAGCGGGTAAGATCGGCGAGACCGTGGCCTCCACGCGTCCAGGTGCCTCGCCGGGCTGCCTCGAAGCCGCGCAGGTGATCGAGTTCGCGCGGGGGGACGGCGACGAGGCGGCGCGCCAGGCGATCGAGCAGCACATCGACGAGTGCGACGACTGCCGGCGGCTGGTGGCGGCGGCGGCCGGCGAGCCGGGAGCCGGAGGCGGCGATCAGGATCTGCGCGGCGTGGTGTTCGGCCGCTACGCCATCCGCGAGCGCCTGGGCGCCGGCGGCATGGGGGTGGTCTACCTGGCCGACGACGAGCAGCTCGGGCGGCCGGTGGTGATCAAGGTGATCCGTCCGGAGATCGACGCGCCGGACGACCCGACCGGCGCGCCGGCCCGGATGCTGCGCGAGGCGCAGGCGATGGCGCGCGTGTCGCACGCCAACGTGGTGCCGATTTATGACATCGGCGAGCTCGACGGGTCGATCTACCTGGCGATGGAGTACCTGGACGGCGGCGATCTGGCGAGCTGGCTGCGCGCGCGCGAGCGCGGGCCGCAGGAGATCCTCGAGGTGTTCGTGGCGGCGGCGCGCGGGCTGGCCGCCGCCCACGCCGCCGGGCTGGTGCACCGCGACTTCAAGCCGGGCAACGTCGTGCTCGGCAGCGGCGGGCGGGTCAAGGTGACCGACTTCGGTCTGGCCCGCGCGGTCCAGGGAGAGGCGACCGCGCACGGCGAGACCGCGCGCGGCGAGACCGCGCCGGCGCGGCCGCCCCGCCGCGCGGCGACCGGCGAGGAGCTCGGCTCGCCGCTCACGCGCACCGGCGTGGCGGTCGGGACCCCGGCGTACATGTCGCCGGAGCAGGCGGCCGGGCGGCCGGTGGACGCGCGCTCCGATCAGTACAGCTTCTGCGTCGCGCTCCACGAGGCGCTGGCGCGGGCGCCCCTGCCGCCGGCCGAGGGCGAGGCCGAGCGCTGGCGCGAGCCGGCCAATCCGGTGCCGCCGGCGGTCAAGGCGGCGCTCAGGCGCGGGCTGTCGTCCGACCCCGCGCGGCGGTTCGCCAGCATGGACGAGCTGGTCGCCGCCCTGGCGCCGCGCCGGCGCCGCCGGGGCGCCGCGCTCGCGATCGCCGCCGCGGCGGTCGCGGCGATCGCCGGCGCCGGGTGGATGGCGGCGCGCGCGGGGCAGGGGACGCCGGGCGCGCGCGGGGCCGGGCAGGGTCGCCGCGCAGACGGCGGTGCGGCGCGCGGCGGCGGTGACCCGTGCGCCGGCGGCGAGGAGCGGGCGGCGGCCGCCTGGAACGAGCCGCGGCGCGCGCGGCTGGCCGAGCTGTTCGCCGGCGCGGGCACAGGCGGGACCGAGCTCTGGCGCGCGCGGGTCGAGCCCGCTATCGACGAGCTCGCGGCAAGCTGGAGCGAGATGGTGCGCGAGGCGTGCGAGGCGACCCGCGTGCGCCGCGAGCAGCCGGAGGATCTGATGGTGCGCCGGATGGCGTGCCTCGACCGGCGCTACCGGGACCTCACCGCCACCCTCGAGCGGATCGCGCTCATGCGCCCCGATCACATCGCCGCCGCGCCCGGGCTGCTCGATCGCGTGCGCGAGGGACACGTGTGCGACGGCGAGGCCTCGCTGGCGGCGGAGCCGGCGCCGCCGCCCGAGGCCGAGATCGGCGAGCTCCTCGTGCTGCGCCAGCGCATCGCGCTGTCCGAGGCGCGGCTGTCCGGCGCGGCGGCGGGCGACGCGGCGGCGGGCGACGCGGCGGTCGCGGCGGCGGTGCGCGAGGCGCGGGCGATCGTGGCGGCCAGCGACGAGCTCGAGTACGAGGCCGCCGCCGCCGAGGCGCAGCTCCACCTCGGTCAGGTGCTGGTGCGCGCGCGCGACTGGCGCGCGGCGGCCGCCGCCCTCGAGGAGGCGGCGACGGCCGCGCTCGACGACAACGCGGTCCGCGTGCGCGGCACCGCTCATGCCCACCTGGTCGAGGTGGCGCGCGAGCTGGGCCGGCCGGACCAGGCGCGCCGCTGGGCGGCGGCGGCGCAGCGGGCGCTGGCGCGGCTCGGCGGCGACGCGCCGGTCGCCGGCGTGCGGGGCGACCCGGGCGCGGTGCGCGATGCCTGCCGGCCGCCGCCCGGGCTGGTCGTGCACCTTCCGCTCGACGAGCGCGAGGGGCTGGCGGCGCGCGATCTGTCCGGCCGCGGCAACGACGGGGCGCTCGCCGGGCTCGACGCGCCGCGCTGGGTCGCCGGCCGGGTCGGCGGCGC
>Ga0079224_100010827_pt1 | contig 12525 bp, 11 predicted proteins | sample Stecom2015_FD_80414 | JGI IMG/M metagenome (GOLD analysis project Ga0079224, IMG submission 80414) | Agricultural soil microbial communities from Utah to study Nitrogen management - Steer compost 2015 | ecosystem: Environmental > Terrestrial > Soil > Agricultural land | place: USA: Utah...
CAAAGCCAGCCTCACGCATTAATTAATCGCAGCACGCCGACCAGGACCTCACCGGCATCGTCTCTCGCGCGCTCGAGGCGTTCGGCGCGGCGAGCGATGCCGCGAGCCTCGAGAACGCCAAGGCGCGCTTCCTGGGCAAGAGCGGCGAGCTCGCCGCCTTCCAGGCCACGCTGAAGTCGCTTCCCGCCGAGCAGAAGCGCGCTGCCGGCGCGGCGTTCAACGGCGCGAAGCAGAAAATCGAGGCGGCCCTCGAGGCGCGCCGCGCCGCGATCGCCGAGGCGGCGCTCGAGGCGAGGCTCGCCGAGGAGGCGCTCGACGTCACGCTCCCGGGCCGCGGGCGCGGGCGCGGCAGCATCCACCCGGTCATCCGCACCTGGCGGCGCATCGAGGAGATCTGGCGCTCGATCGGCTTCGCCGTGGCCGACGGCCCGGAGATCGAGACCGACTGGTACAACTTCACCGCGCTCAACAACCCGGAGAACCATCCTGCGCGCTCCATGCAGGACACGTTCTACGTGGACCTCACCGACGCGGACGGCCTGCCGCTCGTGCTGCGCACGCACACGAGCCCCATGCAGGTGCGCTACGCGCGAATGCACGAGCCGCCCATCAAGGTCATCGCGCCGGGCCGCACCTACCGGGTGGACTCCGACGCGACCCATTCGCCGATGTTCCACCAGGTCGAGGGCCTGTGGATCGACGAGCACATCAGCTTCGCGGACCTCAAGGGCGTGTACACCGAGTTCCTGCGCCGCTTCTTCGAGATGGACGACCTGGAGGTGCGCTTCCGCCCTTCGTTCTTCCCCTTCACGGAGCCCTCGGCGGAGATCGACCTCAAGTTCCAGAGCGGCGCGCTGAAGGGCCGCTGGCTCGAGATTTCCGGCTCGGGGCAGGTGCATCCCACCGTGGTGCGCAACTTCGGGCTCGACCCCGAGCGCTACATCGGCTTCGCGTTCGGCTCCGGGCTCGAGCGGCTCACGATGCTGCGCTACGGCATCGACGATCTGCGCCTTTTCTTCGACGGCGACCTGCGCTTCCTGGCGCAGTTCGCGTGAGCGCGCTGGAGACGGCCGGCGTGCGCGTGAAGGTATCCCGATGAACATCCCCGAGCGGTGGCTGCGCAGCTTCTGCAATCCGGGGCTTTCCGGCGAGGCCATCGCCGAGCGACTGACGATGGCCGGGCTGGAAGTGGAGTCCTACGAGCCCGTGGGGCCGCAGTTCAGCGGCGTCGTGGTGGGCGAGATCCTCTCCGTCGAGAAGCATCCGGGCGCCGAGAAGCTCGCCGTGTGCCGGGTCTCGGCCGGCGAGCGCGCGGTGCAGGTGGTCTGCGGCGCGCCCAACGCGCGCGCCGGACTCAAGGCGCCGCTCGCCATGGTGGGCGCGCGGCTGCCGCAAGGCGTGGTTGTAAAGAAGGCGAACCTGCGAGGCGCCGAGAGCGAGGGCATGCTTCTCTCGGCCCGGGAGCTCGGGCTCTCCGACGACCATTCCGGGCTTCTCGAGCTCGACGCCGCGGCCGTCGCCGGCACCGAGCTCCGGCAGCATCTCGGGCTCGACGAGCACGTGCTGACGCTGAAGCTCACGCCGAACCGTGGGGACGCGCTTTCGGTTCTCGGCGTGGCGCGCGAGCTGGCGGCGCTCACCGGCGCGCCGCTCACGCCGCCCGCCATCGAGCCGGTTCCCGCCAAGGGCAAGCACGAGCATCCGGTGCGCATCACCCATGCCGAGGGATGCGGACGCTTTTCGGGCCGCGTCATCCGGAACGTCGATGCGTCGGCGCCGACCCCCGACTGGATGAAGGCGCGCCTCGAGGCGGCGGGGCAGCGCTCCATCTCCGCGCTCGTGGACGTCACGAACTACGTCATGCTCGAGCTCGGCAGGCCGCTCCACGTCTACGACCTCGACAAGCTCCGCGGGGCGATCGACGTGCGCTGGGGGCGCAAGGGCGAGCGGCTGCGCCTTCTCAACGAGCAGGAAGTCGTCGTCGACGAGTCGGTGCTCTGCATCACCGACGACTCGGGCCCGATCGGGCTCGCGGGCATCATGGGCGGCGACTCGACCAAGGCCGAGTCGAGCACGCGCCACGTGTTTCTCGAGTCGGCGTTCTTCTTCCCCGAAGCCATCGCGGGGCGCGCGAGGCGCTTCAACTTCTCGAGCGACGCCTCGCACCGCTTCGAGCGGGGCGTCGACTTCGACAACAACCTCGCCGGCATCGAGCGCGCGACCCGGCTCATCCTCGACATTTGCGGCGGCGAGCCGGGCCCCACCCGCGATCTCGTCGCGCGGCTGCCCGAGCGAAAGCCGGTTCGCATGCGCGTCGCGCGGGCGCTGAAGGTGATCGGCGTGCCCGTCGCCGCCGACGAGATGGCGGCGATCTTCGCCCGCCTGGGCTTGCCGGCGAAGCTCGACGGCGTCGCCTTCGAGGTCCAGCCGCCCAGCTTCCGCTTCGATCTCGCGATCGAGGAGGACCTCATCGAGGAGGTCGCCCGCATTTACGGCTTCGAGCGCATCGCCAGCCTGCCGCCGCGCGCACCGGCGGTCATGCTGAAGGCGCCGGAGTCCAGGCGAAGCCTGCACGAGCTGCGCGCGCGGCTCGCCGCAGCCGACTACCGCGAAGTCATCAATTTCACGTTCGTCGAGCCCGCGTGGGAGGCCGATTTCGCGGGTGGGCCGGAGCCGATCCGGCTGCTCAACCCGATCGCGAGCCAACTCTCGGTCATGCGCACGACGCTCATCGGCTCGCTCGTCGCGAACCTGCGCTACAACCGCGCGCGCAAGCTCGAGCGCATCCGCGTCTTCGAGATCGGCCGGGCTTTCCTGCGCGATCCGGCCGCGCCCGAGGGACCGCTCGCGGTGCGCGGCGTCCGCCAGCCGATCCGGGTGGCCGCAGCGGCCTGCGGGCCGGCGCTCGAGGAGCAGTGGGGCACGCCGACGCGGCCCGTCGACTTCTTCGACGTGAAAGCCGATGTGGAGGCGCTGGCCGCGCCGCTCGCGCCGCGCTTCGAGCCGGCAACGCACCCCGCTTTCCATCCGGGCCGCTCGGCCCGCGTCCTCCTCGGCGACGAGGCGATCGGCTGGCTGGGCGAGCTGCATCCGCGCTGGGAGCGCAAGTACGAGCTGCCGCATCCCGTGGTCCTGTTCGAGCTGGATGCCGAAGCGCTGCAGGAGGTGCCGCTTCCCCGCTTCGTGCCTCCGTCCAAGTACCCGCCCGTGGTCCGGGACATCGCGGTGCTCGTCAAGGCCGAGGTCCCGGCGCAGGCGCTTTTGGATGCGCTTCGGGCCGAGAAACCAGCCTTCGTGCGGGAGGTCACGATCTTTGACGTTTACCAGGGAAAGACGCTCTCCGAGCAGGCCGCCAGAGGGCTAAAAAGCCTTGCTTTTCGGGTAGTTATGCAACATACTGAACGAACCCTTACGGATGCGGAGGCGGACGCTGCCCGCGACGAGCTGGTCGGTCTGCTGGGCCGCAAATTCTCCGCAACGCTGCGCAGATAAGTGGGATTCGAGGGAGTCGCAATGACGTTGACGAAGGCCGAGCTCGCCGACCTGCTGTTCGAGAAGGTCGGCCTCAACAAGCGTGAGGCCAAGGACATGGTCGAAGCCTTCTTCGAGGAAATCCGGGGGGCGCTCGAGCGCGGGGAGAGCGTCAAGCTCTCCGGGTTCGGCAACTTCCAGCTCCGGGACAAGCCCCAGCGGCCCGGCCGCAACCCGAAGACCGGGGAGGAGATCCCCATCAGCGCCCGTCGCGTCGTCACCTTCCACGCCAGCCAGAAGCTCAAGGCCATGGTGGAAAAGGCCCGCCATGGAGCCCAGCCGGAAAAGAACTGAACTGCCGCCGATCCCGGCGAAGCGCTACTTCACCATCGGCGAGGTAAGCGAGCTTTGCGGGGTGAAGCCCCACGTGCTGCGCTACTGGGAGCAGGAATTCACGCAGCTGAAGCCCGTGAAGCGGCGCGGCAACCGGCGCTACTACCAGCACCACGAGGTCCTGCTCATCCGGCGCATCCGCGAGCTCCTCTACGAGGAAGGCTTCACCATCAGCGGCGCGCGCAACCGCCTGGACAATTCGCTTGCCGAGGAGCGGGCCGAGCCCGGCGTGCGCAACGGCCGCAGCGGCGAGAGCGCGGAGGGGATCGATCTCGCGTCGATCAAGCGCGAGCTGCAGGCTGTCCTGGAGGTGCTGCAGCCCTGATTGGCGCGGCCGCCGGCAACAACGCGGGGTAGAATTGAAGCATCGGGGCGTAGCGCAGCCTGGTAGCGTACCTGCATGGGGTGCAGGTGGTCGCGAGTTCAAATCTCGCCGCCCCGACCAGTTCCTTTCCATTAAAAGAACGCCCGAGCAGCGTCAAAGGCCGCCTGGGCATAGGTTTTAGAATCGCCCGGTGCGGATCCTGGTGTCCAACGACGATGGTTATTTCGCGCCGGGCATCACGCTCCTTGCCGAAGCGCTGCGCCAGGTGGGCGAGGTCACGGTCGTGGCGCCCGAGCGCGATCGCTCCGGCGCCTCCAATTCCCTGACGCTCGACCGGCCGCTGTCGGTGCGCCGCGCCGCGAACGGCTACTATTTCGTCAACGGAACGCCCACCGACTGCGTGCACATCGCCGTCACCGGCCTGCTCGACTTCGTCCCCGACGTGGTGGTTTCCGGCGTGAACCTCGGCGCCAACATGGGCGACGACACGATCTACTCCGGCACGGTGGCTGCGGCCTCCGAGGGGTACCTCCTCGGCATTCCGTCCATCGCGCTCTCCCTCACGAGCAAGGAAGGAGCGCACTTCGAGAGCGCGATCGGCATCGGGCTGCAGATGGTCTCGCGGCTGCAGCGGGCGCCGGTCCGCGAGCCGGTGCTCTTCAACGTCAACGTGCCGGACATCCCGCCCGCCGCGCTGAAGGGCGTGGAGGTGACGCGGCTCGGCCGGCGCCACAAGGCCGAGCCGGTCGTGAAAATGCTCACTCCGCGCGGCGATACCGCTTACTGGATCGGCCCGGCCGGCGGCGCCGCGGACGCCGGTCCGGGAACCGATTTCCACGCCGTCCAGCAGGGCCGGGTCTCGGTCACGCCCCTGCGCCTGGATCTCACGAATACCGGCCAGCTGGCGATGGCCCGGGAATGGATGGACCGATGAAGCACGCGGTAGCCGGCATCGGCATGACTTCCCAGCGCACTCGGGCGCGCATGGTGGAGCGCCTGCGGGAGCAGGGCATTCGCGACGAGCGGGTGCTGCGCGCAATGGGCACCGTGCCGCGGCACCTCTTCGTCGAGGAGGCCCTTGCGAGCCGCGCGTACGAGGACACGGCGCTGCCGATCGGCTTCGCGCAGACGATCTCGCAGCCGTTCGTGGTGGCGCGCATGATCGAGGCGCTCGTGCAGGGCGTCGAGCAGCCGGGCAAGGTGCTGGAAGTGGGAACGGGCTGCGGCTACCAGGCCGCGGTGCTCGCCCAGCTCTACCGCGAGGTCTACTCGATGGAGCGCATCCGCGCGCTCCTCGACAAGGCGCGGATCAACCTCCTCGCCTTGCGGCTCGCGAACCTGCGGCTCGCGCATGGCGACGGCTACGCGGGCCTCGAGAAGGCGGCGCCCTTCCAGGCGATCATCGTCGCCGCCGCGGCGCCCGAGGTGCCCGACGCGCTCCTGCGCCAGCTCGCGTACGGCGGCAGGATGATCCTGCCGCTTCGCGCCTCGCGCCGCGAGGCGCAGCGGCTCGTGCTGATCGAGCGCACGCGGGCGGGATATGTCGAGTCCGAGCTCGATGCGGTACGGTTCGTACCCATGGAGGCCGGCAAGGCATGAGCGAGAGAGCCGAACGCAAGCGGAGTCATCAGGCGGTGCTCGCCCTCGTGCTCGGCGCCGTGCTTGTGCTGGGCGGCTGCGCCTCGCGCCGGGACGCCGCTCCGGTCGTCGAGCGCTCGCCGGCTTCGGCCAAGACGAGGCCTGCGCCGGTGCGGGCCGTCGTCGCAGTCGCCGAGAGCCCGTCCTCGCCGGCCGCCGAGCGCCCGGCGCCCGAGGGCTACTACATCGTGAAGCGCGGCGACACGCTGTACAGCATCGCGCTCGAGCATGGCGCCGACTACCGTGAAGTAGCGCAGTGGAACGGACTCGACGATCCGACGAAGATCTACGTGGGACAGCAACTGCGGGTCACGGAGCCGCCGGCGCCCAAGGGCGTCCAGGTCGGCGCCGTTCGGGCGCCGAGCCGGGTCGAGGCACGACCGCTCGACACGCCGGAACCCAAGAAGGACACGCAGGCTTCGGGGCAGACGCAGACTGCGAAGAGCAGCGCGCCGGATCCTAAGGCGTCGTCGGCAAAGCCCGCCACGACGGCGCCGTTCATCTGGCCTGCCAAGGGCAAGGTCATCGCCGGCTTCGGCGAATCGCGCAGCAAGGGCATCGACATCGACGGCAAGCCCGGCGATCCGGTGGTGGCGGCGGCCGATGGCCGGGTCACCTACACGGGGACCGGCATCCCGGGACTCGGCAAGCTCGTCGTCATCAAGCACGACAACGGGTTCATCACCGTCTACGCGCACAACCAGGACATCCTCGTGAAGGAGCAGCAGGCCGTGTCGCAGGGGCAGAAGATCGCCGAGCTCGGCCGCTCCGACGCCGATCGCCCGAAGCTGCACTTCCAGATCCGCAAGGGCTCCTCGCCCGTGGACCCGATGCGCTATCTGCCGGGCACCTGAGCCCGCGCCTGCCTCACGGCATCGGCAAGGTCGGCCACGGCGGTCGCGTAGAAGGCGCTGCGGTTGTAGCGGGTGAGGACGTAGAAGTTGCGCAGCCCGACGCGGAAATCGCTGCCCGCATCGGGGGTGGCAAGCTCCACCAGAACGCCGAGCTTCGAGCGCTGCTCAGGCGCCATGCCGAGCGGCTCGACGCCGGCCTCGAGCAGGGTGGATAGCGCGTGGCGCGGCTCGACACTGCCATCGACAAACGCCCGATAGCCTTCTCCCGTGATGCGCGCGGGGAAGAGGACCGGCGCCCCCGGCCGCCAGCCATGGCGGTGCAGGTAGTTTGCGACGCTGCCCACCGCGTCGGCGGCGCTGTCGCTGAGGTCGATGCGGCCGTCGCCGTCGAAGTCCACGGCGAAGCGGCGCGCGCTCCCGGGCATGAACTGCGGGATGCCGAACGCGCCGGCGTAGGAGCCGCGCAGGGCGAAGACGTCGAGGCCCTCGTCGCGCGCGAGGAGCAGGTACTGCCTCAGCTCGTCGCGAAAGAAGGCCGAGCGCGGAGGATGGTCGAAGGCCAGCGTCGAGAGCGCCTCGATCACCCGCCAGCGTCCGGTGTTGCGCCCGTACAGCGTCTCGACGCCGATGATGCCGACGATGTACTCGGCCGGGATGCCGTACTGGCGCTCCGCGCGCTCGAGCGCCGCCTGGTTCGCGTTCCAGAACGCGACGCCGGCCTCGATGCGCCGGTCGTTCACGAAGAGCGCCCGGTACTCCTGCCACGAGCGAACCTTGTCTGCGGGCGCCGAGATCGCGCGCAGGATGGGGTCGACCGGCTTGACGCGCGCGAACACGTCGAGAAGCTCCGCTTCGGCGAAGGCGTGCCGGTTCGCCAGGTCGCGCACGAAGGCGCGCACTTCGGGACGGGCGGCGTAGGCCTCTTCGGTTTGGCTTGCTTGCGGCGCTTGGGCATGCGCGCCGGAAACGGTGAGCGCGAGGGCGGCGGCGAAGGCCGTCTTGCGTGGTGTCATGTCAGCCTCAGTTGACGGACCAGGCGGCGGAGCTGCGCCACCCGGAGCGGCGTGGGGCCTCCGCCGTAGCGCAGGCCGATGTACAGGGCGCCGATCTGCAGGATGATGCGCCGCGACGCGGGCAGCGCCCGGGCGGCACGGGCGGCGTAGTCGCGCGGCCCTTCGTGGGGCGCGCGCGTGACGCCGCGGCGGGCAAGCTTGCGGCAGAACGCCGCCCAGGCGCGCTGCACCGGATCGGGGCGCGCAAGCCGGCGCAGCGACCAGGCGAGGAGCAGCGCGGTGAGCACGCCGAGGACCGTGAAGAGCGTCGCCGTGAGGGCGCGCCAGTCGGCGCTCGGAATGCCGACGAAGCTCAGCAGATCGCGCTGCCGGTCGGGGTTGTAGCCGAGGACCCAGACGTTCCATCGATGCGCGATCGCTTCCCACCGGTGGCGGGCGCGACGCAGCCACTCGGCATCGGTCCGGATGAGGAAGGGCAGCGCCTCGGCGTTCGGGATGGAGCGCGCGAGGCCGGAGTCCATCCGCACCGGGTTCGTCGCCGCCGTCGGGTCCACGCGCACCCAGCCGCGGCCCTGCAGGAAGACCTCCGTCCATGCGTGCGCTTCCGACTGCCGCACGGTGATGATGCGATCGACCGAGTTCACGTCGCCGCCAAGATAGCCCATGACGACGCGTGCCGGGACGCCGGCCGCCCGCATGAGAAAGGCGAACGCCGAGGCGAAGTGCTCGCAGAACCCCTGGCGGGTCGTGAAGAGGAATTCGTCGACGGCGTGCGCGCCGAGAAGCGGCGGCTCGAGCGTATAGACGAATCCTCCGGTGCGGATGAACTGCGTGGCTTTCTCGACGATCTCGGCATCGGAGCGGGCCGATGCGCGCCAGGAGCGGGCGAGCGCCCGCGCCTGCGGGTTCACGTCGGGCGGCAGGCTGAGCGCGCGGCGGAGCAGGGTGGACGTCTCGGCCGGCCGCACGGCGTCCACGGCGACGGAAGTGAGCTCGTAGCGGATCCGGCTTCTCACCGGCGCCTGCGCCATGAGCTGGCCGTCGGGCGTGAAGCGCGCGCGCTCGGGCGCGCTCGTCGCCGACTCCAGCGCGAAGAGCCACTCCCGGTTGTGCGGCTCGAGCACCATCTCGTAGCGGTAGACCTGCGCCTGCGCGCCCGCTTGCGGCGGCTCGTAGTGCGCGAGCGTCCCTCGTCCGGTGTGCCAGGTGCGCCCGTCGAAGTCCCACAGGACCGGGCCGCGCCAGTAGAGCAGGCGGTGCGGCGGCGTCTCGCCGCGGAACTCGGCGCGAAACGCCGTCGCGTCGGAGAGGACGAGCCGCGAGATGTTGCCGGGCGACATGGAGCCGGAGAGCCCCGAGAGGCCGGCGTAGGCGTCCTGGGGCAATCCCCAGAGCGGACCCTGCACGCGCGGAAAGAGGAAAAACAGCACCAGGGCCGCCGGCAGCGCATGCGCGAGCAGGATGCCGGCGGTCCTCGCGCTCGCGGCGAGCGGACGCTGCGGCGCGCTCATCGCCACGAGCGCGGTGACGAGCATGGCGACGGCCGCCAGCATGCCGAGGGCGGTCGGAATGGACTGCGTGAAGAGGAAGTTCGTGATGAGAAGAAAGAAGCCGAGGAGGACGGCGACCGCGGCGTCGCGGTGGCTTCGCACCTCCATGAGCTTCAGCCCGGAGAAGAGGACCAGCAGCATGACGCCGGCGCCGCGCCCGAAGAGCGTTCGCTGGTCCACCCATACGCCGAGAATCCCGACGAGCGCTACGGCGAGAAGGAGCCAGCGCGAGGGAAGCGCCGTGCGCGTCACGATGAAGTACACCCGCCAGCCATAGAGGCACAGGGCGAGCGCGACGAGCCACCAGGGCGAGCGGGCGAGGTGCGGGAGCACCGCTACGGCGAGCGAGCCGGTCAGCCATGCCGCATCCCTCGCGGACACGGCGCGCGCCGAAGGCGAAAGCGGGTGGAGCGGCGCGTTCGAGGCGCGCCTCATGGCGCCTCGGTTTGAAAGAGAGCGAGCGCCTGGAGGCAGCTCGCGGTGTGCGCATCGCCCCGGCCGGCGGCGATCTCCTGGCCGGGAATGCGAAGCCCGAAGCGGGCGCCGGCCGCCTCCGCTTGCAGCACCCACCCGGCGAGGCGCGAAAGGCGCCCCTCGGTGTCGAGCCCGGCCGGCAGGCGCTGCCAGTCGAGCCACAGCTCGGAGGCCGCTTCCCCGGTGAACTGCTTGGTCAGCATGTCGTCGGTCCGGGCGTATGCCTTCCACGCGACGTGCCGGGGCGAATCGGAGGGCTGGTAGCTTCGCAAGGTGGCGAAGTCCTCGTTTCCGGCGCTCGGCGTGGCGCGCGCGCCCTGCTCCTCGAGCGGCGTCGGCGCCGGGAGCGGGCTGCGCTCGGGCCGCGGGTAGACCAGGCAGCGGGCATCGGGCTCGGCGTAGCTCCAGGCGCGAAAGAGCCCCGTGGGGAAGCGCGTCTCGAGAAGGAGCCGCCCGAGCGGCTGCCAGCCGCGGCGCGCCGTCGGGATCGCGAGGCGGACCTGCGCCTGGCCATGGGGAGCGATGTCGACGAGCGTCTCGACGCCGCTGCCCAGATGGCGCACGAGGATCGCGGGACGGTCGTACGGCGCCTGCCCGTCGAGATACAGCCGGAAGTGTGCCGCCTCGCCGGCGAAGACCGGCTCGGCGCGGCCGGTGCTGATCGCCATGCGCGCAAGGTTGCGCGCGGTATGGACCATCGCGACGAGGCCCATGCCGGCGAGGAGGAACGTGAGCGCGAAGCCGAGCGACAGCGCGTAGTTGATGGAGCCGACGAGCAGCACGAGCAGCGTGCCGGCGTAGAGCCAGCCGAGCCTCGTCGGCACGATGTAGACCCGGCGGTGGACGAGCACGACGGTGCCGCGCTCCGGCGGCGTGAAGCCGTAGAGGCGGTTCGCGAGCCTCGGGTGGCGCGCAAGGAAGGCGCCGATCATCGCGCCCTCAGTGGGTCGGTGCGTCGTAGTTCCATCGGCGTTTCCATGCCTCGAGCACGAGGTTGGGGTACTCGGGCTTGCCGAGGCTGCCGTTGTAGCGCCCCAGCGCCCGGAAATAATCGCCCTTCTCGATGTCGAGGTAATGACGCAGTATGGCGCAGCCGTACGCGATGTTGGTCCGGAGATGGAAAAGATTGTGCCGCGGCTGGCCGATCACCTTCAGCCAGAACGGCATGACCTGCATGTAGCCGCGCGCGCCGGCCGCGGAGACCGCGTACTTGCGAAAGCCGCTCTCCACCTCGATCACGCTCAGCACGAGCTGCGGATCGAGCCTCGCGCGGAGCGCCTCGTAGTGCACCGTGCGAAGGAGCTCGAGCCGGCGGCGCCGGTCCGGGATGCGGCGCGCAAGCCGCTTCTCCATGGCCTCGATCCAGCGCCGGCCGTCCTCGACGGAGCGGAAGCTCAGGGTCGCGGGCGCCCGGTCCGAGACCTGCGCCGACAGGCGCCCGCGCACGCTGTCGGCGAGCGGCTCGTACTGCTGCGCGCCCGCGCGGGCGACGAGCGGCAGGGCGAAGGCCAGGACCAAGGCCGGGACGTAGGCCAGGCCCCGCCTCATGCCGCGCGGATTCGCTCCTCGACGAACCGCGCCGCTTCGGCGAGCGCGACGTCGCGCGGCTTCTCGTCGCGGCGGGCCTTGTACTCCGCCTGGCCGGCGCCGAGGCCGCGCTCCGAAAGGACGATGCGGTGCGGCACCCCGATCAGGTCCATGTCGGCGAAGAGCACGCCCGGACGCTCGTCACGGTCCTCCAGCAGGACGTCGACGCCGCGCTCGGCAAGCTCCGCGTAGAGCGCGTCGGCGGCCGCTCGCACCGCCGGGCTCTTGTGGTAGCCGATCGGCACGAGGGCGACCTCGAACGGGGCGATGGCGGCCGGGAAGATGATGCCTCGCTCGTCGTGGTTCTGCTCGATCGCGGCCGCCACGATGCGCGTGATGCCGATGCCGTAGCAGCCCATCTCCATGGGTCGCGCCGATCCCTTTTCGTCGAGAAAGGTGGCGCCGAGGGCCTCCGAGTACTTGGTGCGCAGCTGGAAGATGTGCCCCACCTCGATGCCGCGCACGATCTCGAGCCGGCCGCGGCCGTCCGGCGACGGGTCGCCCGCGACGACGTTGCGCACATCCTCCACGCGCGCGGGCTCGGGAAGGTCGCGTCCCCAGTTGACGCCGCTGAAGTGAAAGCCTTCCTCGTTCGCGCCGCAGACGAAGTCGCTCATCGCCGCGACGGTCCGGTCGGCGATGACCGTCACGCCCCGCGCGCCGACCGGCCCGATGTAGCCCGGCTTGCAGCCGAGCGCTGCCTCGATCTCGGCGTCGGAGGCGAACCGGAAAGGCCCCACGCCGCTCAGCTTGGAAGCCTTGACCTCGTTCAGCGTGTGATCGCCGCGCAAGAGCAGCAGCACGAGCTTGCCTTCGTGCATCACGGCAACCGCCTTCACCGTGCGCTCGAGCGGCAGGCCGAGGAGCGCCGCCACGTCCTCGCAGCGGGTCTTGCCCGGCGTCGGGACCTTCTGCAGGGCGAGCGTCGGCGCGCGCCGCGGCTCGGCCGGCGCGAGCGCCGGCGCGAGCTCGACATTGGCGGCATAGTCGGACTCGGCGCTCCAGGCGATGGCATCCTCGCCGGAATCGGCCAGCACGTGGAACTCGTGCGAATCGGTGCCGCCGATCGAGCCGGTGTCCGCCGCCACGGCCCGGAACCTGAGCCCCAGGCGCGTGAAGATGCGCGTGTACGTCTCGTGCATGTTGCGGTACTCGCGCTGCAGGTCCTCGTAGCTCGCGTGGAACGAATAGCCGTCCTTCATCACGAACTCGCGGCCGCG
>Ga0079224_100010828_pt1 | contig 12525 bp, 10 predicted proteins | sample Stecom2015_FD_80414 | JGI IMG/M metagenome (GOLD analysis project Ga0079224, IMG submission 80414) | Agricultural soil microbial communities from Utah to study Nitrogen management - Steer compost 2015 | ecosystem: Environmental > Terrestrial > Soil > Agricultural land | place: USA: Utah...
CGCTTCCGTCCCTCCTACTTCCCGTTCACCGAGCCTTCGGCGGAAGTGGATATCGAATGGGGGCGTGAGCCGGATGGCAGCATCAAGTGGCTGGAGGTGATGGGCTGCGGCATGGTGCATCCGAAAGTGTTCGATTATTGCGGTATTGATTCCGAGGAATATCGCGGGTTTGCCTTTGGTCTGGGTGTCGAGCGCCTGGCCATGCTCCGTTATGGGGTAAAAGACCTGCGCATGTTCTTCGAAAACGACCTGCGTTTCCTTCGTCAGTTCCGTTGATACGGCACCGGGAATTGGCGTAACAGGCTCAGAATCAACCGAATCAGGACAGGATCAGGATAATGAAATTCAGTGAACAGTGGCTGCGCGAGTGGGTAAACCCGAACATTGGCTCCCAGGAGTTGATGGATCAGATCACCATGGCGGGGCTGGAAGTCGACGGCTTTGAGGCCGTGGCCGGGGAATTTGCCGGTGTGGTTGTGGGTGAGGTCGTTTCCGTTGCGCCCCACCCGGATGCGGACAAGCTGCGGGTGTGTCAGGTGAGCAATGGCGAGCAGACCGTGCAGGTGGTCTGTGGTGCCCCCAATGTTCGCGACGGGCTGAAGGTGCCTTTTGCCGAGGTGGGTGCCGTGCTGCAGGGCAATTTCAAGATCAAGAAAGCCAAGCTCCGGGGGCAGCCCTCCGAGGGTATGCTGTGTTCGGAATCCGAACTGGGTTTGTCCGATAACCATGACGGCCTGATGGAGCTCCCGGAGGATGCCCCGGTTGGGCAGCCGGTGGCCGATTACCTGAAGCTCAATGACATCACCATTGACGTGGATCTGACCCCGAATCGCAGCGACTGTCTGTCCATCAAGGGCCTGGCCCGGGAAGTGGGCGTGTTAAACAGCCTGGTCACCAATGCGCCTTCCATTGAGCCTGTGGAAGCGGTTCATTCGGAAGTGCCCGATATCCGGGTCGAAGCCCCTGAGGGTTGCCCCCGTTATCTGGGGCGTGTTCTGCGCAACGTCAATCTGCAGGCGGAAACGCCGCTCTGGATGCAGGAGAAACTGCGTCGTTCGGGTATCCGTTCCATTGATGCGGCGGTGGATGTTACCAACTACGTCATGCTGGAACTGGGCCAGCCCATGCACGCCTTTGACCGGGATGAGATCAAAGGTGGGATTGTCGTGCGTATGGCCGGGGCGGGCGAAAAACTGGTACTGCTGGACGGTCAGGAGGTCGAGCTCACGCCGGGAACCCTGGTGATTGCCGACCACGAGAAGCCAGTGGCCATTGCTGGTGTGATGGGTGGCGAGCATTCCGGGGTGAGTGAGAAAACCCGGGATCTGGTGCTTGAATCGGCCTATTTTGACCCGATCACGCTGGCCGGTAAGGCTCGCCACTATGGCTTGCATACCGATGCATCCCACCGTTTTGAGCGGGGCGTGGATTATGAGCTGGCGCGGGATGCCATGGAGCGGGCAACCGGTCTGCTGATGGCTATTGTCGGGGGTGAACCCGGCGAAATTGTCGAGGTCGCCAGCAAGGATCACCTGCCAAAGGCGCGGGTGATTGATCTGCGTGAGCAGCGCCTGGCGGATGTGTTGGGTCTTAAAATTGACCGCACCACCGTTGAAGAGATTCTCAGCCGGCTTGGTCTGCACATCGACAAGCTGTTGAAAGACGGCTGGCGTATCAGTGTGCCCAGCTTCCGGCCAGATATTTCCATCGAAGAAGACCTGATCGAAGAGGTCGGGCGCATTTTTGGTTACAACAATCTGCCGGTCACCGAGCCGACCGGCTCGCTCGGGCTGCGGGCCCGGGAAGAAGCGGTTCGGCCGCTGTCTGCCGTGCGTAACTTTTTCGTCGCCCAGGGCTATCAGGAAGCGGTGACCTACAGCTTTGTTGATCCCAAGGTTCAGCAGCTGGTAGACCCGGAACGTGAGGGGATTGCATTGGCCAACCCCATCTCGGCGGATCTTTCGGTGATGCGCACGACGCTGTGGAGCGGGCTGCTTAAAACCGTTGCCTACAACCAGAACCGGCAGCAGCCCCGTATTCGCTTGTTCGAGACCGGGTTGCGATTCGTTCAGGGTGCCGATGGCGTCAGTCAGCAACCGATGCTGGCAGGGGTGGTGGTTGGTAACCAGAATCCTGAAAACTGGGTAAACGGTCGCAGAACCACGGATTTCTTTGATGTAAAAGGGGAATTGGAAAGCCTGTTCCGCCTGCTTGGCATCGAGATTAATTTTATTGCGAGCCAGCACCCTGCGCTGCATCCCGGTCAGACGGCGGAATTGTTGCGGGATGGCGAGCATGTAGGCTGGCTGGGTGCATTGCATCCACAAGTTCAGAAAAATCTTGAACTTAATGGCACGATCCTGATGTTTGAGCTATTCTTGAATTCGATCGTTGCTGGTTATGTGCCTAATTTCAAAGATATTTCAAAATTCCCGGAAGTTCGCCGGGATTTGGCTATCATTATCGGGAGCGATGTGGCGTTCGCCCAGGTAGAACATGTGGCCCGTAAACATGCTGGCGAGCACCTCACGGCGTTGCGTGTGTTTGATGTCTATGAAGGTGAAAGCCTGGGCGAGGGTAACCGCAGCCTGGCATTGAGCCTGTTCTGGCAACATCCCGAACGCACGCTTAACGAGGACGAAGTGCATTCGCTCTTCAACGGGGTTATCGATGCCCTGAAAGAAGAGTTGGGGGCAACACTGAGGAGTTGACAGATGGCGGCTTTGACGAAAGCGGACATGGCAGAGCGCTTGTACGAGGAGTTGGGTCTTAACAAGCGGGAAGCCAAGGAAATGGTGGAAGCTTTCTTCGACGAAATCAGAGGCGCACTCAGCCACAACGAGCAGGTGAAGTTGTCGGGTTTCGGCAACTTCGATCTCAGGGACAAGAAGCAGCGACCGGGACGGAACCCGAAAACGGGTGAGGAAATTCCCATCAGTGCACGGCGCGTAGTTACGTTTCGACCAGGTCAGAAACTGAAGCAGAAAGTAGAAGCGTATGCTGGAACCCAGTCATAACAATGAGCTCCCCGTTATTCCGGGGAAGCGTTATTTCACCATTGGTGAAGTAGCCGAGCTGTGTGCGGTCAAAGCGCATGTGTTGCGCTATTGGGAGCAGGAATTCCCGCAGTTGTCGCCGGTCAAGCGCCGGGGCAATCGCCGTTACTATCAGCGCGCGGATGTGATCACCATCCGCCAGATTCGCAGCCTGCTGTACGATCAGGGCTACACCATTGGTGGTGCCAAGCAGAAGCTGAGCAGCAGCGAAGTGAAGGATGATACCTCACAATACAAGCAGCTGATTCGTCAGATGATCACCGAGCTTGAAGAAGTGCTGGATGTGCTGAATACGCCGGTACGCTGAGACAGCAACAAGCCTGTGTGCATTGAAGATCGACAAAGGCCAGAGTGGCGTGAGCTGCTCTGGCCTTTGTGTTTCTGGAGCTTGCAGCCCTATTTTGTTTTGCAGGTCTTGATGCCCAGCAGGGAATAGGCAGGGCAGTTACCCACCAGTGCTGTTGCCAGCGGTACTATGCCAATCCAGCCCCAGGGTGTCTGAGGGCCAACAAAGACCAGGGCCAGCAGGACAACACCTACGATGGCACGAATAATACGATCAGCGGAACCCATGTTTACCGTCATCTTGGTCTCTCCTGTGTGATGTCGGACGATGGTTTGACTATAGGCCTGTTATTGGTCGGGTTCAGTGATAAAGTCACACAGGCAAACGACTTTCGATACAAGGCAATGCGGAATGGCCAGGCACAGTATTCTCGACACACTCAACGACTCCCTGCGCAAAGATACCCTTGAGGGGCTCCAGGCCATGCGTTTCCCTCCCGGGCAGGTGCTGTTCAGTGCTGGTGAACATTGCCGGGGCCTTCCCCTGGTACTGGCTGGCAGTATCAAGGTGCAGATGACCGGAGTGTCTGGCCACAGCATCGTGCTCTACCGCATGGGCGCTGACGATATTTGTACGCTGTCCATTGGCTGTCTGATGACCGGGCGTGGCTACCGGGCCGAAGCCATTGTCGAAGATGAGGCAGAAGCCGCCATTATCCCTCGGGGACTATTCGATCGGCTGATGGATCAGTCGGCAGAGTTCCGGCTAGGAATTATGGAGTCCTATGGTCGTCGTCTCGACGATCTGATGTTGTTGGTTGAGGAAGTGGCGTTTCACCGGATGGATGAGCGTCTGGAAGAGTGGCTTCAGGCCCGTGCTGCTGGTGGCCAGAACGTACTGAATATTACCCATCAGGAGCTGGCCGTAGAGCTGGGAACGGCCCGGGAAGTGGTCAGCCGCCTGCTGAAAGAACTCGAACGCCGGGGCCAAGTTCGGTTGGCCCGCGGTCGGGTTGAGCTCACCGGATTGCTGAAAACCGCGTCACTGGCGTGAGAAGCCGTGCGTCAGGCGCGCCAACTGCTCTGAAGACTGCTCCAGATTGGCCTCTGCCCGGGCATAGGCCTCCGGCAGGGTGATGGGCGCGGGGGTGATCGAAAAAGCCGCCGTTAGTCCGGTTTGGTGGAGCGGAGTCAGCTCTGCGCCCAATTTCCCGCACAGCCCGATCACCGGCACACCGCAGGCCTGTGCCAGCCGGGAAACCCCGGCCGGGGTTTTGCCAAAGGCGCTTTGGGCATCAATGGCGCCTTCCGCCGTAATCACCAGATCCGCGTCGCGAATATGCTGCTCCAGTTTTACGGCCTCCATTACCAGCTCTATGCCCGGTTGCAGCCGGGCGCCAAGAATCCCCTTGACCATACCGCCGATACCACCGGCCGCGCCGCTGCCCGGAAAGTCCGCAATATCCAGACTCTGCTCCTTTACCAGCCGGGCAAAACGCGCGAGATCGGCATCCAGCTGGCGAACTTCGTCTTCACTGGCGCCTTTCTGTGGCCCGAAAATCGCCGCCGCTCCCTCCGGGCCCAGCAACGGGTTGGTGACATCACAGGCTACAATCAACTGGATGTCGTTGAGTCGACGAATGGCAGGCTCCAGGTCAGCGGTGGCCAGCCTCGCCAGGCCGGCGCCACCGGGCCCGATGTCCTGGCCCTGATTATCCAGCAGGCGGGCCCCCAGGGCCTGCAATATGCCGGCGCCGCCGTCGGTTGTGGCACTTCCTCCCAGGCCCATAATCAATGTTTTTGGCCGGTGCTCCAGGGCCGCAAGAATCAATTCTCCGGTGCCCCGGCTGGTTGCCCGGAGCGCATCCCGGGCGTCGGCGGGTATACAGTGCAGGCCGCTGGCTTCTGCCACCTCAATGATGGCGGTTTCGTTGTTATTGGCCAGACCAAAGCGGGCTTCAATCGGCTCGCCCAACGGGCCCGTGACGGACACCGTATGCAGCCGCCCGCCCATAGCCTCTGTCAGTGCCACAGTGGTTCCTTCACCCCCATCGGCGAGAGGGATTTCCACAACCTCATCCTCCGGGGCGGCCTTGCGCCATCCTCGGGCGATGGCAGAGGCGACCTGCTTCGCAGACAGGCATTCCTTGAAGGAGTCGGGCGCAACAACGATCCGCATCCTACTGTCCTCGGTCTTTGACGTTTTCCATCACCACAAAGGTGCTGGTCTGCAATACGTGGGGCAGGCTGGAGATCTGTTCTCCCAGAACCTGCCGGTATTCGGCCATATTGCGTGTACGTATTTTCAGAAGATAGTCGAAATTCGCCGCCATCATATGGCACTGCTCCACCGCCGAGATTTGCCGGACGGCCTCATTGAAGGCCGCCAGTGCCTTGCTGCTGGTGTCATTCAGGGTGACCTGGGCGAACGCAATATGAGAGAGCCCCAGCTTGGTCTGGTTCACCATGGCACTGTAGCCGGTAATGTACCCCTGATCTTCGAGCCGTTTCATACGTACCTGACAGGGAGTCTTTGATAAACCGACCCGGGAGGCCAGGTCGGTCACGGTAATGCGGCCGTTCTTCTGCAGTTCCCGGATGATGGAAAGATCGATTCTGTCGAGATCTGCCATGGCTGCTATCCTTTGAGATAGTGGATGGAATCTTTTTAAAAGGCCGAAACGTCCAATATTAGCGAAAGTACAGGCTTATAGATAATTTTTCGGATATTAAAAAAGGAAAATAATAATCTATTTTGCAGCTGAACAGGCTAATTGCATGTACCTGCTTCGCTAAAATGCGGTCAGTATTCAAACAATCAGGAGGGTACACCATGAGTCTTCAGCAATCCGTGGCACCGGAGCTCAACGACATTCGCCAGGCGATCCGAGCAAACTACCTGGCAGATGAACACGAAGTGATCCACCGGCTGATTGCTGAGGCCCAGTTGTCGGATGAAACCCGCAAGGCCATTTCGGCCCGGGCAGCAGAGCTGGTGCGGGATGTGCGCAACAGCGCCCGCCCGACCATCATGGAAAAGTTTCTGGCCGAATACGGGCTGACCACCAAAGAAGGTGTGGCCCTGATGTGTCTGGCGGAGGCTCTGCTGCGGGTACCCGACAATCTCACCATCCAGGATCTGATTGAAGACAAGATCACCTCGGGTAACTGGGGCGCCCACGTGGGCAAGGCCAAGTCCGGAATGATCAACTCGGCCACCCTGGCCCTGCTGATGACCAGCAACCTGCTGAAGGATTCCGAGCGCCAGAGCGTGGGGGATACCCTGCGCAAGCTGGTCAAGCGCCTGGGCGAACCGGTTGTGCGCACCGTGGCGGGCCAGGCCATGAAGGAAATGGGGCGCCAGTTTGTACTGGGCCGCACCATTGAAGAGGCGCAGGACCGCGGCAAGGCCCAGGAAGAGCGGGGCTATACCTATTCCTACGACATGCTGGGCGAAGCCGCCCGCACCGATGCCGATGCCCAGCGTTATTACCAGGCGTACTCTGATGCCATTGACAGCATCAGCAAGCGCTGCGAAGGCGATGTAAGAACGAATCCGGGTATCTCGGTGAAGCTGTCGGCGCTGCTGGCACGCTATGAGTACGGGCATAAAGAGCGGGTGATGAATGAGCTCATGCCCCGGGCACTCAAGCTCGCCAAAAAGGCGGCAGCGGCCAACATGGGCTTCAATATTGATGCCGAGGAGCAGGATCGTCTGGATCTTTCCCTGGATGTGATCGAAGCCATCCTGTCCGACCCGGAGTTGAAAGACTGGCAAGGTTTTGGTGTTGTGGTTCAGGCGTTCGGCAAGCGTGCCTCGCAGACCCTGGACTGGCTCTATGCGCTGTCTGAAAAACTGGACCGCCGCATCATGGTGCGGCTGGTTAAAGGTGCTTACTGGGATGCCGAGATCAAGCGTGCCCAGGTGATGGGCCTGTCAGATTTTCCGGTCTTCACCCGCAAGGCCTGCAGCGATGTCGCTTACCTGGCCGGTGCCCGCAAGCTGCTGGGCATGACCGACCGCATTTACCCGCAGTTCGCCACCCACAACGCCCATTCGGTGTCTGCCGTGCTGGAACTGGCCAAGGATCTGAGCCGGGATAAGTTCGAGTTCCAGCGCCTGCATGGTATGGGTGAGTCCCTGCACGATCAGGTTCTGGAAGATAGTGGTGTACCTTGCCGTATCTACGCGCCGGTAGGTGCCCACAAAGACCTGCTGGCTTATCTGGTTCGCCGGTTGCTGGAGAACGGTGCCAACAGTTCCTTCGTTAACCAGATTGTGGATACCAGCATCACCCCGGAAGAAATCGCCAAAGACCCGATTGATGTAGTGGTGGAGCTTGGCCATAACCTGTCCAGCAAGGCGATTGTGCATCCGTCGAAAATCTTCGGAGATCAGCGTCGAAACTCCAAGGGCTGGGATATTACCGATCCGGTGACGGTGGCCGAGATTGATGAAGGTCGAAACCGTTACAAGAGCCATCAGTGGAAGGGTGGCCCGGTGCTCGCGGTCGATTCGGTCAGTGACGAAGTGGTCGAAGTACGGAATCCGGCAAACCCGGACGATCTGGTTGGTCACATCACCTATACCTCAGAGGCGGATATTTCATCGGCGCTGGACGCCGCTCAGGATGGTTTCAAACAGTGGTCTTCGGTACCGGCGGAAGAGCGTGCGGCCATGATCCGTAAGGTCGGTGACCTGTACGAAGAGAACGTGCACGAGCTGTTTGCGCTGACCACCCGCGAAGCCGGTAAATCCCTGTTGGATGCCGTGGCCGAGATTCGTGAGGCGGTAGACTTTGCCATGTTCTATGCCAACGAAGGCATCCGTTACAAGGATGACGGCGAAGCTCGCGGCGTGATGTGCTGCATCTCGCCCTGGAACTTCCCGCTGGCGATCTTTACTGGCCAGATTCTGGCGAACCTGGCGGCCGGTAACGCGGTGGTGGCCAAGCCGGCAGAACAAACCTCGCTGCTGGCCTTCCGGGCGGTGGAGCTGATGCATCAGGCTGGCATTCCCCGGGCTGCGATCCAGCTATTGCCTGGTACCGGCGCCACCGTGGGTTCCGGCCTGACCTCAGATGCCCGGGTAACCGGCGTGTGTTTCACGGGTTCAACCGCCACGGCGCAGCGGATCAACAAGGCCATGACCGAACACATGGAGCCGGATGCACCGCTGGTGGCAGAAACCGGTGGCCTGAACGCCATGATCGTGGATTCCACTGCGTTGCCGGAGCAGGTGGTGCGTGATGTGCTGGCATCCTCCTTCCAGAGTGCCGGTCAGCGCTGTTCTGCACTTCGCATGCTGTATGTGCAGAAGGACATTGCCGACAATCTGCTGGAAATGCTTTACGGTGCCATGGAGGAACTGGGCATTGGTGATCCGTGGCAGTTGTCGACCGATGTGGGCCCGGTGATCGACGAAAATGCCCGCAAGAAGATTACCGACCATTGCCAGAAATTCGAGCAGCAGGGCAAGCTGCTCAAGAAACTGAATGTACCGGAGAAGGGCCTGTTCGTGTCGCCGGCAGTGCTTCAGGTGAGCGGAATTGAAGAGCTGGAAGAGGAAATTTTCGGCCCGGTTCTGCATGTGGCCACGTTTGAAGCCAAGGACATCGACAAGGTGATCGATGCCGTCAATGCCAAGGGCTACGGCCTGACTTTCGGTATTCATAGCCGCGTTGACCGGCGGATCGAGCACATTGCCAGTCGTATCAAGGTGGGCAACACCTACGTGAACCGTAACCAGATCGGCGCCATCGTTGGCTCCCAGCCATTCGGTGGCGAGGGGCTGTCTGGTACCGGACCGAAAGCCGGTGGCCCGCAATACGTGCGCCGCTTCCTGCGGGGTGAGGTGGTTGAAACGCCTGCTCAGTCCAGTGACAAGGTGCTCAGTACCAACAAGGCCCAGAAGCTGATCGACAGGCTGGCCAAAGTAGCGGTACCGGAGGCGGAAGGTCGTCAGGCGTTGCTGGAGCCCTTCTTCGGCAAAGTGCCGGCGCCTCTGGATGAGGGGTACGAAGAAATGCCAGGGCCGACGGGCGAGCAGAACCATCTGTCCTGCCATGGTCGCGGTCTGGTACTGTGCCTTGGACCAGACGCCGAGTCTGCCTTGGAGCAGGCCGGCACCGCCCTGTCGCAGGGGAACAGGGTGGTGGTGATTGCACCGGGCGCCGAGAAGGCACTGGCCGATGCCATCAAGGCCGGACTTCCGGTTGTTGCCAGCGATGGCATACTTGATCCGGACGCACTGAGCCACCTGACCGGCTTTGAAGCGGTGGTGAGCGTAGCCGAGAAGCCGCTGCTCAAGCAGTACCGCATGGCGCTGTGCAAGCGTGAGGGCGCGCTGTTGCCGGTGATCACAGAACACAAGCTGGATCAGCGCTACGTGATTGAGCGGCATCTGTGTATCGACACCACAGCGGCCGGCGGTAACGCCAGCCTGATCGCGTCGGCTGAATAAAACCTGCCAGGGCCGGGGGGTGCTTCCCCCGGCTTCTCCTTTCCTCGCATTTCTGTTGCGAGCCATTCGCGTTACCATAGCCCGTTTTAGCTACATCATTCGAATCGGGCATCCACTTGCAAAGCAACCATTCCTACCACCGCGACCCTTCCGGGCGAGCCTCTGAGGCCTCGCAGAATTTCTTCGCGGTCTGTCTGTCACTGACGCTGTGTTTTGTCGTCTACTCAATGCTGATTGTGGCGGTGCCCGTGTATGGCCTTCAGCTTGGCGCGTCTCCGCTCGTTCTGGGTGCGGTGTTAAGTGCCCAGTATCTGCTACCGCTGGTCCTGGCCATTCCCCTGGGAGGCATCGTGAGCCGGTTTGGTGGCAGGGCCACGCTGCTGGCCGGGGCGGGCATTATGGTGGCAGGCTTGTTGTCGATGCATGCGTGGTATGGCTATGCGGGCCTGGTGACTGGTCAGTTGCTGGTGGGGCTGGCTCACCTCCAGATGGTGCTGGCTGCCCAGACCATTATCTCCAATCTGGGCACCGGGCCGAGACTGGAGCAGTACTTTGGCTGGTATGCCACCTGGCTGTCGGGCGGGCAGGTTATTGGCCCGTTGTTGGCCGGTGTCCTGCTGAAGTCTTCCGGTACCGAGTACGTGTTCCTGGTAATGGCTCTGTTTGCGCTGGTCTCGGGCGTTGTAACACTCCGCCTGACCGGGCAGGCGAGGGAGCGTATTCACGTTACCCGAAAGCAGGCGGGCTTCCGGGCGCAATGGCAGCTTGTCGGCAGTAACCGCGGGGTGCAGTTGTCGATTCTGGTCACGGTATTGGGGATGTTCGCGCTCGGGGTCTACGGCAGCTACTTGCCGGTGTATCTGGAAAGCCTGGCCATTAGCCCGTTAATCATTGGAGTTCTGGTCAGTCTTCGTGCTGGCGTTTCCATGCTGGTTCGGCCCTTTATGGCCCGGATTATTGCTTTGGCGGGTGGCCGTGTGCCGACAGTCATGCTCTCGCTCGGAACCCTCGCCATTGGTCTGACTTTGCTAGGAGTATCTGAGAAGGTCATGCTGATGGCAGCCCTGGCCATGCTGGTTGGTATCGGATCTGGCCTCACCCAGCCTTTGTCCATGGTGATTCTGGCGGAATCCGTAGAACGGGAGCGGCGTGCGGGGGCATTGGGTATGCGTTTGATGGCAAACCGGGCGGTGCACTTTCTGGCACCCCTGTTCTTTGGCCTGCTGCTTGAACTGAGCGGCTTTACGCTGGCGTTCGCGGCTTCAGGTATACTGATTGGCTTCGCGCTGATTCTGACGCATCGACTGTTCAGCTCCGGGAATTTGTAACCATGTCTGGCACGGCCTCCGGCACCTATGATCGACTGATCAACCCCGTCCTTGTGGCGGGCTGTATTATTATTCTGGTCGGTTTTTCCGTGCGGGCCTCATTCGGCCTGTTTCAACTGCCGATAGCCCTGGAGTTTGCCTGGCCAAGGGAGTCCTTTTCTCTGGCTATCGCCATCCAGAACCTGTTCTGGGGCATCGGGCAGCCGATTTTTGGTGCCTTTGCCGAACGCTACGGAGATCGTAAAGCCATTCTGGTGGGTGGTATCTGTTACGTGGTCGGGCTGGTTGCCTCAGCATTCGCCATGACTCCGGGCCAGCACCAGCTCCTGGAAATGCTGGTCGGGTTCGGCATTGCCGGGACCGGGTTTGGCGTCATTCTCGCTGTCGTAGGGCGCTCTGCGCCGGAAAAGCATCGCTCCATGGCGCTGGGAATTGCGACCGCGGCTGGTTCTGCAGGGCAGATTATTGGCCCGCCGGTCGCGCAGGCGCTGCTGAGCCAGATGCCCTGGCAAAGCGTGTTCATGGTGCTGGCCGGTTTCATCACGGTGTCGATGCTCGCGCTGTTGTTCATGCGGGCGCCCAAGGCGGCGCCCTCTGCCGCGACTGATGAGCCAATGGGGGTGGTGCTGAAGCGAGCGGTGAAAGATCCGTCGTTCCTGTTCATTTTTATCGGCTTTTTCTCTTGCGGGTATCAGCTGGCTTTCATTACCGCGCATTTTCCGGCGTTTATTACCGAAATGTGCGGGCCGATTACGCCAGACAGCCTGATCTACGTGCTGGGGGTAACCTCGGCTTCCGGGCTCGGGGCCATCTCTATTGCCCTGATCGGTCTGTTCAATATTGGTGGCACACTGATGGCTGGCTGGTTGGGTAACCGATACTCTCGCAAGTACCTTCTGGCGACGATCTACCTGTTACGAACGATTGTCTCTGCCGCTTTTATCATGGCGCCTATCACGCCGGAGAGTGTGGTGCTCTTCTCGGTGGCAATGGGTTCGTTGTGGCTGGCAACGGTGCCGCTGACGTCTGGCCTGGTTGCCCACATCTACGGTTTGAAGTACATGGGTACACTCTATGGCCTGGTGTTCTTCTCACACCAGCTTGGCGGCTTTCTTGGTGTATGGCTGGGCGGGGCCCTGTACGACCTCTACCACAACTACACGCTGGTGTGGTGGATTGGTGTGGGCGTTGGCGCGTTGTCGGCGCTGATTCATCTGCCGATTCGGGAATACCCCTGGGAGAAGCGAGGGCAGGCGGTTGCGGCCTGATAAAACAACAAAGCCCGGACCTTTCGGCCCGGGCTTTGTGTAGGGAATTCTGGTCGGGACGGTAGGATTTGAACCTACGACCCCTTGCACCCCATGCAAGTGCGCTACCAAGCTGCGCTACGCCC
>Ga0079224_100010829_pt1 | contig 12525 bp, 16 predicted proteins | sample Stecom2015_FD_80414 | JGI IMG/M metagenome (GOLD analysis project Ga0079224, IMG submission 80414) | Agricultural soil microbial communities from Utah to study Nitrogen management - Steer compost 2015 | ecosystem: Environmental > Terrestrial > Soil > Agricultural land | place: USA: Utah...
TAACTAAAGCTGTTGAATGGGTAGAAGAAAAAAGCAACGCTTAACAGGTTTGTTTTAAGCATCAGATAAGATAAGATAAAAAGTCTGGTATATAAGAGACACTCCCAAAACTTTGAACTATTTGTTCAGTAGTTTTGGGAGTGTCTTTCCTTATGGGAAGCTTTAGTGCTTCAACGTTTCTTTATGTAAAAATAATGTCTTATGTATCTCTTCTTATTTCATAAAATAAAAACCATTATGTTGAATATCCATCAGCAATACATAAATACCCAACCCTAAAAATAACAGAATAGCTATTGCTGATAAGATCAGAACCATTTTTAATAAAAGGCTCGCGTATTTTTTTGCCAAGTCTTTTTTGTTTTCATGCTTCAACACATCGTCCCTCCTTTTTAGCGACTGTAAAATAGACATTAAACGATACAGGCTAATTGTAACATCTATACCAATTTTCGTGTAGAAAATAAAAAATATTTAAACAAAGTTTTACTAGCTAGTTGAGAGAAAAATGACAAATACCAAATAAAATTCTAGCAGAGACTAGGGTTTTTTACCTACATGCAAAGATAACCGTCCATTATGGTCATTAAAAAGTTATAGGGGCTAATGTATTGCAATTATCTTTATCTACGGTAATATAAAAGTAAGTTCCTATTACTAGGTTTATAGTCCAAGAAGCTGCTTGAATCGACAAATGTTCTGAAACGAGTGAATAAATCATAGAATCCGAAATTTATCCGGAATTTAATCAATCATTTTTTGAATACCGTTGTAGTTTGAACAAGTTTCTTGTAAAATAAGAAGTGTAGTTAACAGAAATTGGGGTGTAAAAGATGGGCACAAAAGATGAAACAGTCCGCTTCAATGTTCCGGAGAACAATGAAAAGGATGTCAAAGAAACCTTGTCTATTGTATATAAAGCGCTTAAGGAAAAAGGGTACAGTCCGATCAACCAGATTGTTGGGTATCTTTTATCTGGAGATCCAGCATATATTCCACGTCACAACGATGCTAGAAATCTTATCAAACGACATGAACGCGATGAAATTGTCGAAGAATTGGTAAAGAATTATATGGATAAGAGCTTAAGCGAAAATTGATGAGAATAATGGGATTAGACGTAGGCTCTAAAACCGTAGGGGTCGCTGTAAGCGATCCTTTTGGTTGGACAGCGCAAGGCGTTGAGATCATCAAGATCAATGAAGCCGTTGAAGAATTTGGCATAGAACGTGTAGGAGAGCTGATCAAACAATACGAAGTATCGAAGATTGTGATTGGTTTGCCTAAAAATATGAATAATTCTATTGGTCCTAGAGCAGAGGCTTCTTTGGCTTATGGAGAACTCATAAAAAAAGCGTTCAATCTTCCGGTTGAATATCAAGATGAACGTTTGACGACTGTTCAAGCGGAACGCATGCTGATCGAAGAGGGCAATACTTCTCGTAAAAAGAGAAAAAAAGTTATTGATAAAGTAGCTGCAGTAATGATTTTGCAAAATTATTTAGATGGACATCAAACCTAGCAATTTTGTCCGTCATAGGTTAAACTAGTAAAGTCAATTTGTTAAATAGAGAGGAGCCTGTTATTATGGCACACGACCACAACCACGATCACGATCATGAACATCATGACCATGAACACATTACGATTATTGATGAACAAGGTAACGAAGAATTATACGAAATTTTATTCACTTTCGATTCAGACGATTTTGAAAAATCATACGTATTAGTTTATCCAGCTGGTGCTTCTGAGGGAGAAGATGTTGAATTATCTGCATTTTCATTTATTCAACAAGAAGACGGCAAACAAGGGCAATTAAGCTCTATTGAAACAGAAGAAGAATGGGATATGATTGAAGAAGTTTTGAACACTTTCATGGAAGATGAAGAAGAAGCTTAATTAATCTATTAGAATTCACTTTAAAAGCTAACAATTTTGTTAGCTTTTTTTGTTCTCTTTAATAGGGATATCATGTATAATAGTAAAAGTTAGGCTAGCAGAGTACATATTTAATTGTTTTGCATCTAAAAAACTGAATCAAGCATTAAAAATGCAAAGGTTCATATAGAATGGTTAAAAGACGATTTATAAAGCTTAATGAAAGTTTAGGAGGGAATTTGTTGAGTGAAAAGAACAAGAAAGAGATCAATCAGCAAAGTTATCCAAATGGAAAACTAGACACTGATAAAAAAGAAAAGAGTGTAGTGGCCAAGATAGTATGGAGCATTATTGCTATTTTACTAGTCTTAATAGTTGTTTTCGGAGTATCGGCTTATAACTTCTACACATCTTCTATTGAACCTCTTGATCCAAAGAGCACAGAAGAAATCCAAGTGGAGATTCCAAGTGGTTCTTCCTCAGCAGATATTGCTCGCATACTAGAAGAAAACAACGTTATCAAGAGCGCGTCTGTCTTCAATTTGTATACTCGTTTCAATAACGAAAGCAACATTAGAGCAGGGTACTATGTTTTCACTCCAGCAATGGATGTGGATGAAGTTATCGACTCGCTGCAAGCTGGCGGAACTGATCTGCCCGTAGACGCTCTGGAAAGAGTCACTATACCGGAAGGTTCTACTATGACACAAATCGCTGCTATCGTAGAGGCAAAAACGGCCTATACATCAGATGAATTTATGTCGCTGATTGAAGACGAAGCTTTCCAGAAACAACTAGTGGAGAAATACCCGCAATTGTTAACCGATGTTTCTCAAATGGAAGATGTCCGTTTTATGCTTGAAGGCTATCTGTTTCCAGCTACTTATGAAGTTCACGAAGACATGACTTTGGAAGAAACTGTTGAAAATATGGTCAGCAAAATGGATGCTGTATTGCAAAAATATTATGCTCAAATAGAGGAAAGTTCTCAATCTGTACATGAAATTTTGACAATCGCTTCCTTAGTAGAAAAAGAAGGCTCTGATTATGAAGACAGAAGAAAAATAGCGGACGTCTTTTATAACCGAATTGAATTAGGAATGCCGCTGCAAACAGACATTTCTGTCTTGTATTCATTAGACACTCATAAAGAAAGAGTCTCTCATGATGACTTAGAAGTTGTCTCGCCATATAATTTGTATCAAAATACTGGAATTGGACCTGGTCCTTTCAACAGTCCCAGCGAAGAAAGTATCTCAGCAACTATTGATCCAGCTGAAACGGATTATCTATACTTCCTTGCCGATATTGATACACAAATCGTGTATTTTGCGGAAACGTATCAACAGCATTTAGAATACAAACGTGAGTATGTAGACAACAAATAAGAAACAAACACATAGATTTAAGAATTAAATGGATAAAAAGATAAGAGCTGGGAGCTTTTCCAGCTTTTTTAAATGAAAAGGGGCAAATGCAATGAGTAAATTAGTAAAACCGATCGTTATAGGGGTCACAGGAGGTTCCGGAAGCGGAAAGACAAGCGTTAGTCGCGCGATTTTTGATCATTTCTCTGGTCATTCTATCTTGCTGTTAGAACAAGACTTTTATTATAAAGATCAAAGTCATTTATCTTTCGAAGAACGCCTAAAAACAAACTATGACCATCCATTTGCATTTGACACAGATTTATTGATCAAACATGTAGAAGATTTGATTGATTTCAAGGCTATTGATAAACCTGTATACGATTATGCGAAACATACTCGAAGCGATCAAATTATTCATCAAGAACCAAAAGAAGTTATCATCATTGAAGGAATTTTAATTCTAGACGACCCAAGATTGCGTGAGTTGATGGACATAAAAGTGTATGTTGATACAGATGATGACATCCGCATTATTCGTCGAATTAAGCGTGATATCGAAGAGCGTGGTCGTACACTGGATTCTGTTATCGAACAATACTTAAATGTCGTAAAACCGATGCATAATCAATTTGTAGAGCCTACTAAACGTTACGCAGACATCATCATCCCTGAAGGCGGCCGTAACCAAGTGGCGATCGATTTGATGACGACTAAGATCCATAGTATTATTGACGTGCGTGAATAGTCGACTGATTACTAAAAATTAAAAAGCGAACGATACTTTGCAACTCTATTAGGAGTTTTAAAGTATCGTTCATTTTTCATATTTACCCTATAACAGGTCCTTTTGTAACATAAGTATGGTAAATAAATGAGAAGTAAGAGTGAATAAAGTAAATCACTATACATTATTTAAGGATAGTGATAGTATGTGTAAGTGATTTAAGAAGATAGACCATTCAGTAAATAGAATATGCAATATACCAAGGAAGACCCGCAATATTTGCGAGCTTTTTTCTTTGTTTATTTGAAAACAATAGTGTATTTATTTTCAGATAAGAAGAAATACACTCGAAGCAAATAAAGTAATTGAGACAGAAATACTAAATAAGTGAGTAAAAAAACAAATTATATTTTATTTCTTGTTTACAATTGCGGAATGTCGTGGTATCTTGTCTGTATTATATTTATACATGCAATGAGGACGCTACCATTTGTAGTGGTCTAATTAAGAGGAGAGAAATTGAAAATGATTGAACGCGTATACCCAATGACTTTAGAAGGAAAAGAAAAATTAGAAGAAGAATTAGATTTATTAAAAACAGAAAAACGTAAAGAAATCGTAGAAAGAATCAAAATTGCTCGCAGTTTTGGAGATTTATCTGAAAACTCAGAATACGAATCAGCTAAAGATGAGCAAGCTTTTGTGGAAGGTAGAATCACAAAATTAGAAAACATGCTACGTTTTGCAGAAATTATCGACAGTTCAGAAACAGCTGCTGATGAAGTATCTTTAGGTAAAACAGTAACGTTTATCGAGTTGCCTGATGGCGATGAAGAAGAATACATCATTGTTGGAAGTGCAGAAGCTGATCCATTTGAAGGAAAAATTTCAAATGATTCTCCGATCGCTAAATCGTTGATCGGGAAAAAAATTGGAGAAGAAGTTGTGATTGAAACTCCAGGCGGAGACATGAAGATCAAAATCACTAACGTTCAAGTTTCATAAAATCAGATCATACAAAATAAACGTAGAACTGCTCTCTAAAAAAGAGCAGTTTTTTCATGCAAAAATAAGACTTTAGTCGTAGAGTGGTTCCTGCTTAAGAACGCTACCGGTTCTGAGTAAAAAAAGGTATACTAAAGAAAGGAAAATTGCTGCTTTAATATGGCGCAATAAAAAGGAGTTAGAGTCTAATGAGCAATCACTGGAAATTTTTCTTTGCTGTGGAAGCTGTATTGGTGGTATGGTTTCTTTATCAATTATCCACTAACGTATTTGTAGCTTTACTGACGATCGCTGGTATATGGATCCTCATCAGAAGCCATCAGTCAAAGAAAGAAAACAAAACCCCTTCATACTTGCTGGGTGTATTTTTACTATTGTTTTCCGCGGTATCTACAAGTGCTTTTTGGTTTATCCTGCTGGTTGCTGTATTCTTCATCAGCATAAAAGGCCAAGGCGTATTGAAAGGCATGAACACCAATGTTTTTAAACGAGCGCCGTGGAACGAAAAAGAAATCAAGATTGTTGAAACTACAGAATCTACACCAAAAAGTGGCAAACGAATCAAGCAACGGTGGGTTGGAACAGAAAAAATAGGCAATACTATTTTTGAATGGGATGACATCAACTTTACATTGTTGATGGGAGATACGATCATTGACTTAGGCAACACAGTCTTACCTAAATCAGAAAGTTACATTGTAATCCGAAAAGGGATCGGCAAAACGCGTGTATTAGTTCCTAAAGGTGTAGGAGTAATGATTGAACACAATGCTTTAATGGGGAATGTATTGTTCGAAGGAGAAGATTATTCTTTGACCAATGAATCGCTCAAAATATACAGCAAAGATTATGATGTATCCAATCGCAAGTTAAAAGTCATTACTTCTGTATTGGTAGGAGATTTAGAGGTGATCACAATATGAGCAAAAAAACAATGGGGAAGCTGTTTGTAGCCACTTTTGTGATCATGTTCTTCATCTTGTTTTTTGTGACAGCGTCTTTCAGTTATCTTGTTTATCCTGATACGTGGTATTTAGAACTGCTGACAAAACAATTTTATTACTTGCCGATTTTGTTTTATTTGTTCATCATTGCCGGGATAGTGGCTGCAATGGTTGCAGTATACGGGTACTTGTTCATTCAAAAGCGTTCAAAAAGATTATTAAAAGTGCTGGAAGAAATCTCCAGCGGCAATTATTCGGTAGATATCTATCATGCTCTGTTGGAAAATGAAACGTATTCTACGGCGACGATTCAAGCAGTGGAAAAAAATCTAGAGCATATTCAACAAAAACTGCAAGATTTGTCCAGAGAAGTTCAAAAAAGCAGTAACTTGCCCAAATATGTAGATGGGCAAACAAAAGAAGAGATTCTTGAGCAAGAACGTCACCGATTAGCTCGTGAGCTGCACGATTCAGTTAGTCAGCAGTTATTTGCTGCAATGATGATGTTGTCAGCGTTGAATCAGCAATTAACGAATGCAGATGAAGTGACTCGCAAACAAATGGATATGATTGAAAAAATCATTAATGAAGCCCAATCTGAAATGAGGGCATTGCTGCTCCATTTAAGACCGGTGAATTTAGAAGGAAAAACTTTGAAACAAGGAATTGAACAGTTGTTAAAAGAATTGAGTACTAAGATCCAAATCGAATTAACATGGTCGATCGCGGATATCAAGTTGGCTAAAGGCATTGAAGATCATCTATTTCGAATTGTTCAAGAACTGCTGTCTAACACGTTGAGGCATGCAAAAGCCAACGAATTGGAAGTGTATTTAGATGAAGTAGACCAAACACTATCCCTAAGAGTTGTCGATGATGGTGTAGGGTTTGATCCGGATAAAAAGACTGCCGGAAGCTATGGATTACAGAATATTCGAGAGCGTGTCATAGGAATGGGCGGAACATGCAAAATCATTAGTTTTGCTGGCAAAGGAGCCAGTATAGATATTAAGATTCCAGTCATTAAGGAGAGTGAAATCAATGATGATTAAAGTACTTTTAGTAGATGATCATGAAATGGTTCGGCTAGGTTTGTCTTCGTATCTTACGATCCAGCCAGACATCGAAGTTATTGGAGAAGCGGAAAATGGGAAAATAGGGTATGAAAAAGCCTTGTCTTTAAGACCAGATATTATTTTGATGGATTTAGTGATGGATGAAATGAACGGGATTGAATCTACTCAAAAAATTCTCAAAGACTGGCCAGAAGCTAAAATCATTATTTTGACCAGTTTTATTGATGATGAGAAAGTTTACCCTGCATTAAAAGCAGGAGCATCAAGTTATTTGTTAAAGACTTCGACTGCACATGACATTGCTGCCGCCATTCGTAGTACATATAAAGGCGAATCGGTATTGGAACCTGAAGTGACTGGGAAGATGATGGAACGTTTTTCCAAAAAGGAAGAGCATAAATTACACGATGATTTAACAAGCCGCGAGAGTGAGATCTTATTGTTGATCGCCCAAGGAAAATCCAATCAAGATATAGCTGATGAATTATTTATCACGTTGAAAACCGTTAAAACTCATGTATCAAATATTTTATCTAAATTGCAAGTGGAGGATCGTACCCAAGCGACTATATATGCTTTCAAAAATCAATTGATCAAATGAAAGCGTCATTTCGTGTGAGAGGCAGGAATTGCTTCTTCAGAGTGTAAAATCGTATTTTCTGTGATACACTTGTGATAAGTATTTAGTTGAGAGGGGGATCACAGGCTTGCCTGTGCGAACAAATGATGAAAATTGACATTACAAAAGAAGCCCAAGAATGGTTTAATACAGAATTAGGATTAACTGAAGGGTCAGGGATTCGTTTTTCTGGAAAAGTGTATGGAAAGACTGAAGTACATGAAGGTTTCTCAGTAGGGATGGCAGTGGCTCAACCTGGCGATAATGTGATGGCTTCAACGAGCATCGATGGTGTAACTTATTATGTCAATGAGTCAGACGATTGGTTTTTTAATGGATATGACTTGGAAGTAGATTACGATGCAAAAAGAGATGAACCAGTCTATCATTTTATAGAACAATAAAAATGACTCAAAAAAAAGGAATCGATTTCTCGATTCCTTTTTTATTTGGTTTTAAACCGGCATGATGATCGGTAAGATCATCGGATTTCTTTCTGTACGTTCGTACAAGAAAGGTTTCAAACTCTGAATGATTTCATTTTTAACAGAGTGTTCTGTAACAGAATCTTTCTTCAATTCTTTAACGATGCTGCGTGATACAACACTTTGCGCATCATGAATCAATTTACCTGATTCACGCATGTAGATAAACCCACGTGAAAGGATGTCTGGACCGGCTAATACTTGTTGAGATTTAAAGTCGATCGTTACGACTACAACTAGTAAACCTTCTTCAGACAATAATTTACGGTCTCGTAAGACGACGTTTCCGATATCTCCGATACCTTTACCATCCACATAGACATCACCCGCTTCAAAATGACCCGCTAATCGTGCTGAGTCTGGAGTTAAAGCAATAACATCTCCGTTTTCTACGATAAAACAGTTTTCTTTTGGAATACCTGTTTCTTCAGCTAGACCGGCATGGATTTTTTGCATACGATATTCCCCGTGAATAGGGATGAAGTATTTTGGTTTCATCAAGCGAAGCATCAGTTTTTGCTCTTGTTGACCACCGTGACCAGAAGTGTGTATGTTATTTAGTTTACCATGGATAACATTTGCTCCAGCTTCTGATAATAAGTTGATCAAGCGATTGATGCTTGTAGTATTTCCTGGAATAGGAGAACTTGAAAAAATAACAGTGTCTCCTGGTTGGATCTGAATCTGGCGGTGAGTACCATTGGCAATTCTGCTCAAAGCAGCCATCGGTTCACCTTGAGAACCAGTACATAGAATGATCGTTTCATTAGCTGGGTAACGGTTGATTTCTCGTTGATCCACGAATATTTCTTCAGGAGCGGTAATGTAGCCCAACTCACGACCGGTTACAACAGAAGATTCCATACTACGACCAAAAACAGCTATTTTACGTCCTGTTTTGATTGCAGCATTGGCTACTTGTTGCAAACGAGAAATATTTGAAGCGAAAGTCGCAAATATGATTCGACCTTCAACTTTTTGCATAATGCTGGTAATCGAATCACCGACTACGTTTTCAGATTTCGTAAAGTTTGGTATTTCTGCATTAGTACTATCAGAAAGGAGAGCCAGTACTCCTTCGTCACCGATTTTTGCCATACGGTGTAAATCAGCAGGTTCGCCAACAGGAGTAAAGTCAAACTTATAATCTCCCGTATGAACGATATTGCCTGATGGAGTCTTGACAATAATTCCATACGCTTCTGGAATACTGTGAGTAGTGCGGTAAAAACTCACGCTTGTCTTACGAAATTTGATTACATCATGCTCGTCGATTTTATGCAACTCAGCATCACGCAGTAAACCACGTTCGTTCAATTTATTTTGGATCAATGCATAAGCTAAAGGTCCAGCATAAATCGGTATATTTACTTGTTGTAATAAGAAAGGAATTCCACCGATATGATCTTCGTGACCATGAGTGATAAACAACCCTTTTATTTTATTAATATTTTGAACGATATAACTATAATCCGGAATAACATAATCGATTCCTAATAAATCATCTTCAGGAAATTTAACTCCAGCATCAATCAAAATAATCTCATCTTGGAATTGAACACCATAAGTGTTTTTTCCGATTTCACCTAATCCCCCAATGGCAAATACAGCCGTTTCATTATTTTTAATGTTTGGTTTCATTAGTTGAACTCCGTCAGTGCAAAATCAGGATTTTTTTGTTCGTAAGCTAAATGTGCTGGATCTAATGGTTGAACAAATTCAATATTGTAGGGGGTATTTTTTTCAACCAAAGCTCGAGCATCTACATCAGATTCTGCCTCAATATATAAAGATCTTGTATCTTCTCTTTTTGGGTTTGTTGCTTTACTTTGTTGGTAAGTGACTTTAAAAATCATGTTTTTTTCTCTCCTTTAAACTTTCTTCTTTTTAATATAAATTAATAAAGCTATCTGAAAAATCTAAAAAATAAAGCATATAAAATTTGGGTACAAAAAATAAACGATTTTGATAAAAAAGATTGATTTATCTGGTAAATGCACATTTTTTCTCCCGAACTGGTTGTTGTGGTATACCACAACGGCTATGAATAGTTTAACACAGTTTATGAATTAAGTATAGAATGGAAGGTTTGATACGATGACATTTAACCGATTGCATGAGCAGGTTAAATGTATAAAAGGTATCTGTGGAAAAAGAGTTAATGAGTAAACGATAATTACCAAGAGTTATAGAAAATTATATCTGTTGTATTTAAAAAGTAAAAGGTTTTCAAAAACAACTTTTCTTTTTGGCGATTATTCGATAGAATGGTATAGAAAAGTGTTCAAGAAAGCAGGTAACCGATAATTATGGAGAAAAAAATTCTTTTTTTTGATATCGATGGTACTTTACTGACAGATGAGAAAAAAGTGCTGCCCAGTACTAAAGCAGCATTGAAACAGTTGCAAGCTAATGGACATGAAGTTGCGATCGCGACAGGCAGAAATTATACGATGGCAAAAACAGTGATCGATGAATTAGAATTGCAAAATTACATCGTCTGTAATGGAGCCGCTGGATTTTTCCATAATGAATTAGTTTATGAGAATGTCTTAGATCCGACGGAATTTGAGCGAATGCTGCAATTGGCCGATAAGGAAGGTCACCAAGTGGTTTACGAAACGCCTTTTAAATTAAGAAGACGCAGCGAGGCGATCAGTATTCGCATCAAAACGGCTATGGAGGCAGTCGGATTCGGCGTACCGAAATGGGACGATGAGTTCTATAAAGAACATAAAATGTCGCAGGCGTTGATTTTCTATCGCGAAGAAGAAAAAGACATTTATGAAAATGGGCAATTTTCTAAATTGAAATTTGTTCGTTGGCATGACACGGGAGTAGACGTATTACCTCGTGACGGTTCAAAAGCTGCTACTATTTTAGCGTTTTCTGAAGATCAAGGATTCAAACGTGAAGATATCATAGCTTTTGGAGACGGTTTGAACGATTTAGAGATGATCTCGCAAGTAGGTGTAGGAGTCGCAATGGGGAATGCTCTTGAATCCATCAAGTTGAGAGCAGATAAAGTCACTGCCAATAACAATGAAGATGGTATTGCAATAGCTCTAAAAGAAATGGGATTGATTTAACTTACTTTTCCGATTGGTAAGGAAGGTTGGGTAAAATGAAGTATATCGCATTGCTTAGGGGAATAAACGTTGGTGGGAAAAATCGAGTACCGATGAAAGAGTTGCAGAAGTGTTTTCTTGATGTTGGATTTACTGGTGTTCAAACGTATATCAATAGTGGTAATGTGTTGTTCGAGTCTGAAATAGAGTCAGACGAGAAAACCCTTCAAAAAGTTTGCCAAACCATTATTCAAACTTCTTTTGGATTCCCTGTAGCGGTAGCTGTTATATCTGTTCAAAAATTATCTCAAGCTTTACGTCAGGTTCCAGAATGGTGGGGAAAAGATCCTCAAGAAAAACACAATGCTTTGTTTACTATATTTCCCGCAACGGCAGAGGAAGTTATCGCTGAAATAGGCGAACTCCATTCTGAAGCAGAAAAAGTCTACTGTTCTGCAGGAATCATTTTCTGGAGTACATCGATTCAGTACTACAGTAAAACTAAGTTCTCGAAAATAGTAGGAACTAAGCCGTATCAAAAAGTCACCATACGAAATGCGAATACGACTAAGAAATTAGTTTTTTTAGGGACACAGTAAAATGATCAACTGTCATTCAATAATCTTATCATTGAATGAACAGTTTTCCGGGGGTATAGCTCAGCTGGGAGAGCGCTACGCTGGCAGCGTAGAGGTCAGGGGTTCGAGCCCCCTTATCTCCATATGTATATTTAAAAAATCTTTAAACCGTCTTTTACGATGGTTTAAGGATTTTTTTGTTGCGATTTCTTGCTCTTTTTTATTTACTACAAAACTTCGAGTAATTCACACTCGATTATGATACAATAGAACGTGCGTTCGCCGTCGCGGGATGAAGTATCTCGTGGAGTGAAGGCGTATTTTGTGTTGGAAGGTTTTTTTGATTCAGATTCCTGAAATGCAAAGATTATTTTGAACACCTTTGTTTGGTATCAGCGGCGAGAGTCGTGTGAAAAAGAGTGGGGTGTTTATCACTTGAAAGGAGAAGAAATGCGTTACAAAACACATTTAGCTGTCACATATGCTGTTTCATTGCCTATGCTGGCATCTTCGGATTCCATGACCCTAGGTAACTTAGCAGCGTTGGGAGTGGGTTCGTTATTTCCGGATATCGACCATCCTTCATCCCTGATCGGACGACTGCTGTTTCCGGTGTCCGTACTCATCAACAAACTCTTCGGACATAGAACGATCACACATAGCTTGCTCGGGTTTATCTTGATTGGATCGGGTACTTATGCTGCTGTAGGAAGCATCAGTCCGTTGTGGTTAGGATTCGTGTTGGGATATATCTCACACCTTCTGGCCGATATGA
>Ga0079224_100010830_pt1 | contig 12525 bp, 8 predicted proteins | sample Stecom2015_FD_80414 | JGI IMG/M metagenome (GOLD analysis project Ga0079224, IMG submission 80414) | Agricultural soil microbial communities from Utah to study Nitrogen management - Steer compost 2015 | ecosystem: Environmental > Terrestrial > Soil > Agricultural land | place: USA: Utah...
ACGCATCACAGCCGGTGCAGGCTGCGGGCAGATGGATCAGGTGGAAGGTCTGTGTCTCGTCGTCATTCTCCAACGCGATCGCGCCGGTAGGGCAGGCTTTCGCGCACGCGCCGCACGCTGTGCAGCCGTCGTCCGCACCGATTCGCAGGAACGTCTGCCCGCCCAGGGGCGCGGGGCACAACATTTGCCCGGCAGGCGGCAACTGGTCCAGCGCCAGCAGCAGGCGCAGCCGTTCTGCAGGAAGCCGCTTCGGGCCGGATTGCTCGACGGCGCTGACCGACAGCGCGTCAAGGATTTCGTTGGCGTCTGATCCGGAGAACGGGTTCAGCAGGCGCCGGCGCTCGACCGGCGGCTCTCCCGCGAGGTAGATCGCCCAGGGCTTGCTCGCCGGCTCGGACACGTCCGTGATCGTAGCAAGCTGGTTTGCCGCCAGCCAGGGGCGCAGCGCCGCACGCGCTTTGTCCAGCGTGCGCTCGATGCTGGCGCAGGCTGGGGCCAACGGGCATGTCTCACAGGCGTCCAGGTATACGTCGATCTGCGTGATGCCGAGCGCCGCCAGTGCCGCATAGGCGGACGGGCCGAGCGCCGCGAGACAACCTTCAACCACTATTGCGGCGTCGACCGGGCGCACGCCGCGATCGATTGGCGGATGCGCCGCGCAAAGCAGCGCGATCGCGCCCTGGTCGCGGACGCGAGCCGCGCAGCGCAGCACATCTTGCGTTTCGTCGCGCGCCTCGAACGCGCCGACCGGGCAGGTGTGCACGCACGCGCCGCACCCGATACACGCCGCTGCGTCGAGCGCGATCCCGTCGTCGGGTTGCAGCGCGCCCACTGGGCACTCGTCCACGCACGCGCGGCAGGTCGCGAATGCGTCGAAATCGTGTACGCAGCGTTCCGCGTATAGGCGCACACCGGTTGGGGCGCCATCGGCGAATCGTTCTAGCGTGGAAAGCACATCCATATCAGTATACGCAACTCTGTATCCAGATCCGTCTGACGCTAGGACACCAGGCCGCTTTGCACGGCGTAGGCAGCGGCTTGTGTCCGGTTATCAAGCTGAAGCTTTGCAAGGATGTTGCGCAAATGCACCTTCACCGTGTTCACGGTGATATGCAGTTCTTCGGCGATCTGCGGGTTGCTCGCACCCTGGGCGACCAGACGCAACACGTCAACTTCCCGCTCGGTGAGGGCTTCTTGCTCGTTTGCTTCATTATCGTGCGAGCGCCCGATCTCACGCAGCAGCCGCGCCGCCATCGCCCGTGTGAGCGCGACCTCTCCCCGCGCGACGCCTTCGAGCACGTCGAATAGCTCGCCCGCGTCCAGGCTTTTCAGCAGATAACCCGCCGCGCCAAGTTGCACCGCGCGATACACATGATCGTCGAGCTCGGAAGCGGTGAGCATGATGATCGCGGTAGCTGGCAGTTGTTGGCGGATCGCGGTCGCGATCTGCAGCCCGTCACCGTGTGGCATATAGATATCCAACAGGATGGCGTCGGGCTTGTGCTCCTGAGCCATCGAGAGCGCCTCGGCGCCCGTTTCGGCCTCGCCCAACACGTGAACGAGATCGGGCCGCGTGCGCATCAGGCTGATCAACCCCTGCCGGAACAGGCTGTGATCGTCGGCCACGAGCACTTTCAAAGGCAATTCACGCATGGTTATCTGTCCCCTTCTCCTTCGATGAGTCTTACTGCTGCAACTGGGGTAGCCAGAGCGCGACCGTCGTACCCTCGTCTAGCGTGGATGTCACGGTTAGTTCGCCTCCGGCGCTCTGCGAGCGCTCTCGCATTGTTTCTAATCCAAAATGGCCGCGCGCGCTATGCGGCACAAAGCCCGTTCCGTCATCCGAAACGGATACGTGCAAATGCCCGTCTTGCGCGCTGAGCCGCAGCTCGACGTTTCGGGCGTTGGCGTGTTTGCGGACGTTCGCTAGCGCTTCCTGCACGATGCATACCAACTGTGTCTCAGCAAGCGGTGACAGATTCGGCGGCTCGCCCAGCTCGTTGATGAAGCGCGTGGTGATACCAGTCTGTATCCCGAACTCGTCGATATACTCACGCAACGATTGCGCCAGGTCGGCCTCTCCGGCGAGGGTGGTGCGCAGGCTCAGGATGTTCTCGCGCACGTCTGCCTGGGCAGAGTTAATCCGGTTGCGTGCCTGACCAAGCTCAGCCAGCGCTGCCTCATGGTTATCTTGCCGGATGAACGCTTCGACCGTCTGCACTTCCAGGCTGACGTAACCCAGCAACTGCGCCAGCCCGTCGTGCATCTCCCGTGCGATGCGCGCGCGCTCTTCGACCACCGCCAGCGATTGCAGCCGCGCCGCCATCAGCGCGTGCTGGATCGCGATCACGGCCTGGTCGCTGAGGTGCTCGATATGATTCAGGTCGGTTTCGTTGAATGCGCCTGATTTGGTGCTGACAGTCCACAGCGCGCCAAGCGTTTCGCCTTCAAATGTAAGCGGGACAATTGCCGCCGAGCGCACCTCGCTGTCAAGCACGTCACAGTACCAGCCATCCCCAGATGGTAGCAACGACGCGCGGCGCGCGCGCACCGTGTCGATGATCAGCGGCTGCGTGACGGGGCGATCGAGCATCCCTTTTTCGGTGGCCGAGGCGAATGCTTTGACCATCAACGTCTCGTAATTTTCGTCCCATAGCGCGAGCGCTGCAGCGTTGGCCCGCAACAGCACGCGCCCGCGGTCAACGATCGCTGTCAGAATGTCTTCGAGTGGTTCCAGCGTGGAAATCTGGCGGCTGATCTGAACCAGCGTCTCGCTCCAGCGTTCGGCGATCTGGCGGGCGTCGCGCTGCGCCAGCAGCGCTGCGTGCTGCGCGCGCTCGCGCTCTCGCTGGAGCAGGTTGATCTGGTGGCGGCGCTCTGCCGCAAACAGGCCCAGCGCGCGGATTACCGCGCCGGTGAGTGTGACACCGGCGACCGTTCGCCAGAGCTGGATCGGCACGCGCGTGAGTCGCTCGATCGCTTCATAATTAACCCAGGGCGCCAGCCCATAGGGGCCGCGCTCGACAATCAACCCGGCTGTGATCGCGTACAGGAACGACGCGCCCGCCGCGACGAGCAGCCAGCGATAGCGCCTGTTTGTCGCGCGCTGGGGCGCCTTGAACCAGTGCCGCGCAAAGCCGAGCGAGGTCATCAGGCCGCCGGGCAAAAACAACAGGTAGCGCGACCAGGTGTCGGCGGTGCGCTCCGGGTGCGTCTCGGTCGTGATGACGACCAGCGCGTATGCCACCAGCAGCATTGCCGGGACGAACAGCACCGCATGGGCGAACGAGGTCCAGTTTGGCAGCGGGCCAACCTCGGCGAGCAAGCCGATCCCGAAGCGGATCAGCATCACAGCAGACAGCGGCAACAGGATCGTACGGGTGAGCAGCAGCGCGTTCTCATAGTCTGGCGAGGGCGAGCGGAGCAGAAACATATCGCACCACTCGACGGCGCTGTGCATCAATCCGAACAGCGCCAGCCATGGAAGCTGCCGCCCGAGCGGAAGCTCGCTGGACTCGCGCATTTCCAGCAGCGAGGCGATCGCCAGGCTGAAGAATGCGAGTCCGTAGATGAAATAAAGCTGTTCGGCCATGTGTGTTTTGGTAGCGTTTGTCCTTGAGCATACCTGTGCGCCTACATTACAGTTTCGGCATCCCAGGTAATTTCTCTGGTATCTCTTATGGATATCGATTGTATCGACAGAGGACGCGGGGAGCCTGTCACAAAACGCACCTGTTTTTGCGCGTATGAGCATATTTTTAGCGATCCAGGTGCAAAAAAAGGGCCGCTCAGACGAGCGGCCCCACGGAGCAGCCGGCAGACAACTCTAGATGCCCGGCCCGGTGCTGGCCTCGGTTTGCGCCGGATTGGCGGTGACGAAGCACTTGGCCGGCCCATCGCCAGGGCAGGGAACCTGCCACCACTCGTGGTCGATCGTCACGCCGAGCACAGTCGCGGTCTGCCCGGCGAACAGTGACCCGGCGGGGTTGCCGCTGGCTGGCGCGCCGACGAAGATCGCGACGTCTTCTTTTGCCAGGACGCGCGTGATTGTCGTGCCGACGACCGGGATGTCTTCGCCGCTTGGCGCCGACGGATCGACCGGCTCTGCGACAGCAGGTGACGCGTCGATCCAGCAGTTGCCGGTGACATTCGGCGAGCAGTCGATCCGGTACCATAACATGTCCGGCGTAATGCCGTTGACTTTGGCAAGCTGCCCGGCAGTCAGCATTCCAACCGCCTGATACTGCAGACCGGGACCGCTGTGAATGGGCAGGTTGCCCAGCGCCTTGACGTACCTGACCGGCGTATCGATCACCGGGCCGGAGTCGGTCGGCGTGTCGTCGATCTCGTGCGGCTCAGTCAGCAGCGGATCCGCCTGCACCCAGCACGCCCCGGCCATGTTTGGCGCGCAGTCGATGCGATACCATAGCCGGTCTGGGCTGATGCCGTTGACCAAGGCGATATGCCCGGCGGGCGCCACGCTTACCGCGCCGTACTGGATTCCGGGGCCAGTGCGCACATTCACATCGCGCAGCAGCCTGATCTTGCGGATCGGCGTGTTCAGCACGGGACCGGCGTATGGCGGCGGCTCGTTCTGGTCTGCAGGTTGCGTGACCGAAGGCGCAGCGGTGATCCAGCAGTTCCCGACCGGATTATGCGTGCAGTCTATGCGATACCACAGCCCATCCACGCTCATACCGGTGACGTAAGCAATCTGCCCGCCCGAGAGTAACGCCAGGATCGGATAGTGGATGCCGGGGCCGCTGCGGATCCGTACGTCCGCCAGCACGCGCACCGCTTCCACCGGCGCCGGGATGACCGGAATCGTGCTGCCGGGCTGGCCCGGTGCGGACGCAGGCTGTGTCAGGGTGGGATCGGCGCTCACCCAACAGTTCCCGACGCTGCCGTTCGAACACTGCACGCGCCACCACTGGGCGTTGCTGCTGATGCCTGATACCGCGATGACCTGCCCGGCGTGCAACTGCCCGATCACGCTGTAGCCCGTGCCGGGGCCGCTGCGCATCCGCACCGTTTGCAGCGCCGTGATGTACTTAACACTCGTTCCCACCACGCTGATCGGCTGGATGCCCGAGCTCGCATTACTGCCGCTGGTCTGGAACGGGGTGCTGGTCGGCGCAGCAGTCGCGGTCGGCGCGGGTGTGGCTGAGGCTTGCGCACCGAGAGTGGGCGCGGGCGCCGTAACGGATGGATTGAGCGCGACAGGCTCAGGCGTGGGCGCGGCGCTGTTGCTGAGTGTGCAGGCCGTCATCGCACCGAGCAGCATCAGGCTCACCAGGGCGATGAAGCTCAGTTGTCGGATTGCGTGTTGGGACATGGTACACCTCATTTGGAGCCGAAGCTCGCAACGGGCCGCGTGCCTGCGAGCGCGACGCAGCCCGTGTCATCAATGCGTAGAATCCTCAGGCGCGGCTACTCAATCGGCAGCGAGCGCAGGTACTGGTAGATGGCGCCCAAATCTTCGTCGGTCATCTGACCGTAGAGTGGCCAGAGCATTTGTTCCGGGTCGAGCAGGCGCCCGCTGGGTGTTTTGCCGAAGCGCAGCGTCTCGATGAACTGCTCCTCGGTCCACTCGCCCAGGTCACCGTTTGATGTCAGGTTCGGCGCGCGGAGCGAATCCGCCGCCGGAGACTGTGCGCCTTCAAGCGTTTTCCCGTGGCAGTCCTTGCACAGGCCGATGGTGACGAGATACTCGCCATACGCTTGCGAGTTGGGCGCAGGCGCTTCCACCGGTGCAGTGATCGGCTCGCCGACTGCGCTCGGAAGCAGCAGATGCATCGCCAGGACCGGCTTCGCAAACGCGTTGGCGGAGAAGGCGGGTAGCTCGTTGCGAACCGGCTCCAGGCTGCGCAGATACCCCACGATCGCGGCAACGTCTGCGTCGCTCAGGTAGCGCAAGTAATGCGATGGCATGAGATACAGCTCGCGCCCTTCACGGTCCAGCCCTTCGCGGATGGCACGCGCGATCTCCGCGTCGCTCCAAGCGCCCAGACCCGTTTCTTCGTCCGGTGTCAGGTTCGGAAACGAGATCGTCATGCGCACCGGGCCGAGCGCGACCTTTTCGTAGCTACCGATCAGCGGCCCGCCAATCTTCTCGGCATGGCAGCCGGTGCACGAACTAACGCTCGTCACCAGATACTTGCCGCGCGCGATCCCTTCCGGGCTGGTATCCGCCACGATCGGATAGATATCCCGCTCATGGCCGCGCCCGAACGCGATCTGCCCGTACCCAACCAGCGCGCCGAGCGCAATCAGCAGCGTGCCAACCAGGACGCTCAGGCCAATCAGCCCGCGCTTGATCCACGTTTTCATACGTTCTCCCCCTTCGGTCGAAGTATGCTGTCATTGGCTCTATTCGCGGAGACGACGCGATAACCCGCGAGTCCAGGAGTATTGTCAGGCTAGAACAAGCGGCCAGGCGTCTGGTAAAGGGCCGATTTTCGCTCCAACTTTCGTCGGACCGCCGCCGCAGCGAGGGATTAAAGAAATAGGCTATTTGAGAAATTAGCGAACAATGCTATAGTGAATATGCTTCTTAAGCGATTAGTACCAATGAGGGCGTCACGGTGACGATTCGAGTGTTGGTGGCGGACGATCATGCGGTTGTGCGCCAGGGCTTGCAGATGTTCCTTGCGCTGGATGACGAGATCACGATTGTCGGTGAGGCGTGCGACGGTCGTCAGGCAGTCGAGTTGGCGCATGAACTCCAACCAGATGTGATCTTGATGGACTTGTTGATGCCCGAGCTTGACGGGATCGAGGCCATCAAGATTTTGCGCCGTGAATTGCCTGATATCGAGATCATTGCGCTGACCAGCGTGCTCGAAGATAGCTCGGTGGTGGGCGCGGTCCGCGCTGGGGCGGTGGGCTATTTGCTGAAAGACACCGAAGCGGATGAGCTGGTCCGCGCGATTAAGGCGGCGGCGCAGGGGCAGGTGCAGCTTTCGCCGCAGGCCGCCGCGCGTCTGATGCGCGAGGTGCGCATGCCGGACAGCCCCGAAACGCTCACCGAGCGCGAGGTTGAGGTCTTGCGGCAGCTTGCGCTCGGCTATTCCAACAAAGAGATCGCCCAGCACCTCAGCATCGGCGAGAAGACGGTTAAAACCCACGTCAGCAACATCCTCAGCAAGCTGAATGTCGCCAGCCGTACCCAGGCGGCGCTTTACGCTGTCCGCTTGGGGTTGGTAGACAGCCTCTAGAGTGGTCAGCGATGGTTGACGCGAGTACGCTGCGCGGCGAAATCGACATACTGTATAGCATGTCGACCAGGCTCGCGCAGGCGGCAACGCCGGCTGGCTGGCTGGCTGCGGTCAGCGGCTATGCGCAGGACAACGGCGCGGCGAGCGGCGCGCTGTTCTACGCGCTGTACGATGCGTCCAACACGCCTGATTCCCTGACGATCGCAGCGGAGTGGTCGCGTTCCGAACACGACGGCGCGCGAGTGGGCGTCGATGGCGCGCGCACGATCATGGCGCATTGGATCGCCACGCCGGACCAGCCCCTCTTGATCAGTGATCTCCAGGCCGACGAGACGTTCGATCTCGGGGCGCGCGCGGCGTTTGAAGCGCAAGTGGTGCGCGGGCTCGTCGCGCTGCCACTGAGGCACAATAAGCAGTGGATGGGGCTGCTAGTCTTCGGCTGGCAAGAGCCGCACGCTTTTTCCGACGGGGAGATATTTGTCTACCACGAGCTATTGCAGACGCTGCCGTCGGTGGTCGCCAGCCGCCGCGCTTTTCTAGATGCGGAAGAGGCGCGTGCCGAGCGCGAGCTGCTGTACCATGCCAGCCGCGGGATCAACGCGGCGCGCACATATCAGGATGTGGTGGATGCGGTGTCGCAACTCGAAATGCGCGCGCTGCATATTGCGCTGTGGGTATGGGAGGAGTTTGACTACGACCGAGCGCAGTTGATTGAGCTGGTGGCCAAGCAGCGCGATAGCCACTGGCCGGACGGTGTGCGCCTCACGCTGGATCAGCTTCCACACTCGCGCATCTTCGACCGCACGCAGCCATTTGTGGTGGAAGACACGCGCGAGCGCGCGCAGCTTGATCCGGTCACTGCTGCGACAATCGAGCGCCACGGCTATCGCGCGCTGATGGCGGTTCCCTTGTGCCTGGAAGATCGCTTCACCGGGCTGCTGGCGTTTGAGGCGGAGCACCCTCGGCGCTTTACTGAACGTGAGCGGCGGCTTGCCGCAGCGATTGGCGAGCTGGTGACCGCGGCAGTCGAGCGCATGCGATTCAAAGACGCGACTGAGCGCGGGCGCGCCCAGGCGGAGCTGTTGGCGAGCGTGAATGCGGCGTTGTCGCAGGCGAATGACGAGCAGGCGATCCTCGATGCGGTTGCGACGGTGGTCGCGCCTTATGACGTCGCGCTGTCGATCCTGGCGTATTCGAACGCCAATGAAGACGACCCGCCAACCGAAGTGCAGACGGTCGCGCTGCGAATGCACCGTGCAGCAGAACCCGACACGCGCGCTCTGCCGCTGGCTTCGCAGTTGGTGCAGGATTCGCCCTTGCTGCGCATGGCGCTCGACGCGCCCGACGCCCCGATCTTTATCGAGGATGCGTGGCACGATGTATCCCCAGCCGCGCATGCGGCGCAACCGCTGATGCGGGACCTCGCGTGGTCCGCATTGATTGCCTTGCCGCTGAAGTCGGGCGACCTGTGGCATGGGCTGTTGCTGCTTGTCTGGGACCGCCCGCAGCCCTTTCCTGATGACCTGCGGGCGCTGATTCATGCCATCCGTCCGACGCTGGCAGCGGTCGTGACCAGCCGCCGGGCGTATCTCGCGCAGAAGGAAGCGCATATTGAAGCCGCGCAGCGCGCGCTGGAACTGGAAACCGTCGCTAAGATCAGCGCGGCAGCGACGAGTATCTTGGACCTGGACCGGCTGTTAAGCACGATGACGGCGCTTGCGCGCACCAGCTTCCCGAGCTATTACCTCGACATCTTCTTGCTCAACGCTGAGACCAATATGTTCGCGTGCGTGTCTGAGGCGGAGCAGCCGTCACCCCGGCGGATTGCGCTCGATGACCCGCGCGCGCTGGTGGCCCGCGCGGCCCGCATCCGGCAGGGGGTGATGGTCAACGATGCGTCGATTGCGCCCGAAGGTGTGCTGTCGCCAGGGTTGCCAGAGGCCCGTTCAGAGATGGCAGTCCCGATGATCGCCGCCAAGCAGATCGTCGGCGTGCTGGTCGTGCAGTCTGCCGAGCCGGAACGTTTCTCGAAGGGCGACATCCGCGTGATGTCGACGCTGGCGGACCTGATGGCGGTCGCGGTCGAGAACGCGCGGCTCTACCGGGCGGCGCATGAGCTGGCCGTTTTTGAGGAGCGCAGCCGCCTCGCACGCGAGCTGCACGACTCTGTGTCGCAGGCGTTGTACGGGGTTGCGCTCGGTACGCGTACCGCGCAGAAGCTGCTGGCGCGCGAGCCCGAGAAGGTCGCCGAGCCGCTGGATTACGTGCTGTCGCTGGCTGAGGCGGGGCTGTCCGAGATGCGCGCGCTGATCTTTGAGCTGCGGCCAGAGTTGTTAGAAAATGATGGCTTGCAGGCGGCGCTCGCCGCGCAGGTGGCCTCACTACGGGCGCGGCATCAGATAGAGGTCGACGCGGAGCTATGCGACGAGCCGGATGTGTCGATCGCGATGAAAGAGGCGTTGTACCGCATCGCCCGCGAAGCCCTGCACAACACTGTCAAACACGCCCGTGCGACGCACGCGAAGGTTCGCATGGACTGTTTACCAGATGGAATTATTCTTGAGCTGGCAGACAATGGGCTTGGCTTTGATCCGTCGAATTCGTTTCCCGGTCACCTGGGCCTGAAGTCCATGCGCGAGCGCGCCCAGGCGGTCGGGGGACGCTTCGCGTTGGAGAGCGCGCCAGGCGAGGGCACGCGGATCGTGGTTGAGGTTCGCACACAGAGCTAGCGAACTGCGTCGGAGCGCTGGCGCGCGAACCGGCGACGGTGTCAGCGGCGCTTGGCGCACAGGATGTCCGCTCTTACGGGTGGGGTAGCTACTCTCAATACTCAGGCGGTGCGTAGATATTGAGTGTCACGAGCGGCTCGTCGCTATCGTTGGCGATCTCATGCCCTTCTCCTCCCTCGATTACCAACAGACTGCCGGGCGCCAACGTGACGCGCCGTTCCTCGATCACGGCGTAGCCGTGCCCGCTTGTGACAAAGAGCCATTGATCGCTGTCAGCGTGCCGGTTGTCTGGGCCGCCGGTCGATTCGCCAGGCGCGAGGATCATGGTCGCGGCTTGCGCGCGGGAGGTGGTTGCGATGACTTCAAATCCATCTTCGGGCGCGATCGTCAGGTGCTTCACGGGCGGGTCTCCTGGCCGGGACGGCGCTGCATGATCGTTCGCTCCAGATTTTATCAGACTTTCCCACGCGTCTGGCGAAGATTGTGCAAGTCCGTAAAAAGTGTCCTATTATGGTCGCGTGGGAAAAACGCATCGAAGCAGACAGTGAGGACTCCATGCTTGGCAACCGGCTCAACCAGATTCGCTACCTGTTCCCATCCGACAGAGCTTCGCGTGCATGGTTTGACACGATCGCGCCTGTGATGGCTGAAGCGCCACAGGCTGAAGCGCTGGAGGATCGTCTCGTCATCGTGCCAGACTATCCGCCCCAGGCAATCCCGGCGACCACGCTTGAGCTGTCGCGAGTGGATCGTCCGACCGTGGTGCTGGATACGATCGGGCTGCTGGTGGTCTTCATGGGCGGGATCCGGCTGCTTGGCTGGGCCTCGCGCGATCCGATGCTGATGCCGCCGGGCGTGGCCGTCACGCCGCCCCATCCGCCGATCAGCCCGGACGCCCTCGCGGACGCTCTGCGCGGGCATATCGTGCGCATCGATCACACCGGGGTGGAGCTACCGACGCCGCGCGTACCGCGTCCGCTGTGGGAGCGGTTGCTCGACGCGCTGGGCGCTGCCACGAACTTGTATGAGTATCCCGCGCCTGATACAGAAATGCCGTTTGTTCTTCCGGCGAACGGTGACGAGTTTGTTCGGGACATCACCACGTTTGACGCGCCGCGCACGCCTAAGTTCGAGCTCACGTACGGCTATGTGAGCACGCCGCTGCTGCAGTTTCACCTTGACACCGACCTCGACCGCGCCGCGCTCGATGCGCTGCTACCCGCGCCGAGCGGGTTCAACCTGCCAGGTGCGGATGGTTTCCGCAGCGCGTATGTGGAGACGCCGTGGCCAGGGGCGATCGTCCGCTTCGATCTCAGCTATTGGGTGGGCGACGGGCTGACCGAGTGGGATAGCGGCGAATGGCTTGTGGCTGAAGGGCTGCGGCTGCGCGGGCGCTTTTAGGCGGTGAAGAGCCTTCGCGCGCCTCAATTGCACATCTCCTGACAACCTGCGTGTGACAAACCGCGTACTGACGCATTCATCAAAAGGCGGGTGTGTTCCCTCTTCCGCCAAAGGGTCGGTTGCTTGCTTTCGTCAATCGGCCCACACTAACGTTGTGCAAGGCAAGGAGAACGCATCATGGCAGTCTTCGAGGCAGTCAGCCGTACTCAACAGCCGATTCAACTATCTGCAGACGACGTCACGGCCTTTGCGGGCCACCTGAACGGGGCGCTGCTTCGCCCTGGCGACCGGGGCTATGACGAAGCGCGTCACGTATGGAACGGGTTAATCGACCGGTGCCCGGCGTTGATCGCACGCTGCGCTGACGTAAGCGATGTGATTGAGGCGGTCCGCTTCGCCCGCGCGCATGACATGCTCACAGCGGTGCGCGGCGGCGGGCATAACGTCGCGGGAACAGGCACGGTCGATGGAGGTTTGCTCATTGACCTCTCACTGATGAAACGGATCCGGGTCGATCCGGAGCGGCGGACGGCCCGCGCCGAAGGCGGCGTGACCTGGGGCGAGCTAGACCGTGAGACGCAGGTCTTTGGGCTGGCAACGCCGGGCGGTGTCGTGACCGATACGGGTATTGCCGGGCTGACGCTCGGCGGCGGCTTCGGCTGGTTGCGCCGCAAGCACGGGCTGTCTGCTGACAACCTGTTGTCGATCGAGCTGGTCACGGCGAGCGGGCAGGTCGTGCGCGCTAGCGACGACGAAAACCCGGAGCTATTCTGGGCGCTGCGCGGCGGTGGCGGTAACTTCGGCGTGGTCACCGCGTTCGAGTTCCGCTTGCACCCGGTCGGGCCGGAAGTCATGCAGGCGATTGTGCTCTATCCGCTGGAGATTGCGCGCCCGGCGCTGCAATTCTACCGCGAGCAGATGGAGCACGCGCCGGACGACCTGAGCTCGTTCGCGATCGTGCAGTATGTTCCGGCGATGGAGCCTTATCCCGAGGCGTGGCATCACCAGCCGACCGTCATCTTCGCGGCGTGCTACAGCGGGCCGCTGGACGAAGGCGAGCGGGTGGTCCAGCCGCTGCGCGAGTTCGCCGAGCCGATCATCGATCTGAGCGGGCGCATGCCTTATCTCGAAGTCCAGCAGATGTTCGATGAGGACTATCCGCGCGGCAGGCGCTACTA
>Ga0079224_100010831_pt1 | contig 12524 bp, 12 predicted proteins | sample Stecom2015_FD_80414 | JGI IMG/M metagenome (GOLD analysis project Ga0079224, IMG submission 80414) | Agricultural soil microbial communities from Utah to study Nitrogen management - Steer compost 2015 | ecosystem: Environmental > Terrestrial > Soil > Agricultural land | place: USA: Utah...
AGGCGTTCCATTTCTTCGAAGGTGAGGATCTCATGTTTGGGCAGGTATTGCATTCGCTCGTGGGGCATGCAATAGAAGCAGCGCAGGTTGCAACGATCCGTTACTGCGAGTCGCACGTAGTTTAATGGCCGGTTATGGTTGTCGACGAGAATCAATTGCGTGTTATTGCTGTTTTGTCTTGCAAATGCGTATTTAGCACGTTCCGGCCTGCCGGAAAACAAATTTAACCAAGTAAGTCTGCCAAAACCTCAAAAAGATAGTCCGTCTATGGAAAAAACCGAAAGAAAATACGTGATCCGGGCATTTGGAATCGCGAAAGAAATCATGGGAAGCCGCGAAGTTGAGGTAAAAACCATGGCTGAAACGGCAGGCGACCTTAGGAGTTTTCTTGAGGAAAAGTATCCGGAACTCAATTCGTTGAAGTCATTTTTTATTGCAGTCAATAATGAGTACGCCGACGATAACCTTGTGCTTGCTTCAAGCGACGAGATTGCTGTGATTCCTCCCGTAAGCGGCGGCTGATCACAGGAGGTTTAAACTCTTTTGCTTGTTAATTGGACCTGTAATCCCTACCTTCATTCAGCCTTCAAAAAAATTCTATAAATCCCAATTTTCAGCCTATGATAAAAATAACCGAAAAACCTATCGACGTCCAGAAAGTCATAGACACTGCGTCGAGTCTGAGTGCTGGCGCAGTGGATGTATTTGTCGGAACTGTTCGTAATTCTGCACATGGCAAGAATGTGCTTTGGCTTGAATATGAAGCCTACGAAACGATGGCGATTGCGGAAATAAGAAAGATCATAGAAGATGCTGCGAACCGATGGCCTCTGCTGGGGTGGGCGGTATCTCATCGCATTGGTACGTTGAAGCCGGGAGAAACCGCGGTAGCAGTTGCCGTCTCAACTCCCCATAGAAAAGAATCATTTGAAGCCTGCAAATATATTGTTGACACATTAAAGGCTAATGTTCCTATCTGGAAGAAGGAGGTATTTGAAGACGGCGAAGAATGGGTTTCGGCCCGGCCTGAAAAGAGGGAACTCGTCGCGGGAAATTGAATCAATAAAAAAAGAGGCTGAATTTCAGCCTCTTTTTATGTTAAGCCTTGTCAAAAAGCCGGATTAGCCAAATACCAGAACGATTGTAGACACAATTCCAACCGCTCCCGCAAATCCCAGGGTCAGCGCAATCATCAGATCACGGTGAATCGGATGAATGTGATGTTTAGCGTAAGTTTTCATGTTTGCTGTGTTTTTTTCGTTTTTTCAACTACAAGATTACAGTAAAAGTTCGTGCCAAATTGTGGCCCGCCCTCTTGCGGATCTGCGATTTTTTGCTGGTAGGCGCATGAGTTCTTTTAAATCGTTTGTGCAATCGATAATGTGAACCCCAGGTTTTCTGAATAGCTTCCCGAAACGGCCGGTTTCTTACACATGTTTCACTCCTGCCTTTGGCGGTAGAAAATCAAAAAAATGCCGGTGGAACCTGTATCTTTTAATCGATTGGCCATTTAGGTTGTAACAGTTTGATAACAATACGTGTCAACGCACACCCGGAGCATATCATCGATTGAAGAAGAGGTAGACCTCATCAAGGCTGCACAAAAAGACGCGCAGGCGTTCAAGCCCCTGTATGAGAAGTACTTCAAATCAATCTATGTTTTTGTGCTTCACCGTATAGGTGAAAAATCGCTTAGCGCGGATATCACCTCTCAGGTTTTCCTTAAAGCTTTGCTGAACATCGGGAAGTACAAGTTTCAGGGACTGCCTTTCTCAGCGTGGCTGTACAGGATAGCATTGAACGAATGCTATGACTTCATGCGAAAGTCAAGCAGGTACCGCTTCGTTTCGATTGATAATACATCAATCGAACACCTTTACGAAGAACTCACTACGGAATCACACCTTGAGGATCTTCGTGTTAAACTTCCGTCACTCCTGGGACGACTTTCTGCTGAAGAATTGCACCTGGTTGAACTGCGTTTCTTTGATCGCAGGCCATTTAAAGAAGTCGCGGATATTCTTGGAATCACGGAAACGTATGCCAAGGTTAAACTCTATCGGGTGCTTGCGAAGATGAAAAAACTGTTTGCGGAAAGCACTCCGGACAGATAGAAAAATCAGACGATGAATCTAAAGATCAAGATAATGAATCGGCAGCCTCAGGTGTCGGATGAAGAAGTAAAGGGCTATATGGATTTTGATGGCCTGCTTCATCAACACAACAAGATAATCCACCGCCGCAACCTCATCTTTAAATCGGGGGCGGTTGTATTAGTCGTCGCGTCATTGGTGGCAGTGTATGTGTCATATACGGGAAACCTTTCGGAGAGCACAAAAACCGAAATGAATGAATCCGAACCGTCAACGGAATCAATGGTGGTTCAGCCTGAAGATGGACAACCCGTTGTTAATGATAGCATCACAACCAGAGATACTAAGAGGTCTGAACAGCGCGTCACAGCATCAGACGACAAACAAGTCACAGAAAGGGAGACTGACAAGAATGACGCACCACAGGGTCAATCTGATGAAACCCAGAAGAAGCGTTTACGTGTTGAGGAACTCCGACCGGAAAATGTCTACGTTCAGGCGGAGCCGTTGGATGGCTACGACAAATTGTTTGAATACTTTCGTGCTAACCTGAAATATCCCGAGGAGGCGCTTAGCGATTCCGTTGAAGGGGTTGTAACGGTAAGTTTTGTTGTTACTCCCGATGGGAAGGCGGATAACATTTCCATCCGCAATTCATTGGGTGAAGCCTTCGACCGGGAAGCGACAACGCTGGTAAGCAATATGCCGCTCTGGAAACCCGCGACTTTGAATGGTAAGGCTGTGCCAAGCAAGGTGAGCCTCCCACTGAATTTCGAATTGAAAAAAATTAACCGTTAGATAGCCATACCTATGAAGTCAATAATACTAGCCGGCGTGATTGCTCTGCTGATAGTTGCAGTGGCGCCTTCTTTGTCCGCTCAGAGTTTTGAGGAGAAATACCGGATACATCTTCCGGACTCAATTACGAGCGTAGCCGTTGAGCCTGCCGACGTAAATAATGACGGACTTATTGATCTGATCCTCTTTGCGGCAACGAATACCGGAAGGGAGCACCTGCTTTTTGTGAAGGGGGATACCACTAACGGACCGGAGTTGCTGAACACCGCGTATTCGATTACGGGATACCGGACACACATGCTTCGCGACTTCGACCTTGACAATGCATTGGACGTGCTCATTTCGTTGAACGACGGTACTGCAAAAAGTGTGGTACTGAAAAACACCGGTGCCTTTACTTTTGAGGAGGTGCCTGTGAATTTGCCGGCGTTTCAAATCGCGCGCTTTGCAGACCTTGACAGCGATGGCAAACCGGAGGCAATAGTATCGGGTGAAACGGATGCCGCCGTTCCTTTTACCAGGACTTATAAAATGAATGATGCATTCGACTGGCAACCTGAACACGATACACTTAAGATTAAACTTAATACACTGGAAGTTCTTGATCTTGACGGGAATGGATTTCCGGATGTGTTCTACAGTGGTACGACCGACGCTGGTGTGTATTCAACTGCATTGTTGATTCAGGAGGAAGGAAAGTTTATTCCACATCATGAAAGCGCATTGCTGCTGAGTAGCCTGATTTGCGACCGCGATACGAATGGCAGCCTTGATATAATTGCGTATGGTGAGACGAATGGAGGGGTGCCTGTTTACAAGTGGTTCCCGAAGCACGCTGATTTCAACGGCCTGGATCTTTCTGCAACCGGAAAGTTAATATCGGCCTTTCATGCTGATCTTGATTCCGATGGCATACCAGATTTCAACCACGTTACCGTCAATGGTGCCGATACTGTTAATACAATTGACCTGTCGGCGAATGGTGAGCAAACGCTCAGTCACAAGGGTTGGAGGCAGCAACGTTTTTTCGACATGGAGCACGATGGTGATCTCGATATCATCCAGGTGTCTGAATCAGATGACGGGAAACAAGCCCTTATTTTCCTTGACAACACGACACCGGTTATAAATCGCGGTCCCGGGAGATTGGAAGCTTTTGCTTTTCCGGTATATGATCGCATATTCATTTACTGGGATAGAGTATCCGACGATCACACTGTGGAACAGTCGCTGACGTATGACATTATGTTCGACGGCAACCTGCAGCGTGATGTTAACTTCGACCTCGAAAACGGGAAACGCCTTCGTTCGGAGCATGGGAATAACGGCACGAACAACTTCTATTTATTGAAAGGCCAGGATCCGTTTGGTTATGCTATCCAGCCCGTGGATAATTCGCTGTACGCTGAACCGCAGGCGATTTGTATCGGAAGTGGATTGAACTGTGGAGAAGTCGGGAATGAAGTGGTTACCGCCTGCTCTGAAGAAAAGGTCAAAATTGAATCGGGCGCGGTTGCGCGATGGTATTCATTCTCCAAAGGATTCCTGGATCATGGGTCTTCATTGGAAGTGGAGGCGAACAAGAACGATACGTTATTTTACGTTGTCCACACATCGGGTTGCCCTGTTGTCAGGATGCTCACATTTGCGATAAACGACGACGTAACAAAAACTGAATCATCCGATTTGTTTGTATGCAAGTCGGAAAACGTCACGCTTGAGGTAAACACGGTTTGGCAAGACATTCAATGGTCGAGCGAAAAACAGGGTGTATTGGGTACGTCGACTTCCATTGCTTATCAAACTGATGAAGACGACGTCGTAAAGGCGGTTTATAAGAATGAGCAGGGCTGTACGATTGAAGAACAATTCGTGGTAACGATCAGCATACCTGAAGTACAGGCAACTCCGGACGTACATCGGATGATGAAAGGGCAGTCAGTGAATCTCAATGCAACTGGTGGCGAAGAATATTCCTGGGCTCCTGCAACGGGACTAAACAACGCGTCGATTTCCAACCCTGTGGCTACACCGGGGCAGGATACAGAATACACGGTAACCGTTACAGACTCCATTGGCTGCACTGGCATTGGAAAAGTGATGTTGTTTATAGAGGCAACCGGTTTTATTCCGTCACTGTTTACGCCCAACGGCGATGGTCAGAATGACGCCCTTAAAGTCTACGGGCTGGCAGACGCCCGCGACTTCTCACTTCGTATTTTTAATCGCGAAGGCAGCGTCGTGTATAAGACTTCGAACGTCAACGAAGCGTTGACTCAGGGGTGGGACGGCTTAACCAACGGAGTGCAGCAACCCAATGGTGTATATTACTGGAAAGTTGAAGGGGCGCTTCCTTCGGGGCGCAAGTTGCTTCTTAACGGTAAAGAAGAAGGGTCATTGGTGTTGCTGCGATAACGCATGTCGAGATTTTGCCTGACGATATTGTTTTTTCTCGGTGTGACCGCAGGGTCTTACGCCCAGTATTTTCAATTTTCCCAATATAACTTCACACCGCAGCGTATCAATCCGGCTCAGGTTGGTTCAACGGATTACGCCGCGGTGTCTTTTTTGTACCGGAATCAGTCAACCGGTGGTGGCTTCAATCTCAATAGTAATGTCCTTAATGCATCCTATCCTCTGTTCAATCGTCGCCAGCAGCGATGGTCAGGGATAGGGATTTCTTTTCTTGATGATCGCACCGGACAGGCCGGTATCTTTGCAACGCAGGAGGTATCAGCGTCCTGGGCAGTTCACGTTCCGCTTGCGAAATGGCAGTCACTTTCACTCGGGGTAAACGTGTTGCACAGCAATCGAAAGCTTGATGTGGCTGGTCTTTATACCGGCTCGCAATACATTGAAGGTCGCGGCTTTGATGGGGGAATAGAGAGTGGCGAGTCTCTTGCAGGACTCCGGAACCAATACACAACTTTCAGCAGCGGCCTGTATTGGCAACAACGCGATAAGGCAGGGAACAAACTTGCATCGTTTGGTTTTTCATTTTTTGATATAAACAGTCCTGATGAATCGTTCTTTGACCAGGAATCTGCGCGTCCCGCAACGTACGTTGTCACCGGGTCATTCCTCGCATACAACGAAGACAAACTTTCCTTTTTTCCGGAATTCCTGTATACGCGAAACGCCGGGCGGAATGTACTTAATGGTGGTCTTGTTACACGTTACACGCTGAACGAATACCGCAACAAACCGTCTGATTATCTTGATATCATGACCAAATATGTTGTTGGCAGATCGGGAATCATCGGAATTCAGTTCCACCGTGAGAACATCTCGTTTGGTGCCTCCTATGATGTCCCGATTTCAAAACGCACGGCCAACGCGGGTGCGTTTGAGATAGGGCTGGAGTTACGCCGACTTGTCGATCCCAGGACTCGTGTGCGGAATCGTAATGAAAAAGAAAAGATAAAGGCAGCTGCTCAAAGAAAACAGACCAATGCAAGAGCGGCCACCGTTCCGGCTAAAACGCCGGTGCAGAAATCAGATACAGCAACGGTTACCAGGACTCCACCACGGAATGATAATGCAATGAGTGAACGCCTGCGCCATAAGCAGGATTCGGTTCAGGCGGTTGCGTCGCATGGGCAAATCAGTCACGAACCGTTTGTTTTGGAAGAAACAACGTTGCGATTTGGTTTTGACTTTGGCGCCGCAGAACTGGACCAGAGCTCTCAGGATTATCTTGACGAACTTGCCCGGGCATTAAATGATAATCCCGCCCTGGAGGTGGAACTTAGTGGTCATACCGACGATATTGGTTCGCACAAGTTTAATATGCGGCTTTCGTTTGATCGTGCGAACACACTAAAGGATGAATTGATCCGGCGGGGCATTGACGAAACTCGCATTACCGTTTACGGAAAAGGCGAAACCGAACCGCTCAATGAGAACAAAACCGATCAGGAGCGCGCTGAAAACCGACGCGTGGAAATGAGAATTTTGTATCCGAATTAACTTTGTTGCCGATAATTTTTTAGGAATTCCCCGAGCTCTTCCGGCGTGTTAATGTTGAGGTGAATGGGCGCCGGTGAACGCAGCAGCTTCACGTCGTGCGTCTGCAGAAACTTTCGCGGACTTATCCCGCCGGATTTGTAAAATGTTTGCAGTGCCGGATAAGCGGAACTTTCCCAAAGGCAGAACAGGGGTTCAGGATCGTTTCCATCAGAGTCGTAAAAACAGGTAGCGAGTTTGCTTTTGTCGCGGTTGGTTAGCAGGAAGTTGATTGAAGCTTTGTCGATCAGCGGCATATCGACGGGAATGGTAAGCCACGCGACGTTGTTATTTTTTTCAAAGGCAGTGAGTATTCCATTTAACGGAGTGTTCAAATCAAATTGATCGGGAAGCGGATTCAGGTTCGGGGATATGTCGTTGCCAGTCTTGCATGAAATGTAAGTCAAATCACAAAAGTCGCCCAGCAAATCAAAAAGAAATTCCTGCTGTGGTCGGCTATGAAAGACAACCTGCCCTTTGTTCATTCCCATTCGGCTGCTCTTGCCTCCGCTTAAGATCAGACCATTAATATTTCGTTGTACACTCATGCAGCAAATGCTAACGCTAGTCTTTTTTGACGTCTTTCTTGCCGCCGGTTTTTTCAAGCAGTTGAATGGATTCAATGACGATGTCATGAGAGAGTGCCTTGCACATATCATAAACGGTGAGCGAGGCTATCGTCGCCGCCGAGAGTGCTTCCATTTCGACGCCGGTTTTTCCGGAAACGACCGCCGTGGATTCAATCACAATTCTGTCGTCTTTAACAACGATATTGATTTGGCAATCTTCAAGTGCGACGGGATGACAAAATGGAATTAGTTCACTTGTTTTCTTGGCACCCATAACACCCGCGATAATTGCTGTTTGAAAGACCGGTCCTTTTTTCGTGACGATTTCACCGTCGGCAAGGGCAGCGAGAATTTCCTTTCCCGGATTGATGATTGCGCGTGCGCGTGCTGTACGTTTAGTCACAGCTTTGCCTGAAATGTCAACCATTTTTGGTTGTCCTTCCGGGGAAACGTGTGTGAATTGACTTTCGCTCATGTATCTTCGCAGAAAAGCAAATTTAACAATAATTGAATGGTAACTGTCGAAGAAGCCGAGGGAATCATCTTTTCAAATCTGTTACAGTTTCGTACGGAAAGCATAGCGGTCGAAAACGCGACAGGCAGAACGCTTGCCGAAGCCATCGCTGCTGATCGGGATTTTCCACCGTTCGACAGGGTTGCTATGGATGGAATAGCAATTGCGTTTGAAGTTTTTGAAAACGGGCAAAGGGTTTTTACAATTGAAGCGACTCAGGCTGCGGGAGAACCTGCCAGGACACTTGACAATCGTCAGCATTGTATCGAAGTGATGACGGGGGCAGTTCTTCCGGTGGGAACAGATACCGTCATAAGATACGAAGATCTTACCATTAAAGATGGCGTTGCAAACATCAATCAGGAAATCTTTCGGGGACAAAATATTCATAAGCGTGCCGCCGATGCACAGGCAGGTGAGGTTCTCCTTGAGAAACCCTTGTTAATTTCGCCAGCAGAAGTCGCCTTGCTTGCCGCTGTAGGGAAGACACGTGTGACCGTATATTGCTATCCGAGGACGGCGCTCATCTCAAGCGGTGATGAGTTGGTCGACGTAGGCGAGGTACCAGCACCACATCAGATCCGGCGGTCGAATGTATATGCACTTGAAGGTGCGTTGTCATCAATGGGGTTGCCGTCACGGCGTTATCACTTCCCCGACAACCGCGATGTGCTGTTGCGCGAATTCAAATCTTTGCTCGACCAAAACGACGTGCTTATTCTTTCTGGTGGCGTGTCGAAAGGAAAGTTCGACTACATACCTTCCGTTCTGGAAGAACTTGGCGTTGAAAAGAAGTTTCATCAGGTGAGTCAGCGCCCCGGCAAGCCGTTTTGGTTTGGTGTTGCCCCTGGTCCCAAGGTTGTATTTGCCCTGCCGGGGAATCCAGTGTCAACGTTTATGTGTTTTTATCGCTATATCCAGCCATGGATCATGCACAGCCTTGGAGTTCCGCTGCAACCTTACTTTGCCACACTTGCGGAAGATGTCAGAACTGCATTGCCTCTTACTTTTTTCCTGCAGGTTCGGGTTGTCCGGGAAGGAACAAAGACAATGGCGTACGCAGTGACCGGTGGGGGATCAGGGGACTTCGCTAACCTTACGAAGGTGACCGGATTTCTGGAACTGCCCCCTTCAGGGTCGGGTTTCCGCGCAGGCGAAACGTTCCGTTATTTCCCTTTTCGTCAGGGCTCCTGAATATTCAACGTATCATATACCGCCTGAATGGATGCCTTGTTATCGCCCATCACGAGCAATGTGTCGCCGCCTTCGATAATGGTTGATCCACCCGGGCGAATAAATTTCTGGTTGCGACTGATCATGACGATGATTGCCGATTTCGGAAACTTCAACTGTACGATCGATTTTCCAACGACGGGATTTCCGGATGGTATCGTTATTTCAAAAAGTTCTGATTTGAAATTGTCAAACAATTCCATGTCAAGTGCATAGCGTCTTCGGATACGTTCAGGGACGCTGAGTCCCAGCCAGCGTGAAAGGAATGTCAGCGAGGTACCTTGCAGGAGTACGGACGTAATCGTGATAAAGAACACAATGTGGAAAATCAGTCCGGCCTGTGGCACACCTGCGAGTAGAGGATACGTTGCCAGGACAATTGGCACGGCACCCCGGAGTCCAACCCACGATACAAAGAGTTTCTCGCGCAGGTTCATGCGAAAGAACAGCAGCGACAGGAACACTCCTGCAGGACGGGCAACGAACATAAGGAAGAGTGAAAGGAGAAGTCCGGTACCCATTACCGGGAGTATCTGGCTTGGGAACACCAATAGCCCAAGCGTTATGAACATAACGATCTGCATAAGCCAGGCAACGCCGTCGTAGAATTGCATAAGGCTCTTTTTGTGGAGGAAACCGGAGTTACCCAGGATCAGGCCGCAGATGTAAATTGCCAGAAACCCGTTACCGCCGAACAGACTGACAAGCGAAAATGTCAGCATGACCATCGCGGTTAACAGTACCGGGTATAAACCATCGACATCCAGGTTGATCCGATTAACAACAGTTACCATCAGCTTTCCCATGGCAAGACCCACTGCGCCTCCGATAATCATCTGTTTAAAAAAGAATGGGATGAGATAAAGCAGGGATTGGTCTTCTTCCGCGTAAATAGTAAGCAGACTTATTGTTAGGAAATACGCCATTGGGTCATTGCTCCCGCTTTCAAATTCAAGCAAAGGCCGGAGGTTGCCCTTCAATGCTACACTTTTGCTTCGCAGAATCGAAAATACCGCGGCGGCGTCTGTTGACGATACGATGGACCCGATGAGCATTGCTTCGATCCATGAAAAATCCAGCGCAAAGTGAGCAAACAATCCTAGTGCTACAGCCGTCAGAAGCACGCCGAGGGAAGAAAGTACAATCCCTTCGCGAAGAACCGGTCTTATACTTTCCCATTTGGTATCGAGGCCGCCGGAGAACAGGATGAAGTTCAGCGCGATCATACCTAGAAACTGTGCAAGGCGCGGATCGTCGAAGTGAATTTTGCCGACACCCTCTGATCCGGCGAGCATTCCAAGGCCCAGGAACATCAGCAACGCGGGAACGCCAAGCCTGTATGATGCCTTGCTTGCGATGATGCTAAGTATGAGCAGCACAGAGCATAACAGCAGTATATTTTCCGCGGTGAATGGCATTTCTTATATTGGTCGACTCCGGGTGTATGTTCCTTCTGTAAATTAAAAATTCCGCGGCTGGACGTAAACAGAATCAAGAAGATATCATGAAGATTGTTATCGCGCCTGATAAATTCAAAAGTTCGCTTAGTGCTGAAGAAGTTTGCTCTGCTATTGCAGAAGGGATTGAACGAGCGGGCATCAATGCGGTAGTGCGTGCGATGCCGATGGGTGATGGTGGAGAAGGAACATGTGCGATTCTTACAAAGCACGCACAGGGTCAATGGCAAAGCGTTGAGACGGTAGATCCGTTACAGCGACCGGTTGTCGCGCAATATGGGATTTCACGCGATGGTTCGCGAGCGTTTATTGAAATGGCATCCGCCTCCGGATTGCAATTGCTTAATATGGATGAACGTGATCCGCTTCGAACGTCAACGTTGGGTACCGGCATTATGATTCGTCATGCGTTGGAGTCCGGAGCAAGTGAGATTGTGTTGGGCGTTGGCGGAAGCGCCACCAATGATTGCGGAATCGGAATCGCGTCCGCATTCGGCTACACTTTTCTTGACGCTGAAGGGGAGATACTTTCACCAACAGGAGCAAGCCTGCCACACGTTGGCACTATTATTCCTCCGAAAACGGGCTTTGTGAAAAGCGAGGTCATGGTTTTATGCGACGTGCGCAATCCTCTTTTTGGTCGCGATGGCGCGGCCTATGTCTTTGCACCACAGAAGGGTGCAGACGATTCCACGGTACGTCTACTTGATAAGGGTTTGATGAACGTCCGGAACATAATTATGCGTGACTTTGGTGTGGACGTAAATTTTCCGGGTGCGGGTGCGGGCGGTGGTGTTGGTGCGGGTTTAAGTTTTTTTCTTGGTGGACGGATCGTGGAAGGAATCGACTACGTAATGGACGTGGTCGGTATTGAGCACGCGATCGCAGATGCTGACCTTGTCATCAGCGGCGAAGGGAAACTTGACCGGCAAAGTTTGTCAGGGAAGGTGGTTTCCGGGGTCGCACGAGTTTGTGCAACACATAAACGGCCATTGCTCATTATCACAGGGAGAGACGATCTTGGCACCACGGCCGAAATTCCGGGCAACGTTCGCGTCGTTTCACTTACTGCTGATGGCGTCAGCGACATAGACGCGATAAATAATGCCAGGCAATTGATTTCCAGTAAGATTACTGTTGCAATCAACGATTGGATGGTCGGCGGCGGTAAATTTGGTAAGACCCGCCCATCAGGTTAAATTTGCGACCCGGTTTCCGGTATTCAATTTGTTCGGATGCCGGTACGTTAAAGCACATTCTACAATCCTATGTTTGACAATCTAAGTATTAAGCTGGAAAAAGCCTTTCAAACGCTGAAAGGCCAGGGTAAGATCACCGATATAAACGTTGCATCAACGGTTAAGGAAATTCGCAAAGCCCTGATTGATGCTGACGTGAATTTCAAGGTGGCGAAGGAAGTTACCGACGAAATTCGTGATAAAGCAATGGGTGAGAATGTACTCACGGCGGTGTCACCGGGGCAGCTGCTTGTCAAGATTACGAATGACCAGCTCACCGACTTGATGGGTGGCCAGAGCGAAGACATCCGTCTTGACGGCACTCCTGCAATAATTCTGATCGCCGGTCTTCAGGGAGCGGGTAAAACGACGTTCTCGGGCAAGCTCGCGTATTATATCAAGAAGCAGGGTCGTTCGGTGATGCTCCCAGCTTGTGATATTTACCGCCCTGCCGCTATCGACCAGCTTAAGGTTCTTGGCTCTCAAATAGGAGTTGAGGTTTATGCAGAACCTGAAAACAAGGATGCGGTCGCCATTGCTAAGGCGGCGATCGAACTCGCACGCCAGAATAATTTCCGTGTTGTGATTGTCGATACGGCAGGTCGCCTCGCTGTTGA
>Ga0079224_100010832_pt1 | contig 12524 bp, 9 predicted proteins | sample Stecom2015_FD_80414 | JGI IMG/M metagenome (GOLD analysis project Ga0079224, IMG submission 80414) | Agricultural soil microbial communities from Utah to study Nitrogen management - Steer compost 2015 | ecosystem: Environmental > Terrestrial > Soil > Agricultural land | place: USA: Utah...
GCGAAGGACCTACCTTTCGTTACTCTTTGGTGAAATGTTACATTTGTCCGGTATTTTCCCATTACGCGCCAAATCCACAGGGGCCAATATGTCATGGAGCGCCTTCTTGAACTCGACAGAGACGCATTTCTGTTCCTGAACCGTCTGAATACACCGTGGCTGGACACGATCATGCCCTGGATCACGCGCACAGAGTCCTGGACTCCGCTGTTCCTCGTATTGATTTACCTTGTCATAAGGGAGTATCGCAAAGACAGCTGGGCGGTGCTGCTTGGTGTGGCGCTGACAATACTGTTCGCCGATCAGGTCACCAGCGAACTTATGAAGCCCTTTTTTGCAAGACTTCGTCCCTCACACGATCCCTCGCTTGACGGGCTTGTACATATTGTGGATGGATATCGGGGTGGACTTTACGGATTTGCCAGCGGACACGCGGCAAACACATTTGGTGTGGCTACCTTCGTCGTCAGCGTCCTGTCACGATATCGCTGGATACCCTGGCTGTTTCTCTGGGCTGGGTTGATGACCTATTCGCGAATTTACCTCGGAGTGCATTACCCCGGTGATGTGCTTGTCGGGGCGATAGTGGGAATCGTTGGAGCGCTTCTTATGCTGCGCCTGACGGAATTCCTTCTTAAGCGTTACGGGCATCGCGAATTCAGCGATTGAACTGAAGCAGCCGGCGGACGTATTTGCCGAGGATGTCGAATTCGAGGTTTACGCTATCGCCTACCTTTTTCGTACCGAGCGTCGTGTGTTCAAAGGTGTACGGGATAATGGAAACCACAAAAGCGCCGTCGCGCGACTGGTAACAGGTGAGGCTGATGCCGTCGACGCAGATGGATCCTTTTTCTACCGTTATGTTACCCTGCGCCGGATCGTATTCGAAGCCAAACAGCCAACTCCCCCCCTCATCTTTGATGCTCGTGATCCTTCCGATTTGGTCTACATGGCCCTGCACAATGTGTCCATCAAACCGCCCATCCGCCTTCATGCTCCGCTCCAGGTTCACCCGATCGCCCACGTTGAGATCCCCCAGCGTCGTTCGAGAAAGGGTCTCTTTGACCATCGTCACCCAATGGGTATCGCCTTCTGCGCGGACCACAGTAAGACAAGCGCCGTTATGTGAAACGCTCTGGTCCACCTTCAGTTCGCGGCCAATAGCGCTTTCTACGGCCAGCTGAACATTGCTGCCACTGCGTTCTACGGCACGCACCGTTCCCATGGCCTCTACTATTCCGGTAAACATGGCCGCAAAATACGGCGGATTTGATATTTCAAAATTGGTTTATGATGTAAACTAGTTTATATTTGACTAACAAGATGCAATTACACTTATGGAACCCCCTGAAAAACAGATGACTGCGGAGGAAAGCCTGAAGTTGATCACGACGATGATACACCAGGCCAAAACGGGCATCCGACAGAAGAGTTTTTATTTCCTGCTGTGGGGTTGGATCGTGGCGTTGGCTTTCCTGGGGGGATACATACTATTAAAAGCCGGGTACCAAAAGCCTTATATGATATGGTTTATCACGATCCCCGGAGGAATACTTTCTTTCTACTACGGATCCCGTACCCGGCGCGAGTCGGGTCCTTCCACGCAGCTTGAAAGCATCTTGATGTGGGCGTGGTTAGCGTTTGTCGTTACGATCATCATCTTCATGGTCTTCGGTCGCGAAGTCAACTATCACCTCAACGCGCTGATACTTCTCGTAAGTGCCATTCCCACCCTCGTGTCTGGAGTCGTGTTGCGCTTCCGTCCCATGCTCTTCGGTGCGGTGGTATTCTGGATAACCGGGACTGTGTGCTTCCTGGTCTCGTATGATTGGCAGCTGCTGGTGGGAGCAGTAGCCGTAACGTTGGGCTATCTCGTGCCGGGATACCTGCTGAAGCGCGGCTACGGACCATGACGGCGATGTTCAAGGCGCTGGATCCGCTGCTTCATTCACAACTGCGACTTGCGGTCATGTCGCTCCTCATCAGTATGGATTCGGCATCGTTTACGTTTCTCAAAGAGAAGACTGGCAGTACGGCCGGCAACCTGAGTGTTCAACTTGATAAGCTTGCCGCCGCGGGATACGTCACTGTTGAAAAATCATTCAAAGGCAAGAAACCACATACCACCATTACGATTACCAAGACAGGCATTCGCGCCTTCGAAGATTATGTCAACAACCTCCGCCAATATATCGACAAAGAGCAACCGAAATAACGTCATCACCAATAACCCTACAATTCCATGAAAACGCTTATCAAACTATTGCTTGCCTTCGGCGTGTTTGCCTTCGGCAGCGTTAAGGGCCAAGCGCCCGACTTTTCGGCCCAGTGCAAGGAACACTTGAATAAACTCGCAGCGCTATCCGGAAAATGGAAAGGAAGCGGCACCGTATCCATGGGCCCCGGACAAACAGAAACTTTCGCACAGACCGAAGACGTACAGTTCAGGCTGGACGGCACCATCCTTCAAATTGAAGGTGTCGGCAGACGAGAAGATAAAGTCGTCTTCAACGCCCTGGCTGTAATCAACTACGACATCGTGAAGGGCGACTACTCGATGAGGTCTTACCTCCGCGACGGGCGGTCGACCGACGCGTGGTTCAAAGTCGTCGAAGATAATTCCTTCGCCTGGGGATACACACTGCCCCGCAACTCGGGACAGATTCGCTACACGATTACGCTGAGCGATGCGGGCAAAACGTGGCAAGAAATTGGCGAATACTCTTCGGACGGAACGAATTGGTACAAAGTATTCGAGATGAACCTCACGAAGGAACTGTAATACCTCGGTTTGTTCTATATTCGTCCATGGAGTTTGGAAAAGTCGATGCAACGGAGTTCGACAGCATAGATTTTACACTGCCCCCGGACGATGAGGCGACGGTGCGCGTATTGACCCCAGCGAAATCCGCCCAAGGCGATGTAAACGTATATACTGGCTGTGCAAAGTGGGGCCGCAAGGAATGGATCGGTCGGATTTATCCTGAAGGGACCAAGGAAGACGACTTCCTCAGCCTTTACGCGCAGCACTTCAATTGTATTGAACTGAACGCAACGTTCTATAAACTACCGTCCGTGCGGCAGGTGGAAGCGTGGAAGTCGAAAGTGCCACCCGGTTTCCTCTTCTGTCCGAAGTTCAACGACAAGATCACGCACCGCAAACGCCTGAAGGACGCAGAAGAATACACTCAGGTATTCCTGAAAGGGGTGGCGGCGTTTGGAGAAAATCTCGGCCCGGTTTTTCTCCAAACACCACCCAACTTCGCTCCAAAGAATTACGACGTCCTGCGTCAGTACCTTGAATCGCTGCCAGAAAGCCTCGACATCTTTGTCGAATTGCGCCATCCCGGCTGGTTCTCCGATACCGACTTAAAGCAAAAAGTTTTCGGCTTGTTTGAAGAGCGTGGCGTCGGCGCCGTCATCACTGATGCTGCGGGCAGACGTGATTGCGTCCACATGCGGCTTACCACACCCAGTGCATTCATCCGCTTTGTCGGCAATAGCCTCCATCCCACCGACTATCACCGTTGCGACGACTGGGTTGGCCGCATAGGCCAATGGGTAGAACTCGGCCTTCAGCGCGTATTCTTCCTGATGCACCAACAAGAGGAAGTGTATTCGCCGGAGCTATGCCGATACTTTATCCGCAAGGTAAACGAAGCTGGCTACGCATCACTGCCCGAACCGCAGTTTGCCAGTGGCGACTGATATCGGTGCCATCACTTCGACGTTGTGGCCATGTCCTCACCCAGTTGACGTTCGTTCCCGCGTGAGTCGACAACACTAACCTTCGCCATGCCTGAAGGTATTCTCACCTTTCGCGTGGACTGCGACAGATAGCCTGAACCATGATAGAGCTCCATAGTGCGCTTCGTCCCGTTCTGTTCTTCAAGAATGACCCGCACGTCGGTCGGTTGAGGAGTAAACCACCGCGCGTTCTCCTGTTGCACGCTTTGAAATACCCTGAGGCTGTCGCGGTTTTGAGTGGCAATGAAAAGAAGGGCGCCGTCTGCAGTGACGAGGCTGGCCAGTGCTTTTCCGTCGCCGCCGACATGAAAGCCACTGGATGCCGGTGAAACCGCGCTGAAGTTTCCTGCTCCGTCGCCTAAAAGGACCAATCCTTTCAGAGCATCCATTCTTCCGACGAAGACTTCATTCCCATAGTCATTGCCAACGACAAGAACATCGGGATGTCCATCGCGGTTTACATCTTCCACTACCAGCCCGTTAACCGGTGCCACCTGAGCGTCCGTCGGAAGCGGGGACACTTTGAAGTTAAAACCGCCGAGGTTTTCGATATAAGACGACTGCATATAGTTGGCCGTCAGCCGCAGTCCGCCCGCCATATCCTCAGGAGTGAGCAATTCATCCATAGTTGTCCGGCCGTATTGGTCGTAACTTGAAAACTGCTGTCTGAATTTCGGGCTTTGCGAGATGAGTTCATCCCAGAAGTGTACAGGAAACAGTCTTCTCCCCGGCTGTTCAAACGACTCAGGCAGGTGACAGGCAAGGATGGGGTCGATACTGCCATTGCGGTCAAAATCGTTCGCAAAGATTTCGAGGGGATATTCGGGGGTGGCGCAGTAGCTGTTGTTCAATCCGTAGTTGCCCACGATGAAGTCGATGTCGCCGTCCCCGTCGAAGTCGGCCGCCGCCAAACTGTTCCACCAGCCGCTGTACTGGTCAAGAACTGAGGGCATCACGCGTTTGAGATTCTTTCCGTCGTTGCTGAATACAGTCACCGGCATAAATTCTCCGGCCACCACGAGGTCGGGATGACCATTGCCATCGACATCGGTCCAAAGCGCATCGACGATCATACCAGCTTCCGCCAACTCAGGGAAAACGGAAGCTGTGACATCGGTAAACTTGCCCCCGTCATTCCTCAGCAGGTAACTCTTGCCCGGATACGGATAGGCCATGGTCGCTACCCGTCCGCCTACAAACAGGTCGAGGTCGCCGTCTGCGTCAAAGTCAATAGCACGCACACAGGAACCGCTACCCGTAAGTTGCGGCAACGCATCCTGGGCCAGGCTAAATCTTCCCTTGCCATCGTTGAGGTATAGCCGGTCCTGGTACTGCCACGAGGATTCAGGGTATTCCATGCTGCCGCCGACCGCGTAAAGGTCGAGATCGCCATCACCATCGGCATCAAACAAGAGGAGTCCTTCGTCTTCGTGTTGTTTCGTGGGGTCAGGAAACGCCGTTGTCATGCGTGTGAACGTCCCGCGTGCAGTTTGGATAAACAGCGTGGCGCTATATCCTGACGAGCCTCCAATCACGAGGTCGTCCAAACCGTCGCCGTTGACATCTCCTACCGCAAGTCCTGGCCCTGCCTGGCTGAACTTGCGCGGCAGGGTCCTCTGGTAGTTGAAATCGATCTTGTCCTCCTCTTCGTGCACATAGACGAGTCCGCGGTCGCGCGACACTTCGCGGAGCCATGGCGAGAACGACTTCTTGCCTGGAGCATCAAGCTCAACGGCATCTTCATACGATACCGTGACCTGCTGGTCGGCAGCAATCGCTGTAAGGAGTTGTCCTTTGCCGTCAGGCCACACGACGCGCAGCGTATCCACGACGGAAGCTTTTCCCAACCCGAAATGGATGGCGCGTTCAACGGTGGAGAGATAGCCGCGGTATAGGTTTTGGTCGTGATACTGTGTCTTCCCTTCCGCCACCAAGATCACCTTAGCGCCGAGGCCGTCGGCGTTTGAAGGACTGCCGACAAGACGCACGCGAAGGTAGTGAACCGAATCGGGCCGGTTGTTGGAGCTGTAAAGCGTGTTTTCGTACAGGAACGCCAGTTCGTTGATGTTGTTCACCACGTAGTCAAGGTCGCCGTCGTTGTCGAGGTCGGCGAATGCGGCGCCATTCGAAAAGGAGGGCGTCGTAAAGCCCCATGCAGCTGAGACGTCAGTGAATGTGAGGTCGCCCTGATTTCTGAATGCGTAGTTCGTGATGTGGATAATCGGTATGGAATCGACCAGCAGACCGGGTGTCGCGATGCTGCTCATTGCCGCGCGATACTTGGCGAAGTCCTTATCTGTGACGTCCCTCGGAAATCCATTCGTAACCACCAGGTCGCGGTAGCCGTCGTTGTCGAAATCGGCAAATAGTGGCGACCAGCTCCATTCTGTTTGATAAATGCCCGAAAGCTGCCCCGTTTCGCTGAAACCGATTCCGGCATCAAGACCCTGGTTGAGGTGCAGCATGTTTCGCACGTACTGATACTCGTACCCAAACTTTTCATTGTTTATGTACGACTGGTAGCTCATCCCTCCTATTGTGGTCTTCTTCCGATGGTTTGTTTCCGGCAGCATGTCGAGGGTAATGATGTCGGTAAGGCCGTCGTTGTTCACATCGGCTGCGTCGTTGCCCATGGAGAATTGGCTTTGATGCCCTATGTAGGTTCGGCTGTGGTTGCTGAACGTCCCGTCCCTGTTGTTCATGTAGAGGATGTCATTGGACAGGAAGTCGTTGGAAATGTACAGGTCGGGCCATCCGTCGTTGTTGAAGTCGGCGATCGACAATCCCAAACCGAATCCCTCAATAGTGATGCCGGCTTCGGCGGAGACGTCGGTAAAGGTACCGTCGCCATTGTTTCGGTACAGCTTGTCGTTGTTGGGCGACGACCCATCTTCCACCTTCTTGCGGTAGTTTGTGGGCACGCCAGTGAGACGTTGGTTCACGAGGATGTAGACGTCCAGGTCGCCGTCAAGATCATAATCCAAAAAGCCGGCCATCATGGAATAGCTCGTGTCATCGAGTCCCCAGGCGGCAGCCTCTTCCCGGAATGTGGGAATGCCCTGTTCATTGACGCCCTGGTTGATGTACAGCAGGTTGCGGCGCTTGTCTGGATCCGTCAGCATGGTGGTGCAAACGTAAAGATCCGGTAGGCCGTCGCTGTTAAGGTCGGCTACGGCGGCCCCGCTGCACCAGACGTCGTTTGCGATAAGGTTGGCCTGGCTCGTGACATCCTCAAAATGCAGGTCGCCGCGGTTGAGGTAGAGCCGGTTAGACACCATGTTACCTGTGAAAAAGAGGTCGTCCAGGCCGTCGTTGTTGAAGTCCGCTACTGCGACACCACCGCCGTTGTAGATGTATTCTTCCGTGAGGATATTGAACGTATCCGATTCAATGATCGTATTGACAAACTCGATCCCCGAGTGGCTTGCAGGTACCAGTCGCAACAACATTTCGGGTTCGTCTTTACTACACGAGGACAGCACAACTGCGAGTAGCACAGAGGCCGCCAGGGCGTTCAACCATCTTTCCATAGGCATGAAAAAGCAAAGGCCAATGTACATTGGCCTTTGCATAAAATTAAACATACCTCAACTTAGTATCCCGGATTTTGCTTAAGCACATCGGATGTGAGGATATCGATCTCACTCTGCGGTATGGGCAAATATTCGTTCTTCCCAGCCGTAAAGGTGGCACCGACAAAGGGCGAAGCAGACACCTGCTGACGTTCGTAATTCAGATAAGCGTTCAATACTTCAGCCGCAACGCCCCAACGAACAAGATCGAAGAACCTGTGACCTTCGTCGGACAGCTCGAGCCGGCGCTCAAAACGCACAGCTGTGCGGGCGAAGTCCTGATCTGTCCACGTGCTATTATAGGTGCTGATGACATAATTCGCTGCGGGCACACCACCGTTCATAACGTATCCGGTAGGATCGGCGGCGCGTGTCCGGACCATGTTCACATACGTACGAGCCTGTTCAAGCGAGCCCACTTCAACTTCGCACTCGGCCGCCATCAAAAGAACGTCAGCAAAGCGAATGATCGGAACGTTGACAGCAGTATAGCCTGGCGTCCAGGAGCTCTTGTCGACCGCTCCGGATGCTTCCTCCTCTTTCGTCCAGATAAATTTCTTGGGCGTGAAAGGACCCCCGTAGGCCTGGTCGCGGATCCAGTCGAAACCGGGGTGCAGGCCATGATCGAGGTAAGGAATACCGCGGCGACCAACAGCATGGTCGAGGCGCGGATCCAGGTTGCCGGCATCTGGGGTAAAGGGATCAGCAGATCCGACGCCCTGGTCAGTCTTCACAGCATTTCCAGGATCATTGGCCGAACCGTCAAGCCAAGGGAGGCCATTGGCGTCCGTACGGAAAGCATTCACCAGGTCGAAACTGGGCTGGTTGAAACCACAACAACCTGCCGGGCCGCCGTTGTACGGGAAGTTCAGCACGAAGTCGGGGTTTGCATTGTTGATGGTCCCCGTCCCGGCCGCCGACTGGATGGCGAAAATCGATTCCGGATTGTTGTCATTTGATGCACGGAAGAGGTCGCCGAAGTGAGGAACCAGTGCATACTTGTCGCCACTGGCCGTCTTACCGTTGGCAATGACATCGTCGAAGATGGATTTTGCCTCTGCATACTTCTTCTGGTACAATTTCACCTTGCCAAGGAAAGCGCCGGCAGCCCACTTATTGGCCCGGCCGGGTTGCGGCTGGGTTTCGGGCAGGTTGTCGTAGGCAAACTGGAAGTCGGCCTCGATCATCGGCCACAGGTCCTTGTCGTTGGCAGTCTCTTCTATGCCCGCCTTGTAGTCGACGTTCTCGTCGATGTAGGGCGTGTTATTGAAGAGCCGTTTCAGTTCAAAATAGTAGTGACCACGAAGGAACCTGGCTTCGGCAGCGATCCTGAGCTTGTCAGCTTCAGAGACATCCGGTTGTGCATCCGGCAGAATCCGGAGCAGTGCGTTAGCACGGGCGATGCCTTCATAGGGAACCCGGTATTTTTCGAGAATCGAGGTATTGGTAGGTTGCGGGTCGTAGGACTGGATTTCGTTCACCTGGGCCTGGTCACCCGAGTTAGAGCCCTTATTGGCGTCACCGCCGAGCACACCACCCCAAAACCAGTTCGTCGATCCACCGTAAAAGCTGCCACGTCCTGACAGCATGCTGTAAACCCCGACGAGGGCTCCTTCGAGACCATTCTTGGAAGTCAGCTGAGACTCCGTGATGGATCCCGTCGGACTGATTTCGAGAAACTCATCCTTACAGGATAGCGTACACAGGATCACGATCAACAGTGTACTTAATATTTTTACAATTTTCATAGCGTCAATTCAGTTTATTTGAATGCATCCTAGAAGCCCAGGTTCACACCAAAAGTGAAGCTCCGCGTAATGGGATAGTTACCCACGTCAATACCGAATCGGGTATCGACGTCGCCACCCACACTGGGATCCAGGCCTTCATATCCTGTAATCGTAAAGATGTTGTTCATCCCGGCATACACCCTGAGCTTTTCCAACCTAAGCTTGGAGAGGGTGGCTTCAGGCACGTTGTATCCAATCGTGATGTTCTGCATCCGGAAATAGGAGCCATCCTCTACGTAGAAGGAGTTGGCTTGCGCATTCGTACTGAAGTTCGAAACGTTTTCGAAGATGGGAATCTTGGCGCCTGTATTGCTAGGCGTCCAGGAATCCTTTACCCTTTCGCTGATGGCTGCACCAGCAAACGACGGGTAGAAGTCGGTAAACCACTTCGATTGGTTCCATATCTTGTTGCCGATAGAGGCGAACATGTAAGTCTCCAGATCAAATCCTTTGTAGTTAACCTTGAAGGTGATACCACCTGTGAATTTCGGAACCGGGCTGCCGAGATAAGTACGGTCATCGTCGTTGATCACGTTATCACCGTTGATGTCTTCGTAACGGAAACGCCCTACGCCCTGCGCCACGCTTTCATCAGTCGCATTCTGCGTCTTGATTACACCGGGTTGATCCGGAGCAGCATCGATCTCAGCCTGGCTTTGGAACAGACCCAATACCTTGTAACCATAGAAGGCAGAAATGGAGTATCCAAGCTGGTTGCGAATCGGGGTGATACCGCGATAGCTCGGGTTTTCTGTCGTGAGGTAGTTAGCACCCGGGTTCAACTCTACGATTTCATTGTGAAGGAATCCACCGTTCACTGTGAGCTCGAAGGTTGCTTCAGGTGTGAAGTTTCCTCTTGTGACCACCTGGATATCGACACCCTCGTTGCGCATCTTACCGACGTTTACTGTCGGAGCAGCGGCCATCCAGCCGTTACCAACCGTGATAGGAACAGCAAACAGAAGGTCTTCCGTATCCTTTCTCCACACGTCAAATACTACATCCACTTTTCCATCAAAGAAAGTACCGTCGAATCCGATGTTGGATGTCACAGCAGTTTCCCACTTGGCCTCCGGGTTACCGATACGGCTGCGGTAGAATCCTTCAACACCGCTCGCGTTGTCGATCGGATAGGACGAGTTGTCGACGTTGGTCGCATACAAGCTGTATTGGTTGAAAGGGTGCACGTTCTGCGAGTTACCCATTTCGCCATAGCCCCCGCGAATCTTCAAGTCGTCGATCCAGGTTACGCCACTCATGAAAGGCTCGGAAGAAATACGCCAGCCTAATGACACGGCCGGGAACACACCATAGCGGTTCGCTGCACCGAAGCGGGATGAACCATCGCGGCGGATAACGAAGGACGCCAGGTATTTGTCGGCGTATATATAATTGAGGCGTCCGAAATACGACGAGAATCTAACACCCTTAAAGTAGTTACTGTTCACAACGCGTGTGTTGCCAGGCGTTGTCGTAGTAAGTGTCACAAAGTCGCGATCTTCAGAGAAGGGATTGAGACCATTACCGTTCATGTTACGACCGGTACCGGTATCCAACGCTTCCTGACCTACGAGGAGGTCAAAGCTGTGTTCGCCAAACTCCCTTTTATAGCTAGCTGTGTTGGTAAAGGTCCAACCGAATACAAATCCGGCTCCTTCGCCATAAGTCACCGCCGAGTTGTTTTCGGAGTTTTCATATTGGCGTGCGAAGTAATTCCAGAAATAGGTTGCGGCATACCGTCCACCTATGCTGGTACGAAGGGTAAGATTCGGGATGGGGTCATACTCGAGGTAGACATTACCAAAGGCTGAACCTTCAAAGCCGCGGTTATCCTTCTGACGGTCGAGGTTGGCCACCGGGTTGCGCGGGTTGTTGAATCCCTTCGCGCGGGTACCGGCGTATCCTCCAAACACATCATATACAGGGATGATCGACGGCATACGGAATGCGGCGAGGATGTCGTTTTCATCATCAGAAACCCCGGCACCACCGCCACCGCCAAGAAGCAGTGTAGTCTGGCGATAGGTGAACTGGAGGTTTTCGCCGAACCGCAGGTTCTTCAAGATGTCGAACTCCGAGTTGATACGTGCTGCATAGCGGCGGAAGTGCTGGTGCAGCAGGATACCATCTTGTTCTTGCATGCTGAGTCCGAAGTAGTAACGGCTGCGCTCACCACTACCGCGAATACCCAGTGTGTTCCGGAAAATCGGAGCGACGCGGGTGATTTCGTCATACCAGTCGGTACCGGCGTGGTTCGCACGCACGACCTGGTAGATGGGGAGATCGAAATTCGTTACGTTGTATTTTTCTCTTTCTGCAGCAAGGTCAACGCTGGTCACTTGAGCGCCCGAGAGGTCACCAACCAGGAGGTACTCCGGCAGCACAGGAGTAGATCCCGTACCGAACTGGGGATGGTTGAATGACGGTACATCACCGTTTGCATTCGCGGTATTGATTACGGCGTTCCAGGTCCAGGTAGCAAAATCTTGAGGGTTCATCATATCCTGACCCTGGCCCGGATGTGTAAAGCCGAACATGGTGTCGAAGGTGACCTGCATGGGCTTGCCTCCCTTCGTTCCTTTCTTTGTGGTGTAAACGATCACACCGCCCGCCGCACGAGCACCATAAATGGAAGCCGTGGCAGCGTCCTTCAGGACGGTGGTTGACTCAATGTCATCGGGGTTCAGGAAGTCAGTGGATTCAACAGGCAGACCGTCCACAACGTAAAGGGGACGGTTGTCACCAAACGTACCAAATCCGCGAACGCGGACCTGGCTGGTGGTGCCTGGCTGACCGTTCGTTACTACGGTGACACCGGCTACACGGCCTTGCAACTGCTGCTCGATGTTTCCGGAAGGTACTACAGTAAGGTCGGTCGCCTTCACGGTAGAGACCGCTCCCGTCACATCCCTTCGGTTGTCAACCGAGTACCCTGTCACAACCAGTTCCGTGAGTGTTTGGATGTCGGGATTCATTGTCACGTCCACTACCGATCTCGATCCGATAAGGACTTCCGTAGGCGCATAGCCCACGAAAGAGAAAACGAGAACGGCGTCATCGCCGGGAATCCTCAGGTTATAGCGACCATCCGCGTCTGTCGCCGTACCCTGCGTAGTCCCTTTGATCACAACACTCACACCGGGCATAGCACTGCCCGACTCGTCCGACACTGTCCCCGAAACATTGCGTTCCTGGGCCAAGGCGGAGGAGGTTAAAATCAGCGCAATCGCCGATGTTAACCAAATCCTTTGGTAAAGTTTTCTCATAGGGTTTAGTTGGGTTAATTATTGGAGTGCGCAATCCTTCGCATGCACGTAAGAATTGATACACAATTGAAATGTAACCAACCCATCCTATTATTGCACGCGATTGCGCAACATAATTTACGCAATCGTTCCCGGAAACGTTTGCGTAA
>Ga0079224_100010833_pt1 | contig 12524 bp, 9 predicted proteins | sample Stecom2015_FD_80414 | JGI IMG/M metagenome (GOLD analysis project Ga0079224, IMG submission 80414) | Agricultural soil microbial communities from Utah to study Nitrogen management - Steer compost 2015 | ecosystem: Environmental > Terrestrial > Soil > Agricultural land | place: USA: Utah...
ATGTAAACGTGTCCGAACTCACGGCGCTGGGGCTGGGAGACGAGAGGATAAAAATGACCAGAAAAGAATTCATCGATCATTTTACCAAAGATAAGCCCATCATTTTCAATTTCCACGGCTATCCTGACACTGTTAAGCGAATGTTCTTTGGCCATAGTTCCGGAAAACGCGTCCTTATCAACGGGTACACGGAAGAAGGATCCACGACCACGCCGTTTGATCTGCAGGTGAGAAATAACACGTCGAGGTATCAGCTGATCATTCAGGCATGTGATTTCTTGAGGGCTTCAAAAGTCATCTCAGTGCGAGAAGCAACGAATATAAAAAAGATGATTCAAAAGAAAATCTCCGATCACCAGCAGTACGTGAAGCTTCACGGCGTCGATCCGGATGAACTCACGAATTGGAAATGGGGTGAATATCCTGCTGAACTAGCATAAAAATATGAGCGGCTATTCTCTCATCATCAATCCCGGAAGCGCGAGCTGCAAGTATGCAGTCTTTCGGGGAAAGAAAAGAATAACTGCTTTTATATATCAAAAAGAAGGAGAAAAAAATTTCACATTTCAAAAACACAATGAAGAGAAAAAAATCATTTCACTTCGCGAATTTGAAAACTCTCTTCGAGACTTAAAGAGCAGGGAAGGAGAAATAATTTCGCAGGTTGAAAGAATTGCTTTCCGAATCGTGCATGGAGGCAATGTTTTTTCTCAACCAATAGTGGCGAAGAGATCACTCGTGAAAAAATTAAAAAGAATAAGCACGCTCGCACCACTTCATAATCCTTTTGCAATCAAAATCCTTCAGCAAGCCGAGCGAATTTTGCCAAAGGCCAAAAAACTCCTGGTATTTGACACGGCTTTCCATCATGCACTTCCCGCCATCAACAAGACGTACGCTCTTCCCAAGCAGATCACCAAATCACTCGGCATCAGAAGATATGGATTTCACGGTATTAATTGTGCCTCACTCGTTTCTCAAATGGGATGGAGATTGTCGAAGCGGACGATCATTTGTCATTTGGGCAGCGGATGTAGTGTGACGGCTCTTCTCAATGGAAAAAGCATTGATACCAGTATGGGATACACCCCTTTGGAAGGATTAATGATGGGAACACGGGCAGGGGATTTGGACCCTGGTGTATTGATAGCACTTCAAAAAAGGTATGGAGCGAAAAAGACAGAATTCATTCTCAATAAAGAATCAGGACTGAAAGGCCTGACTGGGACAAGCGATATGAGAGAAGTGGTACATCGGGCGAAGAAAGGAAATCTCGAGGCGCAACAGGCCATAAATATGTTCTGTCAAAAAGCAGCGAAGCACATCGCTGCTGCATCCATATCCCTCGGTGGAGTAGACGCGATTCTTTTCTCGGGCGGAATTGGTGAAAATGCTCCATCCATTCGCCAAAAAATTTGTGAGTATTTGATCCCGCTTGGTGTCAGAATACATCCAAAGAAAAACCTCCACGCGAAACCAAAGAAAAAATTCCACCACTTCTTTTCAAAAGTAAAACTGCGATATCTCCATGCCGATGAAGAAGGAGAGATGAATCGAATGCTTCAAGAAAGGCTTAAAAATTGACCTTTTCAAGCTTAACCACTGTCACTATCCCTGGGTAGAGCAGTGGTCCGCCGCGGCGGATCAGGCACTTTTGCAGTATTGAATTGCTCTTTTTCAGTTTTGCAACTAAACTATCTACGCGGGGTAGAGCAGTGGCAGCTCGTCGGGCTCATAACCCGGAGGTCAGTGGTTCGAATCCACTCCCCGCAACCAAACATATCATGCGCAAAACCTATTCATTCCCAATGGCTAGTTCGGCGATAATCGGTAAGTGATCAGACCCAACATCCTCTCCAGTGTACTGGTTCAAGACACGAATATTGCGGCTCAGGAAAATATGATCAATCGGCAGATAAAGCCCCCAGCTGCTCCAACTGTGCTGAAGGCCGTCCCACATATCTCGCGTGCTTACGAGGCCGGAGTCACGGACAAACGTTTGATAATATTCGGACCACGGAGTCAGGTTGAAATCCCCCATGATAATCGTCGGACGACTGTCGAGGAGTGAAGCAATTTGGACTAGTGAATTATTTCTCGCTTCAAACATTTCTTCATTGAAAGGAGGAAGTGCGTGAATCAGAAAAAGATGAATATTTTTATCTTCAACCTCGATGTGGGTTTCAATAAAAGGAATACCTCCCGAGAGGATATCAATTTTTGATTCAATAAGCGGGAGTTTACTATAGAGTCCAATTCCAAATCCGCTGTGATAAGGAAAAAGAATGTGATGAGGATATTCCTCATGCAAAACATTCATCGCTTCGGAAAAATCATGAGTAAGTTCGATCAATCCAAAAACATCAGGATCTTCTTCACGAATAAAATCAATAGTGCTCTGATAGTCCGTATTCGTTTTTAAAACATTGGCAGAAATAACCTTTAATTCGTGCTTGGATGATGACGCAAAACTCTTCGTCGCATGAAAATAGGGCGCAATCAAAAGTCCCGATTGAATGAAAAGCGAAACGAGGAATAGCAGTAAATAAGCCCGGGTTATTTTTTTGTGGTGGGAAACAAAAAGATGAAAACTGAGATAAGCTAAAATCAAAGGAAGATGAAATCCAATGATGTAAGGGAGAAAGTTAATAAACAAATCCCGATAAAAATTCTCAGGAAAAAGCAGGAAAAAAAGTACGGTGAAAACATAGACTGCAAAAAGCCCGCTTAGAAAATGAAAAAAGAATCGATTCAATTCGCGCATATTCAAGCTTCAAACAAAAGGATTATACCTGCAAATATCCTCGAGAGCACCAGTTCCTCATAGAACATTCTGGAAAGAATGGTGCTGTTGCTGGGGCCCCGCCCGTACCGAAGGATACGTTCAGGCACAGGACCTCCAAGAGGCAGGCACATATGCTTCTGAAACGTACGTGCTCACTTCTCAGAGTACAGGAGGGATGGTGCTCAAGAGAGGACTTCCTCCTTCTCTCTCGACTCCACAACCTTGCGGATTCGGAGGACCTTGCTTCTCGTCCTCTAAAAAACAAATAATTTTAGAGATAAATGGTGCCCAAGAGAGGACTCGAACCTCCAAGGGCTAGGCCCATACGCTCCTGAAGCGTACGCGTATACCAATTCCGCCACTTGGGCATCAGCCGTTCTGTATTCGTCGCAAAAGCCAAGCCATTATAAGCTTTTCCCTATAAATGGAAAGAAAAGTTTTCTATGATAAAGCCACTTCATCCAAAAAGTGACTTTAGCCCAGTGTATTACAGCATTTAAAGGAGTCCAAGACGGCAAAAGGGCCCTGTGGGATGTGGGATACCACAAATCAAGACGCGAGCACTGGGGGATTAAAGCTCCTGATCTCGATCCCATCGTCAAGACAATCGTTCGGCAATCCGATGAATCGGAATTATTGTCTCTCGCAAAACAACTCTGGGAAACAAATGTTTTTGACCTGATGATTGCCGCAGCACGGATCCTCAGCGCCAAAAAAATAAAAGGGAGCCGGAAAGTGTGGCTCATGCTCAAAAACTTTATGAAGGACGTCGATGGCTGGGCCCTGGAAGACACCTTGGCCCGAAGCGCCTGGAAATGCATTGAGGAAGATCCGAAAATTCTCAATGAACTGGAAAAATGGACGAAGCATGAGAATTTCTGGTGGAGAAGAGCAGCCTTGATTTTTACTTTGCCATTCGCCAAGCCCGGAAGGGATCCTGAACGGATGCTGAAGTGGGCGTCAGGCTATGCAGCTGACAGGGAATGGTTCATCCAAAAAGCCATCGGCTGGTGGCTCCGCGATCTGGGATCGCACAATCCCAAGCGAGTTATGAAGTTCCTCGAACAACACTGGATCCAGCTCCAATACGTTGCGAAAAAAGAATCGACGCGAAAGCTCGATAACAAATATCTGAAAAAAATTCATCAGCTTGCCTTATGAAAATCATTCCCATAAAAACCGAGAAGGTAGAAATGAATCCTTCACAAAAAATCGAGCAGTGGGTCACGTCATCGCTCGCAAAACTCCAAGAAAAAATTCAAGAGGATGATATCTTGGTGCTCAGTTCGAAAATCGTGAGTTATTTTGAGAAGAATGTGATCAGATTAGATTCCATTCATCCTGATGAGCGCGCGATGGATATAGCATCAAAAATGAATGCGAAGCCGGAGCTGGTGCAATTGGCAATCGATGAAGCCGATGAAGTCATTGCTGAAACACCTTGGGTACTATTAACTCGAAAGAATGGAATTTACAGCGCCAATTCAGGTGTGGACCTGAGTAATGTTCCGGCAGGCCACGCGGTCGTATGGCCAAAAGCCCCCTTTGCTTCTGCGGCACAGATTAGAAAAAACCTCATGGAGTCAGAGCAGATAAAAAAAATGGCAGTTTTGATCATTGATTCAGCTTGCACGCCTGGGAGAAAAGGAACGGTAGCGCTCTCCATCGGCCACAGCGGAATCACAGGATATCAGGAATTGAAGGGGGAAAAGGATTTATATGGCAATGTACTGCGCTATAGTGCCCTCAATCGAATCGATTCCTTGGCTAGCGCAGCAAACCTTCTCATGGGGGAAAGCGTTGAAAGCACGCCAATAGTACTGATCAGAGATTATGCCTGGGAACAGGTTAAAGAAACAAAAAACGACGAGATGATGATCTCGCCGTCTGATGAAATGTTCCCGATACAATAGCTTATTTCTTCTTCGGCTTCATTTTATTGACCACTGGCCGCTTTACCTTCGCCTGGGTCGCTGACCTTCGGAGAGGTGCCACTTTTCTCAGAGCTGAAGCCATGCTTTTGGTGGCCCGCACTTCCGCTTGCTGTACTTGCATTTGCTGAACAAGAAGGGTATTTTCTTTTCTCGTATTGTACTCGATCCGCATCAATACCTGGAGCACTTCAGCTATTGCCATAAGCATGAGGGCAACAAAAATCCCGCCAAAACCTAAGAGGATGAAATCCGTCGTGGAAATGCCGCTATAAGTACCAAGGATCGCGCCAAGCGTCCCGAAAATAAAAACCAGAAAGGCTGCGACTTCCAAAACCATAACCGACAAAGCCACAAACTTAAACTCATTTTTGCTCAGGTGTGCTCTCATATTTGAAAAAATAATATCAAAATAACTGTACCCTATGATTTTAATACTCGTACAAGAGCAGTCAACGAACTACCCTTCCATTTTCTCAAAAATTAGTATGTAGTATTAAGACGGAAAAAGTGCAAAAATCGAAAGAGAATGTGACTTATATTATACTGGTTCCTGTTATGAAAATATTCTGCGTTGGTATCGGAGGTATCGGACTCTCAGGAGTGGCAAGGATCTTGAAATCCCAAGGGCATGATGTTTCAGGTGTGGATGCTTCACCTTCGTCCTTGACGAAGTCGTTGGAAGAAAATGGCATTCAGGTATGTTCAACGCACCAGGCAGCAAACATTGATGAAACCTATGATCTGATTATTTATTCTGAGGCAGTCCCGGAAACAAATGCCGAACGGATCCGTGCCAAAGAATTAGGTATTCGACAAATCAATTACGCCAAAGCCTTAGCCATGCTGAGCGAAGGAAAAAAAACCATCGCCATTACCGGCACGCATGGCAAAACTACAGTCACCGGTATGCTCACGAGCATCCTTCTTCAAGCGGCAGCAGATCCTACTATTATAATAGGTTCAAAAGTCGACCTGCTCGACGGACAAAACTTTCGCATTGGAGAGGGAGAACTATTACTTTGCGAAGCGTGCGAGTACCGCGACAATTTTCTCGAACTGACACCGGACATTGTGCTGATCAATAATCTCGATCCGGACCATTTGGATTACTTCGGTACGGCTGAAAAATACTATGAGTCCTTTCAGAAGCTGGCCGAAAAAATCCCTGAGAGTGGAACTCTTATCCTTTTTAAAGAGGATTTGCAAAAACTCGATCTCAGCAATGTCAGGGCTACAACAAAAATCCTCAACCATTCCGATAAACCCTATCGATTACAGGTGCCTGGAAAGCACAACCAGCAAAACGCATACGCTTCGGAAGAAGTTGCGAAAGCGCTCGGAATAAATCATTCAGCCATAGAGCTGGGGCTAAGGGCTTTCCGCGGCACTTGGAGAAGGTTCGAATACAAAGGTTCCATCAACAAGGCAAAAATCTACGATGATTACGGTCATCATCCCACTGAGATAAAAGCGACTATTCAGGCCGCGCGCGAATGGTTTCCCGAAAAAAAATTAATCGTTGTTTTTCAGCCCCATCAATATTCCAGAACCCACCAGCTTTTCGATGAATTCACAAAATGCTTCACCGGGGCTGATGAAGTATGGATCACCGACATTTATAAGGCGCGCGACACTCAAGAAGACATTCAAAAAGTTTCTGCTGAAAAACTGGTTACCGCCATTGGTTCGCAAGCACACTATACTCCCTTCGGCGTGCTGCACGAACAGCTTCAATCTGCCGCCAATGAACGAATGGTCTTCCTCATAATGGGAGCAGGAAATATAAATGGAGTTTTTCAGCACCTGGTGTTTGACCCTCGTGAAAATTAGGACGATGATGGTGATGACTACTGCATAAGATGAAAAAAATTCCGTATTACAAGAATAAGGACCTTCTGCGGGACTTGTTTCAGTTCGTTGCTCCTTATCAAAGGAAATTTTGGTGGGGGACATTGATCCGGATCATTTCTGATCTGGCCTGGTTGTACCCGGCTTTTGCCGTAGGGGTATTGATCGACTACCTGACGATCAACATGATGCAGGTGGATCCATGGTATGTTTTTTGGATCTTGTTTATTTTCCTGATAGCCTCTTTCCTACACTATGTCGGCAGGGATTTGGCAAAGTATTTGATCTATCAGACTGGTGAGAACGCCGCGCTGGACGCAGCACATAAAACACTGGCGCATTTGATCAGCCTTGATATTTCATGGCAAGAGAAAGAAAACTCCGGAAATAAAATGAAGCGGATCAGTCATGGACAAGAGGGTATAAAAAACCTGGTAAGAATTTATGTCGACTTGTTAATTGAGTCTTCGATCAACGCCGTCTTCATTATTTTTATATTGGCCGCTTTCGATGGGGTCGTCGCGGGCGCCATGACCCTCTACGTGATAAGCTATTACTTTCTTTCTCTTGCACTCCTCAAACGAGCCAAAGACCAGTCACATGTGGTGAATGTCCAGGAAGAACATGTGCAGGGACAGTTCTTTGAGATCATCAACAATATCACGACCGTAAAATGGATGGGACTCGAAAAAACGCTACTCGTGACCTTTCAAAAAGTCCTGAAACGACTCATGAAGGAAATAAAACTTCGTATTATGTATTTTCGGATTCAATCAGGAACCCTGGGACTCTTCAACGAACTCTTTCGTATCACGCTCATAGGTTACATTGTCTACGGCATCACCCAGGGAAATTACGGAGTGGGGTTGCTGGCCATCTTTCTGAACTATTTCACCAAAATGCAATTGGCGGCTGACGAACTGGCCGTTGTCACCAGCGAATTCATTATTCAAAAAATCCGCATCAGTCGTATGATGGGTATTTTGCAGGAACAGCCGAATGTTGAGAATGCCGGCAGTCTTTCATTCCCTAAGAAGTGGAAAAAAATTGAATTCAAAAATCTGAATTTTTCCTACCAGAACCAAAAATATTTATATGATCTGAATCTGACGATCAATCGCGGAGAAAAAGTGGGAATCATCGGATTGTCCGGCGCAGGAAAAACGACCATTTTCAAGCTCTTGCTGAAACTCTACACGAATTATGAAGGACAAATTTTGATCGACGATGTGTCGCTGCAGGACATCCGCAGGGAGGAATATTTGAAACACACGGCAGTGGTACTCCAGGACACCGAAGTTTTCAATTTATCACTCGCAGATAATATTACTTTGTCCTCTCCTAAACGCAGCGCAAAAAATTTAAAGCGAGCTTTGGAAACCGCGCACATCAAAGAATTTCTGTACAAACTTCCGGAAGGGATCAATACCCTGATCGGTGAAAAAGGGGTGAAGCTTTCAGGTGGAGAAAAACAACGAGTGGGAATCGCCAGGGCCGTTTACAAAAAACCGGAGGTCCTTTTCCTCGACGAAGCAACTTCCCACTTGGACATCGATTCTGAAGAAATGATTCAGGATTCGCTGAAGAAATTTTTCAAAAACATCACGGCGATCGTCATCGCTCATCGGCTTTCCACGATCAAAGAAATGGACCGGATCATCGTCATGAAAGCCGGGCGCATTATCGAACAGGGAAGTTTCTCTTATCTTATGAGTAAGAAAGGAGAATTCCATCGCCTCTGGAATAAGCAGTCAAAGACAGGGAAAATTAACGGAGATCAACCGGAGAATGAGCAGAATCCTTTTCCGGAAAAAGAACAAAAACTTGATATCCCAGTTGAGTAGCACCGAGCAAATAGTTCTGGAACCACTCTGAAAAATATTCTTTCAGACGAATGTCATCGACTTCTTGAAATCCTGAATATCTCGCGTTTTTTTTCATGGGTTCTGATTCGGTCACCATAACAATCGGCTCTCCAGCTTGTCTTAATTCTTCCAATTGAGCTTTGATTATTTTTTTACTGTATCCTCTATTACGAAACTCTTGGGGAGTAAAGATCGATCTTATTTCAAAAACACCTCTGCCTTCAGAAGTTGCATCATCGTGATGGATATAACCGCCGATACATACTATTTTCCCGTCGGCTTCTAAACCAAAAAATGTATTATCCTGATACATTTTTTTAGCAATTTCTATCCTTCCCTCCAAAACGTCCTTGAACGAAACATGCCGATACCGATCATAGAGATACCAAGAAAAACGTACTTCTTTTTTTTGAGAAATGAATTTGATGGAGGCCTTTAGAATATCAAAAATTTTTGCTCTAAATACCGGAATAAGTCCTTCTGGATGATGAAAGGTTTCTCGAATATATTCACGAATCATTCCTTCCAATTCTTTTTCATTCAAAACTTCTCGGAGACTTTCGCCATGCAAAATTTTTACATCGGAAGGATTCTCTAACGAATGCTCTTCATGAATGGGTGTCTGCAGTTCTTCGCGGTCCATATGAATATGAAATTTTCAATTCATTATACCACGAAATCACCTCCAGCACACCCCCCGATAAGGGCAAAAATCACATTTCTTCGCGTCATATTCTGCCAGTTGATCAAACTGCAACCCCTGAATTTTTTTCCACGTTTCTCCGATCAATTTTTCATAGTCCGCCACCATCTTGTCGTTCAGCTGAACCGTCTTCGACACAAACTTGCCTTCTTCTAATCCATATTTTTTCACGGTTGCTTTCACTGGATCAATAAACACCAGCTGCCCGCTGGTCACCTTCCGACGATTGTAGCCGCTCTCATAGAGCATCTTGTAAGCGATCAGTTGCCGCAGATAGTCATCACACTCGTCGGAGAAAATATCATCACAATTGTCGAGTGACTTGATGTGCTTGTCCGGTTCACCGGTTTTATAGTCGACCACCTGTACTTCACCCGAAGATCCGATCACTTCTACCTTGTCGAACTGCCCGGAGAAGATGAGACCATCCGGCATTTTCTTGGTCAGCTTTCGTTCCAGTTCCAGCGGCTTCAGGGCTCCTTGTTCCGCTGTCTGACGGTACCAATTCTTCGCGTCTTCCAATTTCTGAAGGCAGCTCTGCTTCGCCGATGGATCGGGCCCCTGCCATTCGAGTTCTTGTTTGAACTGTTCTTCGAAGTATTCCACCGGCGGAAATTGTTCTTCTTTTAAATACCTTCGATAGCTTTTTTCCAACGCTTTGTGAATGCATTGTCCGTAAATCAACGCAGCAATTTTTTTCTGAGGAGCTTTAAGTAAATTGTGATACAAAAATTTTCTGGGGCAGGTGAGATAATTGTTCAGCGATGACGGACTTAAGGAGATTTCTTGAACCAATCCCGCGAGCGTGTTCGAACTTCCTTTCACGGGATCAGAAGCAGGAGTTTTTTTGAGCAGTTGGATTAAGGTTTCTTCTTCGCTAATTTCCGTCGACTGCTCCGGTGCTAAGCCGACATTGCTCAGAAATTGTGATACCACCTGCTTATCTTGAGGCGCAGCGCTGAAAACCAAATGGTTCTTCGCTCGGGTCGCCGCCACATAGAACAATCGATTCTCGTCAAACTGATGAAGTTTTTTTTCGGCATCTTTATCATGGATTGACTCCTGTCCGACCATCAGCTCATGTGGCAGAGGAATGAGACTTGCTTTTGGTCGTTTGGGCCAGCATTTGTCCTGGATGCAGAAAGGAACAAAAACATGGTTGAATTCCAATCCTTTGGATCCATGTGCCGTCAAAATCTTTACCCCGTGCTGATTACTGGAAACCATTTCCCCAGCCAGGGCAATTTGATGTCGTTCGAGTTGGTCGAGATCATTCACATAGGTATCGAGCACAATGCCTGGTCGGGATTGATTGGCTTTCTTTAAGTTTTCGACAAAGCTGCTGATGGAACGGAGTTCACGAAGTTTCAAAATCTGCTGATGTCCATACGTGTTCAGGACAAAATCCACCAGCGCCGCATCTTGGATGAAATCGAGCACCAGGCTTAATACCGGAAAATGCGACGAGCGTTGGAGGAATCTCCCCAAAGCCCAAGCTGCCCGGTGAAGTTTATTCACCTTTTTGAAATCCATTTCACGGTTGATGGTCAGCAGTTTGCTTTCTTCTTCTGTCGGCCCATCCTGTTCAAGAGCAGCACTACGATGCGGGGCAGGGAAGCGCAACAGCAGTTCATTGAAGAGCGTTGGCTGACCGTCAGAAAAAGAAGAAGCTTTCTCCGGAGTGCTCGAGGCGAATTCTTCCGAAGTATCGAAACTCATTTGATCGTTTTCAGATGTGTTTGAAGACTTCGACCTCTTTCGTTTAATGGATTTCCGGTAATCAGTTTTTTTCTTCGCCACCCAGGTGGTGAAGGCAATCAAATCTTGATAATCGATCTGCCAAAAATCAAACAGGAGTACTTCAAACAGGAGCAAATCTTTTTCTTCAAATTCTAAATTCCGTTTTGCCAGCTGCAGCAACTTAATGAGCTGCTGAATACGGAACTCGCCGCGAATATCTTCCTTGCCGTCGGTAGAGTAGGCGATGCCTGATTGGAGAAAGGCCTCAATGATATCCTGAGCGGACTTCCGGTCGCGCACCAATACGGCCACTTCATTCCACTCCGACGCCGGCATCTTTTTTATTTCCTGAACGAGAAAAGTCAGTTCTTCTTCCAGGGTTCCAAACCGATGAGAAGTAACGGATGACGAAGCATTGTTTCCACGCACTGCTTCTAAAGTTTTATCACTCACTCGTTCTTCAGCTGGAATTTGTCGAATAATCTCCGCGCTCTTTCCCAAAATGTCTTGATAGGAACGATAGTTTTTATGAAGCACCAATTTTTCTACTCCTTCATAATTGTCCTCGAATATTTTGAAATTCCCGGAGCTCGCTCCCTGGAAGCGATAGATCGACTGATCATCGTCGCCGACGACACACACGTTCGAACGCGGATCAGAAAAAAGAATTCTCAACAATTCCAACTGAGCTCCGTTCGTATCTTGAAATTCATCGACCATCACATACTGAAATTGTTCCTGATATCGGGCCAGAAGTTCCGGTTCACTCTTCAGGCTTTCATTCGCCAAGAGGATCATGTCGTCATAGTCGTACCTTCCGCGCTTATCAAACAAATCATTGCCACCGGTCTTCGCTTCTTCATAGGCCTTGTACACTTTTGCGAAAGCCTTCAGTTTTTCTACATGTTTCTCCTCGATCAGCTTTCCATCAGCCTTATAATTCTTTAAAAATCGCTCCAACCGCTGTGGAGTAATCCCGTCTCGTTTCAGAGCACTCATATTCACCTGAATATCCGGTCGATATAAATAAGGTGCATTCGCCGGTCGGATGGATCTGATGCCGTCCAGTGTGTCCAGAAGTTTCTCCAGCAAATAAATCCGTTCCAAATCGGTCATCTCAATTCGTTCACCTTTGATGCTCGTCGCTTCTTCCGATTCGACGATAATGCTGTTCGCAAAACCGTGGAAAGTTTCGACCACGACATCATAACCGTTCGGGCCGATGATTTTCGCCAGGCGTTCACGCATGGCCTTTACTCCGGCATTGGTATAAGTGAGCACCAGGATATTGCTAGGGTAGAGGTCCGTCATCCGCAAAATATTCGCGGTTCGTAATGACAACAACTGCGTTTTCCCAGTGCCCGGCCCGGCCAGGACCATCAACGGTCCATCGAGGGTGTCAACGGCCTTTTGTTGTTCAGGATTCAGTGATTTGTAGAATGATTCGTAATTCACAAAAGAAAAATAAGGGTGTCATTGCGAGCGAAATCGTGTGGTGTCTGGTGGGGGATGCAGCGTCGCAATCCCGTGACCTTCACAGGAGTGGCTGATAGTGGTTCAAGGATGTCCTGTATGCCAATTTCATCCGAAAGGACTTTCCATTGAGGATTCATTTCAACGATCAACTGTTCTTTTCGTCTCCTCGAAAA
>Ga0079224_100010835_pt1 | contig 12523 bp, 9 predicted proteins | sample Stecom2015_FD_80414 | JGI IMG/M metagenome (GOLD analysis project Ga0079224, IMG submission 80414) | Agricultural soil microbial communities from Utah to study Nitrogen management - Steer compost 2015 | ecosystem: Environmental > Terrestrial > Soil > Agricultural land | place: USA: Utah...
AGTTCTACCGGATCCGCCTGCGCGTCGACGGAGAGCTGCGCGAGATCGTCACGCCGCCGCTGGCGATCAAGGAGAAGCTCGCCTCGCGGATCAAGGTGATCTCGCGGCTGGACATCTCCGAGCGGCGCGTGCCGCAGGACGGCCGCATGAAGATCGTGCTGTCGAGCCAGCGCACGATCGATTTCCGCGTCTCGACGCTGCCGACGCTGTTCGGCGAGAAGATCGTGATGCGGATCCTCGATCCGTCGTCGGCGAAGCTCGGCATCGACGCGCTCGGCTACGAGCCCGACCAAAAGCAGATTCTGCTGGACGCGATCCACCGCCCGTACGGGATGATCCTGGTCACCGGGCCAACCGGCTCGGGCAAGACGGTGTCGCTGTACACCTGCCTGAACCTGCTCAACGAGCCGGGCATCAACATCTCCACCGCCGAGGATCCGGCCGAGATCAACCTGCCCGGAATCAACCAGGTCAACGTCAACGAGAAGGCCGGCCTGACCTTCGCCGCGGCGCTGCGCGCGTTCCTGCGCCAGGACCCGGACGTGATCATGGTCGGCGAGATCCGCGACCTCGAAACCGCCGACATCGCGATCAAGGCGGCGCAGACCGGGCACATGGTGCTCTCGACGCTGCACACGAACGACGCGCCGACGACGCTGACGCGGCTGGCGAACATGGGCGTGGCGCCGTTCAACATCGCGTCCTCGGTCATCCTGATCACCGCGCAGCGCCTGGCGCGCCGCCTGTGCACGTGCAAGGCGCCGCTCGAGGCGGATGCCTCGGTGCTGCTGAAGGCGGGCTTTCTCGAATCCGACCTCGACGGGACGTGGACCCCGTTTCGCCCGGTCGGCTGCGAGCGCTGCGGCGGCTCCGGCTACAAGGGGCGCGTCGGCATCTACCAGGTGATGCCGATCAGCGAGGAGACGCAGAAGATCATCCTGTCGAACGGCAACGCGCTGCAGATCGCGGAGCAGGCGCAGCGCGAGGGCGTGCGCGATCTGCGCCGTTCCGGGCTGATGAAGGTCATGCAGGGCTTGACGAGCATCGAGGAGGTGCTCGGCGTAACCAACGAATGAGCGCCGCGCGCGCAACGGCGGCGATCGGCCGCACGGGCGACGGGCTCGAATCGGAAGGGGCGTAGCGATGAGCACGATGGGAACGACCGCCGGCGGCGCCGGCCTGCGCACGGGTTCGGCGGGCGGCGCACGCGGGTCCACGCCGCGGCGCGCCGCGGCGAAGGAACACGTCTACGTTTGGGAGGGCCGCGACCGCGCCGGCAAGGTGCTGCGCGGCGAGATGCGCGCGAGCGGACCGACCGTCGTGCAGACGACGCTGCGCCGCCAGGGCATCTCGATGACCAAGGCGACCAAGCGGCGCTACAAGCGCGGCAAGCGGATCGGCGAGAAGGACATCACGCTGTTCACGCGCCAGCTGGCCACGATGATGAAGGCGGGCGTTCCGTTGCTGCAATCGTTCGACATCGTCGCGCGCGGCACCTCGAACGCCTCGGTGGCGAAGCTGTTCACCGACATCCGGGGCGACGTCGAGACCGGAACGTCGCTGTCGCAGGCCTTTCGCAAGTACCCGCTGTACTTCGATTCGCTGTTCTGCAACCTGGTGGGCGCCGGCGAACAGGCCGGCATTCTCGACGATTTGCTCGATCGCCTGGCGACCTACAAGGAGAAGATGCAGGCGATCAAGGGCAAGATCAAATCGGCGCTCTTCTACCCGGTGGCGGTGCTCGTCGTGGCGTTCATCGTCGTCGCGGTGATCATGCTGTTCGTCGTGCCCGCCTTCAAGGACGTGTTCTCCAGCTTCGGCGCCGACCTGCCGGCGCCGACGCTGCTCGTCATCGCGATGTCGGACTTCTTCGTCGAATACTGGTACCTGGTCTTCGGCACCATCGGCGGCGTGTTCTACTTCCTGCTGCAGGCCTGGAAACGCTCGCCGCGCGTGCAGATGGCGGTCGACCGAATGCTGCTGAAGCTGCCGGTGTTCGGTCCCGTGGTCGAGAAGGCGACGATCGCGCGCTGGCTGCGCACGCTATCGACGATGTTCGCCGCCGGCGTGCCGCTGGTCGAGGCGCTCGACTCGGTGGGCGGCGCCGCCGGCAACCACGTCTACCTGGTGGCGACCAAGCGCGTGCAGCAGGAGGTGTCGACCGGCACCAGCCTGACGGTGGCCATGCAGAACTCGCAGGTGTTCCCGAACATGGTGCTGCAGATGGCCGGTATCGGCGAGGAGTCGGGCTCGCTCGACTCGATGCTGTCGAAGGCCGCCGACATCTACGAGCGCGAGGTCGACGAGGCGGTCGACAGCCTGTCGAGCCTGCTCGAGCCGATGATCATGGTCGTGCTCGGCACGCTGATCGGCGGCCTGGTGGTGGCGATGTATCTTCCGATCTTCAAGCTCGGACAGGTCGTCTGAGCCGGCCCTCCGCCCACGCACAGCCCTTCGCCGATGCTCGAAGCCCTGCAGCACTCGCCGCCGCTCGCGATCGGTACCGCGGCCGTGTTCGGGCTGCTGATCGGCAGCTTCCTGAACGTGGTCATCCACCGTGTACCGAAGATGCTCGAGCGCGAATGGGCGCAGCAGGCGGCCGAGCTGCGCGGCGAGCCGGGGGCCGACCAGGGTCGCTACGACCTGCTCGTGCCGCGCTCGCACTGCCCGTCCTGCGGACACGCGATCCGCGCGATCGAGAACGTGCCGCTCGTCAGCTGGCTGCTGCAGCGCGGCCGCTGCACCGCCTGCGGCGCATCGATCCCGTTGCGCTATCCGGTCGTCGAGGGTGCGACCGCGCTGCTGTGCGCACTGGCGATCGCGCATTTCGGGTGGAGCGCCGCCGGACTCGCCGCGGTCGTGCTCACCGGCTTCCTGATCGCGCTCGCCTTCATCGATTTCGACACGCAGCTGCTGCCCGACAGCATGACGCTGCCGCTGCTGTGGATCGGGCTCGCGTTCAATCTGTGGGAGGTCTTCGCGCCGCTGCAGGACGCCGTGATCGGCGCGATCGCGGGCTACCTGAGCCTGTGGACCCTGTATTGGCTATTCAAGCTCGCCACCGGCAAGGAAGGCATGGGCTACGGCGATTTCAAGCTGTTCGCGGCGCTGGGGGCATGGTTCGGCTGGACCACGCTGCCTGCGGTGATCCTGCTCGCATCGGTGGTCGGCGCGGCAGTCGGCCTGACGATGATGTTCGTCGCGCGGCACGGGCGCGACGTGCCGATCCCGTTCGGCCCGTATCTCGCCGGCGCCGGACTGCTCGCGCTGTATCTCCGTGGTCCGCTCGCTTCGCTCTACGGACTGGGCTGAGACCGGGGCGAGGGGGCGCGCCCGCCGCTGCTAGACTCGGCCCATGAGCGCAGCCGCAGACGAGCGCACGACGCGCCGGCCCTTCGTGGTCGGCCTCACCGGCGGCATCGGCAGCGGCAAGAGCACGGTCGCCGATTTGTTCGCGGTACGGGGAGCGACCGTCGTCGACACCGACGCGATCGCGCACGAGCTCACCGCTCCCGGCGGCGCGGCCATCGAAGCGATCCGCGCCCGCTTCGGCGACGAGGTGCTGCGCCCCGACGGCGGGCTCGATCGCGACGCGATGCGCGCGCGGGCGTTCGACGACCCGCAGGCGCGCCGCGCGCTCGAATCGATCCTGCACCCGATGATCCGCGACGAATCGGAGCGCCGCATTCTCGCCGCGACCGGTCCGTACGTGCTCCACGTCGTGCCGCTGCTCGTCGAGTCGGGCGGGGGCGCGGGCCGCTTCGACCGCGTGCTGGTGGTCGACTGCCCGGTGAGCGTGCAGATCGAGCGGGTGCAGCGGCGCAGCGGCCTGAGCGCGGAACGCGTCGAATCGATCCTCGCCGCGCAGGCGAGCCGCGAAGCGCGACTGGCCGCCGCCGACGACGTGATCGACAACAGCGGCGACGCGGACGCGCTCGCGCCGCAGGTGGAAGCGCTGCATCGCAAGTATGTCGCCGCGCGCTGATCGGCGCGCCACGAACGCGAACGGGATGTCGCGAAGTTTGTCAACGAAAGCGCTTTGCTACAGAATTCGTGCGTCTGCACGGACCGAACGCGACTCGCAACCGTCGGCGGCCCTGCGTGCGCTGCGCGTACGCCGTCACCCGCGGCACAGGACGACGCCTTGATCTTGTACGAGTACCCGCTGAACGAACGGGTCCGGACGCTGCTGCGGCTCGAAGATCTTTTCGATCGGCTCGAGTTCTTCGCGCGCCGCGAGCATCCGCTGGATCATCACGTGGCACTCGGGACGCTTTTCGAGGTGCTCGACGTCGCCGGGCGCGCCGATCTCAAATCCGATCTGCTGCAGGAGCTCGAACGTCAGCGACAGACGCTGCTCGCGTTTCGCAGCAGCCCCGAGGTGTCGCAGGACGCGCTCGACCGCATCCTCGGCGAGATCGACGAGGCGCTCGGCGCGCTCGGTGCGGCCACCGGCAAGAGCGGGCAGCATCTGCGCGACAACGAATGGCTGATGAGCATCCGCAGCCGCATGTTCATCGCCGGCGGGGCCTGCGAGTTCGACCTGCCTTCGTACTACGCGTGGCAGCACCGGCCCGCCGAAGCGCGCCGCAACGACATCGCCGCCTGGGCGGCGCCGTTCCGGCCGATGTACGACAGCCTGACGATCGTGCTGCGGCTGCTGCGCGAGAGCGCGCAGCGCACGCAGCTCACGGCGCAGAGCGGCAGCTACCAGCAGCCCCTCGCCGGCAAGACCTACCAGATGGTGCAGGTGCGCCTGGACCCGTCGCTCGGCGCGATCCCCGAGATCAGCGCGAACAAGTATCTGCTGTGGATCCGTTTCACCTTGCGCAACGGCGACGTGCGCCCGCGCCCGGCCGAGGGGAACATCGATTTCGAACTCGGCCTGTGCAATCTCTGAAGCAATGAAGAACCCGGTCGTCGACTGCCCCGCCTGCGGGCGCAAGGTGACGTTCAGCGCATCGAACCGCTGGCGCCCGTTCTGCTCGCAGCGTTGCAAGAATCTCGACCTCGGCGCCTGGGCTGCCGAGCGCTACCGGATCGCCGGAGACGCTCGCGATCGGGACGAGGGGCAAGGGGAAGAAAGCCGCGACCGCGGTTGAGGGTTGGGCGGGTTCGGCGCGTGCTGGGAGCGCGGGGGCACGGGAAGCCCGTGTCCCGGGCAGCGCCCGCAAGCGTAGAAGCACCCCGGCGGCCCGAGAGCGCCGTGCAGGCGCAGAACCGCCTGCACAGCCGCAAAGCCGCCCGATGTCCCGCGGATCGGGACATTCGGCCCATGCAAGGAACTGCACGCGCCGAATCTCCCGGGGTTCGGGCATCTTGGCCTGCGCCTCCCGTTGCCCGCACGAAATCTCCCGGTAAGCGGGATTTTCGAGCCCGTCTGCGATCGCGACGACGATCCTCGAGCCCGCCGTCGATCACGACGCCGTTCCTCGAGTGGAAGCGCGCGGCCCCGTCGGGCGCCGGCATCGAGCCCACGCACCGCCGATGCCGGGGCGATGAACGCGGCATCGGGACGCACGGCTGCGCGCACGGCGGGCGGATGGCGCAGGTGGCTCGGTTGGCCGGGTACAGCGGTACGGGGTACCCCCAGGCGGTCAATGCGTGCGGCCGAGCAGACGACGCTTCATCGAGAACCCGGCGTCCCACCCCCGTCCCACGCTCCGCGCAGCATCGCGAGCCCGTGCGCGCCCGCGGCGAACGCGCGATCGGCGTCCGACTCGGTCAGGCCACCCAGTGCGAACACCGGCACGTGCGACCGTCCCGCAAGGCGCTCGAAAGCCTCCCAGCCGAGCGCCGGCGCACCGGGGTGCGTCGGCGTGGGCTTGACGGGACCGAGCACGACGTAATCGACGCCGAGCGCGCGGGCGCGCTCCAGGTCGTGTGCGTCGTGGCACGACGCGCCGACCCGTGCGAGCGGCGGCCGCGAGACGCATGCGTGCAGATCGATGCTGCGAAGATGCACGCCGTCGCAGGCTGCGGCATAGGAAGCCGGATGTGCGCTGTTGACGACCAGCGCCGCGCCCGCCGCCCGGCACAGCGAGCGCGCCTCGCGCCACAGCGCATCGAGACGATCGGGTGCGATTCCGGGTTCGCGCAGCTGCACGAGTCGCAGACCGCCGGCGAGCGCACGGCGCAAGGCCGACAGGAATGCATCGTCGCCCAGCGCAACCGCACGGCTGATGCCGAGCCGCGTCGGCAGGCGCAGCCACCCGAGCACCGGAATCGCCGCCGGCAGCAGCGGTGCGAGATCGACCGCGTCCGGACGCCGCCAGGCGAGCGCCTGGCCTTCGCGCGCCCGCGGCGTTCCCTCCCATTCGACCACTCGGCGGAACGACAGCCGCACGTGCGCGTGCGGATAGACGTGCTCGCGCAGCACCCACGGCAACGAGCGTCGCACCTCGATGCCGAGCTCCTCGCGCAGCTCGCGGGCGAGCGCCTGCTCGACACGCTCGCCCGGCTCGAGCTTTCCACCCGGGAACTCCCACCAGCCCGCGTACGGCTTGCCGGCACGGCGCTGTCCGAAAAGCACCGCGCCGTCGGCGCGGACGAGGACGCCCACCGCGACCTCGAGCATCGGGCCGGTTCGCGCGTGCGGCTCAGCCGTGCCGGGCGGCCGCGGGCTGCATCGGCGCGCGCGATGCCGATCCGCGCGATGGCGACTCGCGCTCCGCCGGCTCGCGCACCCCGACTTCGCGGGCCTGCGCCGACCTGCGCCCGGCGTGGTCCTTGGCGAACTGCCAGGCAACGCGCCCCGAACGCGAACCACGCTCGAGCGCGAAGCGCAGCGCATCGGCGCGGGCTTCGGCGATCTCGCGCTCGTCGCAGCCGAAGCTCGCCAGCCAGTGCGCGACGATCGCGAGATAGTCGTCCTGGCGGAACGGATAGAACGACACCCAGAGTCCGAAGCGCTCGGACAGCGAGATCTTCTCCTCGACGGTCTCGCCCGGATGGATCTCGCCATCGGGCTGGTGCTTCGCGTCGAGGTTCTCGCGCATGTACTCGGGCATCAGGTGGCGGCGGTTCGACGTGGCGTAGATCAGCACGTTCTCGGACTGCGCGGCCACCGAGCCGTCGAGTGCCACCTTGAGCGCCTTGTAGCCCGGCTCGCCCTCCTCGAAGGAAAGGTCGTCGCAGAAGACGATGAAGCGCTCCGGACGGCCGGCGACGAGATCGACGATCTCGGGCAGGTCGACGAGATCGTCCTTGTCGACCTCGATCAGGCGCAACCCCTGCGCGGCGTACTCGTTCAGCAGCGCCTTGATCAGCGACGACTTGCCGGTGCCGCGTGACCCGGTGAGCAGCACGTTGTTGGCCGGACGGCGCTCAATGAACTGCCGGGTGTTGCGTTCGATCGCCTGCTTCTGCTCGTCGATGTGCTTCAGATCGCCCAGCCGGATCGGCGAGACGTGACGCACGGGCTGCAGCGCGCACCGCACGCCGAAGGCGGTCGGCCGCCGGCGCCAGCGGAACGCGACCGCGGCGTCCCAGTCCGGCGCGGGCGCGGGTCCGAGCAGCTGTTCGACGCGGCCGAGCAGCGACTCGGCGCGCGAGACGACACGCGCGAGCGCGGCGGCGTCGACCCGCTCGCGCGCGTCGCGGCCGGCGCCGTTGCGGGAATCAGGATCGGTAGTCGGCATTGATCGACACGTACTCGTGCGAGAGATCGCAGGTCCAGACCACGGTCGACGCGTCGCCGCGGCCGAGGACGATGCGCACCTCGATCTCCGCGTTTCGCATCACGCGCTGGCCGTCCTCCTCGCGATACTGCGGATGGCGTCCGCCGCGCGTGGCGACGTGCACGTCGTCGAGGTACAGGTCGACGCCGTCGACGTCGAGATCGGCGATGCCGGCCCGGCCGACGGCGGCGAGAATGCGCCCGAGGTTCGGATCGGAGGCGAAGAACGCGGTCTTCACCAGCGGCGAATGCGCGACGGTGAAGGCCACCGCCGCCGCCTCCGCGTCGTCCCGCGCGCCCTGCACGCGCACCGTGATGAACTTCGTCGCGCCCTCGCCGTCGCGCACGATCGCCTGCGCGAGCTGCCGCGCGATGGAAACGATCGCCTCGCGCAGCACGCGCGCGCGCTCGCCGCCGGCATCGGCTGCTTCCAGGCGCAGCCGCGACGCACCGCTGGCGGCGATCACGAAGGCGTCGTTCGTCGACGTGTCGCCGTCGACGGTGATCCGGTTGAAGCTCGCGTCGGCCGCTTCGCGCGCCCATCGTGCGAGCAGCTCGGCGCAGACGCCGGCGTCGGTGGCGATGAATCCGAGCATCGTCGCCATGTCGGGGCGGATCATGCCCGCGCCCTTCGCGATGCCGGTCACCGTCACCGGTCGTCCGTCGATTTCGACCCGGCACGAAGCGGCCTTCGCGACGGTGTCGGTCGTCATGATCGCCTCGGCCGCGTCGAGCCAGTCGCTTTCGCCGAGCGCGTCGACCGCGGCGTCGATGCCCGCGAGAAGACGCGGCATCGGCAGGTGTTCGAGGATGACCCCGGTGGAGAACGGCAGCACGGCAGCCGCATCGACGCCGAGCCGCTCCCCGAGCCGCTCGCAGCTCAGGCGCGCGTCGGCCAGCCCCTGTGCACCGGTGCCGGCGTTGGCACATCCGGTGTTGACGACGATCGCACGCACCGCGCCGCCGCTGCGCATCAAATGCTCGCGGCAGACGAGCACCGGCGCCGCGCAGAAGCGGTTGCGGGTGAACACGCCGGCGGCCGTCGTGCCGGGCGCGAAACGCAACACCAGCACGTCGCGGCGATCGGGTTGACGGATTGCCGCACGCGCGGTGCCGACGTCGACGCCGGGCACGGGCAGCAACGCCTCGCGCCGGGGAGCCTGCAGGTTCACGGCCATGGCGAGCCCGGTGCGATCAGGCCAGCCGGCCGTGGCACTGCTTGTATTTCCTGCCCGATCCGCAAGGGCACGGATCGTTTCGCCCGATCTTCTGCCCGAAGCGGCGCACCGGCTGCGCCGGGGCCTGCGCCGCGCGCGGCGCGTTCTGCACCGCGAGCGCGATCGACTCGGGATCGGCGTCGGGCGATTCGGCGAGCGACGGATCGAAGTCGGCGTGGGTGTAGTTCACCTTCGAGTACTGCGGCTGCATCGTCTCTTCGACCTGCTCGACCTGCTCGGCCGACTGGATGCGCACCGTCATCAGGATCCGCGTGACGTCGGTGCGGATGCGCTGCTGCATCAGCCCGAAGATCTCGAAGGCCTCGCGCTTGTATTCCTGCTTCGGGTTCTTCTGCGCGTAGCCGCGCAAGTGAATGCCCTGGCGCAGGTAATCGAGCGACGACAGGTGCTCGCGCCAGTGCTGGTCGATCGTCTGCAGCAGGATCGAGCGCTCGAACCCGGCGAACACGTCGGCGCCGACCTGCTCGACCTTCGAACGGTAGGTGCGCTCGGCCTCGCTCAGCACGACATCGAGCAGGTCCTCGTCGGTGAGCTGCTCGTTCTCGGCGAGCATCTGCCGCAGCGGCACGTTCAGCTGCCACTCGCTCTCGAGCACCTTCTCCAGGCCTTCGAGGTCCCACTGCTCCTCGACCGAATCGGCCGGCACGTGCTCACGGAACAGGTCGGTGAAGACCCGCTGGCGTAGCTCGGCGACACGCTCGGAGACGTCTTCGGACTCGAGCAGCGCGTTGCGGTCGGCATAGACGATCTTGCGCTGGTCGTTGGCGACGTCGTCATACTCGAGCAGCTGCTTGCGGATGTCGAAGTTGCGCGCCTCGACCTTGCGCTGCGCGGACTCGATCGAGCGTGTGACCATCCCCGCCTCGATCGGCTCGCCCTCGGGCAGCTTCAGGCGGTCCATGATCGCCTTGAGCCGGTCGCCGGCGAAGATCTTCAGCAGCGGATCTTCCATCGACAGATAGAAGCGCGACGAGCCCGGATCGCCCTGGCGCCCCGAGCGCCCGCGCAGCTGGTTGTCGATGCGCCGCGACTCGTGGCGCTCGGTGCCGATGATGTGCAGCCCGCCGGCGGCGATGACCTGGTCGTGCAGCGACTGCCATTCGCTGCGCAGCTTCTCGATGCGCGCCTGCTTCTCGTCCTCGGGCACCGACGGGTCGTTGCGCAGAAGGTCGATCTGCTTCTCGACGTTGCCGCCGAGCACGATGTCCGTGCCGCGACCGGCCATGTTCGTCGCGATCGTGATCATCTTCGGCCGCCCCGCCTGCGCGACGATCTCGGCCTCGCGCGCGTGCTGCTTGGCGTTGAGCACCTGGTGCGGCAGCTTCGCACGCTGCAGCATGCCGGAGAGCAGCTCGGAGTTCTCGATCGACGTCGTGCCGACCAGGACCGGCTGGCCGCGCTCGTAGCAGTCCTTGATGTCGGCGAGGATCGCGTCGAACTTTTCCTTCGCCGTGCGGAAGACCTGGTCCTGGCGATCCTCGCGGATCATCGGGCGGTGCGTCGGGATGACGACCGTCTCGAGGCCGTAGATCTCCTGGAACTCGTAGGCCTCGGTGTCGGCGGTGCCCGTCATGCCGGCGAGCTTGCCGTACATGCGGAAGTAGTTCTGGAAGGTGATCGACGCCAGCGTCTGGTTCTCGGCCTGGATGGCGACGCCCTCCTTCGCCTCGACCGCCTGGTGCAGGCCGTCGGACCAGCGCCGGCCCGGCATCAGCCGGCCGGTGAACTCGTCGACGATGATCACCTCGCCGTTCTGCACGACGTACTGCTGGTCCTTCTGGAACAGCGTGTGCGCGCGCAGCGCGGCCATCAGGTGATGCATCAGCCCGATGTTGCTCGCGTCGTAGAGGCTGGCGCCCTCCGGCAGCAGGCCCATCTCGACGAGGATGCGCTCGGCCTTCTCGTGGCCGGCCTCGGAGAGGTAGACCTGATGCGCCTTGCGGTCGACCCAGTAGTCGCCGGGCGGCTCTTCCTCGCCGGCCTTCGGCTCGGCGGACATCTCCTCGAGCAGCGGCGGCACCGCGTTCATCCGTCGGTAGGTCTCGGTGTGGTCTTCGGCCTGCCCGGAGATGATCAGCGGCGTGCGCGCCTCGTCGATCAGGATCGAGTCCACCTCGTCGACGATCGCGTAGTGCAGTCCGCGCTGGCGACGGTCGCCGACCGCGTACTCCATGTTGTCGCGCAGGTAGTCGAAGCCGAACTCGTTGTTCGTCCCGTAGGTGATGTCGGCCGCATAGGCGGCCTTCTTGTCCGCGGTGGCCTGCTGCGACAGGATCGTGCCCACCGATAGGCCGAGGAAGCGGTAGACGCGACCCATCCACTCGGCGTCGCGCGAGGCGAGGTAGTCGTTGACCGTGACGACGTGCACGCCCTTGCCGGCGAGCGCGTTCAGGTAGACGGCGAGCGTCGCGGTGAGCGTCTTGCCCTCGCCGGTTCGCATCTCGGCGATCTTGCCGGCATGCAGCACCATGCCGCCGATCAGCTGCACGTCGAAGTGCCGCATGCCGAGCGTGCGCACCGCGGCCTCGCGGCACACGGCGAAGGCTTCGGGCAGCAGCGCGTCGAGCGACTCTCCCGCCTCGACGCGCTGGCGGAACTCGACCGTCTTCGCGGCGAGCTGCGCGTCGTCGAGCGCCTGGATCTGCGGCTCGAGCGCGTTGATCTGGGCGACGGTCTTGCGGTAGCTCTTCAGCAACCGCTCGTTGCGGCTGCCGAAGATCCGGGTGAGGTAGTTCTGGAGCATTCGGCCAGGAGCGGGGCGAATTCTTCGGTGGAGGCGGCGCAGCCGAGCCGTGGACGCCCGGCACCGCGCGGGGCGCGGCGCGCCTCGAAACGGCGAAACGACGCGGCGAACGGCGTCAGCACCCGCGAAACCGGCACAGTCTAGCATGCGGTGGGCACCGCGCCCGGCTCGTGCTACCGTCGGCGCCGGCACCCGAAGGGGCTTCCCTTCGCCGCGAAACGCGTGCCGGCGCACGCCGGCATACGGCCCGCATCCGATCCCGCAGCCTTCGGCATCGTTTCGATGAGACCCGCTCCCGCCCGCGCCGCCGCCGAGTGGCTCGCCGACGAAGGCGCCTTCCGCGCGCTCGCCGCGCGCGTCGACCGGCTGGTCGCGCTGCAGTCGGCGCTCGCGGCCCGCTTTCCGAAGGCACCGCTGTCGGTGGTGTCGCTGGACGCCGGGACGCTGACGCTGCGCGCGCCGAACGCCGCGTGGGCGGCACGGCTGCGCCAGTCGGCGCCGACGATGCTGCAGGCGCTGCGCGACTACGCTGCCGGCATCGAGCGCATCCGGATCGTCACGCAGCGCACCGGCGACGGTTCGGCGGCCCCGGTGCGCGTGCCGCGCGCGGCGAGCCCGTCAACCGCGCTGCACGAGCTCGACCGGCTGCGCGAGGTCACGGATGCGCCCGCGCTCGAGCAGGCGCTCGCCCGGCTCGTGCGGCACCACCGCGGCGCGCGCTGAAGCGCCGCCGGGCGCGCGCGCCGCGAGGACGGCACCCGCCTCGGCGAGACGGGCGGCCGAGGGCGAAGCCGTCAGCCGCCCGACGAACAGCACCGCCAAGAACACCAACGCGGCGAGCAGCCCCCCGCCCAGCAGCCGCCA
>Ga0079224_100010836_pt1 | contig 12522 bp, 8 predicted proteins | sample Stecom2015_FD_80414 | JGI IMG/M metagenome (GOLD analysis project Ga0079224, IMG submission 80414) | Agricultural soil microbial communities from Utah to study Nitrogen management - Steer compost 2015 | ecosystem: Environmental > Terrestrial > Soil > Agricultural land | place: USA: Utah...
CAATCATATAGTTGGCAAATGAGCCTCCTATATAAAGTATTTTAAACAGAACACCAACAATAACGATACTAGCTCCCCAAGAGATAGCAACGTGTAACCATCTTGAATTGTCTTTTTTCTTTAAACTCATATTTTATTCATTTTTAGTAGCACTATGACGCCTCGCTAACGATATATTAAAACGATCTCAAAGTACTAGCAATAAAAATACCATAAATTACAAGCGGTAAGATTTAAGATTCTTCGCTTCGTTTAGCATGATAGACAAAACCGCGTTAAAATACAGACAAAACAGTGTTTTGGTCATTAAAATGTACTCAATTTGATCGGCAATGTATATTTGACTCTAACAGGCACGCCGTTTTGAACACCCGGCTTCCACTTTGCCGCTTTTTTCAACACGCGGATAGCCTCATCACCTGTACCGAAACCGATATCCCGCAATATCGTGATATCGGTTAAAGAGCCATCTGTTTCCACCACAAACGTAGCAATTACGCTCCCTTTAATCCCTTGATCCAACGCCCTATCGGGATACGCATAGTTCTTTCCTACCCAGTTGACAAATGCAGCCATACCGCCCATGGGTTCTGGCATCACCTGTACCGACACAAACGGTTCCCCATTATTTAATGTACCACCATCGGGATCACCTGTGGCTGTTCCGGTGATGTTGCCTAGTTCTTTCGTAGGACCAAATTCCCCTTTTGCAACAAAAGAACCACCCTTCACTGGTTTAAGCGTAAGCCGAGCAGTCATCTTGTCTTTTAGATCATCTTGTGAGGCAACATCCTCTACTGCTCTATTACGATCGGTTATCACAGGTTCTACAAAACGGATCAGTTCCTGTGCAGGTGGGTCTTGTGCGATCTTTTGGACAGGTTGTTCTGCAGGAAGGATTACTTCCTCTTCTTTCGGTATTTCAGGAACCGCCAAATGATCAAGTGTCACAGGTATATTGTTTTCAATTATCGGGGTCGAAGAGCTACCCGGCATCCGGTCATAAGCATATTTTCCACCTACCAGTAAGGCAACAGCGAACATAACCATAAGCAAGGCTTTATTCGTGGCCGCAGCAGATTGACGCCGTAAATCATACGCACCATAAGTTTGGTTGCGGGAAGAAAAAACGACATCCAGCCATTCTTTCTCATAAATATCTAATTTGTTGTTCCACATAACGAAAAGTGTTAAGGTTTACATCTTTTCTTTCATGATGACAACGAAGTGAAAATTCCATAATTTATTTTGCGTACCACTACACGTGCATCCGCGCTAAAGGTGTAATATCTTGACCGACAAACTCTTTGCGCAGATATTTATGGTACCCCGCAATAGCAATCATAGCGGCGTTGTCGGTACAGTATTCAAATTTGGGAATGAATACGTTCCACTGGTATTGCTTACCCATTTCCAACAACCCCTGTCGTAGACCTGAATTAGCAGAAACCCCTCCTGCGATTGCCATATTCCGCACGCCAGTTTGTTTCGCCGCTTTCTTTAGCTTATTCAATAAAATAGAAACAATACGCTGTTGCACCGAAGCGCATACATCAGCTATATTTCCCATTAAAAAATTGGGATCCTTCTTTTCTTCCGCCTGTACCATATATAAAATAGCCGTTTTAAGACCCGAAAAACTAAAATTCAATTCCGGAATTTGCGGTTCGGGCAATTTATAGGCGTCCGGATTTCCTTCCTGTGCATATTTGTCGATTAATGGCCCTCCCGGATAAGGTAGGTTCAGTATTTTCGCTGTTTTGTCAAACGCTTCTCCGGCTGCATCATCAAGCGTTTGTCCGAGCAACTCCATTTCAAAATAGTCTTTCACCAATACAATCTGTGTATGTCCGCCCGATACGGTTAGGCAAAGAAAAGGAAAGCTGGGTTTCGGTTCCTCTATAAAATGTGCCAGGATATGTGCTTGCATATGGTTGATTTCAATCAGCGGGATTTGACGAGCCAATGCAAACGATTTGGCAAAAGAAGTGCCAACCAAAAGTGACCCTAAAAGTCCAGGGCCTCGCGTAAAAGCCACTGCATCCACATCATTTTTATGTATTTTTGCCTGCTGAATGGCTTCATCCACTGTCGGGATGATATGTAGCTGATGGGCTCGCGATGCTAATTCGGGTACCACACCTCCATATTTTGCATGAATTGCTTGACTAGCAATAATATTTGATTTAATTTCACCGTCTATACATATAGAGGCAGAAGTTTCATCGCAGGAAGACTCGATACCGAGGATAACAGCCATTGTACAATATTTAAATAGAATACAAAAATATCAAAAAAATACTTAAAATAACGCTGATTACCCTGCTTAGCATCCTCTCGCTAACGATATTGGCTATTTTCTTATTACGTTATCCTGCTGTACAGACCTATGTCACGAAAAAGGTGGCAAACTACTTGAGCAAAGAGCTACAAACGGATATCTCCTTGGAAAAAGTATATTTCAAGCCGTTTAGTTCGTTAGAATTACAGCGCTTTTCTATCAACGACCGAAACGGGAATACGTTGCTATCCGCCAAAAGTGCAACCGCCCGCATTTCCCTGGTAAAAATATGGAACAAGCAAATCGGGATTCAACAAGTCACGTTAGATAGTGCTTTTATTAACTACGAAGTATATAAAGACAGCACCAATGTTAGTTTCTTAATCGATTATTTTTCACCAAAAAAAGAAGAACAAACACCGAAAACGACTAAAATGCAATTGGATTTGCAAAGTGTCACACTGCACGACAATCATTTCAAACTGACCGACCATCGCTTTAATCATCATAATCGCGGTGTAGATTTTAGTGATCTAGATTTGACAAACATTTCGGGTGATATTAAAGCGATCCGCTATAGCGATACAACGATGCAAGCAGATGTAGAACAGCTCACTTTCAAAGAAAAAAGCGGACTGTACCTTCAGGAATTTAGTGCACGATCTTATATATCCAACAAAAAAATGGAATTTACTGACCTGGTGCTACATACCAATCGCTCTAGGATAGGCAATTATCTCGCTTTCTATTACGATAATTTTACAGACTTTTCGGATTTTATCCGAAAAGTGAATATGGAATGCAAGCTTCACGATGCTTTTGTAGATTCGCGTGATATCGAGTTTTTTGCACCAACCATGTTAAATGTTCGATTCACAACGGATGTTATCCAAGCTTCCGTTTCTGGCACAGTCGAACATCTAACGGCTCATGATGTTTATCTCAAGACGGGGACACAAACCAGTCTACAAGGGGACTTTACGATTGACGGACTACCGGCAATCGAGCAAACGCGATTCCATTTTTCATTAGCGAATCTACAAACCTCCGCAAAGGATGTCGAAGAGCTTGTACCGGCATTATCCAATCAATCTTCCTTTTCCCTGCCAGATCAAGTTCATCTTTTGGAAACTTTAGCCTATCAAGGCACACTTAACGGATATTACTACCTTTTTGATGTAGACGGGAGAGCTACCACAGCGCTGGGTTCTCTCTCCACCAAAAGTAGTATCACGATAAAACCTTCTTTACAGTATAGGGGGAAAGTAGAAACCGCTTCCTTTGACTTGGGGAAATTCGTGCGCTCCAATGAAATTGGCACAACGGGTTTTAGCCTTCAATATGACGGCAGGGGAAATGATGCAAAATCACTACATTTAAGCACACATGGCCATTTGTCGAATCTTCTCTTCAAGAATTATTGCTATCAAAACATAGATTTTGAAGGCGAGATGCTGGATAAGATTTTATTTGCTAATGGCAAAATTGATGATCAACACGCTGCCCTAGCGTTTGAAGGAGAGGTTAACTGGCAAGACACTATGTCGAGATACGAATTTAATTCTACCATACAGCATCTCGACTTAAAAGGATTACATCTCCATCTCAAAGACAGTATTGTCGTCAGTCAGTCCAATATTCAAGCAAAGCTACATGGGAACACCCTAAATTCCCTAAACGGTCACATTACCTCCGATCATTTACAGTTCAGCACAACAAGAGGAGATTTTGTCATGAATTATTTAGATTTTGAATCGGAAGGTGATGAGCAATCCAAACAGTTGACCCTTAAATCCGATGTCGTTGATGGGGTGATGTCGGGGCAAATAGATTTATCCAGTATAGGTGCTTATTTTCGCTCGTTGGCTATGCGTTATGCGCCTGCCATCAATCTCGAAATCCAACCATACAATCCACAAAATTTTGACCTGCATGTCAATGTCAAATCCTTCGCTCCAATATCGGCATTATTTGATCCCAGTTTGGCGCTAGAAGACGGGGCACGCTTAACGGCCAAATTCTCGTCGGATAACTATACCGCAAATTTTAAGGCTTTTAGTCCAGTAGTGACCTACAAAGGCATGAAGATCACCAACCTCGCCCTTACCGAAAAAGCGGATAACCAAGCTTTTTCGTTAGATGTAGCGGCTGATCGCTTTAGTTTTTCGGACTCCACATATGTAGACCATATTGCCATCAATAATGTATTGGCTAACGACAGTCTGAATTTCCATATTTCCCTTTCGGAAACAGATCGTCCTAACTATCTTAAATTAAACGGAAATATACACTTTGCCCACAATCAGCCAGCAAATATTCGGTTTGACCAATCCGAAATTGTATTGAATAAAGAGTCATGGGAAATAAATCAGGATGCGGATCTGTGGGTCTCCAAAGGTAAATTTTACTTAAATAACCTTCACATTTCCCGAGATCGCCAAGAGGTCAGCTTAAACGGGATTCTTTCCAATGAAGACGACAAGCTCGATATTGCTTTTAAAGACTTCAGCCTAGCTTCACTATCGGGAATTACACGACCGTTGGGCATTGATTTACTCGGACATCTTAGCGGAGAAATGCAAATACATTCGGTTTTTGGTTCACCAACACTTTCTGCCAATATCTCCACTACACCGATCATTTATAATAACCTTCCAATCGGAAGTCTAGATGTAAACGCAGATTTTGATCCGCAGAGCGGACTAATACAACTTCAATCTAAGTTATTGGATGTAGATGGCGACGGGGTTATGCTCAGTGGCTCGTATGATGTCAATGCTGAAAAGGATGCATTACATTTAAAAGGAACAGTCAATGATATAGATCTCGGTGTGGTACAACCGTTCCTCCGCACACTTGTTTCCAATTTATACGGTACCATGAGCGGTGATGTGACAATAAGTGGTACTATCGGACAGCCAAAAATAAATGGAACTGCCCATATCAAGGAAGCATCTTTTTTAGTTAATTATCTGCAGACGAAATACAGCATCTCCAATCAACATTCCGTCATCCAAGAGAATACTATTCTTTTAAATAATTTATTGTTAAACGATGCTCGAAATGCGACAGCGAGAGCAAATGGAGAAATCAATCTCAATACACTTAGCGACCCGACTTTGGCGATTCACGTGACAGCAGATAACTTCCAAATCCTAAACACCGTCCGGAAAGACAATGAACTGTACTTTGGTACAGCCTACGCATCAGGCGCTTTCCGTTTTAACGGCCCGACCAGCGCCATGGTTATGGATATTGATGTACGCCCAAACCCTAATACAGTAATTACCCTGCCTTTTAATACTTCGTTGAAAGTGACTGACAACGATTTCATCTATTTTGTAAACCCGGATTCTACTCAACAGGAGATACCTATCTCTAAACGGCTTTTTCAAGGTTTAACCATGAATATGGATATTACCGTGACACCTGATGCGGAAATCAATCTAGAAAACAACATCGGCTCTTTAACCGGCGTCGGCACAGGTGATATTTCGTTGCGTATATCCAGTTTGGGAGATTTTGAGATGTTTGGTGACTATCATGTTATCTCCGGAAAATTCCATTTTACCGCACAAGATTTCTTTAATAAGTTCTTTGATCTCAAAGAAGGCGGAACTATCAGATGGGCGGGCAATCCTGCCGAAGCAACCGTTAATCTGAGTGCAACCTATCAACAACGGACATCAATTGCTCCTTTATACAATGCTGCGGGACGAGCAGAAAACAACGACCGAATCCTGGCCCAAGCGGATATGATATTAAAAGGTACGTTATCACAGCCAGACGTTTCTTTCGATCTTAATTTCCCACAAACACCGTATATTAAAGATGAGCTTCAAGGCTATTTGAGCGATATCAACAATGTTAACCAACAGGCTATTAGTCTCATCGTCCGAAGGAGCTTCACGCCGGCATCGACACAGGAATTTGGTAGAGAAGTCAACAATACGCTCCTATCGGCGGGTACAGAAATCGCTTTCAATCAACTAAACAGCATCATCTCCCAGTCTCTCAACATGAATTTTCTGGATCTTAATATCCGGTCCTTCAACGATGCTTCCGCTTCCTTACGGTTTTTCGACGACCGATTGGTCTTTACGGGAGGTGTTAGCGACCGGAGCCAAAATCAACTCAACGATCTCACGCTCTTCTCGGATCAGATAGCCACCGATGCAGAAGTCACGTTCCGCTTACGTCAAGATGGAAATCTTGTATTAAGAGCATACAATAGACTCAATACCCGAAATTTCTTGTTCACGCCTTATAGTGATTACATCAGTGCCGTTGGGCTAGTATATCGGCAAGAGTTCAATTCTTTATCCGAATTTTGGCGAAAGCTATGGATTTGGAATGAACGCAAAAAACGGGAAGAAGAATAGTTGCTATAATAACATTTTCACTAGCTGCTCCCACTCGTCCTTTAAGTCGCCTTTATATTCCGGCTGTTTTGCACGATTGTACCAATAGCCTGCGTTCCACAGATCTCCTTCCACTCGGTGAAGATACGCATGTACATGCGCCGAGGTGCGGTCTTCCAAACGATCAACCAAGTCATGCGCTGTTTGCCAATCTCCTTTCGCATCGTACCATAGTGACTGAAGATGCACCGATAAATCTTGTGGGACCTGCTCTCCGGACAATGTCTGTTTAAAATCTTCAAATGTCATCCTATTACGCTTTAAATTTACTCGCCAATGCAGCTAATTTACTCGCCATATCGGTTTCTGGTGTTTTGTTCCGTTGATGGTTATCCTTACGCTGTTCATGTCGTTTGCGAGCAGGCGCAGGCTTATCATCCGATTTCATCGACAAACCGATGCGGTTTCGTCTTTCATCGATTTCCGTTACCGTCACCATAACATGCTGCTGCACCTTGACCACCTCGTTCGGATCGGAGACAAAACGGTTAGCAAGTTGGCTTAAATGTACTAAGCCATCTTGATGGACACCTATATCAACAAATGCTCCAAAGTTGGTGATATTGGTGACAATACCAGGCAGTTTCATACCAATACGCAAATCGCTAACGCTGTTCACGCCATCCGTAAACTTAAATTCTTCGAATTGTTCACGCGGGTCACGTCCTGGTTTGGACAACTCCCCAATAATATCGTTTAAGGTAGGAAGCCCAACTTCATCCGAAACATAGCGCTTTAAATCTATTTGTTTGCGTAATGCTTCATTGGTTAGTAAATCTTGTACACTGGCTTGCAGGTCTTTTGCCATCTGCTCCACGAGCACATAACGTTCCGGGTGCACAGCAGAAGCATCCAACGGATGTTCGCCATGACGGATACGGAGGAAACCGGCAGCCTGCTCAAAGGCCTTATCTCCTAAACGCGGAACCTTTTTAAGCTCCTTGCGTGATTTGAACGGTCCGTTCGTCCCGCGATAGTTCACAATTTGTTGTGCGAGAGACGGTCCAAGCCCGGAGACATACGCCAAAATTTGTTTAGATGCTGTATTCAACTCCACACCCACTGCATTTACGCAAGAAATGACGGTATCGTCCAATGAGTTCTGTAATTTGTTTTGATCGACATCGTGTTGGTATTGCCCTACGCCAATGGACTTAGGATCAATTTTCACTAATTCTGCTAATGGATCCATTAGTCTTCTTCCGATAGATATCGCTCCACGAACGGTCACATCGTAGTCCGGAAATTCTTCTCGAGCTACTTCCGAAGCAGAATAAATGGAAGCGCCCGATTCGTTCACCATAACGACGGTAACATCTTTTAATCCTAATTTGCGGACAAATTCTTCTGTTTCCCGGCCAGCTGTGCCGTTACCGACAGCTATCGCTTCCACATCGTAGCGTTTTACCAAAAGTTCTACTGTTTTTGCGGCTTCTGCTATGCCTCCCGCACCATTATGCGGAAAGATGGTCGTATTCTCTAATAATGCGCCTTGAGCATCCAAAACGACCGTTTTACACCCTGTACGGAATCCCGGATCAATTGCTAATAACCGCTTCTGTCCTAGAGGTGCGGCCAACAACAGTTGACGGACATTGTCCGCAAACACACGGATGGCTTCTTCATCGGCTTTTTGACGGGTCAACACACGTACCTCGGTTTCCATCGACGGTTTCAACAACCTTTTATAGCTGTCTTGTAAAGCGGTCTTTACGTGTGCAGCAGCTTCATTGGCGGCTTTTATATAGCTATTTTCGATGACTGAAAGCACCGTTTCCTCGTCTACAGCAATATCAAGATAAAGCATTTCTTCCTTTTCGCCACGGCGCATCGCCAATACCCGATGAGACGGTGCATCTTTAAGCGGTTCCGACCAATCAAAATAATCTTTATATTTTAACGCATTGTCCTCTTTTCCAGGAACAACACGCGAAACAAACAAACCTTTATCCAAAAATATTTTCCGGGCTTTCGCACGAACTTCCGCGTCTTCCGCAATTTGTTCTGCTATAATATCGCGTGCACCTGCTAGCGCCTCTTCTGCTGATGTTACGCCTTTCTCCGAATCGATAAAATCGGCTGCTAACATGAATATATCATCTTTTTCTTGTAACAGCAATCGATCAGCCAACGGTTGTAGGCCTTTTTCTCTTGCCATTGATGCACGGGTTTTGCGTTTCGGTTTGAACGGCAGATAAATATCTTCCAGAATGGCCATTGTCTCCGCTTCCTGGATTTGCTGCGCCAGCTCCGGTGTCAATTTCCCCTGCTCTGTAATAGATTTTAAGACTGCCTCCTTACGTTTGTCCAGATCGCGTAATTGTTGTACGCGGTCGCGAATGGTGGTAATTTGTACTTCATCCAAACTGCCGGTCATCTCCTTACGATAACGGGCAATGAACGGAACGGTTGCACCGTCGTCCAACAGGCTAATAGTGGTGGATACCTGGCGACTATTTATCCCAAGTTCTTGCGAAATAATAATTTCGTATGCCATATTTAAACAGTAAAAAAGAAAGCTGCAGGAGTTTACCAACAGCTTTTATAATGGTATTATACGGTAATAAATTTAAACATTTTTAGATTGCTCCTCGTCAGAAGCCGTTGTATTGGTTTGCACAGCCGCCCCTTCTGATGTATCCGTACTGTTCTCTTCATTAGCAAAGTGATCATTATACCCATAGGTGTAATGTTCGTCTCCGGAAGATGGTTGCACACCGGGATGATGTTGCACCGCATTCTCTGGCGTACTAAACTTCGGAAACTCCTTTTTTGTTTCCTCCTCCTCGCCAACGGCTTCTTCTTTTGGCTGATTAATTTCGTCTGCGATTGTTTGGGATCGGGTTTTAGTAGCAGGTGTATCTTCTACGGTTACGTCCAAATCCTTTTCGAAATTATTTATCTGGTCTGAAATTTCTCGTTTTATACCGTCAGAGGCATCTTTAAATTCGCGAATCCCGCGTCCTAATCCTCTCGCCAATTCCGGTAATTTCTTCCCTCCAAACAACAGCAAAATGACGATAACAATAAGCACCATCTCCTGTGTACCGATATTCAAGAATCCTAAAGTCATTTTATCCTTCTCCTTAACTTTTTATCGAAAGATAAAGGTAAGCGTAAATTTATGTTTCTTCCAAATTTTGATGTAAATATTTAGTAACAAAAACGATTATCTTTGCACACGCGAAACACTATGTTACATCATTACTACAAACAAAACAAGCATTTTTACTGGAATGCTTTTGCATTGGCAGGACCTATTATCATTGCACAACTGGGGCATACACTTGTGCAAACTGCAGACACCGTGGTGGTGGGTAAATTTGCCGGAACCATTCCGCTGGCAGCGGTTTCCCTTGTACACTCGGTGTTTATCGTAGTGATGGTGATCGGGCTGGGTGTTTCCTATGGTCTGACGCCACTTATCGCCCAAGCCAACGGCAAAGGTGACATGGAAACATGTGGAAAATTGCTTTCCAGCAGCCTGTGGTTAAATATTGCCACTGCTGTTATGCTGTTTGGTCTCATTGGCTTTGGGTCGATGTACGCCATGGGACATCTTGATCAGGATCCCCAAGTCGTGGAAACGGCAAAACCTTATTTATGGGTATTGATGTTCTCCGTTATCCCGCTGATGGCATTCAACACCTTTAAACAGTTTGCCGAGGGGCTGGGCTTTACACGGCAGGCGATGAACATCACGATCTGGGGCAATGTACTGAACGTGATTTTGGCGATTATCTTTGTAAAAGGTATGTTCGGTATCAAACCAATGGGTATTGTGGGTGTCGGATATGCCACGCTAATTGACCGGGTGTTGATGATGCTGGCGATGTCTTTTTATGTCCTCCGGTCTAAACGGTTCAGTCTATACACCAAAACATTTTCATTTTTTCATGCGGAACTTGCCCGGATAAAGAACATTTTCAAAATTGGTGCCCCCATGGCATTGCAATATGTTTTTGAAGTTGGATCCTTTGCTGCGGCATCACTTATCGCCGGAAAAATTGGTGCCGTGGAACAGGCCAGCCATCAGGTTGCCATTACCTTAGCTGCTATGACCTATATGATGGCAAGTGGTATCGCTTCTGCGGCAACGATTAAGACCGGTCATAGTTATGGTCGACGCAACATGATGCGTGTAAAGAAGTTTGCTACCGTTTCTTATCACCTGGTTATTGTTTTTATGTTGATCTGTGCCGTTATTTTTGCGGTCTTCAACCAATATCTGCCCCAGATAATCAGTGACGACCAGGCTGTTATCAGCCTTTCCGCGCAACTCTTAATCATTGCCGGACTGTTCCAGCTGTTTGATGGTACGCAGGTTGTCGGACTGGGCGTCCTGCGCGGAATGGGAGATGTGAATGTGCCCACATTGATCACTTTCATTGCTTACTGGATTGTTGGCATCCCCGTAGCATATCTTTTGGGCATCTATTTCAATATGGGGGTGCAGGGTGTTTGGTACGGGCTTTCACTCGGGCTGCTGACCTCTTCGATACTGCTGTATATGCGCTACCGCAGTATTATCCGGCAGCGGATGGATAGATTTGGGTGATCCCTAGTCAACCTTATATATTTTATATTTTTATTAATAGGTCCAATGCCCTATTGAGCGTATCCTTATCCTTGGCGAAGCAGATACGAAGTAGACGTTGATCACAAGAGGAAGCGTAAAATGCGGAAACAGGAACAGTAGCCACCTTAAATTGGGTGGTCAATTGGGTAGCATAGGCCAATTCAGGCAAGTCGCTGATTGGCTCGTAATCCATCAATAAAAAATAGGTACCCTCGCAAGGCAGGCTCTGGAATCGGCTAGCTTTCAACCCCTCTATAAACAGGTCACGCTTTTCTTGAAAAAAAGCAGGTAAACTTAGATAACTATCCTTGTCCCGGATATAGTCTGCAATCGCAAACTGCATGGGTGTATTGGCACTGAATACATTAAATTGGTGAATTTTTCGGAATTCGGTCGTTAGATAAGCCGGCGCCGCCACATAACCCAATTTCCAACCGGTCGTATGCAATAATTTCCCGAATGAAGCCACCACAAAACTCCGTTCCCATAACGTCGGGAACTGCAATAAAGACCAGTGGATTTGATTGTCGTAGACAATATGTTCGTACACCTCATCGCCCAATATCGTAATCGAGGTATCCTGTACTAATTTTCCCAAGGCTTCGAAATCTCTTTTCTTCCAAATCTTAGTGGATGGATTGGTGGGGTTATTAACAATGATAAGCTTTGTCCGAGGCGAAATCAACGTTTCTACTTCCTGCCAATCAATCGTGAAATGAGGTGCTTTTAACGTAACCGGAACGACTTTCCCTCCAAATAGTTCGACGCTAGGTCTATAGGAATCATAGGCCGGTTCGAAGACAATGACTTCATCTCCCGGACGGATAAGTGTTGCTATTGCCGTAAAGAGTGCTTGCGTGCCACCTGAGGTAATGGTTATTTCTTTTTCTACATCCACATCCACCTGATAAAGCATATGAATCTTTTCTGCCAAAACTTCCCTAAGGGGGAATATACCCGGCATGGGTGCATATTGGTTACATCCTTTACGCATATAGTGGTCTACTAGAGCAATTAACTTTTCGGATGTCGGATAATTGGGAAACCCTTGCGATAAATTAATAGCTTTATGTTCTTGGGCCAAAGCCGACATACGGGAGAATATACTGATCTCTGTCTCGGGAAGTTTCGAAACAAACTTCGCGCGTTGAAAGGATGCTGTCATTTTAGTGATTTAATTACCCGACTAAAATAATGGATTTTCGTATCTAAACCTCATTTTAATAAAATACTTTTTTCAC
>Ga0079224_100010837_pt1 | contig 12522 bp, 10 predicted proteins | sample Stecom2015_FD_80414 | JGI IMG/M metagenome (GOLD analysis project Ga0079224, IMG submission 80414) | Agricultural soil microbial communities from Utah to study Nitrogen management - Steer compost 2015 | ecosystem: Environmental > Terrestrial > Soil > Agricultural land | place: USA: Utah...
GGGGATGTGGGGCTGGGGCTCGGCAACCGGTTGTCCGGGAGGGTGTTGGATGGGGAGGCCGCGGAGTGTAGGGCTGTCGCGGGGGGTAGGAGCGCGTCACTCGGGATCATGGGCCGGGATCTGGGCCGGCGCACCGGGTTCCTGTGGATCCGCCAGGCCGAAGACCTGCTTTCGCCGGGGGAATCGGCGCGGGCCCGGCTGCGCGTCCTGGGAGACTTCTTCCGGGACCATCCGGCGGCCAATATGGTAATGACGGCGGAACGCGGCCCCGGGGAAATCCGCGCCGCTCTTGGCTTGGACCTGGCGGAGTCGTTCCTGCCCGCCCCGGATATCCGCCAAAGGCTGGAACTCTGGCGCAACCTGGTCGGGGGCGCCTGGCCGGCCGCGGACGAGGAATTGCTGGAAAGCGTGGCGGCCAAGTTCCGTTTCGGACCCGGAAAAATCGCCGCCGTGGCGGGAGCCATGCGCCGGAACGCCCGGGTGGAAGGCGGAAACGAATCTCCGGGCGCCTTACTCCATCGCGCCTGCCGGGAAGAGTCCAATCGCAATCTCGGCGCCTTCGCCCATAAACTGGAGCCGAAATACCGCTGGGACGATTTGGTGGCGCCGGCGGATATCCTGGCGCAACTCCGGGAGATCCGGGATTGCGTGCGCCATCGCCGTAGGGTGTACGGGGAATGGGGCTTCGAGGACAAGTTCTCCCTGGGCAAGGGCCTCAATGTGCTGTTCTCGGGCCCCTCGGGCACGGGCAAGACCATGAGCGCGGAAGTTCTCGCCGGGGATTTGGGACTCGATCTTTACAAAGTGGATCTGGCCTCGGTGGTGAGCAAGTACATCGGGGAGACCGAGAAGAACCTGGCGCGCATTTTCAAGGAGGCGGAAAGCGGCAATTGCATCCTTCTCTTCGACGAGGCCGACGCCCTTTTCGGAAAACGTTCCGAAGTCAAGGACTCTCACGATCGCTACGCCAATATCGAGATCAATTATCTGCTGCAGCGCATGGAGGAGTACGACGGCATCGTCATCCTCACCACCAATATGTCCAAGAACCTGGACGCGGCCTTCACGCGCCGTATCCGCTACACGGTGGAGTTCCCCCTGCCCGACGAGAAACAGAGGGATGAACTGTGGCGCAAAGTGTTTCCCGCGGCCACGCCCCTGGCGGAGGATCTGGACCTGGATTTCCTGGCCAAACGATTCAAGTTCACGGGGGCCAATATCAAGAACATAGCCCTGAACGGGGCTTTCATGGCCGCCTCGAACGGCGGGGTGGTGGACATGGCCCATGTCATCGCGGCCTTGAAGCGGGAATACCGGAAAATGGGCAAGCTGTGTTCCCGTTCCGACTTCGGCCCCTATTACGGCCTGGTGCGCGCCGACGAGGAGGGCGAAGCGTGAAAGAGGCGAAGAAGAAAGCGGATACGGAGGAAATGCTGGTTACCCACAAACCGGCCAAGGCTCCCGATCCGGACAAGGATGGGCGCAACCCGGGAGGCGGCGCGCGGGCCCGCGCCCAGGAAAAAGAAGAGTTCGACATGTTCAAGAAGCGCCTGGGTTCAACCGCGGGAGCCGCGGAAAAGCGGGAGATACTGTCCGAAATCCAGCGACGCTTCGGCAATGACAAAGCGGCCCAGGTGGTCAAGGAAATGCGCCTGCATGAAGACGACGACATGGCGCCCAAGCCCAAGCCCAAGGGTCCGGACAAGGATAAGGCATGAAGGACGCGCGCGGGAAGCCCGGCCGGGTCCGAAGGGCCAGCGGTGTAATAGAACGGTTACGCCTCCGATCCGCCGGATTTTCCGGAGTTCTGTCCCGGCGAAGAATGGGCACTCTTGAGCGGTTGCGCGCGTTTTCCAGGCGCATCTCCAGGGCCGGCCGCGAATTCGCCTGGCTTCGCTTTCCCGGACCTCCCGGATACCCGGTTCGCGGCGACCTCGTGCGGATCTTTCCGACCGCGCTTTCCCAGTCTCCTTCCCCCGCGTCGCCGGCGGGGCGGGAACCCTCCGCGCCGCTTCCGATGAAACCTGCCGGCTCGGCGCCCGGAATCGTCCGCATCATCCATACCCGGAGAACCATCCGCCTTTTCGGCCCAGGTCCCGAAGCCATCCGTACCGCGCCCCGGATGGCCGGCGGCGGAGTTCCGGACCCGCACCGAGCTTCCTCCGGGAAAATAGGGGCGTCCGGAAATGCGCGGAGCCGGGAGATTCCGTATCGCCATGCTTTCCATGCGCCTGCCGGATCGACTATGCCCCATCCGCTCCGCGAGGGGCCGCATACACGGGCAGGCGTCATGGCCCTGATTTCTCCCATGGAGAGGAAAACGGTTCCCATCACGGCTTTACGCAATCCCGGCGTATCCTTGCCTTTCACGCCGCGGATATTAACCCCGGCGGCCGCGGCTTCCGGCGCCTATAGCGGAATCCGGAGGCCCGTCGGCCCCGGAGTGAGTTCCCGCGCCGATGCCTCGACCGTATCCGGCAATGGAGCCCGCATGGCCGCGCCCGCCTATTCAGGAAGCTCCGCCCGGGCTCCGGATCCTGCCCGTGACGCCCGGGCTTCCGGGTATCCGGCTTTTCCCATCGGAACCGCGCCCCTGTCCTTATACGCCTCTCCGGTATCGCCGGGTGGAGGACGCGGCCGCCGCCTCCGGGCTCCTCCCGGGGAGGGCGGATCCGAGGTAACCTACTTGATACGCAGGGGATTCCCGGGATCGCCTTTCCGGACCGGAGCTCATGCCAGGAGGCCGCCGGCCGATCCGCCTGTGGAGGCCCGCTTCCGGAGCGCGGGGCCGCGCATCCCGTCCGTCGGAGAAGGGTTTTCCGTTCCGCTTCACGCGCAACCGCGGGGACTTGGAACCGTACCTTCGCCGTTTCCCGTTTCGGTCCCGGCTCGGGCCAGCGAACCGGCGTCGGGGCCCGGGGTCCGGCCGATGGCTTTTCTCCGGCCCCGGGAAAAGACTTCCGAAAAAAACGGCGGCGAGGAGGCGGTGCGCAAAACCGTGGAGGAAATACTGGAGCGGCGCATTTTGCCTAAGGTGGAGGCTCTGGTCGCGCGGGAAACGTCTCCCGATTCATCGTCCATGCGCAAGCTCGGCGAAAGGATCTACGGCGGCTTGTACGAGGGCCTGGTCCTGGAAAAAGAACGGATGGGGTTGATTTAGCCATGGCCAGACACTTGGAAAAGCTCAAGATCAGGAACGAGGACACGGGGGAGGAATTTTCCGTGCTGTTCAATCCCGGAGAATACTCCATCGACGGCGCCTCCAAATGGTCCGAACAGGAGAAGAAGGGCCAGAAGCCCGAGTTGCAATATACCGGCGGGGATCGCAAGAAACTGACCATGGAACTTTTCTTCGACACCCATGAAAGCCGCAGCGACGTGCGCGAGCATACCGTGATGCTTGGGAACCTGCTGGTGTTCAACAAAGAGAAGCACCGGCCTCCCAAGGTGACCTTGAGCTGGGGCAAAGAGGCGCCTGGCGGGGCCTTCGCCGAATTCCCGTTCACGGGCGTACTCGAATCCCTGAAGCAGCAGTTCACCCTTTTCATGAGCGACGGAACCCCGGTGCGGGCCAAGCTTTCGGTCGCGTTCATCCAGTTCAGCCTTACGGAAGAGGAACTCAAGAAGAACGAAGCCCATTCCGCCGACAAGACCAAGACCTATCTGGTGAAGCAGGGGGATACGGTGAGCGGCATCGCCGGCATGTTCTACAAGGATCCCGCCAAGTGGCGCCATATCGCCGAGGCCAACGATATCGAGAACCCCAGGAAAATAGAAGCGGGAAAATTGCTTACCATCCCGGCCTATGAATAGTCGAAAGGCACCATGGAAGAAGAGAATACGGCGCCGGAAAGCAAGATCCTCATCAACGATGCGGAAATATCCCCGGATTTGAAGGCCGACATACTGGAGGCCGTGGTCTGCCAATACTCAGAGGGGCCGTCCAGCTTCGACATCGCCGTCAATATCGTGGGGCCCGAGAACCAGCAGATCAAATGGCTGGACGATTCCAGGCTCCAGCCCGGTAACAAGGTGGAGATCAGGCTGGGATATCTGGACCAGTTCAAAACCCTGATCATCGGGGATATCACGGCCCTGCATCCCAAGTTCACGACCGGAGAAAGCGCCAAGGTGCATGTGCAGGGATTCGACAAGCTCCATCGCCTGCGCCGCGGCCGCAAGACCCGCAGTTTCGTAGAGGCCAAGGACAGCCAGATAGCCGCAAAAATAGCCGCCGAAGCCGGGCTTACCCCGGATGCCGAGGATTCGGCCGTGGTCTTCGACTATGTTCTTCAGAACAACCTCTCCGACCTGGACTTCCTCCTGGAGCGGGCGCGGCGAATCAGATACGAGGTGCGGGCCCAAGGCCAGACCCTGATTTTCCGCAAGGCGGCCAATCATCTGGGCAAGACCGTCACTTTGGAATACGCCAAGACCCTCAAGCAATTCTGCCCGCGCCTGAGCACCATGGGCCAGGTGGACGAGATCAAGGTGAGGGCCTGGAACCCGGCGACCAAGGAGGCCGTGCTGGGAGTGGCCCGGGCAGGCGACGAGGATACCGTCATGGGCGGCGCCGAAAGCGGTCCCGCCATCGCCCTCAAGGCATTCGGGAAGAATCCCGGCGCGGTGGTGGACATGCCCTTGGCCACCCAGGCCGAAGCCGATCAGGCCGCCCGCGCCCTGTTCAATGAGATGGCGCTGGAATTCATCTGCGGCGACGGGGAAGCGGTGGGCAACATCGAACTCCAGGCGGGAACCATCCTGGAATTGAAAGGTTTGGGCGCGCGCTTCAGCGGGAACTATTACCTGAAGAAAGCCGAGCACCGTTTGGGACCCAAAGCCGGTTATGTCACCCGCTTCCAGGCCGTGAGGAACGCGGCGTGAATATCCTGGAGGCCCTCGCCCGGCCCGGCGAAAGAGAAGGCGCGCGTGACCGCATTTACGGGGCCGTGGTGGGCATCGTCAGTAATACGGGGGATCCGGACGGCCTGGGCCGGATCAAGGTTCGTTTCCCCTGGCTCAAGGAAGACGATGAAAGCCGCTGGGCGCGCCTGGTGAGCTTCATGGCCGGGCCCGGAAGAGGCGCGGTATTCCGCCCCGAGGTCGACGACGAGGTGCTGGTGGTTTTCGAGCAGGGAGACATGCGTTTTCCCTATGTCCTGGGAGCGGTATGGAACGGCAATGACAAGCCGCCCTCGGAAAAAGGCGGGGACGCCGAAAACCATATCCGCATGATCAAGTCCCGAAGCGGCCATACCATCGTCCTGGACGACAGCCCGGGAGGGGAGAAGATCACCATCACCGACAAAGGCGGCAATATCCTCCAGCTTTCCTCCGGCGGGGTGGTGGTGAAGAGCGATGCCATCCGGATCGGCAGCGAGGACGCTTCCGAGAGCGTGGTGCTCGGGGACGCGCTCATGGAACTGTTCAACAAGCATACGCACGGGACGGGAGTGGGCCCCAGTTCCCCGCCCGCCGAGCCGATGGTCAAAGGCAAGCACGTTTCCAACAAGCACAAGGCGGAATGATGCCCTTGATGGCGGCCACCCTTTCCCAATCCCTGGAAGCCGTCCTGAAGGCCAGGCCTCCGGCCCCGCCCCAGGCCGCCGCCGATTGGGCCCGGGCTTATCTCGCCTTCGCCTCCCAGGCTCTCTCCTCGGCGGGAAGCCTTCCGGTCGCGGCGGCGGCCAATCTGGGCATTCTTCTCGGGGCCTTTACGGGAGCCCTGAATGCGCGCAGCGCCTCCGGGGCCGCATCCCTCATGGCCGCGGGGGTCACGGGCTTCTGGTCGGCCATGGTCTGGGCGGGGCCCGCGGCCGTAGGCACCACCCTTTCACCAGGTAACATGTCCCTGGCATCGGCCCTGGAAACGGTATTCTCGGACACCTCGGGGAAAAGCGAGGGCGAAAAGGCCAGGTCCCTCGCCGATGCCTTCGAGGCCGGCGCCAAAACCGTCATGGTCAACGATATTCCCCTGATCCAACCCGCTCCCCCCATTGTGGGGCCCGTATCATGAGGGCCCCATGAGCAAGCGTTTTCTGGGCCGGGGCTGGGCTTTTCCCGTGGAGGTGGATTCGGCCGGCAGGCTGGCCTACGCCTCGGAGGAAAACAAAATCCGCGAATCCGTGCTCATCATACTCGGCACGGCGCGCGGAGAGCGCGTGATGCGTCCGGACTTCGGGAGCCGGCTCCATGAATTGGTATTCGCCGCCATGAACTCCTCCACCCGCAGCCTGGTTTCGCATTATGCCACCGAGGCCCTGGTGCAATGGGAGCCTCGCATCGACGTATTGCGCATTTCGGTCCGGGAGGACCTCACCGCCGCGAAAGGAACCCTGCTGGTGGATATCGAATACCGGGTCCGGTCCACCAACAGCATTTTCAACCTGGTTTATCCCTTTTATCTCAACGGCGGAAAGGGCTGACCATGGAAATCCCGCAATTGGATCGGCGCACCGCCGGCGATGTCGTGGACGAGGCCGTGTCCCTGGCCAGGAACGTGTATCTGCCGGGTGTCTGGCAGGGATATCAAAATCCGGAGGACCCGGCCTTCAGGCTGATAGGGGTTTTCGGAAGGATGATGGAGATTCTCATCGAGCGCCTCAACCGGGCGCCCGAGAAGAACTTCCTGGCTTTTCTGGAAATGGTGGGAGTGGAAGCGTCGCCGGGAGCCCCCGCATCGGCGCCCGTGACCTTTCTGCCTTCGGCCAAGGCCCCGGAGGGGGGATTCATTCCGGCCGGAACCCAGGTGGCCACGACGCAGACCGATGCCACCGATGCCCTGGTTTTCGAAACCCGGTCCGCCATATACGCCAGTCCGGCCAAGCTGGCGGCGGCCTTGAACCTTCTGCCCGCCGCCGATAAATACGCGGCCGTACCCGTTCCGGCCCTTCCACCCGGTCCGCTGGATTTCGAGGCCCCGGCTCCCGCAGGCGCCGGGGCCTCGGAAACCGTCCTGCTGAGTCCGGATTTCGCGGGTTTGTCCGATCTGCCGCATACGCTTTATCTCGGAAGCGCCTCTTTGTTCGGCCGCAAGGAGGTTCTGGACGTAACCTTGCGGTTTACCATCGGGTCCGGAGACGCTTCCATTCTGAACGGCGCGAACCTGCAATGGAAAAAATTCGACAAGGACGCCAAGGACTGGGTCGCGACGGGCGCCGTCTATGTTCCCGCTCCGCCCGGAGAAGCGCTGGTGGTACTCAGCCTGTTCGGCGGGAACGAAAAAACCGCTGTGGGCGGCAGCGAAGAGTTCTGGGTCGCCTGCGTATTCGCGGGGAATCCGGATGCCGCCGCTTCCCTTGAGATCGCTTCCGTGGAAGGCGCCCTGAAGCCCGCGGGCGCCGCCCCGGCCGCTTCGGCCCTGCCCGAAAAAGCTTTCGCCGACAGCCTCGCGATGGATATGACCAAGCCTTTCCGGCCTTTCGGGGATCGCCCCCGCTATGGAGACGCATTCTACCTGGCCAGCGCCGGGGCGCTTGCGCCGGAGGCCGGGAGGATTACCGTATCGGCCGCGCTCAAGGCCTATTCCACCGTCCAGCTCCAGGCCGCCTTCAAGGACGTTCCGGCCATCATCACCCTGGTGACCCGCGTGCAATGGCAATATTCGGCCGCGGACGGTTCCTGGAAAAACCTGACCGAGTTCCTGCACACGCTCACGGCGACCCCGGGCGCTCCCGGCAATCCGCCCGCCATCGCGCTCGAGATCCGGCGGGACGGGGTCGTTACGGCTTCCGAAGACGGCAGTTTCTTCGGCCAGGCGGGAACGAACCCGGCCGTCTTCACCTTCGACCGTCCCGCGGACATGGGGTTCCTGGAGTTCCAGGGGGAAGAGAATTTCTGGATAAGGGCCCTTCTGAAAAGCGAAGACCCTTACGGAAAGGACGCTTACATCGCCTCTTCCAGTCCCCTGGTGGTGGTGGGCGCCAGCCTCATCCCGCCCGTAGTCGAGGAGCTTACGCTCGGATTCACCTACAAGAGCGCTTTCGAAGCCGTTCCGCGGGCGATTTCCGAAAACAACCTGGGGCGGATCGATCATGCGCACGGAGGTAACGTACCGGTTTACCCTATGCGTCCGTTCGCTCCCGCCTCCGTCCAGGAAGCGGGAGCCGTCCCGGCCGCCTTCGCGGGAGGCCATGGACTGTACCTGGGTTTCGACCGCCCTTTCGGGGAAGCGCATATCAGTTGGTACTTCCGGCTCAGGGACGGTTTCCCCTCGGTGGATCGGCCCGCCGAAAGCGGGGAGCCCTTGTTGGCCTGGGAATACCTGGCCCTGGACCGGGCCTGGAAACCCCTCGACGTGGAGGACGGCACGGCCCATCTCACCGGAAGCGGAACGGTGGCGTTCGCCGGACCCTCGGATTCCCTGGCCGCGGCCTTGTTTCCCGCGGGCCCGCCGCCGGTCCGGCAATCCCTGCATTGGTTCCGGGCCCGCCTGGTTTCGGGGCGGTATGATTATCCGCCCGTCCTGCGGGGCGTCTATCCCAATACCGTGATGGCCGACAACCGCACCACCTTCCGGGGCGATCTGGTCCTGGGTTCCGGCAGCGGAGAGCGAGGCCAACGCTTGCGCCTGCCCAAGGCGCCGGTGCTGTCCGGAACGCTGTGGGTGCGCGAATCCGAGGCGCCTCCGGCGGCGGAGCTGGACGCACTAACCTCCGAACTGTCGGCGGACGGTGTGGACCTGAATCCGGTTTCCGGAGCGGCTTCCGCGGCTTCGGGATCCCCGGCGGTTTTTCCGGGGCATCCCTGGAGCGGCGTGCTGGAAATCCGCGAGTTCCCGGACGGGCGGGAACGGGAGGCATGGGTGCTCTGGCGCCGCGTCCCCAATTTCCTGGCATCGGGGCCGCGCAGCCGCCATTATGCTCTCGATCCGCTTTCCGGGGAAGTGATCCTGGGCGACGGCGTGCGCGCCATGATGCCCCCGGTGATTAAGGACAATCTGCTTTTCCGCGGCTTCCGGACCGGCGGAGGGGAAGCCGCCAACCAAGCGGCCGCGCCCATGGCGATCAAGGAACTCAAGAGTTCGCTCCCGTACGTGGACAAGGTTTTCAATGTCGAGCCGGCCGTCGGCGGCGCGAATCCATGGGGCCTGGAGGAAATCCTCGCCTTCGGGCCTCAACTGATCAAAAACAAGGGCCGGGCCGTAACGGCCGAGGATTTCGAGTGGATGACCTTGCAGCGTTTCAGCGCCCTGGCGAGGGCGAAATGCCTGTCCACCCGCGCTCCCGGGCCCGGCGGCCTCGTCTTCAAGCCCGGGGCCGTGACCATGGTAGTGGTGCCCAAATCCCGGGATCGGTTTCCCAGGCCGTCCTCGGCCCTGCTGGAGGCCGTCCGCGGATTCCTGGCGGAGCAGGCACTGGGGGGGATCGTTTCCGACATCCACGCGCTCGGGCCCGGATTTACCGAGGTTACGGTATCGGCAATGGTACGGGCCGCGGATCCGCGTGAGAACAGCGAGGTCGAAAGGAGATGCCAAAAGGCCCTGGAGGATTTTTTCCATCCCCTCTACGGGGGCGAGGCGGGCACGGGCTGGGCTTTCGGGAGGGACGTGGCCCTTTCGGAGGTGTACGCGGCGCTGCAAAGGGTGGAAGGCGTGGATTATGTGGGATCGGCCGGTTTCCCCTCGGCGTCCGGAACCGAAGCCCTGGATATAGGCGATAACAATCTGGTCGCCAGCGGCGCCCATAGCATAGAGATGATCTGATGGCCCTGCCGACCCTCAACCTGGACGACCGGGACTATCCGCGGCTGCTGGAAATCCTCAAGGGCCATATTCCCGGGGAGGAATGGAGCGATCACAATCCTTCCGATCCCGGCATCGCCCTGCTGGAAATGCTCGCATGGCTGGGGGAGATGGCCCTGTACCGCATGAATCGGGTGCCTGGGTCGCACCGGGACAAGTTCCTGAAGCTCCTGGCCGATCCTCCTGTGCCCGTGACGGCGGAAATCTCCTTCCGTCTCACTTGGGCGGTTCCTCCTCCGCCGGGACCGTCGAGCGATTTCGAGCTGCCTCCGGGCCTGCGTTTCGCCACCGACTACGCCGGGGGCCGCCGGTTCCTGTTCGAGAGTTTCGGCAAATCCCTCCTCGCCAAGGATGCCGACGGGCTGTCCCATTCCGGCCGGGTGAGAGTCAGGGCTTTCCGGGAAATCCAAGAGGAGGCGCTGGGAGTCAGCGACGGGAGGCCCAATCAGGTTTTCCCCATCTCGCAAGGGCCGGTGCTTTCGGATTTCGGGTCCGCCGCTCCGGCTTACAATCCCAATCCCCGGGTGCGGGTGGGCGCCGTGGAATGGGAGCTTCGCAATTTCCTGCTGGCCGAAGGTTCCCGGGCCAATCCCTTGCCGCCCCGGCATTTCATGGTGGACGGATTCGAAAATCGGGTGCGGTTCGGGGACGATGCTTTCGGCGCCATCCCGCCCGCAGGAGACGCCATCGCCCTCATCCGCTACCAGGTCCTGGAAGGGCCGGAAGCCCTGGTCGGAAGGGATCGGATCCGGCATTTTCTCAATCCCGAAGCCGTGACCGGCCTGGCTCCGGGCGATACCCTGGCCATGACGGGAAGTTCCGAGGCCCAGGGCGGGGAGAACTTCTTTCCTCCCGAAGAAAGAATGCGCCGGGGGCTGGAAGCGTTCCGCAATCCCGCCCGGCTGATCACGGCCGGCGATTTCGAGCGGGCGGTGCTTTCCGATTTCAACGGCTACCGGAGGATCGCCAATCCGGCTCAAGGCCTCCCCGAAGACCACGGCCGGATCCTGCGGGCCGAGGCCCTGATGAACCGCAAACCGCCCCTGAGTCCGGCCCCATCCGGGCCGGCTTCCGGCCATGTAACCTTGCTGATACTGCCGGCCTACGACCGGGCGGCCTTCCGCGCCGCCTCGCTGGGCCAGAAAACCGCCATGTTGGCCGTGGATGCGGGCGTGAAGGAAAGCCTGCTCTCCTATCTGGAGCCCCGCCGCCTGCTCACCACCCGCCTGCATGTAGAGGGAGCCGGCCTGATGGCGGTTTCGGCGCAGGTCGGCGTCGTGGTGGAAAGCCGCCGCAACGCCGCGGAAATGGAGACGGCTATCCGTGCCGTTCTGAACGATTATCTCGACCCGGCGCGCGGATACGACGACGGACGCGGCTGGCCGTTGGGCCGGGCCATGCGGCGCTCCCGGCTCTACCGGCTGCTCGAGGATTTGCCTGGGGTGGACCATGTGGAAACCTTGTCGCTTACGCCGGCCGGCGCGTCCGGGGACGTGGAGCCTGGCGCCGGACGATTGCCCGTATGGGACGGTCTTTCCATAGGAGTCAGCCGCGCATGAAAGGCGCGGGCATAAGCTCCGGGACGGGCCGGGGGGAAAAGCGCGGGAGGGCCGCATGGCGGTGACGGCCGGATACCTGAAGCATCTGCCCGGAATTTTCCGGACCGGGGACGGCGGCTTTCTGGATTCCTATCTGAAAGTTTTCGAGGCCCTGCTCAGCGGCCGCGGGGACGTTCCGGCGGCGGAGGGCATCCGATCCCTGGAAGGTCTCATCGAGGATTTCCCCGCCCGCCTGGATCCGGCCCTGGCCCCGGTGGACACGCCCGCGGCGGCCCAACCCTTGCGCTCGGAATTCCTGGATTACCTGGGCGGCTGGGTGGCGCTTTCTTTCGATCAGAACTGGGAGATGGACAAGCGCCGCCAATGGCTTTCCCGCATCGTGCCCTTGTACAAGCGGCGCGGCACCCGGGCCGGGCTCGGCGAATACCTGTCCATGTTCGTCGGCGACCAGGCCAAGGTGGAGGAGCCCTCCGGCGGTTTCATCGTCGGGGCCAAGGCCAACGCCACCGTGGGCGTCAGTTCCTTCATCGCCGGGGCTCCGGCCCATTTCTTCCGGGTGCGCATCAACTACGGGTTCGCTCCGGCGCCCTTCCGGATCGGCGAATGGAAGAACCTGCGCAAGGGAACCAAGGCCATAGTGGACCTGGAAAAACCGGCGCATACCTATTACACCCTGCAGGCGCGCACCCCCGGGATCATAGTGGGCGGGGCGGCATACGGCGGCAGCAATAGTCCCAATCCCCTTTCCCGCGGGCGAGGCCGCGCCACCATCGGGACGGACACCCTCATCTGGCAAGAATCCAGGCAAATCTGACTCGGGGAGCATGACATGGCCACGGAAATAAAGCGCGTACGGTTTTTCGACGGACAATTCCTCAAGGAATTGGAGTTCCGCGACGAGCAGGCCTACCATATGCACCTGCGCCGGCGGATGAACTTCTTTCTGTTCGGTCAAAGCGGGGCAGTGGCCCTGAATCCGGACGACCTCAGGTTCTTCAACCTGGACAATGTCAATAAGACCTTCCAGGTACGCGCGGGCATGGCCATTTGCCGCCGGGCGGCGGACATGGAAGGCAAAGAGATCGTGCTCTTTTCCGACTCCCCCGTCATCGACCTGGATGCGGAAGGCATCGTCGCGGGCGGGACGGCCTTCGTCACCCTTAACTACCAGGAAGTGGAAGCCATGGACCCCCCTTCCGAAGGCGACGTGAGCGAGAATAC
>Ga0079224_100010838_pt1 | contig 12522 bp, 11 predicted proteins | sample Stecom2015_FD_80414 | JGI IMG/M metagenome (GOLD analysis project Ga0079224, IMG submission 80414) | Agricultural soil microbial communities from Utah to study Nitrogen management - Steer compost 2015 | ecosystem: Environmental > Terrestrial > Soil > Agricultural land | place: USA: Utah...
GAACCAACCCGCGAAGAACCCGCCGAGGCGCGTCGTCGTAACCGGCGCGACGGGCAATCTCGGCACGAGCGTCGTAGAAACCCTGGCTGCCGATCCCGACATCACGTCAATCACGGGTATCGCACGCAGGGAGACCGATCAGGCGGTGCCGAAGTTCGACCTCGTGCCACTCGACCTGGCGACGGCAGACGACGCGCAGCTCGACTCGGTGCTCGCCGAGGCCGACGCCGTGGTCCATCTGGCGTGGTCCTTCCAGCCGACCCGCGACCCGGCCACCACGTGGCGCATCAACGTGCTCGGGGCGATGCGGGTGTTCGAGTCGGTCGCGCGGTGCGAAGTGCCGGTGCTCGTCCACGCGTCCTCGGTGGGTGCCTATTCGCCGGGGCCGAAGGACGAACCGGTCGACGAGTCCTGGCCGACCCACGGCTGGCCGTCGGCGGCCTATCCGCGGGAGAAGGCCTACCTGGAACGGGTACTCGACGACCTCGAACGTCGCCGTCCCGAACTGCGCGTGGTGCGGATCAGGCCCGCGTTCGTCTTCCAGCGCGCCGCGTCGGCCGAACAACGGCGGATCTTCGCGGGGCCGCTGCTGCCGGGACGTCTGGTGCGGCCCGAGTTGATTCCGGTGGTCCCCGACATCCCGGGCCTTCGGGTGCAGGCCGTGCACGCCGACGACGTCGCCGAGGCGTTCCGGCTCGCCCTCCACAACCCGGTGTCGGGTGCGTTCAACGTCGCCGCACAACCTCCGGTCGATGCGACCGTGCTCGCCGAGCTGCTGGGCGCCTCCACCGTGCGGATTCCCGCGTCGGTCGTACGGGGTGCGGTCGCGGCGGCGTGGCGCCTGCACGCGGTTCCGGCCTCGCCCGAGCTGTTCGACACGGTGATCCGCCTGCCGCTCATGGACGTCACCCGCGCCGAGCGCGAACTCGGCTGGCAACCGCGGTTCAGCGCGTCCGAAGCGCTGTCGGAGTTCTTCGAGGGGCTGCGGGACGGATCCGACGAGCACCGGCGCAACACGCCACGGCTGCGCTCCCGCATCCCCGGTGGCCGCCTCCGCGAGTTCGCCACCGGAGTGGGCGGCACCACGTGACGCCGTGACGCTCACCTCCGCCCCGTGCGGAAAGCACGCCTGGGAAACGCCGCCTTGGTAGCTTCTTTCCGTGCGAGGAGACGGGCTCGGGCAGGCGCATCAGCCCGGTCGGTGTGAGCGCTATCTGCTGGCGGCCTTCCGCCGCGGTGCCTCGCTGCTGCGGGCGGCGATCATCGGCGTGTGCGGAACGTTCGGCCTGATCGCCGCCCACGGTCACGCCGGTGAGGTGCTCGTGCCGCTGATCGCCGCGGCCACCGCGGTACCCCTCGTGCAGGCCTGGCACCGCGACCGCGCACCCCGCACGTTCGTCGCGGCCGACGTGCTCGTGGCCGTGGGACTCGGCCTGGCCGAGCTGACGCAGCCGTACGAGCAGGTCGCAGGCGGCTGGGTGCTGGCCGCGGTGTCGCTCACCGCCGCGGCGTGCCGGTTCGAACGGCCGGACCGGCCACTCGCGAGTGTCGGTATCGCCGCGGCCGCGATCACGTCGTATCTGGCCGCGGCGGTCATCGCCGAGGGCTCGGCGCCGATGCCCGAGACAGTGCACCTGATGGCGCAGACCGTCCTGGCGTGGGTGGCGATGTCGTTGCTGCGGCGTGCCGCCCGGTTGTGCGACGCACTCATCGACCACGTCGCACAGCGGCGGGCGACGGCCGCGGCGGCCAAGGCACGGCACGCGGCCGACCGCGCCCACCTGGCGATGCTGCACGACACCGCCAGCACCACGTTCCTCATGGTGTCGACCGAATCCGGCGACGAGTTCCCCTGGCTCCGCGCCCAGGCCGCACGCGATCTGGACCTGCTGGCGCCGCAGACCGCGGCGTCCGATCACGACGTCGACCTCGCCACGCTGCTGCGCTCGCTTCGCGGGCAGCACGGCCTCCAGGTCGACGTCGTGGCCCCCGACCGGCTGGTGCTGCCCGCCCGCCCGGCGTTGGCCATCCTCCACGGGGCGCGCGAGGGACTGACCAACGTGCGACGCCACTCCGGTGACACCCGGCCCCGGCTGTCGGCACGCGAACAGGACGGCACGGTGCTGGTGGAGCTCGTCGACCGCGGGTGTGGATTCGACCCGGCGACGGTGCCCGCACACCGGCAGGGTCTGTCCTCGTCGATCCGTGCTCGCGCGGCGGACGCCGGACTGCGGGCCGAGGTGCGTTCCGCGATCGGTGCGGGCACCAGCGTGACGTGGACGTGGTCACGTGACTGACCTCGGAATGCGCAGCGCCGTGTACGTCCGGCGCAGGCTCGTCGCCGCGGCTCGCTGGATGCTGCTGGCGGTGGCGCTCGTCGTGCAGTTCGGCAGCAACGCCGCGCTGCTGGTCGGCACCACCCCGATGTCGCCGGTCGAACTCGGCGGCTACGTCGCGCTCGGGATCGTGGGGGCCGGCGCGGCCGCCGCGCTCACCCTGCGCCGGTCGATACCCCGTTGGTACGCGGCCGGAGGGTGCGTCGTGCTGCTCGCGTGCGCGGGCGCGCTCTCGGCCGATCTGCCGCCAGAGGGAGCACTGCGTGCCGGGCACTGGTCGCTCGGACTGATCGGCTGGTACGGACTGGTGCTGCTGTTCGGCCTGCCGCCCCGGTGGGCGGGCCTGCTGCTCGGCGCCGTCGGGGTGCTCTACACGGTGCCGGTCGTTGCCGAGAACCCCACGACGACGGGACTGGCGAACCTCGGGGTCGGCCTCGGATCGGTACTGGGCCTGCAGTTCGCGGTGGCGCTGGGGTCGCACCTGCTCGCCGGCATCGCGCGCCGGGCTCAGGCCACCGCCGACGAGGAACAACAGGTGCGGATCGAGGAGGAGACCGCCGCGGCCGTGGCCGCCAACCACGAACGCCGCTACGCCGACCTGCGCGAGGCGACCATCCCGCTGCTGCGCGGGCTCGCCGACGGTGAGCTCGACCCGCGTGATCCCGTCGTCCGGCGACGGTGCGCGGTCGAAGCGGCCCGAATGCGCAGGCTGTTCGCCGAGCACGCCGATAGCGGCGACCGGCTCGTCCACGAACTCGGAGGGATCATCGACGTCGCGGAACGGCACGGCGTCTCGGTGCATCTCACCGTGCGTGGAGCCCCGACAGCGCTGCCCGACAACGTGCGAGCGGGCCTGCTGGGACCGATCTCCGAGGCGCTCGTCACCGCGGACGGGGACGCCAAGGTGACCGTCCTGCACGCCCCGGACCACGTGCGGGTCGCCGTGCGCTGCGACGCACCCGGCCTGCAGCTGCCCCGCGACGGGTCCGGCGAGGTCGAGGTCGTCGAATCGACGAGCGGCGGACAACTCTGGTTGGAGACGTCATGGCAATCTCGGTAGTGGTGATCGACGACCATCCGGCGATCACGGCAGGCATCCGCACCTGGTACGCCCAGGCCACGCCCGCGATCGAGGTCGTCGCCGAAGGCACCACCCCCGACGTCGCGTGGTCCCCGCCCGGCGACACCGCCGACGTCGTGGTGCTCGACCTCAACCTCGACGGCACCGCCTCGTCGTACCAGCACACCGTGCGACGGCTCGTCGACGCGGGCAGGCGCGTGATCGTCTACACGATGCGCGACGGCCAGGACGTGGCGATCTCGTGTCTGGACCTCGGTGTCGCGGCGTTCGTGACCAAGGCCGAGGGCCACGAGCACCTCGTCGCGGCCACCGTCGCGGCGGCCGAGAACCGCCCGTACCTGCCGCCCGCGCTCGCCGGCGCCATCGCGGCCAACCGGGAGCCGCTGCGCCCTCAGCTGTCGGAACGCGAGCGCGAGGTGCTCGAACTGTGGTTCCAGTCGGAGTCGAAACAGCTCGTGGCCGACCGCATGAACATCACGCCGCGGACCGTGGGCACGTATCTGGACCGGGTGCGGCTCAAATACGCCAACGTGGGCAGACCCGCACCCACGAAGGCCGCGTTGCTCGCCCGCGCGGTGCAGGACGGCATCGTCGACCTCGGAGAACTCTGATCGTCACCTGCTGCTCACCGTGAGTGGTGAGGGTTGTTCGCACGTCACCGATTCGTCCGATGTTCGCCTACTCTCCGTGCTGCGGATCATGGGGAGAGCAGGGGACGAGATGGACAACGTCATCGGCAGCGCGCTGCGACAGGCGAGATCGGCGCAGGGCATGTCGTTGCGTCAACTCGCACGTGCGGTGCATTTCTCCCCCGGTTATCTGTCCAAGGTGGAGAACGGCGCCAAGATCCCGTCCGTGGAGCTCGCCGTCGCCTGCGACCGCGTGCTGGGCATCTCCCCGCCCATCGCGGACCTGGCCAAGCGCCCTCCCCGCAGGCGAAGGCCGGTCGCCCACCCGGACACGGTGGTGCCTGCACAGCTGCCACACGCCCCGTCCGGTTTCTTCGGCCGGGACACCGAGCTCTCCGCGCTGACGGAGTGGGCCCGCGCCGAGCCCCGTGGTCCGGAGCTGCGATGCCGCGTCCTCACCGGCGACCCCGACGCGGGCAAGACCGCCCTCGCCGTCTACTTCGGACACTCGAGTGCGGATGTGTTCCCCGACGGGCAGCTGTATCTCGATCTGCGGGGCAGCACCGCAGGCCCGCTGTCGGTGCAGGCCGCGCACGTCCGCCTGTTGCGTGGGGTCGGCGTCGGGACCGGGTCGATCCCCGAGGACCCGGACGAGGCACTCGCGATGTACCGCTCGCTGACGGCGGGACGCCGGCTGCTCGTGGTGCTCGACGACGCGGCCGACGCCGACCAGGTGCGTCCCCTGCTGCCGGGTGGGGGCACGTGCGCGGTGCTGGTGACGAGCCGGCACCGCATGCCCGACCTGGTGGTCCGCGACGGAGCTGCCGAGATGCGGATCGGCCCGGTCCCCGACACCGCAACCCGCGACGCACTGTGCGCAGGACTCGGCACGGCACGCGTCGCGGCCGAGCCCGCGGCGACGAGCGCGCTCATCGCCGCGCTGGACGGTGCGCCACTCGCGATCCGCACCGCCGTGGCCAGGCTGCGCGACGAGCCGTCCCGAACCATCACGGGCTACCTGGCCGCGTTGCTCGCCGGCCGGGCCGCCGAATCCCCCACGCTGCGCACCCGAGCGCACCGGCGCCCGGAGATTCGGCGGCCCCGGACCCTCACCGGGTGAGGATCACCCGAGGTCGGCCAATTGCGGGACGACGGGCGCGATGTCGTCGATCCACTGAGCGGGCTTGCCCGCGGGCGGCATGATGTACGTCGCGTGCACGCCCAGCTCGACGTACGGGTACATGCTGCGCACGAACTCGTCCCGGCCGGTCTGCGTGGCCTCGGGCGAACCGGCGAGCACGGTCTTGCGGATCTCGTCGTAGTCCCTGCCGACGTCGTCGCAGTGCCTGCGCAGCACGCCGAGCTTGTGCGCCACGTCGTCCGGCGAGGAGGCGAACAGGTTGCAGGCGTCCGCGTACTGCGCGACGAGCCGCAACGTCTTGCGCTCGCCGCCACCACCGATCAGGACCGGGGGCGTGCGGATCGGCTGCGGCATGCACAGCGTCTCGGCGAGCTGGAAGTGCTTGCCCTCGAACGCGCCGTTGTTCTCGGCGTCCCACATCTGCTTGCAGATCCGGAGGGTCTCCTCCAGGCGCTCGAACCGTTCGGCCACCGGCGGGTACGGCACGCCGAGGCCGTGGTGTTCGCGTTCGTACCAGGCCGCACCGATCCCGAGCACCGCGCGTCCTCCGGAGAGCACGTCGAGGGTCGAGACGGTCTTCGCCAGCAGGCCGGGGTGCCGGTAGGTCACGCCGGTCACGAGCAGCCCGAGGTTGATGGTCGTCGTGTTCGCCGCCATGAAACCGAGACTGGTGTATCCCTCGAGCATGTTGGCCTCGGCGGGCAGTCCGGTCGGCTCGATCTGGAAGAAGTGGTCCATAAAGGACAGCCAGGTGGCCCCGGCTTCCTCGGCTGCCGGACCCACCCTGGCGAGTTCGCCCGCGATGGCCTCCGTACCGCCGTCGATGTCGAAGATCGGAAGATGAAAACCCAGCTCCATGAATGCCCTCTGTCGTCGCGGATCCGAGGTGTACGGCCGGGTCCACCCTACGCCGAAATCCCCGTGCGCACCTGGCACGAACGACTCAGCCGAGCGCCGCCTTCCTGCGCTCGTGGAACCGGGCCACCCGCATCCGGTTCCCGCAGACCGCCGGATTGCACCAGCGCCGATTCGGATGCGAGGGCAGGAAGATCAGGATGCAGAAGTCGGCGGCACAGTTGCGGATCCTGGTCACGGCCGGATCGGCCACCATGCCGGCGACCGCTTCCGCGAGTTCGGCGACGATCCTCGTACCGGGACCGCCGTCCCTGACCGACCGCAGCGTCCGGTCCGCGGAGAGCTCGTGGCGGACCGGCGCGGCCCGCATCGCCTCGTTGAGCGCGGCCAGGTCGGCCCCGGCGGGGCGCCTGCCCTCGCGAGCCCGGGCGATGAGCGCGGACGCGTGGTCCCTGAGCTCACGCACCGCGGCCAGATCCTTCTTCGTCGGCGCGTCGATCAGCGAGGGCGGCAACGTGGGCAACCGATCCCGTTCGCAGTCCAGCCAACGACGCAAACCGGCCAGATCGGACAAGAAGTCGAGGTCCTGCCCGGGGAGTCGCGCTCGAGTGTTCACCAGATCGAGCGCGAGAGGCTCCCCCACCAGCGGTCCCAGCTCGGCCATGTGGTTAATGGTACATCCAAACATTGACCCATTAATGCCGCAACGCTAACGTGAATCCGTCGCCCGCCGCTGTCTGCCGTGCAGGGGGAGGCAGACAGCGGCCGCGCATCGGAGTGGCGCGCCGGGCGTCATCTCGTGCATGCCGCACTCAAGGGGTAGACTGGCATGACGTTACGCGTCGTGTCCACGCGCGAGGATCTGCAGCGCGTGCGCATCGCCGACCAACCCGACCTCATGTGGGAACTCGTGCAGAGTCTCCACCAGGTCCAGGAACGCGTTCCGGCGCCGCACTATGCGACATGGCACAGAGAGTGTTCGCCCGGCGCCCCGCTCCGCCGTGGGTCCGCGAACTCGCAAGAGGCGACCGGCGCGCACTGGCCGATCTGGCGGCGGCACTGCACGGCGCCTACGAACTCCTCGTCCGTCCACAGTGGCCACACGTGCGGGAGGATGTCGTGGCCGAGCGCGCCCGCAGACAGCGCATGCTCGCCTGGGATGGCGTCGGCGAGGCACTGACGTCCCTTCCCGGTGTTGTCGGCTGGGACGGCGAGGTGCTGCGGGTGCGCTACGCGGTGGACAAGACCCTGCACCTCGGTGGACGCGGCATCACGTTCGTACCGAGCCACTTCTGCTGGCCGAATCCGATCAGCTTCATCGACCCGGAACTTCCGCCGACACTCGTGTATCCGGCGGAATCGTCGGCGACGCCGGCCACGGGCCAGACGGTGGAGGTCGACCCGCGGCGGCTCGAGTCGCTGCTCGGCCCGAACCGTGCGGCGTGTCTACTCGCCCTTCGCAGGCAGTACTCCACGAGCGGACTGGCCGAACGCGTCGGCATCTCGGTGGGCAGCGCCAGCAAGCAGACGGCGACGCTTCGGGAATCCGGCCTGGTCGTCAGCGAACGCCAAGGCAACACCGTGCTGCACCGCATCAGCGCTCTCGGCGAGGCGGTCGTCGCCGGCCGACTCGCGCCGGAGCAGTAACCACCACCCGGCACGGACCTCTACCCGGGACGACGGCAGCCGCCGTGGCCCGACCGGAAGGCCGGACCACGGCGGCGAGCCGTCCTGCGTTTGCGTGCTTACCGTTCAGCGCTTCTGCACGCCGGGCTTTCCGGACTCGACGACGAACGAGGCGTCGGTGCGCAGCGGCGCCTTGTCGTCCTTCTCGACCCAGTCCACCACCTGGTAGTCGGCGGCGAAGGTGTCCTTGCCGACCCGGCAGGACACGTAACCACGGCGGTCGCAGTGGTACTTCGTGTGCGGGTTCTCGGCGGTGATGACATCGCCCGGGTCGTTGGTGCCCGTGCCGTCGCCGTTCGACGTGATCGACGTCGTCACGAATTCCGTTGCCAACACGGGGGTTTCGGGCTTCTCGAAGTCGCGGCGCAGGTCGTTGACCCAGTGCTTGTGCACGTCGCCGGTGAGCACCACGACGTTGTCGATGCCCTTCTCCTCGACGTATCCGAGGATGCGGTCACGCGAGGCGCGGTAGCCGTCCCAGCCATCGTTGTAGCCGCCCGGGTCCGCACCCTCGACCTCGTCCATGCTGGCGAAGTAGATCTGCTGCGGCACGACGTTCCACGTCGACCGCGATTCCGACAGGCCCTTCTCGAGCCATTCGTGCTGCTCGTCGCCGAGCATGTTCGTCTTCCATTGGTCCGGACCGGACACCTGCGACTCGTCGTCGTACGGCTGGTCGTCGCGGTACTGACGCGAGTCGAGCACGCTGAACGTGGCCGTGGAACCGTAGGTGAACCGGCGGTACAGCGGCAGGTGCGTGTCGACCGGCTTGCGGAACCGGCGCAGCGGCATGTGCTCCCAGTACGCCTGGTAGGCCGCCGCCCTGCGCTTGGCGAACTCCTCCTCGCTGCCGTTGCCCTGGCCGGGGTCGGTGTTCTCCGGCGTCAGGTTCGCGTAGTTGTTGTCGGTCTCGTGGTCGTCCCACGTGACGATGAACGGCGACACCGCGTGCACGAGCTGCAGGTCGGCGTCGGTCTTGTACTGGGCGTGGCGCTGGCGGTACTCGCCGAGCTCGTTCATCTCGTCGCCCGCGTGGGTGCGCACGTCACCGTTGACGCCCGCGGCGTACTCGTAGAGGTAGTCACCGAGGTGGAACACCATGTCCGGGCGCTCGGCGGCCATGTGGCGGTACGCCGTGAAATAGCCCTGCTCCCAGTTGGAGCACGACGCGAACGCGAAGTGCAGCTCCGGCGACGTGCCGGGTGCGGGCGCCGTGCGGGTGCGCCCGGCCTCCGAGATCTCCCCGCCGACGCGGAAGCGGTAGAAGTACTCACGGTGCGGCTCGAGGCCGCGGACGTCGGCGTGCACCGTGTGCGCCTCCTCGGGCAGCGCCCGCTCGGTGCCGCGCTTGACGACCTTGCCGAACTTCTCGTCCAGCGCGATCTCCCACTGCACGGGAACGATGCGGCCGGGCATGCCGCCGTCGAAGTCGAGCGGTTTGGGCGCCAGCCGCGTCCAGAGCACGACGCCGTCGGGCAACGGGTCGCCCGAGGCGAGGCCCAGCTGGAACGGGTCGGTCACGCGACGGGACGGCGCGGCGGCCGCGGGCCCGGCGGCGGTACCCGCGCCGAGCAGGACGGCGCCCGCACCGACACCGGCCATGCCGCCGAGGAAGCCGCGGCGCGACACCGGACCTGCGGCGGACGGATTGTTGTCGGGGTTGCTGCTGTGGCGGTTACGTGGCGGGAACATCGAACCTCCTGGAACCGGGGTTGGCTCAGCCCGGACAGGAAAACCGCGCACCGTGAACGCGTGATGGCGATGCGGTAGTGATGGAACGACACCCAGACGTCACGTTCCCGCACGAACACCCGTGTTGCTCCCGCCCGTCGCCCGGCCACCACCCCTCAACGACGCGCTGCGGCGCGACTGCTCCCGCCCGTCGCCCGGCCACCACCCCTCAACGACGCGCTGCCGCGCGACTGCGTTTTCGGGACCGTGTTGCGGGTTCGGGGGTTCGTGGTGCGGCTCCAGGGGCCGTCCCGGTCAGGCGAGGAGGCGGTCGACGAGGTCGGCCCAGCCCGCCTCGAGCCGTTCGAGGGGCAGCCCGCGCTGAGCCGTGAGGTGCGCGGTGAGGGCCGAGTCGACGAAACTCAACAGCGTGTGGGCGAGCAGTTCGGGGTCGCCGCCCGTGGCGTGAACCCCGGCGGAGCGCAGCAACATCGCCAGATGCGTGTGCCGCACCCGGAGGGACGGCGTGAGGTACCGCCGTTCGGGTTTGCCCTCCGCGGCGAGGTACAGCTCGCGATGCGCGGCGTCGTGCCGCAGTGCCGCGGGCCCGAAGGCGTCGAGACGTTCACGCGCGGTCGCGCCCGGCCCGAGTGGCGGTTCGCCTTCGAGGAAGCCGGACTGGAATCGCGCCTCGACGTGGTCGAGCAGGGCCTGCAGCAGACCGATGCGGTCGCCGAACCTGCGGAACACGGTGCCCTTGCCGACCTCGGCGGCACTGGCGACGGCGTCCATGGTCAGGTGTTCGACGCCGTGTTCGTCGGCGAGTCGCGCGGCGGCGGCCAGCAGCCGGGCACGGTTCCGCACGGCGTCGGCGCGCAGCCGCGGTTCCTCGCCGATCGGCGTCAACGGAAGCACGCGTCGCTGTGGCACGTCCACCGACGATAGCGGCTCCTCCGGCGTTCCGCGGCGCAGACGGGGCACGACGCAGGGTTGCCTACACCACTACAGGTGGACCCTGGTCCGGTTATGCGAGACGCGCGATGTCATGATCCCTACCCGTCAGTACATCCCCACGCCGTCGAAAAGCCCCACCCATGTCCGTCGAGATCCTGACCCTGGTCGGCAGCCTGCGCGCCGGCTCCCACAACCGGCAGCTCGCGGAGGCCGCGGCGAAGCTCGCACCGGCCGACGTCACGGTCACGAACGTCGACGGACTCGGCGACGTGCCGTTCTACAACGAGGACATCGACACCGACGCGACCCTGCCTCCCGCCGCCGCCCGCCTGCGTGCAGCGGCCGAGCGCGCGAACGCGTTCCTCTACATCTCGCCCGAGTACAACGGCACCATGCCCGCGGTGCTCAAGAACGCCATCGACTGGCTGTCGCGTCCCTGGCAGGCCGGCGCCATGATCGGCAAGCCGGTGGCCGTCATCGGCACCGCGCTCGGCCAGTACGGCGGAGTGTGGGCGCACGACGAGGCCCGGAAGGCCGCGGGCGTCGCGGGCGGCACCGTCATCGACGACGTCAGCCTCGACATCCCCGGTTCGGCCACGCGCTTCGCCGAGACGCACCCGTACTCCGACGCCGAGGTCGCCGAGCAGCTCACCAAGGTCATCACCACGCTGGCAGCCAAGGCCACCGCCTGACCCGCCGCAACGTCACCCGCCGCAACTTCACTTGCCGCGGCTTCACCTGCCGCGGCTTCACTGCCACGGCGTGACGCGCCACGGCTTCACCGACCACGGCCGGACCCGGTTTCCCGCCACGGCGCCGCTACCCGTCCGCGAATTCTGCCCCTGACCAGCGCTCGCCGGTCAGGGGCAGAATTCGCGGACGGTCTACGCCGAACGGGACGCCTTGGCCGCCAGCCGGCGCTGCCGCAGCACCCACACCGCAGCCGCTCCGAACGCCGCATCGACCGGCACCACCGGAGGCAGTGCCCGGTGCAGCAGTGTCGCGAACGAACCGAGCATCGGCAGCGTGCCCACCAGGGCCGCGTCGACAACGCGGCCGTCGTCGGACAGCAGTGCCGCGCCCGCACCGACCATGCTGGCCGCGACGAACGCGTTCGTGCCCTCGTGCCGTTCGTGCAGCCATCGGGTCGGACCTTCGAGCGGCGTGTTCCGGTTGGCCTTCAGCGCCTGGCCGAGCCGCTGTTCCGTGCTTTCCCAGCTCGGCACACACTTGCCGATGCCTGCCACCAAGTAGCAGACGCCCAACGCCGTCCTGACCTTGCGCCCTGCCGCGCCCACTCCGTGCCGCCCCGTCACGTTTCGCTCCGGCGGGCCACGACGTAGTGCGAGTAGAACAGCGGGTCCGCGGGCCGGATCTCACTCACTTCGAAACCGACCTCCTCCAACATGGCCTTGTACTCGTGCCAGAAGATACCCGAGCGGAAGTGCTCGAGGATCTGGTTGAGCAACACTTCGGCATCGATGCAGGAGTTGACGACGTCGCCGATGTAGTGCTGGATCCCCGCGCCGCCAGCGTTCTCGATCATGACTTGCTGGAAGTCGGTGAAGTCCGGGAAATACTGGCACAGCACGAACACGCCGTCCGGAGCGAGCAGCTCCTTGACCTTGCGCAGCATCGCGAGCTGGTCGTCGCGCTCCATGTAGAACAACATGTAGCAGCCGAAGACCAGGTCGAACTCGTCGTCGATCGCAACCGAGTTGACGTTCCCCGCGCGCACCTCGGCCCCGGGCAACTCGGCGAGCCGCGTGTTGGCCGAGGCCGCGACCTCCGGGTCCATCTCGACGCCCAGTGCCCGCTCGACCGACGCGGCCTTGGCTGCGGCGGCGACCTGGTATCCCTCACCGCAACCCACGTCGAGGAAGCTCGTGGGCGCCAGGTCCGAGATCAGCTGCTCGAAGGTCGGGTGGGTGAAGCTCAGGAACGCCGTTTCACCCAGGTCCGAGCAGAAGGACGTGCCGCGCGACATCGGAACGCGGTGGGTCATCTCCATCTTCTCGATCTCACGGAAGTACCGCACCATGATCGGGAAGTAGCCGGCGTCGGCACCGAGCAGCCACTTCGGGGGCTCCTCGCTGGAACCGAGTTCGGCGACCTCGAGCATGAACCGGTAGTCGGCCTCGTCCTCGGCCGCCTGGCCGGCCCCCGCCA
>Ga0079224_100010839_pt1 | contig 12522 bp, 10 predicted proteins | sample Stecom2015_FD_80414 | JGI IMG/M metagenome (GOLD analysis project Ga0079224, IMG submission 80414) | Agricultural soil microbial communities from Utah to study Nitrogen management - Steer compost 2015 | ecosystem: Environmental > Terrestrial > Soil > Agricultural land | place: USA: Utah...
GAGCATGACGCTCCAGATCCCCGCCGAACTGCTCCCCTCCGACGGTCGATTCGGCTGCGGGCCGTCGAAGGTCCGCGACGCGCAGGTGTCCGCGCTGGCGGCGGTCGGATCCTCGCTCCTCGGCACCTCGCACCGCCAGGCGCCCGTGAAGAACCTCGTGGGAAGCGTCCGCGAGCGGCTCGCGCAGCTGTTCCGCCTGCCCGAGGGCTACGAGATCGTCCTCGGCAACGGTGGCTCGACGGCGTTCTGGGACGCCGCGGCCTTCGGCCTCATCGAGAAGCGCAGCCAGAACCTCACGTTCGGCGAGTTCGGCGGCAAGTTCGCCAAGGCCGCCGGCGCGCCGTGGCTCGAGTCGCCCGACGTGCGCGCGGCCGAGCCCGGCACGATCGCGCTGCCCGAGCCCGCCCCGGGCATCGACGTCTACGCGTGGCCGCACAACGAGACCTCGACGGGCGCCGCGGCACCCATCCGTCGCGTCGCGGGCGACGAGGGCGCGCTCACTGTCATCGACGCGACGAGCGCGGCCGGCGGCATCGACCTGGACATCGCGCAGGCCGACGTGTACTACTTCGCGCCGCAGAAGAACCTCGGCTCCGACGGCGGCCTGTGGCTCGCGGCCGTGTCGCCCGCCGCGATCGAGCGCATCGAGCGAGTCGGCAGCAGCGGCCGGTACATCCCGGCCTCGCTCGACCTCGTGACGGCGCTCGACAACTCGCGCAAGAACCAGACGTACAACACACCCGCGCTCACGACGCTGCACCTGCTCGACAGCCAGCTCGAGTGGATCCTGTCGCAGGGCGGCCTCGCCTGGGCGGGCGAGCGCACGCGCGAGTCGTCCGACATCCTCTACTCGTGGGCCGAGGCAAGCGACGTCGCGACGCCCTTCGTCGCGGATCCCTCCCACCGCTCGCCCGTCGTCGTCACGATCGACTTCGACGACAGCGTCGACGCGGCATCGCTCGCGAAGACCCTGCGCGCCAACGGCATCGTCGACACCGAGCCCTATCGCAAGCTCGGCCGCAACCAGCTGCGCATCGCGACGTTCGTCTCGATCGAGCCCGACGACGTGCGACAGCTCGTCGCGAGCCTCGACTACGTGCTCGCTCACAGCTGATCGGGCCGCCGCCCTCGCCGAACGGCGCGGCATTAGGATTGCCTTACCCCCTGATCGTTCCGGCGACGAAAGAGCAGCGATGACCGATCTCATCGACACCACCGAGATGTACCTCCGCACCGTCCTCGAGCTCGAGGAGGAGGGCATCGTGCCACTGCGCGCGCGCATCTCGGAGCGGCTCGGCCACTCGGGTCCGACGGTGTCGCAGACGGTCGGCCGCATGGACCGCGACGGCCTCATCCGGGTCGGCGACGACCGCCGGCTCGTGCTGACGGAGGCCGGGCGCCGCAAGGCCATCGAGGTCATGCGCAAGCACCGCCTCGCCGAGCGCCTGCTGAGCGACGTCATCGGCCTCGACTGGGCGTACGTGCACGAGGAGGCGTGCCGTTGGGAGCACGTCATGAGCGAGCTCGTCGAGCGCCGCCTCGTCGAGCTGCTCGGCCACCCCGACGAGTCGCCCTACGGCAACCCGATCCCGGGGCTCCGCGAGATCGGCGAGATCGAGCCGACGACGGCGTTCCACGACGGCGTCGTGTGCGTCGTGAAGAAGCTCGAGGCCGAGGGCGGCCCGATCGAGGGCACCGTGCGTCGCCTCGCCGAGCCGGCGCAGGTGGATCCCGAGCTGCTGCAGCAGCTGCGTGACGCGGGCGTCGTCCCGGGCGCGCGCGGCACGTTCCGCTTCAATGAGGGCTACGTGCTCATGCAGATGGACGGTGCGGACGACGGGCTCGAACTGCCCGTCGAGCTCGCGTCGCACGTGTTCCTCGTCGCGGAGTGAGGCCGCGGATCCTGCGTCGTTCGTGACGGATCCGTGATTCTCGCCGGTTCGACGTGACAGATTCGTTATCTTTCGTTACCGTATAGAGATCCCCTGCGGCAACGAAGGAATTTGATCTTGGCAGAGAACGCGTCGACTCAGAACGAGCTCGCCCGAACGGACGCACCGGACAGCTCCGATCGCACGCTCACCACCCGCAAGATGCTCGCCGCCGCCCGCCGCGACGTCCGTCGCGCGGAGCGCACGAGCTCCTCCCGTTCGTCGCGCCGTTTCTCGCCCGTCCGGGCGATCGGCACGATGGCTGCAGTGTGCGCGCTGATCGCGGGTGTCGCGATCCCCGCCTATGCCGCAACCCAGCAGGGCGACGAGGCGACGACCGCGAGCGTCCGCGACGAGGCGGCGGGCGACGCGCAGTCGTTCGAAGCCGGCGAGAACGCCGCCAGCGCTGACCTCACCGCGACCGCCTACTCGGCGCGCACGGCCGACGAGATCGAGCAGATCGCGGCCGAGCGCGACGCGCTCGAGCGCGCTCGCGCCGCGCAGGAGAAGGCCGATGAGGAGGCCGCAGCCGCTGAGCAGGAGTCGGCGGAGGGCGCCCCCGCGGGCACCGCCGAGACGCCCGACCTTCCCGCGGCCCCCGCGCCGAGCGGCGGCGAGGGCGGCATCAACCCGCTTCCGGCGGGCTCGTACTACGTGAGCCGCTCCGTGGGCTCTGGTCACGAGGGCACCGACATGGTCGCGCCGGCCATGACCCCCATCTACGCCGTGAAGTCGGGCACCGTGACGGTGTCGAGCGAGGCGCACTTCGGCTGGGGCGTCACGGTCGCGATCGACCACGGCGACGGCACGCAGTCGCTCTACGGCCACATGACCTACGGCACGCGCCAGGTGCAGGCGGGGCAGACGGTCGAGGCCGGCCAGGTCATCGGCTACGTCGGCTCGACGGGCCGCTCGACGGCGAACCACCTGCACATCGAGTACCGCATCAACGGCACGATCGTCGACCCGATGGCGTACCTGCCGATCTGAGCTTCCTCGTGATGAACGACGCCCGCCGCGCTTTTCGCGGCGGGCGTCGTTCTTTGCACCCAGAGTTCACCTCGTCTTCGTCGCCCGGGCGTGTCGCATGCGCTACTCTGTTCGCGTCGCCGAAGTCGCGAACGCGAGAGGAGATGATCATGGACGGCAGCTCGAGCATTCGAACCGCGAATGCGCTCGGCCGGCACGTCCTGATGCATCGTGGTCATCGGGAGGCGGCTTCGCCGTCTTCCTGCCTGGGCGCTGTCGTTTCGACAGCGCCTTTTTTCATCGCTTCGCGACCCCGACGACATCTCTCAGCCGGCCCCGGAAGCCATCCGGGAAGCGTAGAAAGGTGACCGCTCGTGCGCACCCTCGTCCTCAATGCGGGATATGAACCGCTCGCCGTCGTCTCGTTCAAGCGCGCCCTCGTGCTCGTCATGAACGAGAAGGCCAACATCATCGAAAGCGATGACACGGCGCCCGTGTGGGGCGCATCCGAGGTCTACGACAGACCGGCGGTGATCGTGCTCACCCGCTACGTGCACCTTCCTCGCGCGCGGAGAGTTCCCGTGACGCGGCGAGGGGTGCTGCGGCGAGACGGAAATCGGTGCGCCTACTGCGGGCGATCCGCGAATACGATCGATCACGTGATTCCGCGCTCGCGCGGCGGGCAGGACAGCTGGGAGAACCTCGTCGCGGCGTGCGTGAAATGCAACAACGTGAAGAGCGATCGCACGCCGCAGGAAATGGGTTGGAATCTGCTGATCCGGCCCACCGCGCCGCACGGACCGACGTGGGTCGTGAAGGGATCCGAGCGGGCCGAGCCCGCATGGGAGCCCTATCTCGCGATGGCCGCATAAGGATCCGCGCAGAATCCTCGCGAATATGCGGAAAAGATCTCGCGTCATGTCCTAACGTGGGACACATGGCTCGAAAGATCATTCATCAGCTCGTCGACGACCTCGACGGAACGGTTCTCGAACCCGGCGAGGGCGTGAGCGTGCATTTCTCTCTCGATGGCAAGGCATATGAGATCGACCTCACGGAAGAGAATGCGGGCAAGCTGCGCGAGGCGCTGGCGCCGTACATCTCGGCCGGTCGTCGCTCGGTGAGCGGCGTGACCCGTCCGCGCGCGAAGTCGCAGAGCTCGTCGTCGCGCGACCTCGGCAAGGTGCGCGAGTGGGCGCGGGACAACGGCTACTCGGTGAGCGACCGCGGTCGCGTGCCGGGCGAGGTGCTCGAGGCGTACGACGCGGCTCACTGATCCCTGAACGACGAGCGCGCTCGTCCCAGTAATATGGGGCGGGCGCGCTCTCGCGTATGCCCCCGTAGCTCAGTGGATAGAGCGTCGGTTTCCTAAACCGTGCGTCGCAGGTTCGAGTCCTGTCGGGGGCACTTTCTCGTCTCAGGGCATGAGGCCGAGCCGGCGCGCGGCGGTGACGGCCGCATGCCGCGTCGAGGCGTCGAGCTTCGCCATCGCCGACCCGAGGTACGCCTTGACGGTGCCCTCGCGCAGGCCGAGCTGCTGGGCGATCTCGGCGTTCGTGGATCCGAGCGCGACGCACGCGAGCACGTCCGTCTCGCGCGGCGAGAGGCTCACGTCGACGTCGGGCGCCGCGGGCGCCGCGGTGCCGGAGAGCGCGGCGAGGCGCTTCTCGACGGCGCGGAGCCGGCCGCGCAGGCTGTCGTCGCCGAGCGCCGCGGCGATACGGCGCAGCTCGGTGTAGCTCTCGCGCAGCTCCTCGCGCTGCGCGGCGGAGAGCGCCGCCGGCTCGTCGGAGGCGCGCGCGTCGACGTCGTCGAGCGCCTCGCGCGCGGCGTCGCGCTCGGCGAGGTCCTGCGCCAGGCGGCGCGCGACGTGCACGGCGGGCTCTGTCGTGACGCCGCCGACGCTCCACGTGCCCCACGCGCCGCCGTAGAGGATCCCGCGCGGGGTGTCGCGGACGATGATCGGCACGGCGATGAGCGTGCCGAGTCCCTCGCCGAGGATGAACGCGTCGTAGTCGTGCGTGATCTGCTTCGACGTCGCGTAGTCGCCCGTCATGCGCGGCCGCAGCTCGGACGCCGCGCGCCCGCCGAGGCCGCGCTCGGGCGCGACCGAGAGGCCGTGCAGCGCCGCGGTGCGGGTGCCGACCATCGTCGTGACGCGCGTGACGCCCGACGCGTCGCGCAGGCCGCCGAACGCGACGGGGAAGCGCGTGCGCGATGCGAACTCCTCGACGGCGCGGGCGAGCAGTCGGGATTCCTCCACGGGGTGCTCCTCTGCGGTCGTGGTGGCTACTGACTTTCGGGGGTGCCGTGCGGTGCGGCCCTCTCCGTAGCGTCGAACGTATCACCGGGCACCGACGTGGGTGCTCTTTCGAGACGCGATGCGATGGGGCGTCGCGCGTCGATATGCGGCGAGGAGGCCACATGACTGAGAACGGCACCGACACCTCTGCGCGAGGTTCGGTCGATTACATCGCGGTCGAGGAATCCCCTCGATTCCGAGGGCTCAAGCGCAGCCACCGATCGTTCGTGCTGCCGATGGCGGCCGTGTTCCTGATCTGGTACTTCGCATACGTGCTGCTCGCGGGCTGGGCGCCCGATTTCATGGCGCAGCGCGTGTGGGGCGACATCACGGTCGGCCTGCTCTTCGGACTCGGCCAATTCGTGACGACCTTCGTCATCACGATGTCGTACGTCGCGTATGCGAACAGGAAATTGGATCCGGTCGCGGAGGAGATCCGCTCTGATCTCGAGAAGCAGGAGGCGGGCGCATGAACGAATGGTTCGCACAGGCGGGATCCGTCTTCGCCGCCGCGGTCGATGAGATCGAGACGAATCCGATCCTCAATATGTCGATCTTCGCGGCCTTCGTGGCCGTGACGATGTTCATCGTGATCCGGGCCAGCCGCAACAACGCGTCGGCGGCCGATTACTACGCGGGCGGTCGCTCGTTCTCCGGGCCGCAGAACGGATTCGCGATCTCGGGCGACTATCTCTCGGCGGCGTCGTTCCTCGGCATCGTCGGCGCGATCGCCGTGAACGGATACGACGGATTCCTGTATTCGATCGGATTCCTCGTCGCCTGGCTCGTCGCGCTGCTGCTCGTCGCCGAGCTCATGCGCAACACGGGCAAGTTCACGATGGCCGACGTGCTGTCGTTCCGCCTCAAGCAGAGGCCCGTGCGCATGGCGGCCGCGCTCACGACGCTCGCCGTGTGCTTCTTCTACCTGCTCGCGCAGATGGCGGGCGCGGGCGGGCTCGTCGCGCTGCTCATGGGCATCGACGGGCGCATCGGCCAGTCGGTCGTCATCGCGGTCGTCGGCATCGTCATGGTGCTGTACGTGCTGATCGGCGGCATGAAGGGCACGACCTGGGTGCAGATCGTCAAGGCGTTCCTGCTCATCGGCGGCGCGGTCGTCATGGCGATCTGGGTGCTCGCGATCCACGGCTTCAACCTCAGCGGCCTGCTCGAGGCGGCCGTCGCCGCGTCGGACAACGGCGAGGCGATCCTCGCGCCGGGCCTGCAGTACGCCAACCCGGTCGACTTCCTGTCGCTCGGCCTCGCGCTCGTGCTCGGCACGGCGGGCCTGCCGCACGTGCTCATGCGCTTCTACACCGTGCCGACCGCCAAGGAGGCGCGCCGGTCGGTCGTGTGGGCGATCTGGCTGATCGGCCTGTTCTACCTGCTGAGCCTCGTGCTCGGCTACGGCGCGGGCGCCCTGCTCGGCACCGAGCAGATCCTCTCCGCGCCGGGCGGCGTGAACTCGGCGGCGCCGCTGCTCGCGAACGCGCTCGGCGGGCCGCTGCTCATGGGCTTCATCTCGGCGGTCGCCTTCGCGACGATCCTCGCGGTCGTCGCGGGCCTCACGATCACGGCGTCGGCGTCGTTCGCGCACGACATCTACGCGAGCGTCATCAAGAAGGGCAAGGCCTCGGGCGACAGCGAGGTGCGGGTCGCCCGCATCACGACCCTCGTCGTCGGGGCCCTCGCGATCATCGGCGGCATCGGCGTGCAGGGCCAGAACGTGGCGTTCCTCGTGTCGCTCGCCTTCGCGGTCGCGGCCTCGGCCAACCTGCCGACGATCCTCTACTCGCTGTTCTGGCGGAAGTTCACGACGGCCGGCGCGGTCATGAGCATGTACGGCGGCCTCGGCGCGGCCATCATCCTCATCGTGCTCTCGCCCGTGTTCTCTGGCACCGACACGAGCGTGTTCCCGTCGATCGACATCGCGATCTTCCCGCTGTCGAACCCCGGCATCGTGTCGATCCCCGTCGGGTTCCTGCTCGGGTTCGTCGGATCGTTCATCGGCCGCGGGAAGGAGGATCCGCGCCTCGCCGCCGAGATGGACGTGCGCTCGCTGACGGGGCACGGCGCCGAGAAGGCCGTGGAGCACTGACCGAGCCGTCACGAACCGCGAGGACCCCGGGCCCAGGGGAGAGGCCCGGGGTCCTCGCTCGTCACCACACGCCGCTCGAGCCGCGGCGGTGGCTGCTCACGAGGTGCGTGTCGACGATGCCGATCGCCTCCATGAGGGCGAACATCGTCGTCGGCCCGACCCAGCGGAAGCCTCGGCGCTTGAGCTCGGCCGACAGGGCGATCGACTGCTCGCTCGTCGAGGGCACGTCGGCCGCCGTCACGGGCGCGGGCGTCTCGGCGGGGCGGAACGACCACACGAGCTCGGCGAGATCGGTGCCGTCCTCGCGCAGCGCGACGGTCGCCCGGGCGTTGTCGACCGTCGCGAGCACCTTCGCCCTGTTGCGGATGATGCCGGCGTCGGCGAGCAGCCGCTCGACGTCGGCGTCGTCGAAGGCTGCGACCGCATCGGGATCGAAGCCGGCGAACGCGGTGCGGAAGGCGGGCCGCTTGCGCAGCACCGTCGCCCAGCTGAGGCCCGACTGGAACGCCTCGAGGCTGAGCCGCTCGAAGACGCCGCGCTCGTCGCGCACGGGCATGCCCCACTCGGTGTCGTAGTACTCGCGCAAGAGGTCGCTCTGCTCGGCCCACGCGGGGCGGCGCAGGCCATCGGCGCCCACGACCGTGGCGCCGGGTGTCGAGATGTCGTCGCTCATGGATCCATCCTCGCGGCACGGCGGGGCGGACCGCGCGCGCAGGCGGCCGGATGGGGACGGATCCGCGAACTCGCGCCGTGTGAGCGCGCTGAGTCGGCACGCGGGCGGATTCCGCACGCGGGATTGCCGACAAACCGGCGATCCGGCGCGGCAAACGGCCTCGCGATGCGTACCCTTGCGCGTGTGTGGCGTATCAAGGGCTCAGCGGCGCTGTCCGGAACGGGGGGCAGCGTGAATCCGAGCGATCTGCAGGTGGCAGAACCCGGCGTGCCCGTCGCGCACGTCGCCGACACGGAGCGGGAGCGCCTGCGACAGGCCGCGTCCCGCCTCGGGGGCGAGTCGACGCTCCTGAGGTACCGCGAGGGCCCCGAGTCGTTCATCGAGATGACGACGGCGCATCCCGGCAGCCTCCCGCAGTTCATCACGGGGCGCTCCACGCTGCTGTCGAACCTCTTCCGCGACGAGGTCGCGCTGCGCGGGGCCCGCCTCGCGGCCGAGCGCATCGCTGCGAAGAACGTCGAGCTCCGCACGGCACGCGGCATCGACGCCGTGCGCCTCGCGGTCGGCATCGCCACATGGCGCGTCGGCGGCGAGCGGTTCACCGCCCCCGTCCTGCTCCGCCCGCTCGGTCTGCGCCGCCACCACGCAGACTTCGAGCTCAAGCTGCGCGGCCACTTCACGGTCAACCCCGAGCTCGTGCGCGCCGCGCGCGATCACTTCGGCGTCGACCTCGACGGCGTCGCCCTCGCGTCGCTCGCCTACCAGGACGGCCTGTTCCAGCCCCAGCCCGTCATCGACCGGCTGCGCCAGCTGACGAGCCACGTCGACACGTTCTCGGTCAAGGCGCGCCTCGTCGTGTCGACCTTCGCCGACGTCTCGAGCCCCATGGTGCGCGACCTGCGCACGATGGACCACCCGCTCCTCAACGCCCTCGGCGGGCACGAGGACGACCTGCGGTCGGTGCAGGAGGCGCGGCCCATCGCGCTGCCGTCGAACCCCGACGATCGCGCCCCCGCCTCCGACACGCTGCTCCTCGACGCAGACGCCGAGCAGGAGGCTGTGCTCGCGCGCATCACGGCGGGCCAGTCGCTCGCCGTGCACACGCTGCCCGGCACGGGCGGCACGCAGACGGTCATCAACGCCGTCGGCGAGCTCGTGCGCGCGGGCAAGCGCGTGCTCGTCGTGAGCGCGCGGCGCTCGACGCTCGACGGCGTCGTCCACCGCCTGCGCGGGATCCATCTCGACGGCCTGGCCGTCTCGCCCACGAGCCTGCGCAGCGACCTGATCCGCGCGATCGGCCGCAACGAGAAGGCGACGCAGCCGAACGTCAGTGACGTCGACGACGCGCTCGTGCGGCTGCGCGCAGTGCTGCGCGACTACCGCGAGGCGCTCGTGACGCCGCGTCGCGAGCTCGGCGTCTCTGTGCTCGACATCACGCGCGAGCTCACGCGCCTCGCGTCGCTGCCCGTGCCGCCGACCTCGTCGGCGCGCCTTTCGCCCGAGGCGCTCGAGAAGCTCGCGGGCGACCGCAGCGACGCCGCGCGCACGCTCGCGCTCGCCGCACGTCTCGGCGAGTTCCGAGTGGGCCCGGATGACTCGCCCTGGTACGGCGTGAGCTTCGACACGACGGCGGCCGCGCGCGAGGCGCACGCACTCGCCGGCGAGCTGCACGAGACGGGCGTCCCGGGGCTCCTCGAGCGGGGCTACGACCTCATCTCGCAGACGCACATGCGCGCCTTCACGACGCTCGACGAGCTCGGCGAATACCTGCGCCTGCTGCATGGCATCCGCGATTCGCTCGACAAGTTCCAGCCCATCGCCTTCGAGCGTCCGCTGACCGACATGATCAAGGCGCACGGCTCGCGGCGCGATTCTTCGGGCATGTCGAGCGCGCAGCGCCGCCGCCTCAAGCGCCTCGCGCGCGAGCTCGTGCGCCCCGGCGTGCACGTCGCCGACATGCACGCGGCGCTCACGCGGATCCAGCACCAGCGGGCGCAGTGGAAGCACCTCGTCGAGGGCGCGAGCGCCCCCGAGGTGCCGCTCGGCCTCGCCGAGGTGCAGGAGGGATGGCAGAAGATCGAGGCGCAGCTCGCCTCGCTCGACGGCGCGCTCGGGCGCGGCACGCGCCTCGCCGCACTGCCCGTGGAGCGCCTCATCCGCACGCTCGCGGGCCTCGCCGCCGAATCCGACGTGTTCGAGAACATCGTCGAGCGCGCCGAGCTGCGCGCGAAGCTCGACGGCCTCGGCCTTGCGCCCCTGCTGACCGAGCTCTCGGTGCGCCACGTCGACGAGGCGCGCGTGGGGGAGGAGCTCGAGTTCACGTGGTGGCAGTCGGCGCTCGAGCACCTGCTGCGCACCGACACGTCGCTCCTCGGCGCCTCAACGAGCGTCGTCGACCGGCTCGAGAAGGACTTCCGCCTCGTCGACGAGGCGCACGCGGCCGCGTCCGGTCCGCTCCTCGCCTGGCAGCTCGCGGGCCAGTGGAAGATCGGCATCGTCGACGAGCCCGAGGAATCCGACCGGCTGCGCCGCGCGATCATGCGCGGCGAGGTTACGCCGTCGCAGCTGTTCGCCGACGCGCCGAGTCTCATGCGCACGCTCGCGCCCGTGTGGCTTGCGACGCCGTACGACGTGCCGATGATTCCCGACACCGAGCGCTTCGACACGGTCATGCTCGTCGACTCGGCGGCGATCGACCTCGCCGAGGCGGCGCCCGCGATCCGGCGAGCGACGCAGGTCGTCGCGTTCGGCGACCCCGTCACGCAGCGCCCCACGGCGTTCGACATCTCGACGGCCGGCCCCGCGCCCGAGGCGTCGGACGCCGACCGCGACGACCGCAGCGCGTTCGAGCGCATCGCGGAGGTCCTTCCCGTCGAGACCCTCACCCGCAGCTACCGCGCGGGCGGAGAGGACCTCGCGAGCCTCGTGAACGACGCCTTCTACGGCGGCGAGATCGCGTCGCTGCCGTGGGCGGGCTCGTACCTCGGCCGCGGCAGCCTCTCGGTCGACTTCGTCGAGGGTGGATCGGGCGCTCCCGACCCCGAGACGGGCGCCGTCGAGAGCCCGGATCCCGAGGTCGAGCGCGTCGTGACGCTCGTGGTCGAGCACGCCGTGCACCGGCCGAAGGAATCGCTCATGGTCGTCACGGCCAGCCGCAAGCACGCCGACCGCGTGCGCGCCGCGATCACCGCCGCCTTCTCGGGCCGCACCGACGTCGCCGACTTCGTCTCGCGCGAGACGGCCGAGCCGCTCGCGGTGCTGACGCTCGAGGAGTCGGTCGCCGAGAGCCGCGACCGCGTGATCTTCTCGCTCGGCTACGGCAAGACCCGCCACGGGCGCGTGCTGAGCGAGCTCGGCGACCTGTCGGGCGACGACGGCGAGCGGCTGCTGACGGTCGGCATGACCCGCGCCCGCCGCTCGATGGTGCTCGTCTCGTGCGTGCGTCCGCCGGACATCGACGACGGCCGCTTCTCGAACGGCGCCGCGCTGCTCATGAACATCCTGCGCTCGTACGAGGAGCGCGCGAAGGAGCTGCGCCGCGAGGACGACGCGGATCCGCTGACCCGCGCGCTCGCGCGCGAACTGAGACGCATGGGCGTCGCCGTCGAGGTCGACTACCGCGGGCTGCTGCCGCTCGTCGCTCAGGCGAACGGCCGCGCCGTCATCGTCGAGTCGGATCCCGAGGCGCGCGGCGAGTCGCTGCGCGAGTCGCTGCGCCTGCGTCCGCAGGTGCTGCGCCGCCTCGGCTGGCACTACGTCCGCGTGCACGCGTTCGACCTCTACAGCGACCCGCGCACGGTCGCCGAGCGAGTCGCTGCCGTGCTCGGCATCGGCGCCGACGTCGACCGCGTCGACGAAGACACCGCGCCGCTTCCCTGACGCGCATGGCAGGCGACGAGCGTCAGCGCGTCGAGCGCGTGCGCGGATCCCGCCGCGCGCGCCTCACGCCCGTCGAGGGCACGCTGAGCGACTCCGACGCCGAGGCGACCCTGCGCGATGACGACGCGGATCCGGAGGCGCCGCGCGGCACCAAGGGCGCGAACGACGATCGCCTCCGGCGCGACCGCCCGCCGCACTACTGAACACGAAGAAGGCGCCGCCCCGAGCAGGGGCGGCGCCTTCTTCTGTACGGGTCAGGCGCGCGGCGTGCCGTTGTTCTGCGCCGCGAGCAGGTCGCGGATCTCGGTGAGGAGCTCCTCCTGCGTCGGGGGAAGGACCTCGGCCGGCTGGCGAGCCGCGCGGCGCTCGGCGAGCTTGTTCATGGGCAGCACGAGCGCGAGGTACACGACGAGCGCGATCGCGAGGAAGTTGATGATGGCGGAGATGATGCCCCCGATCCCGAGCTGCGCGTCGGTGAAGAGGCCCGGGATCGTGAGGGTCCACGCGCCGAGGTCGCCCGTCGGAACGAAGGCACCGAGGAGCGGGTTCACGATGTTGTCGACGAACGCCGTGACGATCGCGCTGAACGCACCGCCGATGACGACCGCGACAGCGAGCTCGACGACATTGCCGCGCATGATGAACTCTTTGAATCCCTGGAACATGTTCTTCC
>Ga0079224_100010841_pt1 | contig 12519 bp, 7 predicted proteins | sample Stecom2015_FD_80414 | JGI IMG/M metagenome (GOLD analysis project Ga0079224, IMG submission 80414) | Agricultural soil microbial communities from Utah to study Nitrogen management - Steer compost 2015 | ecosystem: Environmental > Terrestrial > Soil > Agricultural land | place: USA: Utah...
CAGCTCCAGCTGGCCGGCGAGGCCCACGAGGGCCTGCACGCGGTCCTCGGCGCTGGCCTCGGGCGCGGCCTGCTCGAGCGCGGCGCGGAACGCCTGGGCGGCCTCGGCCGGCCGGCGCAGGCGCGCCAGCGTGACGGCGCGGTTGAACTGGCCGTCGAAGCGCTCGGGGTAGAGGCGCGTGACCTCGGTGAACTCGAAGAGCGCGGCCTGGTAATCGCCGCGCGAGAACTGCGCGAGGCCGAGCCCGTAGTGAGCGTCACCGGAGGTGTAATCGAGCGCGATCGCCTCCAGGTAGCTCTCGCGAGCCTGCTCGAGGTCGCCCTGCTCGTAGTAGGCGTTCCCCAACGCCACCCAGGCGCTGACGCTCCCGGGGTTGCTCGCCACCTCGGCGCGCAGCTGGGTCAGCGACGACTGCCCCCATGCCGGCGAGAGCAGGAGCACGGCAGCGAGGACGACCAGCGCCGCCCGACTGCTCCACCTGCGACTACCTCGAACCATTCCAGCCTCCAGATCGCTGCGCGAGACGCCGTCGTAGAAGTTGCGCGTACGCCGTCTTGGACAGCGCGTGCTACGCGAGAATCGCCGCCAAGTCTATAACGGGCCCCATCGCTCGGCATGTGAAAAGCCATACCCGCCAGCGCCGCTCAGGGCGGCCCGAAACGCGTGGTGGAGGGAAGAACGGCTCAGGCCGCGGGGCCGGCGGCGGGCCTTGGCGCGCGCTCGGCGCCCTGCAGCGCCAGCTGCCCGCAGGCGGCGCCGGCGTCGCGGCCGCGGCTGAAGCGCACCGACACGCTCACCCCCGCCTGCTGCAGGGCGCGCTCGAACTCCGCCAGGCGCTTGCGCGGCGTGCCGGCGAACCCTGAGTCGGTCCAGGGGTTGAAGGGGATCAGGTTCACGTGGCTGTTGAGGCCCTTCAGCAGGCGCGCCAGCTCGGTGGCCTGCCAGGCGTGGTCGTTGACGCCGTCGAGCATCGTGTACTCGATGGTGATGCGCCGGCCGATGGCCGCCTGCCACTCCTCGAGCGAGGCCATGATCTCCTCGATCGGGTGGGCGTGCGCCGTGGGGATGATGCGCGCGCGCGTCTCCTGGTCGGGGGCGTGCAGGCTCACCGCCAGCACCAGCGGCAGCCCCTCGCCGATGAGCTTGCGGACGCGGTTCGGCAGCCCCACCGTCGAGAGGGTGATGCGGCGCGGCGACATGTCGAGGCCCGCCGGGTCGATCATCGTGCGGATGGCGCCGATGGCGTTGTCGTAGTTCAGCAGCGCCTCGCCCATGCCCATCAGCACCACGTTGCGGATGTCGGTGGGGGCGATGCCCTCGTGGCGCGCCACGGCCACCAGCTGCGCTACGATCTCGCCGCGCGTGAGGTTGCGCCCGAAGCCCAGCGCGCCGGTGGCGCAGAAGGCGCAGCCGGCGGGGCAGCCGACCATCGACGACACGCACACGGTGCGGCGCCCGGCGTACGGCATGTACACCGCCTCGGTCTGCTTGCCGTCGGGGAGCGTGAACAGGTAGCGCACGGAGCCGTCGCGCGAGGGGAAGCGCGCGGTGGCGGCGAACGGCTCGAGACGGTACGCGCTGGCGAGCTCCTCGCGCATGGCAGCGGGGAGGTTGGTCATGGCGTCGAAGCCGGCCACGCCCTGGCGGTAGAGCCAGTCGGCGAGCTGCTGCCGGCGGAAGGCGGGCTGGCCCGCGGGCAGCGGCAGGTCGGCGATCGCGTGGTCGTAGAGGCTGGGGAGCGGCGTGCTCACCCCGAGAGGTTAACGCGCCCGGCCCGGCAGCGGCGGCGTGGCGCTACGCTTAGGCATGTTGACGCGCAAGGTGAAGACCATCGGCATGGTGCTCGCGGGTGGCCGGGGCACGCGCCTCCACCCCCTGACCTGGAAGCGCACGAAGCCCTCGGTGCCGTTCGGCAGCAAGTACCGCATCATCGACTTCGCGCTCAACAACATGATCAACTCGGGGATCTACGGCATCTACGTGCTCACGCAGTTCAAGGCGCAGTCGCTCACCGAGCACATCCAGCGCCACTGGCGCTTCGGGGCGTTCCTCGACGACCACTTCATCACGCTGGCGCCGGCGCAGATGTACCTCTACGAGCAGCTCGGCGCCGAGTGGTACCGCGGCACCGCCGACGCCATCTACCAGAACCTCCACCTCATCGACAACCACGGCGCCGACCTGGTGGCGATCTTCTCGGGCGACCACATCTACAAGATGGACATCGGCCACATGGTCGAGTACCACCTGGCCAACGACGCCGACGTCACCATCGCCGCCTACCCCACGCCGGTGGAGGACGGGCGCCGCTTCGGGGTGCTGCAGGTCGACGCCGACTGGCGCGTCACCGAGTTCCAGGAGAAGCCCCTCGACCCCAAGCCGATCCCGGGCCGCCCCAGCCACTGCCTGGCCAGCATGGGCAACTACGTGTTCACCGTCGCGGCGCTGATGCGCATGCTCGAGGAGGACGCGGCGCGCACCGACTCCGAGCACGACTTCGGCAAGGACGTGCTGCCGCGCGCCCTGGCGGAGGGCCAGCGGCTGTTCGCCTACGACTTCGCGCGCAACCCCATCCCCGGCCAGGAGGGGCCCAACACCTACTGGCGCGACGTCGGCACCCTCGACTCGTACTGGGAGGCGAACATGGACCTGGTGGCGGTGAGCCCCGAGTTCGACCTCTACAACGAGGCGTGGCCGCTGCGCACCTCGGCCGAGTTCTCGGCGCCCGCCAAGTTCGTCCACGAGGAGGAGGGGCGGCGCGGGCAGGCGTTCGACTCGCTGCTGGCCGGCGGGGTGATCGTCTCGGGCGCCACCCTCAGGCGCTCGCTCGCCTTCCGGCGCGTGCGCGTGTACTCGTACGCGCTGGTGGAGAGCTCGGTGCTGTTCGACAACGTCGAGGTGGGCCGCCACGCCGTGGTGCGCAACGCCATCATCGACAAGAACGTGAGCGTGCCCGCGGGCGAGGAGATCGGCGTCGACCTGGAGCGCGACCGCGCGCGCGGCCTGACCGTCACCGAGAGCGGGCTGGTGACGGTGCCGAAGGGGTACCGCTTCGAGTGAAGGAAGATGAAGGGTGACCGCAAGGGACGTCCCGTCCTATACAGGCGCGCCTCATGCAGCGGTGATACCCTCGTACGGATAAGGCTCGGGACGTTACCCGCCGACCTCACTCTCGCCCAGCCGGGCCGCCGCGCCCGGACCCTGGAGGCTTTCGTTGAGACGATCGTTCAACCCCTGGCTGGTCGTGATGCTCCTGATCCTGGGCATCTTCGTCTTCAACCAGTTCAACTCGAACGGCGCCACACGCGACATCAACTTCTCGACCTTCACCGAGCTGGTCGAGGACGGGCGGGTCGCCAACGTCGTCGTGGACCGCAGCAGCGGCACCATCACCGGCGAGCTCGCCACCGAGACGCAGGTGACGATCGGCGGCGAGCCGCAGACCATCCGCAGCTTCCGCACCACCGCCATCCTCACCGACTCGCTGCTCGAGGAGATGCGCGCCAACGTCGGCAGCGTCACCATCCGCAACCCGCCGCAGTGGACGGGGCTGCTGGTCACCTTCCTACCCATCCTGCTGCTCATCGCCTTCTTCTGGTTCGTGTTCATGCGGGCGCAGGGCGGCCCCAACCAGGTGATGCAGTTCGGCCAGTCGCGCGCCAAGACGTTCGGGCGCGAGAACAAGGTCAACACCACCTTCGCCGACGTGGCCGGCCACAAGGAGGCCAAGCAGGAGCTCATCGAGGTCGTCGACTTCCTCAAGACGCCCCAGAAGTACCTGCGCATCGGCGCCGAGATCCCCAAGGGCGTGCTGCTGGTGGGCCCGCCGGGCACCGGTAAGACGCTACTGGCGCGCGCCGTGGCCGGCGAGGCCGGCGTGCCGTTCCTCACCGTGTCGGCCTCCGAGTTCATGGAGATGTTCGTGGGCGTGGGCGCCAGCCGCGTGCGCAGCCTGTTCGAGGAGGCGCGCAAGTCGGCGCCGTCGATCATCTTCATCGACGAGCTCGACTCGATCGGGCGCCGCCGCGGCGCCGGCATCGGCGGCGGGCACGACGAGCGCGAGCAGACCCTCAACCAGATCTTGAGCGAGATGGACGGCTTCGAGAAGGACACCTCGGTCATCATCATCGCGGCTACCAACCGCCCCGACATCCTCGACCCCGCCCTGCTGCGCCCCGGCCGCTTCGACCGCCAGGTCACCATCGGCCTGCCCACGCAGTCCGAGCGCGAGGAGATCCTCAAGGTCCACGTGCGCAACAAGCCGGTCTCCGACGACGTCGACCTGAAGCGCCTGTCGGAGGCCACCCCGGTGTTCTCCGGCGCCGACCTCGAGAACCTCACCAACGAGGCGGCCCTCATCGCGGCGCGCAACAACAAGCAGATCATCACCTGGGCCGACTTCAACGAGGCGCTCGACCGCATCACGCTGGGCCTCCGGCGCGGCAGCCTGGTGCCCACCGAGGAGGAGCGCCGCAACCTGGCGTTCCACGAGGCGGGCCACGCCGTGGCGTTCGCGGCGCAGCCGGTGCTCGGCGACATCCGCAAGGTGACGATCATGCCGCGCGGCGGCGCCGGCGGCTTCATGGCGCCCCTGGCCAAGGAGGAGATGTTCTACGACGTCGACCGTTTCCGCTCGCAGCTGCGCGTGGCGTTCGCCGGGCGCGTGGCCGAGAAGAAGGTCACGGGCACCATCTCCTCGGGCGCCAGCAACGACCTGAAGCAGGCCACCGACATGGCCAAGCAGATGGTCCTCGACCTCGGCATGGGCAAGCAGGAGTACGTCGCCTGGGGCTCCGACCAGGGGCCGATCTTCCTGGGCGGCGAGATCTCGCGGCGCAAGGACTTCTCAGAGCAGACCGCGCGCGAGCTCGAGGAGGAGGTCTCCGAGATCCTGCGCACCGCCTACCTCGAGTGCGAGCAGCTCGTCGAGGAGAACTGGGTGACGGTCGAGGCCGTGGCCAACGCGCTGCTGGAGCGCGAGACGCTCGACGGCAAGCTGATCCACAAGGCGCACAGCATGGCCCTCGAGGGCAAGAGCGCCGCCGAGATCACCGAGTGGATCGTCAACGCCTCCATCGCCTCCGAGCGGCGCCTGCAGGAGCTCGAGGAGCGCGAGCGCAACGCCCACCAGGAGCGCGAGCGCCACGCCCCCGAGCCCGGGCGTCACGGCCCCCTCGAGCCGCGGCCCGAGCCGCGCCCCCTGAGCGAGTCCGGCGACTGAGCGCACCCCGCCACGCGCGGGCGCAGGTTCTCGTAGCGTAGGGTCACTGTGTCGCTCATCGACGGGCGTTACGAGGTCATCGCGGAGCGGCCCCTCAGCGGGGGCCGCACGCACTTCGACGCCACCGCTCCCGACGGCGCCCCCCTCCGCATCGAATGGTTCGACCTGCCCCCCGAGCAGGAGGCGGAGTTCGAGCGCTACCGCCGCCTGCTGAAGCGCCTCAAGCAGGCGGGCAAGGCGGCGGTGCACGACGTGGTGTCGCGGCCGGGGGCGCGCTACGTGGCGTGGCGCTCGCCGCCCGAGGGCGCGGCCGCGGCGCTCGACCCCGAGCTGAGCGAGCTGCTGGCGGCCCATGGCTACCCGCCGGAGGCCGCCGACGTGCGTCGCGCGGGCGGCCGCGGCGCCCCTCCCCTCCTCTCCGGGCTGGCGTTCGGCGGCGCCAGCCTGCCGTCGCCGGCGCCCGCCGGTGCGGCCGATGAGCCCGCGCGCCCGCTGCGCCACGTCGATCGCCCGCCGCTCGCGGCGCTCGAACGCCTGTCGCCGACCACGTTCGGCTGGGGGGTGGCGGCGCTGGTCGCGCTGCTGGCGGTGGTGATCGGCGTGACGTCGTTCCGGCTGCGCAACGTCGACCAGCTGGTGGTGGTGCCCGACCTGGTGGGGCAGCCGGCGCAGGCCGCGGCCGACGCCCTCGCCGACCTGGAGCTGTGGGTGGTGCCGGCGGCGCTGGCGTCCTCCGAGGCGCCCGGCACGGTGCTGGCCCTCGACCCGCCCGCCGGCTCCGAGCTGCGCCCGGGCCGCACGGTGCGCCTCAGCTACGCCCTGCCGCCGGGGCGGCTGGCACCCACCGAGGTGCCCGACCTGGTGGGCCAGGCGTTCCCCGCCGGCGCCGAGCCGGCCCTGCAGGCGGCCGGGCTGCGCGTCGGCGAGGTGGCACGCGTGCACGCCGCCGCACCGCCAGGCACCGTGCTGGCTCAGGGCGCCGACCCCCGCAGCCGCCTGGGCAGCGGCGAGGCCGTCGACCTGCTGGTGAGCCTGGGGCCGCTGCCGCAGCGCACGTTCCTGCCGCGCCTGGTGGGGCTCGACGTCGAGGAGGCGCGCGAGCTCGCGCTGCTGGCGGGCCTAGCGCCCGACCGCGTGCTGGTCGACGAGGTGGCGGCCGCCACCGGCTCGCCGGGCCAGGTGCTCGGCCAGTCGCTGGCGCCCTTCGTGCCGGTGCCTGTGGAGGACGCGGTGCTGCGCCTGGTGGTGCAGGCCGGCACGCCGGTGGGCGCGCGCGGCGGCGCCCCCGACGTGGTGGGCCTGCCGCTGGCGGCCGCGCAGCGCGTAGCCGGCGGCTGGGACGTGACGGTGGAGCGCATCGCCAACAGCGCCCTGCCCGAGGGGGTGGTGGCGCAGACGCCGCCGCCGGGCGCCGCCGGCGAGGGCAACGCCCTGACGCTGGTGGTCAACGCCCACCCGGTGCCGCTCACCACCGAGGGCGTGCGGGCGGTGGTGCGCGAGCCGGAGCCGCGGCGCGTGGCGTACGCCTGGACCATCCTGCCCGGCATCGCCACGCAGCCCGCCGAGGTGTGGGCCACCGACATCGACGGCCAGCGCACGCTGGTCGAGCGCGTGACGGTGCGCGGCGGCGAGATCCTGCGCGGCAGCTGGCTCACCGACAGCCCGGGGCCCGTGCGTTTCGAGCTCTTCCTCGCAGGTGTTCCCTACGGGGAGCCGCTCCTGGTACCCTAGTCGGTCTAGCGCGGGCGGCTCCCCTGTCCGCGAGATATAGTGTCGTTCGACTGATAGGCAGGCGCCTATGGAGTTCGCTCCACGGACGCCGGCCCGTACGCGTCGGCGCCGGGCCGCCCCCACCCGCGCCGCCCTCGTCCCCGTAGAAGGAGTCAAGTGCTCAAGACGTTCCGCGACCTGTCGAGGTACCTGGTACGGCATCGCACGGCGTTCATCGTCATGGCCGTCCTGATCCTCTTCAACGGCTTCTTCTCCACCCTGGCCCCGATCATCCCCGGGCGCGTGATCGACGGGCTGCGCGTGGGCAGCATGACGCTGCCCAGCCTGTGGCTCCACGTGGGCGCGCTGCTGGGGGTGGCGCTGATCAGCGGCGCCGCCATGGTCGTCACCCGCCGGCTGGTGCTGGGCGCCAGCTGGGACATGCAGTTCGAGATCCGCCGCGACATCTTCGAGCACTTCACGCGGCTCGACGGCGGCTACTTCGACCGCACCCGCGTCGGCGACCTGATGGCGCGCCTCACCGCCGACCTCAACGCCGTGCGCATGATGATCGGCATCGCCATCTACCAGGCGGCCAACATCTCGGTGCTGTTCGCCTTCACGCTCTACCGCATGTTCCAGCTCTCCCCCAGCCTCACGCTGGTCACGCTGGCGGCGGCGCCGCTCATCTCGATCACCTTCTTCGTGCTGCTGCGCGTCATCCATCGCCGCTACCAGAAGGTGCAGGAGCAGTTCTCCGACGTGTCGTCGATGGCGCAGGAGAACTTCTCGGGCATCCGCGTGGTGAAGGGCTTCGGCATGGAGGCGCGCGAGGTGGAGCGCTTCGGCGACCTCAACGACGAGTTCGTGCGCCGCAACCTGCACCTGGTGCGCGTCGAGGGCCCGCTGCACCCGCTGATGGAGTTCCTGTTCGGCCTCACCATCTCGCTGCTGCTGCTGATCGGCGGGCGCCTGGTGCTGGGCGTGGGCGGCGATCTCACCATCGGGCAGTTCTCGAGCTTCGTGTTCCTCTTCGAGGGCATCCAGTGGCCGATGATCGCGCTCGGCTGGATCGGCAGCATCCTGCAGCGCGGCACCACCTCCTGGAAGCGCCTCAAGGAGATCCTCGACACCGTGCCCGAGGTGCAGGACGACGAGGGGACCGACTACTCGCTCAGGAGCGTGAAGGGCGCCATCGAGTTCCGCAACGTGAGCGTGAGCTTCGGGGGCGTCAAGGCGCTCGACGACGTGAGCTTCGAGGTCGCGGCCGGCGAGTCGATCGGCATCACGGGCCGCACCGGCGCCGGCAAGACCGTCATCGTCAACCTCATCGCGCGCCTCTACGACCCCGACGAGGGCCAGATCCTCATCGACGGCGTCGACCACAAGCGCTACCCCGTGGAGGTGCTGCGGCGCTTCATCGGCCTCGTGCCGCAGGAGCCGTTCCTGTTCTCGGACTCCATCGCCGACAACATCGCCTACGGCCTGCCCGAGGCGCCCGCCGAGGAGCTGCGCCCGCGCGTGGAGCGCGCCGCCAGGCTCGCGCAGCTGGCCGACGACCTCGAAAGCTTCCCGCGCGGCTACGACACCGAGCTCGGCGAGCGCGGCGTGACGCTCTCGGGCGGCCAGCGCCAGCGCACCGCCATCGCCCGCGCCCTCGTGCGCGAGCCCGCCATCCTGATCTTCGACGACGCGCTGTCGGCCGTCGACACCCAGACCGAGTCGCGCATCCTCGAGGGGCTCGCCGAGGTGCAGCAGGGGCGCACCACCATCGTGGTGGCGCACCGCGTGAGCGCCTTCCAGAACGTCGACCGCATCCTGGTGCTCGACGAGGGGCGCATCGTCGAGCAGGGCAGCCACGAGGAGCTGGTGGCCGCCGACGGCTGGTACGCCGACATGGACCGCCGCCAGCAGCTCGAGTCCGACCTGGAGGCCGCATGAGCCGCCGCCGTGACCCCCGCCGCCCCGTCGACCTGCTCGACACCGACCTGCCGCACTACTCGGTCGAGGAGGCGAAGGCCGCCTACCAGACCGGCAAGAAGGAGCGCCGCAAGGCCATGCGCGCCGAGAGCGTGCGCGACGAGGACGGCGAGGCGTTCGAGAAGGGCTACGACCAGGGCATCATGCTCCGGCTGCTGCGGTACCTCAAGCCGTACCGCTGGCAGCTGACGGGCGCGGTGGCGCTGCTGCTGGTCTACAGCATGCTGACGCCCGCCTTCCCCACCCTGCTGTCGCTGGCCATCGACCGCTACATCGTGGCCTCGACCCCCGAGGCGCAGGGCCTCACCATCGACGATCGCTTGACCGGCCTCATGTGGCTGGTGGTGGGCTACATGTCGCTGCGCCTGCTGGCGTTCGGCCTGCGCTTCGGCTACACCTACCTGGTGTCGTGGCTCGGCCAGCGCGTGATCTTCGACGTGCGGCGCGAGATGTTCGCCAAGATCCAGCGCCTGCACATGGGCTTCTTCGACCGCACCCCGGTGGGGCGCCTGATCACGCGCGTGACCAGCGACGTGGACGCCATCCAGCAGATGATGACCGACGGCGTGGTGGGCCTCATCGCCGACGTCGGCCTGATGGTGGGCCTCCTGATCTACATGTTCAGCATCAACTGGCGCCTGGCGCTCATCACGCTGGTGGTGATGCCGCCGCTGTTCCTGGTGCTCAACTTCCTGAGGCGCCGCATCCGCACCGCCTACCGCGCCGTGCGCCTGCGCACCTCGCGCTCGAACGCCTACCTGGCCGAGAACCTGAGCGGCATGAAGACGGTGCAGCTGTTCAACCGCGAGCAGCGCAACCAACGCGCCTTCGACGACATCAACCTCGAGCTGCTCGACGCCTACCTGGAGCAGGTGCGCTGGTTCTCGCTCTTCTTCCCGGCCGTCAACATCATGGGCGCCATCAGCACCGCCCTGATCCTCTTCTACGCCGGCACGCAGCTGATCGGCTCCAGCGTCGAGAGCTTCGTGACCATCGGCATGCTGGTGGCCTACATCCAGTTCTCGGGCATGTTCTTCCGCCCGCTGCAGGACCTGTCCGACAAGTTCAACATCATCCAGGCCGCCATGGCCTCCTCGGAGCGCATCTTCGGCCTGCTGGACACCCCCGAGCAGATCACCGACCCCGAGAAGCCGGAGGCGTTCGCCGACGACTTCCAGGGCGAGGTGGTGTTCGACGACGTGTGGTTCGCCTACGAGGGTGAGGAGTGGGTGCTGCGCGGCGTCGACTTCCGCATCGCGCCCGGCGAGTCGGTGGCGTTCGTGGGCCACACCGGCGCCGGCAAGACCACCATCATCAGCCTGGTAAGCCGCTTCTACGACGTGCAGAAGGGCCGCGTGCTGATCGACGGCAAGGACGTGCGCGACTACGACCAGGTCGACCTGCGCCGCCACGTGGGCATCGTGCTGCAGGACCCGTTCCTCTTCTCGGGCACCATCCGCAGCAACATCACGCTCGGCGACGACTCCATCCCGCAGGAGCGCGTGGAGGAGGCGGCGCGCTTCGTGAACGCCCACGACTTCATCATGAAGCTGCCCGAGGGCTACGACACGCCGGTGCTGGAGCGCGGCGCGGGCTTCTCGACGGGCCAGAAGCAGCTGATCGCCTTCGCGCGCGCCCTGGTGCAGAACCCCGACATCCTGCTGGTGCTCGACGAGGCCACCGCCAACGTCGACACCGAGACCGAGGAGCTGATCCAGGACGCGCTCGCAAAGCTGATGCAGGGGCGCACGAGCATCATCATCGCGCACCGCCTGTCGACCATCCAGGACGTGGACCGCATCATGGTGATGCGCAAGGGCAAGCTCATCGAGCAGGGCAACCACTTCGAGCTCCTGAAGCACGACGGCTACTACCGCAAGCTGTACGAGCTGCAGTACCAGGAGCGGGTGGCGGCGGACGACTAGCCGGCGCCGGGCGGCGCGTGGCCCGAGCCGTGCAGCGCGCCCGCTCGCCCTCATGAACGGAGCCGGGCGCCTCTGGTCGGGCGCCCGGCTCCGCGTTCGGTGTCTAGAGGTCGTGGTCCCGCCAAGGCGCGCCGGGCCGGCGCTCAGCCCGCCCGCGGCGCGCCCATCAGGGTCACTCGATCATCACCCGGTAGACGAACGGCTCCTCCTGGCCCGGCTCCATGGGCACGAGGAGCGTCCAGCGGATCATGGTGTACTCGCTGGGGTCGGCGACGCGCCGGGAGTCGCCCGTACCCACCAGCACGGGGCCGTCGGCGAAGGTCTCGCCGTCGACGGAGAACTCGGTCAGGACGCGGTCGGAGCTGGGCGTGGCGGAGTTGGCCACGTAGCTCATCCCTTCCTGCACCGGCCCGAAGATCTGCACGCGCCCGGCGGGCAGGGTGGTCTCGCCGGCGTTGGTCGCGAAGATGCGGTACTCCACGACCTGGCCCGGGATGGCGCTGGTGGCGGCGGTGAAGCGCTCCTCGCGGCTGCCGTCCTCGGCGGTGACCTGGCTGACGATGTAGATCTCGCTGCGGAACGTGATGGGGTTGGTGGGCGTCTGGGCGAGCGCCAGGCCGACGATCACAGCGAGCGCGGCGGCCAGGGCGAGGCGCCTCCTGCGGGGGGGACGATGCGTGGGTAGGTTCATCCTCACGAAGATAGCAGCGGAAGATGACGGTCGTTTGAGTCGGGTCTACACCGAGGGCTAATCGTCAGGGTCCGGCGTGGGCGCGGGCGTAGGCCACGTAGTCCGCCGCCTCGGCCACGCCGTTGGCAGCGGCCGCCCCGAACCAGGCGAGCGCGCCCTCCAGGTCCTGCTCGACGCCCACGCCGTGCAGCAGCAGCCGCGCGTACTCGAACTGCCCGCGCGGGTGCCCGCCGACGGCGGCGCTGGCGTACCAGGCGGCGCCGACGCGCAGGTCCTGCTCCACGCCCATGCCGCGCAGGTAGAGGTCGCCGAGCGCCAGCTGCGCCTCCGCGTGCCCCTGCTGGGCCGCGCGGCGGTACCAGACAGCGGCGCGCGCGTTGCTCCACGGCTGCCCGAGCCCGTTCTGCGCCATGAAGCCGAGCAGGTACTGCGCCTGCGGGTCGCCGTGGTCGGCGAGCGGCTCCCAGACGCGCCGCGCGGCGGCGAAGTCGCCCTTGCGGTACGCCGCGAGCCCCGATCCGAAGGCGGCGGCGGGCGGCGCGCCGAGCGGTCGCGCGGCCATCACGAACTGCAGCAGCACCAGTACGAGCAGCGACAGCGCCAGCGCCCACAGGAGGTAGCTGCGCAGGCGCGGCGGCTCGCGGGGCGGCTCGAGGTCGTCGGGCGAGTAGAAGCCGCCGGGCCCGCGGCCCGGGCGCTCGACCGGCTCCAGCGGGTTGGTGCGCGCCGGCCCCACGGGCGACGGGCGCTGCGCGCCCACGTCGTCCTCGGGCGCGAAGACGTACGGGTCGTGCGGCGAGGGCGACCAGCGCGTGGAGGCCACGTGGCGGCCCGACGACGCGCCGCCCGGCGCCTCCGCGACCGGGGGGTCGGGCGCGTCCCACGACGACCCGCGTCCGGTGGCGCGGGGCGCCCGGGGGCCGAGGCGGTCGGCTTCCTCCTCGGGGTCGTCATCGGGGTCGCGGTCGGGGTCGACCTCGACGTGGCGCTCG
>Ga0079224_100010842_pt1 | contig 12518 bp, 8 predicted proteins | sample Stecom2015_FD_80414 | JGI IMG/M metagenome (GOLD analysis project Ga0079224, IMG submission 80414) | Agricultural soil microbial communities from Utah to study Nitrogen management - Steer compost 2015 | ecosystem: Environmental > Terrestrial > Soil > Agricultural land | place: USA: Utah...
TCAGAAGTGAAACCACTTAGCGCCGATGGTAGTGTGGGGTCTCCCCATGTGAGAGTAGGACATCGTCAGGCATCATAAAGCGAAAGGGCCATCCCATACGGGGTGGCCCTTTTTTTATGCCTGTTTTATGCCTGAAATTTTGCGCTCGATTGCCAGAGCCAGAAAAATGCGCGTCTCAGTACCAAATACCTGGTGCAAAAAAGCTCGCTGTTTATGAATAATTGATATAAAAAGCTGGAAGTTATTTCTGCCACTATCGGTCATTAAAGCGGTACATGGCATCAGGTTGTTGGTCAACTTCCCCTGCTGCCGTATAACACAAAACAACAAGCGGTAGAGGTAAGTGTGATGACAAAAACGGGCCGCAGAGCCTTGTATCTGGCCATATTGGCTGCGACGTTTACAACGGCAGGTATCACCCAGGAGGCGGCGGTTCCGACCAACGCTCCGAAGCAGTTCAGGGCGGTGCGCGTGAATGTTCCCCCTGTGCTTGATGGCAAACTGGATGACCCGGTCTGGCAACAGGCAGACGTAATTACCGATTTCCACCAGACCCGCCCGGGTAATGGCACCCCCACCTCAGAGCCCACAGAAGTTTATGTCGTTTATACCGAGGATGCTCTGTATATCGGTGCCCGTATGTATGACAGCGAGCCACATCTGATTGCCGCACCTGTAATCAGACATGGCCAGGGAATGCCGTCCGATGATCGCCTGGTTGTAATTCTTGATCCTTTTAACTCGCGTCGTGCCGGTTACCGTTTTGAAACCAACCTCAATGCTGCTCGCCATGATGCACTTTACACCAGTGTAAGTTCCTTCTCTCTGGACTGGAACACCATCTGGGATGTGGCTGCCAGCGTGGATGGCAACAGCTGGATTGCTGAAATAGAAATACCGTTTAAGTCCATTCCTTTTGATCCCGCTATAGAAACCTGGGGTTTTAACTTCGGACGCGCGATTCGTCGTCGTGGTGAGGAAATGGCATGGGTATCCCAGAACAGAACCTATAACCCCAGTATCAGTGGACAGATGACGGGCATGACCGGTCTTAACAAAGGCGTGGGACTGGATATTGTTCCTTCGATGTCAGTCAGTAAACAGCGCCGTTATGATCCGGCCAGCAGTAAAACTGACTGGGTTCCATCGCTGGATGCCTTCTACAGAATTACACCTTCGCTGAATGCTGCATTGACCATCAATACGGATTTTTCTGCTACAGAAGTTGATAACAGACAGGTTAACCTGACCCGTTTCAGCCTGTTTTTCCCGGAAAAACGCGATTTTTTTCTGAACGATTCTGACCTGTTTCAGTTCGGCAATATCAGCGGTATGGCCAACAGCAACAACGCAACCTCGCAGGGGGCACGCGAAAATGCCAGACCGTTTTTCTCGCGCAAGCTGGGCCTGAGCCAGACAGGGGAGCCGGTTGACATTAATTATGGCGGGCGTATCAGCGGGCGTGTTGGTCGCTGGAATATCGGTACGCTGGCGATCAGGCAGGATGAATTCGGGCCGGTAGATGCTTCAAATCTGTTTGTCACCCGTATATCAGCCAACGTACTGAATGATTCCAGTCTGGGCTTTATTTACACCAATGGTGATCCTGGGTCCAATCGTCACAACAGCGTAATGGGTGTGGATTTCCGTTATCTGAATAATCGTATCTCCAATGGCCGTCAGCTGGAGGCAGATGCCTGGTATCAGGTTTCCGATACACCTGGTCTTGATGGAGATGATGCTTCCTACGGTCTGGGATTGCGCATGCCCAACAATACAGGTCTGCGTGGCCGGGTAGCATTCAAGGAAGTGCAGAAGAACTTCAATCCGGCAATGGGTTATGTAAACCGTTCCAATATTCGAGACTTTACTGCGGACGCAGGGTACACCCACTATTTTGGTGGAGGTGTGCTGCAGTCGATATTTTCCGGTGTGGATGCCCAGCGTATTGAAGAGATTGATGGTGGTCTGCAGTCGGAAATTTTTGTGTATCGTCTGGCTGAACTCGAAACCAACTCGCGTGATTCCATCCAGTTTGCCTATACCACCAACCGCGAAGTGGTTACAGCACCGTTTACACTGTACACATCTCCTGCTCGCACCGTTGGTATTGCGCCAGGTGATTACAAATTCAACGAGCAGCAGGTCAGGATCAGCACGGGTGGACAACGTGAATTTTCCGGGAGTTTTACCTGGCTGCAAGGGGATTTTTACAACGGCAAGCGCACCAATCTGAATGGCTCGCTGACCTGGAACCAGTCTCGCTACTTTGTGGCGTCCATCAATTATGACTGGAACGATATCAGTTTGCCGCAAGGTGAGTTCATTACCCGGCTGACCTCGGTATCCACCCAGGTAGCGTTCTCTTCCACTATGTACTGGATCAACCTGATCCAATACGACAATTTGTCTGAAGAAATTGGTATCAATACTCGCCTGCAGTGGATACCGCGCGCAGGACAGGAAGGTTTTATCGTTCTTAACTACAACCTGCAGGACAAGGACAAAAACAATCGCTTTGAAAGCACCTTGTCTGACCTGAGTGTGAAATTCAAATACACCTTCAGGTTCTGATCGGTAGCCAACAAATTTCGGCTCATAAAAAAAGGGCAGCCATGGCTGCCCTTTTTATTAACAACAAATCAGTTATGGCATCGGGCTTACGCCGATCAGCATGGTGTGCAGGACCATTGCAAAAACAGCCCAGCTGATGACACCTGCTACCACCGTCAGCATGTCTCCCTTCATTGAACCGGCAGGACGCTGAACACCGGCAATACGATCACGGCGACGGCTGATGGCAAAACCGGCAATAGCCCACACCATAAAACCGCCAAACAGCAGTACATCTGCAACAGTGCCATTGGCCAGCAAGTGGGCAAATGCCCATGTTTTAACGGCAACATACATCGGATGGCCGATTTTCGCCTTAAGCCTGTTGCCTGGTACGTAGGCTGCTGCCAGCAGGATAAATGCGATCAGTGTCAGCAGAATTGCAATGTGGCGCAGCGCTACTGGCGGATACCACAGCCAATGCGGATCCATGCGGCTCTGACCATACCCCATCACTATAAGTACCAGTCCAGCAACGGAGACCAGTGAATAAAGCACTTTCCAAAGCGAGAGCCCGAGTTTGTTGCGAAGTTTTTCCCGAGCTGCTGGTGCAAACAGGGCAATGGAGTGCGTGCCCAGAAAAATGACCAGTCCGGCGATGAGTAAGCTCATGATTATTATCCTGATGTTGATAGTGTGCGGGGCAAGCATAAAGGCTGCCTGCGGCAGTCGCAAGGATTAATCCGGATACCCCGTCAGCGCGGCAAAAATGCGGGGCTGTCCACGCGGATGAATAATGTCATAGTATTGGAAACACCCCTTTATCGGAGGAAGCGTGGTGACATCCAGCACGATCTATTACGTACTTGATACCAACGTTCTGATTCATGATCCCTCCGCCGTCTGGAATTTCGACGAGCATCACCTGATTATCCCGATGACTGTGCTGGAAGAGCTGGACAAGCTTAAAAGCGGTCGCGGTGCACTCGCTGCTGATGCCAGACAGGCGATCAGGGAACTGGACAGGATTCTTGCAGATGCTCCACCCGACCAGATCGAGCACGGTGTCCCCATTGTCAGGAACAAGGATGAGCCGCCTTTGGGTACTCTCAGTGTGCTGATGACGGATTCCCCACAAATTCGTGAGATGCTGCCATTGCATCTGAACGACAACAAAATCCTAAATGCCGTCGCCCAGCTCAAGGACAGTAAACCTGCCAACGAAGTCATTCTGGTTTCCAAAGACATTAATATGCGGCTTAAAGCCCGCGCCTGCGGTATTCCGGCTGAGGATTACCATACCGACCAGCTGGTCACCGATATCAACGAACTGCACAAAGGTTATGTGGAGTACAGCGGCAGCTTCTGGGACAGCATCCAGACCGTCGAAACCGAACAGACACATGCCGGTGAGACGTTTCACCATCTGCAGCGCAAGCAGCTTTCACATGAAGTTTATCCAAACCAGTTTCTTCTGGATGAAGCCGGGTTTATAGGGCGTGTGATTGAAGTGAACGGGGACAGGATTGTGCTCAGGCATCTGGATCGTGAAAGCATGATGGAGCGGGAAACCTGGGGCCTGGTCCCGCGGGATATCTATCAAGCCATGGCAATGGATCTGTTGCTGGATCCCAATGTACATCTGGTCAATCTGACTGGAGCTGCCGGTTCTGGCAAAACCATTCTGGCCCTGGCAGCAGCCATCGAAATGACACTGGCAGGCAAACAGTTCCGGCGCATCATTGCTACCCGCAGCACCCAGGGACTGGACGAGGACATTGGTTTTCTGCCTGGAACCGAAGCTGAAAAAATGGAACCCTGGCTGGGTGCGATCACCGACAACCTGGAGGCGCTGCATCTGGACGATGAAAACAGTGCATCCAGTGTTGATTACGTGCTGTCGAGAGTGCCTTTGCAATTCAAGTCACTGAACTACATACGCGGTCGCAGTTTCCAGTACAGTCTGATCCTCATCGACGAATGTCAGAACCTGACGCCTCATCAGATGAAGACAATTGTTACGCGCGCAGGAACTGGCTCCAAGGTTGTCTGTCTGGGCAACCTGGCACAGATAGACACGCCCTATCTGAGTCCAACCAGCTCGGGACTCACATATCTGACGGAGAGGTTCAAATATTTTGCGCACGGCGGCAACCTGCAGCTCAAGGGAGTGCCCCGATCTGCGCTGGCTGCCTTTGCCGAGCAGCATTTGTAGTCGTGTCAGTCGGCGTCGACAAGCTGGTCCATGGTCAGGGCCGGCTTGTCTTCACAGGGTTTGCCAACTCTGTGTGCCGGGACACCCACAACAGTTGTGTGAGCTGGTACGTTCTTCAGCACCACGCTGCCAGCTCCGACTTTGGCGCATTGTCCAATTTCGATATTGCCCAGCACCTTGGCGCCGGCTGAAATCAGCACACCAGACCGGATCTTGGGATGGCGGTCACCCTGCTCATTGCCGGTACCGCCAAGTGTGACGGATTGCATGATGGAGACATCATCCTCAATCACAGTGGTTTCACCAATAACGATGCCCGTTGCATGGTCGAACATGATGCCTTTGCCCATAACACAGGCCGGGTGAATATCCACACCAAACACTTCCGAATTGCGGCTTTGCAGGTACAGCGCCAGGTCGCGGCGGCCGTTGGTCCACAGATAATGTGCCACCCGGTGTACCTGAATGGACTGATATCCCTTCAGGTAAAGAACAACCGGAAGGTAGGCGTTGGTGGCAGCATCACGGTCCACAACAGCCTGTATGTCCCATGCAGAGTGATCCACAATCTGCGGTGCAGCCTTGAAGGTGTCCTCGATCAGCTCGCGCATGGTGACGGCCGACATGACTGAGTTGGCGAGCTTGTGTGCCAGCAGATGACTCAGCGCTGAACTGAGGTTCTTGTGGTTGAGGATGCAGGCGTAGACATAGCTGGCCATCAACGGTTCGTATGCGATCAACGCACGGGCTTCCTCTTTCAACTGTTCCCAAATCCGTTCCTGCATAGATGCCCCCAGATTTCTGTGTTTACGCCATCAAATACCAATGGCAGGCGCGGATTATACCTCACTGGTTTGTGATGGCGGCAACCGCAGCAGTGGTGCTTCCTGCCATCCTGATATGACGCAGGGTGAGGCGCGGGCTTTGTTCTTCGCAAGCGTGGATAAGTGCCTTGCGCATCAGGATATTGATAAGACGGGGAATTCCGGTTGTGCAGCGATGGATTTCGGGTGTCAGCGCCTCATCAAAAAGGCCGCTGTCAGCCCCTGCCATGTGCAATCGGGCCTTGATGGAGCTGGCGGTTTCAGCTTCTGACAGCGGCGCCAGTGTGTGGAAGCGGGTGTCCAGTTCCTGCAGCTGGTACAGATACAGATCCGGCGATTGCAGGTTGGAGAGCAGTTCCGGGTGCCCGAACAGTATGGCTTGCAGCCTTTTGTCCTGATGCAGTGCCACGGCGAGCATCAGCAGGGAATCGGTGGAAAGTGACTGAGCTTCATCAACCAGAAGAACTTTATGCCGATCAATAGCAGAAGCGGGTGCTTTTTCAGGCTGGTAGCCCAGTCTGAGCATAGGAAAGGGAGCAAAGCTGACTTCAAAACGGGACTTGTGGGCGCGCAGCAGGTTCAGCAGGCGGCGGCACAGCATGGATTTGCCAAGACCCGGTTCAGCGCTGACTACCTGTAGCCTGCAACCACCCAGCAGTTCCTGAAACAGCTGGCTGAAAACCACCCTGGATGCATGTTCTTCCCAGAACAGGCGTACATCCGGGCTATCCGAAAACGGTGTATTTGTGAATCCGAAAAATTGCAGATACATGCAAAGGCGCTGGAATTCTTGTGTTTTGCCTGCAGGCTAATTCACAGCGAGCAACTATTCAACCTGCCATAAGGGGCAGTGGCCGTGTCCGGGGCTAATGTTTCCGGGAAAAACGCCGTTAACGAACGTGTGGAACCATCTAAAAACACAACAACAGAGACGTGCAATCAGTATGACCGCTACTGCCAATAAGGGGGATCAGGATGTTCAGTAAATTCACAATCCGGACACGCATCGGGTTGATTTTCGCCGTCAGTTTTGTGGCGATCATCGGGCTCAGCGTTACCTTGTTGCTGCAGGCACGGGAACGGTTTATGGACCAGCTCAAGGAGGGCAGCGTCAACCAGGTGCGGATGGTACACCAGGCTTTGACCGGCCTGCACCAGCGCGTCCAGCGCGGTGAACTGACTGAAACCGAGGCCAAGCGCCTGGGACGTTTCCTCATCAATAACACCATGGTTGACGAGCGCAACTATCTGCTGCTGTACCATCGTCTCGGTCAGCTGCTGGCACACCCGGTGCGCGGGATTGATGCTGCACTGGATACGGACGAGCAGGTCAGACAGTCCCTGCGCAATTCTGAAACCACAGAAGCCCAGCGCATGGCCCAGTTCGGTTATCGTGACCCTACGCCGACAATGCCGGATATCATCCGCCGTTACACGGGAGAGAGTTACACTGGCTTCTCGGAATACCTGTACTATCCCGAACAGGAGTTTGGCTACCGCATCCTGACCTATACCGACGATCCGCTGGCGCATCCGCAGGCAGACCTGAAAACTGTTTATTCAGAGATGTTTGCTCCCTGGGGCTGGGTCATTATTCACGGTCTGTATGAAGATGATATTCGCGACCAGTTCTTCGATTGGGCGGCACGTTCTGCCGGCATTATTCTGGTTATCCTGATAGCGCTGGCTGCAGTTGCATATTTCCTGTCCTCGTCCATTACTGCTCCGCTGCGCAAGGCCGAAGCTTACATGCAGGATATCGCACGTGGATCGGGTGACCTCAGTCGTCGTCTGGAAGAGAACGGCAACGATGAACTGTCCCGTCTGGGCAGCAGCTTCAACATCTTTGTGGGCAAGCTGGCGGATATTATTCGTCAGGTACTGATGACCAATGCTGAAGTAACAGGCAAGTCTGCGCAGTTCTCGCAGATGATTGAGCGTACCGCCGGTCGTTCCGCTGCCCAGCTGGAAGAAACCGAGCTGCTGGCTTCGTCCACAACAGAGCTGTCTTCATCGCTGGCAGATGTGGCCGACGGTGCACAGACCAGTGTGGAAGCGGCGCGTGAAGCCAACTGTGCCACCCAGAAGGCAACAGAAGCGGTGTCCAGCACACGTGCTTCCGTGGAAAAACTGTCTGGATCGCTGTCCAGTATCCAGCAGAAAGTTCATGACATGCGTGACCACAACGAGAAGGTTCACTCTGTTCTGGAAGTAATTCAGGGGATTGCTGAGCAGACCAACCTGCTGGCGCTGAACGCCGCTATTGAGGCTGCACGTGCCGGTGAACAGGGACGTGGTTTTGCGGTGGTTGCCGATGAAGTGCGCAGCCTTGCACAAAAAACCCAGTCCTCAACGCTGGAGATCAATACCATCATCCAGAACCTGCAGGACAACACCACCCAGATTGTTTCCGCAATGGATCAGGGCGTCAGTCTCTCACGCGAGTGTGTGGGTTCAGCCAACTCTGCCAACGAGCTGTTGGAATCCGTACTGGCTTCCGTGCAGCTGATTGCAGAGCGCAGCCGTGATATTGCTGTTGCGGTAAAACAGCAGTCTGAAGTGACTGAAGGTATCGCCAAGAGTAGCGTGAAAATTGCAGCAGATGGTCGTCTGAATACCGAAGACTACCTGAAGTGCAAACAGTATCACGCCGAGATTGATGCCTTGCTGACCTCTCTGGACAAGCTGGTCAACCAGTTCAAACTGGGCTGATTCAGTTATTCACCACAATCGTGCGAGCGCTGGCCAGCTGGCGCTCGCCGTTTCCAGATATCACTTCCAGTCGCAACTGATGTCTGCCGTTTTTCATCTGGCGACTGTCTACTTCCACGCTGAATCCCAGGATCGGCGCTGACGGATCCTCATCACCCTGTTGCAGTTCAACCACATCTGGTCGGCTGATGCTGCGGGAAGTCTCAGCCACGTCCCTGCCGTCAATCTGCACCTTGATGCGGCTGATACCCGATGTGTTGATTGCCCAGCCACTGATGGTGAATGTTCCGCTGACAATGGCCCCTGCTGCGGGTGTGTCCATCCATACCCGCGACGGGAGTGGACAGGTGCTGCTGGTGCCAGTTGCAGTGGAGTAGAAGCTGAAAATCTTGTCGCCTTCATACAAAAACAGCTGGTCCAGCAGCGTCAGATTGGGGAACAGTTCACAGGCTGTTGTCATCACGTCGGTTTTTTCCAGCACATCAAGTGTGCTGTCTTCCGTAATGTAGAGTACCTGTGACGGCTGCAGTGTGCGCAGTGCAGTCAGGTCCCTTTGCCACAGCCGGTACTGTGTGTCGCGGCCATCACGAAAAATCTTGTTGGTATCCGTGGTATAGGTCTGGTTGCCAAAGCCGGCAAAACCGAGCTGGGCTGCGGTGTAGTAGTTGTCTGTTACCAGCAACGTGCCTGCGGGCAGACGGCGTTCTGAAAGCAGCCGGCTCAGGTGTTCACTCAGTGGTTTCCAGCCTGCCATTTTGCTGGAAAGTACACCTTGTCCCACAATACCCTGCAATGACTGGTTGAAACCCTGGGAACCTATGGCGGCCAGTACCAGCAAGGTGCCGGCAAATCCTGTGGCTGGCACAGCCCATACCAGTTTGCGCGCCAGTCCAGCCGGGTAGCGTTTTGTCAGTTTTTGTCTGATTTCACCCAATATCGACGGCGCAAAAACCAGCAGCGGCAGGTATCCCGAAATTGGCCAGTGCAGTGTTGTGCGTGTGGTGTCAGCCCAGGGCGCCAATACAAAATAGAGGCCGGCATTAAATAGCGCAAACAAGGCAAACAACAGGGCACGGTCATTGCCCTGTCGGGCCCTCTGGATCAGGCGCCACAGAGTAAAAACAAGCAATGCGTACAGCAGCGGGGTAACAACAGCTGCCTGCATCGGCGCATGCATCAGACCTTCAGTCTGGAACTGCCAGGGGTGTCGGTCGACCAAATGGTAGTCCAGTCCGGACAAATCTGTGCCCAGATTAAAACTGAGCGCGGGATAAAGACCCAGTGCGGCAATCAGGCCGCCAATCCACAATGCGGGGTTGCGCCAGTGCTGCCACTGGCGACGGTCTGCCAGCATGAATACCAGGGCAGCCATCAGATACGGTGCAAAACGGTAGTGGGTGCAAAGACCCAGGGCCGCAACAATTCCGGTTAGTATCCAGTAGCGTGCTTCTGCTGTACGAGTTGCGCGTTCCAGCAGACCAATAAACAGGAGGCCATAAATCACAATTGCCACGTCAGGCACCGCCAGCAATCCCATCATCGCCAGCATGGGCATACAAAAGCTGAGTCCTGCTGCCTGAAGTGCCCTTTTATGACCCTGCAGGGGGTTGGCAATCCAGTAGATCAGCCATGGAATCAGCAGACTGAGCAGCAGGAACAGCAGACGGACGGCAAAAGGGGAGTGCCCGAACAGTGCCGCGCCGGTTCCAGCCAGCAAGGCTGTCATGAATGGAAGATCACTGTAGGCAAGAGCGGGGAACTGCGATGCCTGCCAGTAAAAAATTTCGTCGCTGTACAGTTCCAGACGATCTGCCAGCAGCCATTTGATCAGTGTTACCAGAAGTGCTGCCAGTACAACCAGTATTCCCTGATGGCGCAGCAGGCCACGGGAGGTAGTGGGGTTTGAGGTCAAGAGCGTGTCCGTCGTTGTTATAAGAATGGTGGCGGCATTATATGGACGGCATCAACGCGGCGAAAGATTCTCCAAAAAACAGGTTTGCTGTTGTGGAGCCACAGCCTCATCCGTGTTCTAATTCTGGCAACAAAAGACGGATAAACGTGCTTCTGATGTTTGCCTGCATAGATCTCGGATCCAACAGTTTTCACCTTCTGATTGTGCGCTGGCATGATAGCTGCCACCACATTGTCGAACGTTTCAGCGAAAAGGTTCAGCTCGGAGAAGGCCTGGCTCAGACCGGGCGCATCAGTCCCGCTGCTTTTGCCCGTGGTATCACCTGTCTTGACATGTTTGCAGCTGCGCTGCGTCGATATCCTGTTGAGCATGTGTGGGTGGTTGGAACCAACGCATTGCGTGTAGCCAGTAATGCAGATGAATTTCTTCAGCAGGCTAGCGCACGTGGATTCAGTGTTGATGTGGTCAGTGGCCTGGAAGAGGCCACGCTGGTTTATTCGGGCGTCATGTCCTCACTGCCAGATGATGGTGCCAGTCGTCTGGTTGTAGATATTGGTGGTGGCAGCACTGAATTGATTGTTGGCTGTGGCTCGCGTCAGTTACAGGCGCACAGCATGCCCATCGGTTGTGTCAGCTGGCGCGACAAATGGTTTGCTGAACCCTCCTCCAACGCTGTTGTTCTACGTGAGCGGCTGGAAGCAGCGGCTGCCGATGCGGAATCTGTTTTTAATGCCGTGGCACAACAGTTGGCAACCACCCCCTGGGCAGAGGTTCTGGCGTCATCGGGTACGGCCAAGATGCTGAGTGCATTATGCAGCCAGCGTGTGAGTTCAGGTGGAGAAGCTTTGCAGGTAGATATGGATGTGCTTCTTGAGCTTGAATCCGACATCATCCAGGTTGCTCTGGATCCCCACATCAGTCTGACAGGATTAAAAAACAGTCGACGTGAACTTGTACTGCCGGGATGGGCTGTGTTGCTGGGTTTTATGCGTGCCAACAGCGTGCAGTCCCTAAGCTTCAGCCATTCAGCCCTGCGCGAAGGCATGCTGCACTATCTGATCAGGGCTGCAGAACTTAACGTGCCACCGTTGCGTGTGCTGCAAGACGGCTGAGCAGAAGAGCCTGAACACCATCCGCACTATCGCGGGCGCGGGGTTTGAGTTTGCGATAACTGCCATCAGGTTGCAGCTCCCAGCTTTGCTGGCGGTCAGCAAGATACAGTTCCAGTTCCTCAAGGATGCGGTTCACCCATTTTTTACGCAGAATCGGGAAAGCAATCTCGATTCTGCGTTGCAGGTTTCTTTCCATCCAGTCGGCGCTGGCGCAGTAAAGGGGATTCGGGTTGTTGGCGAAATAATAAACCCGTGAATGTTCCAGGAAACGCCCGATTACTGATATTACCCGGATATTTTCTGATACACCTGGCACGCCAGGACGAAGACAGCAAACACCACGCACAATCAGGTCAATCTTCACGCCGGACTGCGAGGCACAATAAAGTTCACGAATAATTGCAGGATCTGTGAGTGCGTTGACCTTGGCAATAATACGTGCCGGTTTCCCTTCCAGTGCAGCCTGCTTTTCCTGTTCGATCAAATGCAGCAGCCCCTTCATCAGTTTGAAGGGCGCATTCAGGATCAGCTCCGGAGATATTTTTTTGCCCATGCCGGTAATCTGCTGGAACACCTTGTGTACGTCTGCACACAGGGCCTCGTCACAGGTCATCAGGCTGTAATCGGTATAAACCAGCGAGTTCTTGCGGTGGTAGTTGCCGGTGCCCAGGTGGGCGTAACGGCGCAGGCGGCCGTTCTCCCGTCGCACAATCAGCAGCATTTTTGCATGGGTCTTGTAGCCCATCACACCATATACAACCACTGCGCCGGCTTCCTGCAGGAGGCTGGCAAAATGTATGTTTTCCTCTTCGTCAAAGCGTGCGCGCAATTCGATGACAACTGTCACTTCCTTGCCGTTGCGCGCCGCTTCTGAGAGGGCTTCCACCAGTTCAGAAGATTCGTTGGTGCGATACAGCGTCTGTTTGATTGAAATGACACCATCATCGCGCGCAGCCTGTCTGACCCAGTCGATGACCGGAATAAAGGATTCATAGGGATGCAGCAGCAGCTGGTCCTCACGGTCGACGGCAGTGAATATGCTGTTGCTTTCCTCAAGCACTGGCGGCGTGCCGGGAGAAAACGGCGGATAATGCAAGTGCGGATGATGGATCATGCTGAACAGGGCCATCAGTCGCTGCAGGTTTACCGGACCGTCCAGGCGAAACAGCTCTTCTTCGGTCAGATCAAAA
>Ga0079224_100010843_pt1 | contig 12518 bp, 19 predicted proteins | sample Stecom2015_FD_80414 | JGI IMG/M metagenome (GOLD analysis project Ga0079224, IMG submission 80414) | Agricultural soil microbial communities from Utah to study Nitrogen management - Steer compost 2015 | ecosystem: Environmental > Terrestrial > Soil > Agricultural land | place: USA: Utah...
CCATACGTACGCCAATGTTTCCAATCATCGACGTGGAGTTAACGATGATTTCATTGGCTGCACTGGCAATGAAATAACAGCCTGATGCACAAAGATCTCCTACCACTGCATACACAGGTTTATCGGGGAATTCTTCACGCAGCCGCAAGATTTCGCGGTAAATTAGGTCACTTTGGGCGGCACTTCCACCAGGGCTATCCATATCGAGCAGAATTGCCTGTGTATTCTCCTGTTTAAAGGCCTTCTGGAGGGCCTGAATGACGTTATCGGCCGCTACCCCACCCTTACGTTGAATTGGTGCTAAAACGTCAATAACGGCCAAATGGGGGCTTTTCTCATCTTTCGCCTTGCCGCCATCGCTGAAAAATAGAATTGCAAAGAGCAAGGTGCTCCCGAGTAGATAGATCCATCCAACGGCCCGGAAGATAAGCGCTTTCCTTTTATCAGCTCGGATTTCTTTCATGAACTCTTGTACCAGGGAGTTCATTGCGTTGGTTTGGTCTGTCATCACATTACGCTCATTGGAAATATCAGTTAGTTGATTAGTTTTTTTGGTGTTGAACCAGTTAGTTTTTAAAGGCTTTCACCTCTAATGATTTCGTTGCGAGCGTATGCCAGGATTGTCGAGATAGCCTGCTTCCATCCAAATGCCACACACGAATAATATCCCGCAGCATTCAGCTTGGCTCTCCATTCCCGTTGATCCTCGGTTAAGGCAGATTCTCTTAGGTGTTCTTGCTTCAGTTCACAACGAAGCCCGTGATAGCCTCCACATGCCATGTCCAGGGAGATATCGGGATACCCTTTTTTCAGACCTTCAGAAAGGATAAATCCTCGCTCAATAGATCCGCGCTTTCCTGCGTTAGGGGTTGAATGCAATAGCTCATAGATCTCTGGATGAAGTAGCTCGAAGTAGTGAAACACGTAGACTTGATCATAGTGCTCACGCTTTCCCTCAATCAGCTCAGGCTTTCTGAATAGCGCTTGCAGGGCTCTTGAATGGGTAGTGTTTCTTCCAATCAGAGCTTCTGGGGGATAGGGAAATTGTTCTGGATAGAGTGATTCCGGAATCTTTACCGGATCGACGGCTCTTAGGCTGGTTGCTCTCTTAGTGCGGCTAGGAGAGGTTGCCTTAACTGACGGAGCATCTTCGGGACGACAAATCCCCCGGGCGATAGCTTCTTCCCATGAGAGTCTTAAAGACATAGTTTTTATCCATGGTTTTATTCAGTCCAAAACGTGGACGTAATGGTACAAGCTAAAGACGTTTCTTCATTTGGAGTTCTTGTTAAAAAGAACACGATCTCTAGGCCTAGCTCTTTCTACTGTGTTCAATCTTTGCTTTCAGATAGGCGTTGATGTCGGTGGGATCGAAGTTGTACTTTTCCGCCAGCTCAAGCGCCTCTCTATACTCAGCTGCTGATCTGTACCGGTATTTTTCCCATTCAGCTTGGACTGGGGTCTCTACAACTGGTTTCCCCTCTTGATCGAGCAGTGGGAGGGATTTGTGGCGTGGGCTGTAGGTAACTTCTATGCCAACAACGCTTCTGCCCTCTTTAATCGGCTTGTAGGAAGCTGTGAACTCACCACCTTCGCAGTTGATGTCGTTAATAGCGGGTTCGATCACATTACGTCTCAGATCCTTCCAGACTTCGTATTTGTTCCCGAGAGCAAACTTAGTTCTGATGAACTCTAGTGAGAAATACTGTTTTCGAAGATCCCGGCGTTTAGTGAGGAGTTCATAGAAGTAAGGGCCGTAGTTCGACTTCATTTTGCTAATGTGCTTGATGTCGTACTGCGTAAAGTGCTTATGCAGTTCTGAGATGTAGGGAAGCATATCTGGGTGGAAAGCCAACCCAACCGTACCCCTTTTCTCGAAGTACTGTTTAGTGATGATCCAGCGAATTTCTTTCGGATGGCCATTGTCATCAGGAACAGTTGCCCATCGTTCCCCCAGCCGATTCATTGCTGTGCGCATGGCCTTGTAAACCCCATCGATCTCCAGGTCGAAGAGTTCACTGAACAGCTTGGCGTCAATAAAGTACATTTCGTCAGGTTTTTGCTTAGGCCGAATCTGTGCGGCGCAGCAAAGCAGCAAGCGAGTTTCATTAAGATTGAGTTGAAAGCTCGCATCGATGAGCGAGTTACTCTTTTTAACGACCAGTGACTGCTTTTTCTTTGTCACAATAAAAAACCTCAAGCCTTTATATTTTATCTCTTTATATTCTTTTAATACTTTAGTGAGCGAATCTCACAAAAACATTTCCCTTGGTAATCAATTACTTATAGGCGCATAAAGGGAGAGATTGCTTGCCATAAAGGGAGAGATTGCTTGCTTAAAGGGGAGCTTTCGCTTGCCATAAAGGGAGAGATTGCTTGCTTAAAGGGGAGAAATTGCTTGCTACAGGGGGAGGTTTTGCTTGTTATGGGGGAGGTTTTGCTTGCTCCCCAGATTTCTGAAAACCCATTTATAATCAACACGTTACAATTTTTAAACATACGCATACATCTTGATAATTTCGGGTTTTTAATCATTCCTTTCCATGGTGTTTCCTTGTTCACACCGAAACAGAGACGATTCGGCAATCCTCAGAAACTCACCTGTAACCGTTGGTTTCATTGGGTTCCAAGCAATTCCTCCCCTTATCAGTGGCTGGCTAACAGCTCAAAGACAAGCAATTCCTCCCCTTATCGAAGGGCGCACTATCCCAGGTTTGCAATCCTATGCCTGTACCTCCAGTTCTTCCCGTGGGGTTCGCGGTATTTTTTACGGAAACCTCACGGGAGGCTGGTTTTTTTCAGGCTTAGGAAACCATTTTGATAATGGTCACCTCTTCAGCGAGGACCACCTCATAGGATTCTTTTCCATCGTCACGGGTGCAGCGCAGAACAACTTCTTCAGGGTTATCTGTCGCCAAATGCAGCATCAGAATGCCGGTATATAGCTTGTCCCCCCGTATGAACTGGCAGAGGAATTTTGCATGCTCCGGGTTACGCTCATAGAACCCGTCCTTGTTTTTAAGCGCAACTTCATCCCCTGGCTGATAGCCACTACTTTTGGGCTCTGGGACATCCTTCTTGCGTGGTTTCTCTGATGGATCCTGCTCATCATCTGCCAGGTCGCCATCAAGGCCATCCAGCTCGACATGCTCAGACTCTTCGTCCAAGCCGGCATCTTTAAGCTCACGGTTGTATTCGGACTCAGCTTCTCGGTCTGCGTTTCCAACGGTGGCCGTTCGCTCTTTCGTCTGCTCACGATCAACATCAGACTTAATGCCGCGTGTATCCCTCAGGATTGCTTCAGCGTATGAACGGGTGATGCCTTCGTTAATTGCGTTAGCACAAATCTGTTCGCACCGCTCAGGGTCCAGTTCATGAATTTTCCGCAGGATGCCCGGGATCTCCAGGTCTCTGATGATTTCGGACTCAACCAGCTCAGTGATGCACTCTGGCATTCTCAGGAGAGAAAGATGCTTTGAAATAGTTGATTCGCTTTTACCAACATTCTGTGCAATCTCAGCTTGGGACATACCATTTTGGCGCAGAACATCGTAGGCCTCAGCCTGTTCCAGCGGGCTAAGGTCATCTCGTTGGATGTTCTCAATTAGCTGGCCAATGATCTCATCAACTTCCTCTTGGTCACGCTCATCAACCAGAATATCAACATGAAGATCATAGATTTGAGCTGCTCTCCAACGGCGCTCACCTTTTTTGATCTTGTAGCCTTTCTTGTCCTTGGGGGAAACGCGAATGGGGTGGTCCTGGCCATGGTCCTTCATCGACTGGCCCAACGCCTCCAGATTCCTGAATCTTTTCCGAACCTGTGCTGTTGAGTAGAGTTCGCTCCAATGTACTGTTAGGACGGTTTTACCAACATCTTTCAGTTCGCGCCCTTTTGTTACTTTCTCGGCAAAAGGTCTGAGTCCTGACAAATCTCCTAAACTGGTTTTCTTTTTTTGCTCACCCATTAGGTACCTACCTTTTCAAATATTTCTCGACTTACAGCTTCGCACTCGCTTTCCTCAGTGCTGTCAGTACCAACCTCGACAAAAGGTTTCCTTTCTTACCTGCTCTACCCCATCCGCGGAATAGCTGGTGTGACTATGAATTCCTGAGGTTATTGATTGAAATAGAGCTTCGAGTCGCTACTTTTTAATTCCTACTCTTCTGCAGACTTCCAAAATTACTGCTCGCATTTCCTTTGCCGCTACCCGGGCGGAACCTTTGTTCAGGGTCCATACAGGTACCCCATCACTGTTTGCTTCATCCAGGGAGGTCCGGAAGGCTACGCGCTGGGATAGAACGAGCTTGCCCAGAGCATCCTCAAGCCTTTTCACTTCTCTTCTGTGCCGATCGCTTCGTGATGAGTATTTGTTGATTACGATTCCTGAGAGCACCACATCAGGGTTGATCTCTTGCACCCGGTCGATGGTCCTGGTGAGGCCTTTAATGCCATCAACAGCAAAACCTGATACTTCAACTGGAACGATGACGTGTGTTGCCAATGCCAATGCACCGTACAGCTTTCGGCCAAGGCTTGGAGGGCAGTCAATAATGACAGCGGAATATTTGCCTTCGTCTAAGAGCGGCTGAAGGTTTTTTGCTGGGTTTAGAATCACCCTCAGATCTTCTGAGTCAATATCGTCCAGCTCAACATCATTCATAAGCGAATAGATCAGGTCGCAGCCATACGGGGACTGTATTGGTTTAACCTCTTTAAGCTCTTCATTGAACAGATCAATGGTGCGGGTACCGCCTAGCTCTTCCAGATCGGATCTACCCATAAGCCTCGTAGAGGTGTTTCCCTGGGCGTCAAAGTCTACAACCAGAATTGGTTTTTTAAGGCCCCCTTTCAGTGACAGATAAAACGCAGTCTGCAAAGCAAGGGTGGTTTTGCCAGGGCCCCCTTTTTGGTTGGCGAACGCTATTACAGGTATTTTTTTCGCCATGTCTTATTCTCCAATCATCTGTTAACAGCCATCTGTTGACGGCTAAGTTTAATTGATCGGTAAATAATATCCAGTCACGGATGAACATGTTTTTAGGTACAGGGATTTTTTTTGACCCGAATAACAGTTCTGAGGGCAAATGAGGCGATTTTGACGCTCAGGTTTGTTCTTTGCGTACAAAAGCTGGCGGTTGAATCTTTCGCATGCGAAAGCCTGAGTGGCTTGCATATTTAGGTCTTCTGAGAAAATACCTTCGATTTTGCAGTAATGGTTAAAGGGGCGAAGATGTCTTCTTTTATTGATTTCCGCAGCTTGTTACCTACGAAGCAGGCATCGGCGTGGTTATATCTGAAGCCTGGTGACAGGTTTATACCGGACTTTCCAGTACATCGCCGGCAATCCAATCAGCATTCTGATTTGCCTCAGTACGTGGTGACAGAAAGGAAGGGGCTGAAGTCTCTCGTGGTCAGCTCCCCGGAGGGACAGTTAGTGCTCAATGTCCAGGATGTCATTTTCAAGAGTGCTTACAACCTCTCCCCTGCCCTACTAGATGCTCGCCGCAAGAACACCTTACGCCCGTCTGATCCTGCGCCTGCATGGGCGCGTGATCTTGATGATGAACTATGCAGGCCGATTCCAAATAAAGCCGCTTTAACCATCACACGAAGAATTATTCGACGCTACGAAAACCGGGAATTAGGATTTCATTTCAACGTCTGGGAAGGCCTAGCAGCGGTCGTACCCTCTATCAGGGAATTCTCTGTACTGGGAATCAATCAGCAACGGCAGATCGCAAAGCTGGCATGGGATCACCTACTAGGTGTGACTCTTATTCCAATGGGGCATACGGACTCGTTTAGCTACAGAGAAAGGGATGCCAATAGGCTTTACTGGCAGAACTTAACAATCACTCAAAGAACCATAAACGAGATCGAGGCACTCCAAAATGAGGTCAAGACCATAGCGGGTGACCATCTATTTCGCCAGCTGACGGCATTTACCAGTGGAGCCCTTGAAGCCCCCTTCCCCTCACTCCTTGAGTTCTCAAGTAAATGGTACGTGCATTTTGATTCCTATGATGAACGTAGCTGGAGCTTTCCTACGATGCACCACGTGCGGTGGGCTCAGATCGGTTATGAGGCTTCCTGCCGACAACTTCTTTCCTTTTGGCAATGCATGGCAAACCCAGCTCTCTATGAGGAGCATGGGGCCACTGTCCTTCTCGAAGTGTGCCGGAGAAATAAACTAGGATCTGAAAGGACTAGCTACCTGTTTAAGTGCATTCATGGAATTACCTTTGGTAGGAGACGTGATGCGTTTGTACCTACTTGCGAGGATGTCCTTTACTCCCGGGCAAGCCTATCCGATGTGATCCAGGGCCACTTAAAAAAGGCTGCTGAATATGAACGGCAGAAGCAGGAAAGCAGCGATCGCTTTTATGAGTGCATTGGAAAACTAGCTGATGCGCTGGAAGGTATAACCACTTATCACCTACCTTACGTAAATAGACGCCTTAATGAACAAGGCCTCAATCGGTTAGCGTTTCGTATTGAGAGTACATACCGAGGTTATTCTTTGGTCTCGGAGACAGATGGCTGGCGCCTTAGTACTGAGCACATTCCATCAAGGGATGTCAGGGCCTTGGTGTTCACCATGCACCAAATGGTTTTGATCATTGTTGAGCTGATTAGGGAACCAAATCGGCCAGATCCATTACAGGCCGTTTCTTTGGCGAAGGAGCGCGTTAGGGGCTTGTTCGGAGAATGGGTAGATCACCAATAGGGTGATCTACCAAACAGCCTTGGACATCTTACCAAGACTCGCATAAGTCACGATGTTGTCGAACATCAGCTTTGCAATTTGAGAGGCCTGGCCCTCTTCCTCAACCTCTACTCCGGCCCGGTATAGTCCCTCTGGCAGGCTCTGAACTCTTTTCACTCGACCGTGCAAGCGCTTTGAGACAAAGCCATGTCCAGACATGTTCATGACAACAACGGTGCCGATAGATAATTGTTCGTTTAATACCAGGCCAACACCTGTGTGGCTGATATCGAGCACAATCACCGGCATATTCTGGAGTTTCAAAATGCTATGGTTGCTACTCTGCTCTTCAGTACAGATCAGCTCGCAGTAGATCTCACTTCCATCATAGCGAGTGAACTCACGGTATTGGTGCTCGCCCGCTCTAGAATCAGGCCCCTGAGATGCTTGCATTCACAAAGCCCTCCCCAAAGTAACGGCCGATGTTTAGAAGCTCAGACACAACCCAAGACAGATCCAGGTTCATCGTCGCCGGAAAGCTGAAGTTCATGGTGAAAGCAAAGAGCGTTACGACTGCTACAGTAGCGAAGAATACTAACGTAGCAATCCCAATAAGTTGTGCGGTTAGGGTAAGTCCTTTGAAGATTTGGCCTGTGATATCGGCCAGTTCAAATTTGGTTTGAGCGTACATAGGTTCCTCCATTTGAAATGGAGGCTATCATCGCTCATTCCATAAAGGTCTTTATGCAGGGTTCACGTTGTTTTTTGGAATATAGTGATGAATAACTGTTCAGGTACTAAGTCAGACCTTACATGAGGAAGGCTCTGATAATACCTGCGGCGCAACCTGCAGTAATAGCTACTGCAATAACCATTGCCATACCAGCTGGTGGACCATCTATCTGCCATGCTTTTTTTGCAAACGGGATAGATGTCAGGATAGTACAAAGGACGACCAGTAATACCGGTGCTACCGTGAAGACGGTCAATATTGAGCACACGAGCATGGTTGGTACGTATGCACAAAGCGCCTGCCGCTTTAGTTCTAAAGGCATGTCATCGTTTCTTCGTTCGTTGGTTTGTTCTGACATAATTTTCTCTTTGGTGCTACGACAAACATCTAATGGAACTTAACGGTTCTCTATAAGTCCAACCGTCCTTGCGGAGTCGTCCAGGCTGGCATATTCGGTGTGCAGGATAGCATGGCTGGTGATACTGTGACATTGGTCAAGCGCCTGATCTGCGATTTGTGCGATGATCCTACTCTTGCCCAGCGTCTTGCCCAGCGGCCTTGGTGTAGCTGTCATTGATCGGCCACCTTGGACAATATTTAATATGACATTAATTTTCATTTTGATATTTCTGTACAAATTAAAGAATTGTGCTTTAATTAGATTACAGGCGTTATTGTTAGCAAATTTACGTAATTCCTAATCTTTGGTTGCATGACCGGATCTTGTCCTTCTCTGCTGCCTTAGAAACTCTTAGTAAGTCAGGTGTGTGATTGCCCAATTAGGCTTCAAACGCTTGTCCCCAAAAAAATTAGGTACTCACCATGCAAAAGCTTTATGAAGACCTGGCAAGTATCGCAGATGATCTTGCAAAGGAGCTTGCTCTACGCACGGGAGGCAGTCCGACTGATGCTTCTGCTCATGAAGCCTTAGAAGCATGGATGTGTATACGGAAACTTTTGAATCGTCCACCGCTAACTGCAGCACAAACTGAGCAGTTGACCCAGGTTCTATTGTCATCCAGTAAAGACTCCAAGCCGAACGGCCTCCACTAGATTTTTTACCCCCTCATTGCGAGGGGGGGCGCAGAATTTCACGTAAACCTCTCAACGCCCCCTACCCCAGCGCCTATATACTGCCCCTAGCCTACATAGAAGGGGGTTATATGATACGGGCCGCTATGTTCTTTTTTGTACTTCTTTCCGCTGGAGCTTTCCTTTTCTCCAAGGTTCCCACTAGCGTTTCAGAACCAGTCCTGATGATGCTTGATTCAGCTGGCTTATCAGGTATCTCTGAAATGCTCGGGTCGGCCGGCGCAAAGCAAGGCCAAACTAGAGGACAAGATCAAAGCTCATCGCAGGATAATGGCAGTAGCCTTTTTTCATCGATTCCCGACTTTGTAGGTTTTAATGAACACCTCCTGGATATTGACCTCCCTAACCAGGTCGATGGTTTTCAGGATTTTATCAATGAACCCTCACGCTATATCGATGAGGTGACCAGATCCCACTCTGTAGCTGGTAGTGGCTGCGTGAAGGACGGTGTGATTCATATCAATGCGAGTGTTTGTGAGTAGTGGTGATGTCCAAATGACAAAAAAGGTAGTTGATGATCTTGTAGAGATTGCAGATGAGCTGGCGGATTTACTCCGCACAATCCATAACCGGAGCATGGGCTCAAGTAAGGGCGATACAGAAAAATTGGACACTCAATCTGGCCATGACCGGGTAGAGGAGGTTCTCCGAGGATGGGGCAATTTGCGAAGGTATGCATCTATAACCAAGAAGCGCTCTCAGAGACGCTTTTCAACCCAGCTTGCCACCTCTGGAAACGCACGCTGACATCTTAGCTTCCCACTTCGCATTTGCCTTAGTGGGAAGCTTTCCCCCCTCCCCTGCCTTCAGGCTATTTTCTTCCTCATTATCTTCCTGGCAAGCATTTCGCTTTCTTCCGGTAGGACAATATCCATATCCGTGTATACAGGCCTTATATCAGGTCTAGGCGTGATGGTTACCTCGACACCCATACCAACAGCATTCAAAACATCGGCCTGAGTCCGGGCTGCTACCCAGAATGTTTCACTGACCGAATCAGTCCTAACTTGCACCTCATAGGTCTGTCTGCTTTCAATCATTGAAGTACACCTGCGCAACTCGAATTTTCCTGATATACCGCTCTTGAGCGCCTTTCTTCTGATTCCTTCTATAGTTTGTGATCCCTACGTTGTAGGCCTTCAAAGCGCAATCCCAGCTCCCACACTGCCCCTTGTACATTTGGAGTACACTGGCACCAGCAAGGACGTTTTCATACGGATCCTGAAGGTCATATTCCATGTCACCCCAATACTCAGGAAGCACCTGCATTACACCCAGGGCTCCAACAGATGACTTGGCCTTATAGTCAAACGAGGACTCCACGGCCGCGATCGATGCCAGGATCTCCCAGGGAATGTTAAAGATAGAGGCGGCATCCAGGATTGCTGTAGCAATGACCTCAATCTCTTTTTGGGGGCGCTTATAATCCGCTTGGATCCGTCGCACCAAGTCTTGTACATCAATCAGGGGAACACTGTCGGTCTGTACTCTCGTTTGTTCGTCAAACTCAATGTGGAGAGGAATTACCTTTCTCGATTCACTTGGGTTATTCCATTCAGTCACTGCTACAGCTTTCAGGGCTACCATTGAAAGCAAAATGAGGACGATTAAGCCCAATCTATTTACCATCATGAAGCATCCTTCTTAGGCCACTTTATCCAGCATCCCACCGATCCATTCAGCGGAGCTAACTGTGAACGCGAGGTATCCCCAAACCGCAGTGAGCAGAATGTCCATCCGTCCTGATTTCCACAGATTTAGGCTGACTCTTCGCCAAGGCGTGAGTAGGGGAATCCCTGTTGGGTTAGGCAGATCGAACAATAGGTGTGTCATTGCGCCGGCCACAAAACCATAGGCAATCATCTGGCTGTATTCCCCATAGGGGAGAGAGGCCCACTCAACCTGAGCAACTAGAAATAGTGCTACCAGCCATAACGGAATCCAGTGGGTAACTGTGCGGTGCTCGATCCAGTAGAGCTTACCAATTTTCTCAATAGCGTCAGGGAAAACCCCGCCATACCAACCGGCCGGTACCGCGAAAGCAGCAACGCTAAGAGGAATCCCCAGATGGTTATGGGCAATGCCGGCGACCATCGCTCCAGAGATCATTCCAGTTACATGGTGTCCTAGTCGATGCATATCTTTACCTCACATGTCTTACGTGAGTTATTGTCCCTGCTTTTTTGAATATGCAACCGTAGGGTTAGAGGCTTTTAAGGCGTAAGGCGGGTATTTGAATAGGAGTAGGGGAGGGAACCACTCTTTCGCATGCGAAAGTTTGAATGGAACAAAGTAGGCGTGTTGAGGACCAGTGAGCTGAGATCGTGGAATGTTTTAAGAAGGCAAAGCAGGGGAGGTTGGGTTGATGTGCAACTCCATGTCATTCGACCAGACACATCACCCAGGTATCGCTTTCAACTTTCGCATGCGAAAGATTGGGGGGATTAAAAAGGCGAAAACAGGAGCGCTCCATGGCCCATTTCTTGCATCATAGGTGTTGGTTTTTCGGGTGTCCAGGCCACGATTCGATTTCATTCAAAATCATTTCAGCCAAAGCATTACGCAGGCTTTCATCTTCAATATCTGAGATATCCAAGCCCACTACAGATACATTGGATCCTAGCCCACAAAGAACCTGAGCCTTGGTTTCAGTGATTATCTTAAATGGGACCATGGGGAGGGGATTGCCCTGACAGAGGCCCAGGAACTCAGGTGAAATCATTGGACCACCCTTTGGCATGAACAGATTTCCAATAATTCCCCAGTCAACAAGGGGAGGGTAGTCGTTAGGCGAATACTGAGCGCCCCAAAAGTACTCTGATGCTTTTTGATGATCCTGAGCAACTTGGTAGAAAGAATAAGTAAGCGCCAGGCCGATGCCCAGCACTGTGCAAAGAATAAATAACAGAGACTTTCGAATTGTCATTGGGGTCTGTCTCGGTGAAACGACGGCGCCGTGTATATGGCCGCTGAGTTTGCTGGTTAAAGGCTTGAGTGTTCTATCTTAGCCGGTTATGCCAATTTTCAGTTTAGATCTTTCGCATGCGAAAGTTGCATTCGTTTCCATGACTAAGGCACAAAGCTTTTAACATCAAAATCACCCATGATTTCAAGCTGCTTAATACTCAGCCTCGGGCGTGGATCCACGGCACCACGGTATGTAATAGCCCCACCTTTTGGGACTATTCCATGAGGGATCTCATCATCGTCTCCAAGCCACTTACGCAGCCGAATATCCATCACCGTGCCGGAAGGTAGCTCTATCCAGCAATGTGGGAATACGCGCTCCCTGGTGGCCTCATTGATGGCCATTCCTGACATGCGGAGGTGCTCAGTGCCGTATCTTTCAAGGATATGGCTAAACAGATCTGTTATGCCGTTACAGTCCATTGGTAGGTCGTCAAGCGCAAGGATGAGACACTCCAAATCTAAAAGATCTTGCTCTTTCATAGCGTCAGCTCGCATTTGTGGTTCTTTGCAAGCGCTCATATAGCATCCTTATCCACAAGGGCTTCAAATCCACGGCGGTAGATGTGCTCAACTTTTTCGATTTGAAGATGCTCCGCCCTGCTCACAACTTCTTTCAACTCATCAGTCGTAAACTCATCTAAAACGTCCTGTTTGTGAGTGTCATAAAGCATCGTTATTGCTACGCATGTCACATCGGACAGTAGCGAGCGCAGCTTCTCTACTTTCCGCTCAAGTACAGCGGTATTCATCGCCTGCTGCTCATAGGGATCCTTGGCAGACACAGGTGTCAGTTGCTCAGTCATGGCTCACCTCAAGCCCTGTGAGCTTTAGTCTTCGGGCTTCCTGTTTCATCAGTTCTTGCATCGCCTCTTTCTCATAATCATCAAGGTCGGATACGTTTGCCTGAGCAAGTCCTGCTTCGTTCAGAATGTCTGCGGCCTCGGTCGGTCGATCGTGGACTTTGACGAGAACGGACGCAGCAAAGAAAACGCCTTTGCTAAACTCATCCATCA
>Ga0079224_100010844_pt1 | contig 12518 bp, 10 predicted proteins | sample Stecom2015_FD_80414 | JGI IMG/M metagenome (GOLD analysis project Ga0079224, IMG submission 80414) | Agricultural soil microbial communities from Utah to study Nitrogen management - Steer compost 2015 | ecosystem: Environmental > Terrestrial > Soil > Agricultural land | place: USA: Utah...
GCGGTCTCGACCTCCTCCGCAGCCCCCGTCGACAACTCCGTCGAGGTGGTCGGCTGTCGGTTCGCGAACCGCTGCCCGCTCGTGCGCCCCGAGTGCACGAGCGCTCCCATCCCCCGCTACACCAGCCCGGATGGACGCGAAGTCCTGTGCGTCCTGGGCGATGAGCGGCCCGATTTCACCCCACCCCCAACGCCGCGTCCGCGGCACGATGAGAAAGAGCGATCAAGGATGATCTCACCTCGGATGACCCGTCGCAGTCTGCTCGGCGCCCTGGGCGTCGGCACCGTCACCGCCACCGCGGCCGCCTGCTCCGGCAGCAGCGGCGGCAGCAGCGACGCGGGTGGCGCCGACGGCGCTGCTGGCGGCCTGTTCGTCGTCGGCACCGCCGTGACCGCGACGAACCAGTTCGCGAAGAACTTCAACCGCTACGGCGGCGGCGACACCGCCCCCCGCCTCGACCTGGTCTACGAGCCCCTGTTCCGCCTCTCCTCGAAGGACGGTGGCCAGCTCCTCCCGATGCTCGCGGAGTCCGCGGAGCACAGCGAGGACGGCACGGAGGTCACCTACCACCTGCGCAAGGGCGTGACCTGGTCCGACGGTGAGCCGTTCACCGCGAAGGACGTCCTGTTCACGCTCGGCTCGCTCTACGGGACGCCGAACCCGGAGCCGGCGGAGGACGAGTTCGTGTGGCTCTCCGCCCCGATCGAAACCCCGGATGACCACACCGTCGTCATCAAGTACAACTCGGATCAGCGCCAGCAGGAGGTGAACCTCGCGCTCTACTACCCGATCGTCCCGGCGCACGTCTACCAGGACGGCGACAAGCTCGAGTTCCCGCAGGACATCATGGACGACCCGATCGGCACCGGCCCCGCCGCTCTGGAGTCCTTCGACACCCAGCTGGTCACCTACACGATGCGTGATGACTACTGGGGCGGAACGTCCTCGGTCGGCGAGGTCCAGTTCGTGCCCTCGGGCCAGGCGGGCAACATCGAGACCCAGATCAGCCAGGGCCAGGTCGACTTCGCCGAGGGCGGCGCCCCCGGCGTCGTCAACGGCTTCCTCGACATGGCCGAGACCAACAACTACGTCTGGATCGCCGACGGCGCCTCCCAGGGCATCATCTTCATGACCGCCTGCCCCGAGTCGCCGCTCTACGACGTCGAGGTGCGCAAGGCGCTGCGCGCCGCGATCGACTACGACGCGGTGCGCGAGGCCTCCGGCATCGGCTACACCCTGCCGAACTGCGCGGGCGTCGACCCGGTGATGAACGAGTCTCTCCAGCAGCCGGAGTTCAACGAGCCGATGACGCTGGATCCCGAGGCCGCGAAGAAGGCGCTCGAGGCGTCCGACTGGACGGTCAACGCCGCCGGCAACCTCGAGAAGGACGGTAAGGAGCACCCGCTCAGCCTGCAGATCCAGAACGACAACGCCACCTTCATGGTGACGATGCCGATCGTGGTCTCGAACTGGGAGGAGCACCTGGGCATCAAGGTCACCTTCGATCCCAAGCCCAAGGACGTCATGGACACGATCCTCGCCACCGGGGACTTCGACCTCGTCGCGACGGGACTGGGCTACCCGGGGTCGCCGTGGTCCGACTACACCATGTACGACCAGCCCATCCTCCCCATCGAGGAGGAGACCCACAACGGCAACTGGGGCCGCTGGGACTGGGGCGAAGAGGCGGAGGAGAAGATGTCCATCCTCGTCTCCACCCTCAACACCCCCGAGACCCAGGACAAGATCGCCGAGGGCGTCCAGGGCGTCCAGCAGGCCTTCCTCGAGCAGGCGCCGCACGCTCCGGTCCAGGGCGGCGGCACCGGTGTCATGTACTCCGAGATGAACTGGACCGGGTTCCCGGATCCGGCGGACGTCGACTACTTCCCGCGCGTCGGCGGCATGGGCAACATGACGCAGCTGCTGATGGCGATCAAGCCGGTCGGCTGATCCCGCCACCCCTGGACGAGCGACGGGGCCGGTCCTCCTCCTGGAGGGCCGGCCCCGTCGCCATCGGATGCCGCGAGAGACTGAGCCCGGCTCGGTGCGCGTCAGCCTCGGGCCGCGTCCAGCCGTGCGCCGAGGCGCTGCGTCCAGGAGTAGTCGGTGGCGGTGATGGTGTCGTCGAGGAAGGGCACCCCGTCGCGGTCGATCGCGTAGGAGAACACTCCGCCCTTCGTCGCGCCCTCGGGCTGCCAGTCGACGTAGGCCACCGCGCGGGAGTCCTCGAAGGGTTCGGAGGTGTCGTCCCAGCGGTTCAGGTCGTACTCCTCGTAGAAGGAGAAGCCGATGAGGTACTGCGCGGGCTCGATCTGCTCCGCGAAGCTCTCCCAGGTTCCCTGGAGCGTGCCGGGGTCGCGCCCATAGGACTGGACGAGGACATGGTCGAAGACGGTCGCGGAGTCTCGGAAGACCCGCTCGTCCCCGCCGAGGTTCGTGTCGTACATGAGCAGACGCTCGGTGCCGGAGACCGGGCCGAGGTGACGAGCGAGCTCGTGGAAGACGGCTGCGGCCCGTGCGGAGTCCTCCGGGTCCAGGCTGCGCTCCATGTCGATGTCGAGCCCGTCGAGACCCGCATCGAGCACGAGCTCCTCGACGAGCTTCTCGGCGAGAGCGCGGTGGCCTGAGGCGGTGTCGGGGAACTCGGGATCCAGGAGGAGGCCGATGTCGCCGGTGCGCACCACGGACGTGTCCCGCTCGTGGAGCGCTGGCACGTACTCCTCGCGCAGCACCTGCCAGAAGGGGTTCTCCGGCGGGGTGAAGTCGGGGAAGACGAAGGCGACGTCGACCTCGGCGGGGATGTCCCCGAAGCAGTTCGGCTTCGTGGGATCTGCGACCCGGTCATGCCAGGTACGGAAGTAGGCCATCTGCAGGCCGGTGCGATGGCGGGGGCTGGTGACCACGTCGCCTCCTCAGGACTTGAACGGTTGAGCGACTATCGTTTCACGTCCGCGGCGAGGAGTGAAGCGGCCTCGCCCGTCGGCGCGGGCCCACGCGCGCGAGCCAGGCGCAGGCGCTCGGCCCGACGTCGCCGCTCACTGTCCGTGCATCACCCGGGCGAAGGGCACGAGCCAGGTGTCGAGCACGGCGAAGGCCTTGCGGCCGGCGTCGAGGTTCAGGCCGATCCAGCGGCGCTGCGCGGTGGATGTGGGGTTCGGTGCGGTGGTCGTCATGGGGTCAGCCACGGGGCGCTCGGAGGAACGGGATGACCGGGAAGCGCACCTCGCGGCCCTTGGTGGCCTGGACGGTGCCGGCGATCGCGTAGATCGCCTGGAGCAGGCAGATCACGAAGAACAGCACGAACATCGAGATCACCAGAATTTCCATCACAGGGACGAAAGTGATGCTCCCATCTGGGTTCGGAGTTCCGGTCGTGATGCCGATGGTCATGATGATGACCATGAGAACCGGCCAGCTCAGCTGCGTGAGGCCCCAGTTCGCGGCGCGCACACCGTTGGCCGCGGCAAGACCGCCGTGCTTGCGCTGGGCAAGGCCGACGAACAGCTGGGTGACGCCCGCAATGACCATGCTGACAATCGGGAGCGGGATATAGGCGAGGAAGCCCATCGCCCAGGCGACGGTGCCATGGCGGGGAGGGGCGGCATCAGGAGCGGCGGGCGCCCCGGCATATGGAGGTTGCGCCGCATCGGGTGCCGCGGCATGAGGAGTCTGCTGCGCGGCGGGCGCCGCGACATTCGGAGGCTGCTGTGTGCCGTACGGGGGCTGCGGTGCGGAGGGGCCTGTCGGGCCTGCGGAGGGAGAGGTCACAGAGGAAACCCTATCCAGGAAAGCGCCGCTCCGGGCGCTGACTACGCACGCACCACTCCCCGACGACGAAGGCGGCCGGCCCCTTTCGGGACCGGCCGCCTCGTCACTCACGCGCGCCACTCACGGACGCGCAGTGCTCAGGCACAGGGCTCAGGCGCGCAGCACCCCGCCCACGGCGGACTCGACCGCGGCGATGATGCCCTTGCGGGCCGTGCCGATCTGCTCAGCGGTGAGGGTCGCCTCGGGGGAGCGGAGCTTCACGGCGTAGGCGAGGGACTTCTTCCCCTCACCGATCTGCTCGCCGGTGAAGACGTCGAAGAGATGGACGTCCTCGGCGAGGTCCCCGGCACCCACGAGGATCGCGGCCTCGACCGCGCTCGCGGGGACCGTCTCCTCGACCACGAAGGCGAAGTCCTCCTTCGCCGGCGGGTAGGTCGGCACCGGCACTGCACGGATCACGGCCGGGGCCGCGGCGATCACGGCCTCGAGGTCGAGCTCGAACGCGGCGGTGCGGACCGGGAGCGAGAACTCCTTGCGCACGGAGGGGTGCAGCTCACCGGCTGCACCCACCACGATGCTGTCCCCGTCGGCCGTGAGGACGCGGAGCTCCCCAGCGCGGCCGGGATGGAAGGGTGCGCGCTCGATCTGGCGCACCTCGAGCTCGGCGCCGACGGCGGCGGCCGCGCGGCGCGCCATGTCGAAGGCGTCGGCCCATCCCCATGGCGCGGGCTCTCCCTGCCAGGAGTCCGGGCCGGAGGAGCCGCCGACCACGGCGGCGAGCGCCGTGGTCTGGACGGGCAGCGCGGCGTGGATCGCCTCGAGGTCCGCGTCGGAGGGGCGCTCGGCCGGGGCGGGCACGGGCGCGATGGTCCCCGCCTCGGAGGCGAGGAACACGGAGCCGCGCTGGAAGATCGCCACGGACTCCTCGCCGCGGCCCAGGTTCCGCTTCGCGACGGGCAGGAGGGTCTGCAGCAGCTCGGTGCGCAGCAACGGCTCATCGTCGGCGAGCGGGTTCAGGACCCGCACCGCGCGGCGGCGCGCGTCGCCCTCCTCGTAGCGCAGCGCGTCGTGGATCGACGGGGCGACGAACGGTGCGGAGTTCACCTCGATGAGCCCGGCCTCGGCGAGCGCCCGTCGGGCGGCGCGGCGGGAGCGCTGCGCGACCGTGAGGCCGCGCCCACCTGGCGCCGTCGGCAGGACCGAGGGGATCTCCGCGTAACCGACCAGGCGCGCGATCTCCTCGACGAGGTCCTCGCGGATCGTGAGGTCGGGGCGCCAGGACGGCGGGGTGACCAGCAGCGTCTCGCCCTCGCCGCGTTCGACGGTGCAGCCGATCGCCTCGAGCGCGTCAATGACCTGCGCGTCGGTGTAGGCGATGCCGACCACGCGCTCCGCGTCGTGGAGGCCCAGCGTGACGGGGGTGGGCTCCGTGACCGTGCCTGCGTCGGTGACCTGGGCGGCGATCTGGCCGCCGCCGTGCTCGACGATCAGCTGGGCGGCGCGGTGCGCGGCGATCAGCGGGAGCTGCGGGTCCACGCCGCGCTCGAAGCGCTTGGACGCCTCGGAGGGCAGGCGGTGGCGGCGCGCGGTGCGGGCCACGGTGACGGGGTCGAAGGTCGCGGCCTCGAGCACGATGTCGGTCGTGGTGTCGGAGACCTCGGTGTCCTCGCCGCCCATGACGCCGGCGAGGCCGAGGACGCGGTCGCCCTCTCCCCCGGCGTCGGTGATCAGCAGGTCCGCGGGATCGAGCGTGCGCGTGACGTCATCGAGAGTGGTGAGCTTCTCGCCCTTCCGCGCGCGGCGCACGGTGATAGGGCCCACCAGCTTCGCGGCGTCGTAGGCGTGCAGCGGCTGGCCGAGGTCGAGCATCACGTAGTTCGTGACGTCGACGATCAGCGAGATCGGGCGCATCCCGGCGAGGGTGAGGCGGCGCGCCATCCAGCGCGGGGTCTGCGCGGAGGGGTCCACGCCGGTGACGGAGAGGGCGACGAAGCGGCTGCAGGCGGCCGGATCCTCGAGGCGCACCTCGAGCTCGGCGCCGGGCTGCGCGGTGAGCTCGACGGTGGTGGCCGGGTCGGTGTAGGCGGCGCGGGTCGCGTGGGAGTACTCGCGCGCCACGCCCCGCATGGAGAAGCAGTAGCCGCGGTCAGGGGTCACGTTGATCTCGACGACCTCGTCCGCCAGTCCCAGCAGCGCGATCGCGTCATCGCCCGGCTCGGCGGTCAGGCCCTTCGCGTGGCCGCGGCCCAGCACGATGATGCCGTCCTCGCCGTCGGGGTCCGGGCCCAGGCCCAGCTCCTCGCCGGAGCAGATCATCCCGTCGGAGACGTGGCCGTAGGTCTTGCGCGCGGCGATCGCGAAGTCGCCGGGCAGCACGGTGCCCGGCAGAGAGACGACCACGAGGTCACCCTCGACGAAGTTGTGCGCGCCGCAGATGATGCCGCGGCTGGGGCGCTCCTCGCCGGGCTGCGGGTCCTTCGGGTTGTCGGCGTCCTCGTTGTGCTCGGGGCCGACGTCCACGCGGACCCAGTTGATCGTCTTGCCGTTCTTCTGCGGCTCCTTGACGAGCTCGAGCACGCGGCCGACGACGAGCGGGCCGGTCACCTGCGCACCGAAGATCGCCTCCTCCTCGAGCCCGAGGCGGGAGAGGTCGGTGGCGACCTCGAACGCGCTGGCGGTGGCGGGGAGCTCGGCGTGCTCGCCGAGCCAGGTCAGGGGAATGCGCGGCATCTCAGATCTCCGTCCCGTAGTGCTGGGAGAAGCGGACGTCGCCCTCCACCATGTCCCGCATGTCCGGGACGCCGTTGCGCAGCATGAGGATGCGCTCGATGCCGAGGCCGAAGGCGAAGCCCTGGTACTCCTCGGGGTCGATCCCGGCCGCGCGCAGCACGTTCGGGTGGACCATGCCGCAGCCGCCCATCTCGATCCAGCCGGTACCCCCGCAGACGCGGCAGTCCGGATCGGCGTCGTGCTCGACCCCGTGACGGGCATCGCACGCGAAGCAGCGGAAGTCCATCTCCGCGCTCGGCTCGGTGAAGGGGAAGTGGTTGGGGCGCAGGCGAGTGATCGGCGCGCCGCCGAAGAGGTGCGCGGCGAGCGCGTCCAGCGTGCCGACGAGGTTCGCCATCGTCAGGCCCTTGTCGATCGCGAGGCCCTCGACCTGGTTGAACATCGGCGAGTGCGTCGCGTCCATCTCGTCGGCCCGGTAGACGGTGCCGGGGCAGGCGACGTACAGCGGGGCGCCGCGCTCGAGCATCGCGCGGATCTGCACCGGGGAGGTCTGGGTGCGCAGCAGCATCCCGGAGTCCTCGGGGGCGAGGTAGAGGGTGTCCTGGTGGGAGCGGGAGGGGTGGTCCGCGTCCGCGTTCAGGGCGTCGAAGTTCAGCCAGGAGGACTCCGCCTCGGGGCCCTCGGCGATCTCCCAGCCGATGCCCACGAAGAAGTCCTCGATCCGCTCGGTGAGCGTCCACAGCGGGTGCGCGGCACCGCGCGGACGACGATCCGTGGGGAGGGTGACGTCGACGGTCTCCGCGGCGAGCGCCGCCTCCTCCTCGGCGGCGGCGAGCTCGGCCTGGCGGGCACCGAGCGCCTGCTGCACCCGGCCCTTGCCCTGGCCGACGAGCTTGCCCGCGGCGGCCTTCTGCTCCTTGGGCAGGTCCTTGATGGCACGGTTCGCGCTGGTCAGCACGCTCGCATCGCCGACGTGCTCGATGCGGACGTGCTTGAGGGCGGCAGTGTCGGGGGCCGCGGCGATCGCGGCGAGGGCAGCATCGACGGCGGCAGTGATCGCCTGCTCGTCGATCGTGGGCCCGCCGGGCGCGGGAGATGTCTCGGACACGGGGTTCGCTTTCGTCCTGGAGTGCTCGGGCGGCGGCCGCGACGGGGCGCGGGCACCGCGGACCATTCTATGAGGGATCCTGAGCCGTGGCGCCGTGCCCTGTGTCTCTGTGACACCGAGGCCGACGGGGCTCGTCGGCTGGAGCCCGACGGGGAGTCGTCTCCATGTCGGTCTCCGCCGCCCGCCTTGACTGTCGGGTCAGGACCACGAAGGGCGGATGGCATGGGATTCCTGGGAGCCGACACCGAGGCGCTGCGGGGATGGGCACGGGCGACGCGGCAGTGCGGGCGCACCATGCTCGAGCGCACCTCGACGCTCTCCTCCACCGTCCTGTCCGTGCACTGGACCGGGCTCGATGCCGAGGAGCTGCGTCAGCGCTGGTCAGCCGTGGAGCGGCAGCTTCGCGACGCCGCGCAGGCGCTCGATGCGCGTGCCCGGGAGCTGACGGCGCATGCAGAGGAGCAGGACCGGGCGTCGTCGGCGGGCGGCTCGGGACCCTCGATCTGGGATCGGCTGGGTCTGCCCGGGCTGCCGGACCTCCGCACCTTCGGCAGCAGGGCGTCGGACCTGCTGGGCATCGCGCGGAATCTGGCCGGCGCGGCTGCACCCAACCTGCCCGGAGGCGGAAATCCGCTGCTCGCCGCGATGATCCCAGGCTGGCATGGACGTGGCGGGCTGGGCCTCGGTAATCCCTCCGCGCTCTCCGCCGCACTCGGAGATCCGAGCATTCTCGATCTCGTCGGCGGTCCGAAGCACCCTGGTCTTCCCGGCCAGAAGTACTCCGGCAGACGACGGCAACGGACACTGTCTTCGAGAAGGCGACGTCCACCGACGATCCCGCCGGGCACGCCGCCAACAAGGACGCCCTCATGCGCCACAGCTTCCCGGACGATGCGGGCGACGGCGTGGTCTCGACCTGCACCGAGCGTCACCAGTCCGAGGTCAAGGACAGCAAGGCCGGCTGGGAGCTCGGCTCGGCCAGCAGCGAGAGCACCCAGAACATGACCCGCCACGACTCCATCACTCGCACCTATCCGGACGGGCACGAGGAGAAGGCAGAGCAGTGGCTGCCCATGGGCGATCAGTCCACGAACGCTGTCATCACGTCCAGCGCCACCGGTCGCCCCTCGACCTATGCCGTCGAGCTCGACAACTCGATCGACACCGGCGCCTACGAGCCGAACTCGGCCTATGAGAGGCATTACGGGGTGACGCCCGGTGAGCGCGCGGGCATCATGCTCACCGAGCAGGAGGCGGACCAGATCCGGAACAACGTCGCCGGCGGCGCCGGGGTGCCGACGAACGCGACCACCGGCGAAGCCCTGTCGACGATCATGAACGACAATCGCACCTCCGATGCAGGGGTCGACGACCTCGCCGCGGGCTACAACCGGAACCCTGACGGCAGCGTCGATGCGACGAAGCTGGCACCGGGCGAGCGCTACTCCCCCACCTCGCAGGCAGTGCGCGACGGGAAGATCGTCGACACCGCACCGCCCTCCTCGTGCCCCGGTCTTCAGCCGTAGTGGAGCCCCTCAGGAGGGCCATATAGGCTGGTCATGTCCCCCCACACCTCGAAGGAGGCCAGCATGACCTGGACTGTGAAGGGCGTCGTCGCCCTCGCTGAGAAGCAGCCTGCAGAGCTTGTCGACATCGTGATCCCCGATCCGGGACCCTATGACGTGGTCGTGGACATCGACGCGACCGGCGTGTGCCACACCGACCTCGCGTACCGCGACGGCGGCATCAATGACGAGTTCCCGTTCCTGCTCGGGCATGAGTCCGCCGGGCGCGTCTCCGTGATCGGCGAATCGGTGACCCATGTCGAGGTCGGCGACTACGTGATCCTGAACTGGCGCGCCGTGTGCGGCGAATGCCGCGCCTGCAAGAAGGGCGTCCAGCAGTACTGCTTCGCGACGCACAACGCCTCGAAGCCCATGACCCTCACCGACGGCACGGAGCTCACCGCCGCCCTCGGCATCGGTTCCTTCTCCGAGAAGACTCTGGTCCACGAGGGCCAGTGCACGAAGGTCTCGGAGGAGGCCCCGGCGGAGGTCGCCGGACTGCTGGGCTGCGGCGTGATGGCCGGCATCGGCGCGGCGATCAACACCGGCCAGGTCCAGCGCGGCGAGTCGCTCGCCGTGATCGGTCTGGGCGGGGTGGGCTGCGCTGCGATCGCGGGTGCGAAGCTCGCAGGCGCCACCACGATCATCGGCCTCGACGTCGACGAGAAGAAGCTCGCCGCCGCCGAGGAGCTCGGTGCGACCCATACCCTGCTCACCAAGGATCTCTCCCCCGAACAGGTGGCGGAGAAGATCCGCGAGCTCACCGGCGGGTTCGGCGCGGATGTCGTGGTCGACGCCGTCGGCATCCCGCAGACCTACGAGGCCGCGTTCTACGGACGCGATCTCGCCGGCCGCGTGGTGCTCGTGGGCGTGCCGCGCCCGGGCGTGGAGCTCACGCTGCCGCTGCTGGACGTGTTCGGCCGCGGCGGCGCGCTGAAGTCCTCCTGGTATGGAGACTGTCTGCCCGAACGGGATTTCCCGTATCTCATCGATCTGTTCCTGCAGGGCCGGCTGCCGCTGGACCGCTTCGTCACCGGACGCACCGATCTCGCGGGCGTGGACGAGGCGCTGTCCTCGCTGCACGAGGGCGACACCTTGCGCACTGTTGTGGAGGTGGCCAAGTGACCGTACGACTCGACCATGCTGTGACCTCGGGGACATTCTCGCTGGACGGCGAGACCCATCAGGTCGACAACAACGTGTGGGTGCTCGGGGACGACAAGCAGTGCGTCGTCTTCGATGCTCCGCACGACGTGGAGAAGGTCGAGGAGCTCGTGGGCGACCGCGAGTGCGTGGGCATCCTGCTCACGCACGCGCACGACGACCACGTGCGCTTCGCACCGGAGCTTTCCGAGGCGCTCGAGGCGCCGCTCCTGCTGAACCCCGCGGATCGGGAGGTCTGGCAGCTCACCCACGGCGACCTCCCCTGGGATGACGACGTCGCCGACGGGGACATGTTCTCCATCGGGGACGTCACCCTCGAGGCGATGCACACCCCGGGCCACTCCCCCGGCTCGACCTGCTACTACTCGGAGGAGCTGGGCGCCGTGTTCACCGGCGACACCCTCTTCCAGGGCGGTCCGGGCGCGACCGGTCGCTCCTTCTCCTCACGCGAGACGATCGAGGAGTCGGTCCGGGAGCGGCTGTTCCAGCTCCCCGACGACACGGTCGTGCATACCGGGCACGGCCCGAACACGACGATCGGTGCGGAGAAGAAGGCGGCCCAGGACGACTGGCTCTGATGATCCGCTGACTGCACACCGGCTGGGCGCGTCCCGCGCACCGACCTCGCACTGTCACCCGACGGCGGCGATCCTCTGCGGAGGGTCGCCGCCGTCGTCGTTCCGGCCGATGACGCCCTCCCTCCACATTCGCGTTCCCGCAGGTCAAAGCTCCACACGGAGTTATCCACATACCTTCCGAGGCGACGTTCCACCCGGTAGACTCGAACGCACATTCGAGGCATTGAGGTCGTCGGAAAACAAGGGAAAGCGATCCCGCGCACCGCACGAGGGGGGTGACGGGGATGGAGAGCAGGAACCGCTGCTCGTCGCCCCGCCCAGCCCCGCGGCCGCCTCCGCCCGGTCCCTCACCGAGTCGCGCCGGCGCCGACGTCGCGGTGTCACCCGCGAGAACATCCGCCGGCTCGGCCCGCAGCGCACCCCGCACACTGCGGACCTGCTCGCCTCCCTCTGGGATGGCGGCGCGGAGGAATGACGCCGGCGCGCTGCCCGCTATCGCGCGATCCTCGGGACCACCCACGATCCACTGGCTCCGTTCCCACCAGCACCTGAGACGCTCGCCGTGGACGAGATCCATCCAGGACTCGCTCTGCGCTGCACCCGCGCCCAGGCGCGTGCCGCGATCCGTGAGGCGCAACGGATCGACCGCCTCCTGCCGCGTGCCCTCGCTCGGCTCGAGCGGGGCGAGTTCCCGGCCGCCTGGTTCGACAAGCTCCTCGAGCGCACCAGCTACGACGTCCTGCAGGGCACCGAGTTCGGCGCTGAGGGCGTCGAGGCCCCCGGCCCGCGGATCCGCCTGAACGTCACCGTGCCCGTGATGACCCGGATGGGGCAGTCGGATGCTCCGGGGATGCTCGACGGCACGATCCCGGTGCCTGCGGAGATGGCGCGGGAGCTCGCCGCTGGGGAGGAGACCTGGTAACGGGTAGTCACCGATGCCGGCCCGGCCCGCTTCCTCCCCTGCCCCGTCGCGACCTACCGCCCACCCCTCGCCCTGCGCGAACATCTGCTGCTGTGGCATCCCACCTGCACGATCCCGGGCTGCTGCCGGCCGTTGGTGGCGCTATCGGAGACCGATCATCTCGAGGAGTACGACCACGACGATCCCGAGTCAGGCGGGCTCACCGAGTCCGCGAGCCTGCAGATGCTGTGCCGGGAGCATCACCGGTTGAAGACCCTCGACCTGCTGGACCCGGTCCGGGATGACCAGGCCGGGACGACCTGGTGGAACGTCTCGGGGATGCTTCTCGCCGCCCAGGAGGACGGCCGGGAGGGCTGGCGGGTGGCGCTCGATGGCGATCTGAATCCACCGTGCGAACCCCCACCCTACTGACCCTGCGGTTGGTCCTTCGGCTCGGCAGGAGCGGCCAGCGCCGCGTCAACGGGATCAGCGGGCTCCGCCGGTGCCGTATCGGCGGGATCAGCTGATGCTTCTTCGGCAGAGTCAGCCGGTGCTGCTTCGGCGGTCTCCGCGGGCGGCGACTCCCTGCGCAGGCTCGCGAGATAGGCGTTGTATGCCGCGAGCTCCGCACCACCGTCGCGCTCGGCCTTGCGGTCATACTGCCGGGCGCGACGGTCATCGGAACGCATCCACTGCACGGCGAC